>Ga0318544_10000153_pt1 | contig 13488 bp, 13 predicted proteins | sample GRESIP168b4f25_FD_203480 | JGI IMG/M metagenome (GOLD analysis project Ga0318544, IMG submission 203480) | Tropical soil microbial communities from Luquillo Experimental Forest, Puerto Rico - GRE.SIPMG.168b4f25 | ecosystem: Environmental > Terrestrial > Soil > Tropical forest > Bulk soil...
CCGGCCGCAGCAGTTGCCGGGCGGTCGTGCCGTCATCGTTCACGGGAAGCCCGCGCACCACGGCCACCGGCATCGCGGTCAATTTGCCCTTGACGAGATCGGCGGCCGCCGCGACCTCGTCGGCGATCGCGACCTCCGTGACCACCAGCTCGTTGCCGTGCCGGTCGACGGCCCCCGAATAGCTGTGCAGCACAGCCAGACCGGCCGCACCGACCGCCGCGTCGATCTGGCCGTTGCGCCACGCGCGGCCCATCGTGTCGGTGATGATCACCGCGACGTCGACGCCGAGACGCTCACGCAGCCCGGTGCGCAGCGCCGCCGCGCTGGCGTCGGGGTCGACCGGCAGCAGCGCCAGCTCGTCGCGGCCGACGTTGGACCCGTCCACGCCGGCGGCAGCCTGGACCAGACCCAGCCGGTTCTCGGTGATCAGCGTCCGGCCCTTGCGCGCCAAAACGCGCACCGATTCCTCGTCGACCAGCTTGCGGCGCAGCCGATCCCGCTCCTCGGCATCCTGCGGCGCCGGGACCAGCCGGCCCTCGCACTTGGACACCACCTTGCTGGTCACCACCACGACGTCCCCGTCGCGCAGCCAGGGGGCGGCGGCGGCGAGGGCCGCGCTCAGGTCGTCACCGGGCCGGAACTCGGGGAGCCCGGCGACGGGCAGGATCTCGATCGCCGCGGCCGCGCCATGCTCGGTCATGGGCGCCGCTCTCCCCCGCAAGCGGGAGGTGCCCCCACCGCATCGCTTCGCTCTGCATCGTCGCCGGCGCGAGTCACGCCGCCACCCCCGCAAGCGCGAGCCCGGCGCTGACCATCTCGGCCGTCGCCTTCGGGTCGCTCATCAGCAGGGGTATCGGGCGCACAGTGACTCCCTCGATGTCGGCCCGGTCACCCTCGTGGATGAGCCAGCAATCCAGAATCCCGGTCGCCCGCCGCGCCCCGTAGTGCCGGCCGACCGCCTCCGCGGTGGACTCGACCCCGATCACGGAAAGGCAGGCATCGGCCATGCCGCGCAACGGCTTTCCACCGATGATCGGCGAGTAGCCGACGACGGGTGCGCTGGCCGCCCGCAACGCACCGCGGATGCCGGGGACGGCCAGGATGGCGCCGACGCTCACCACCGGGTTGGACGGTGCCAACAAGATGACGTCGGCGTCGGCGATGGCCTCCACCGCTTCGGTTGTGGCGCTGGCCTTTTCGGCGCCGACGAACGCGAAGCTGTGCGTGGGCACCTGGGCGCGGTAGCGCACCCACCACTCCTGGAAGTGGATTGCCCGACGGCTGTCGTCGGCCGGATCGGTGATCACCGCGTGCGTCTCACAGCGGTCGTCGCTGGCGGGCACCAGCCGCGCGCCGGGTTGCCAGCGGTCGCACAGCGCGGTGGTGATCTGTGACAGCGGGTAGCCGGCCTGCAGCATCTGGGTGCGCACCAGATGGGTGGCCAGATCGCGGTCGCCCAGTTGGAACCAGTCTGGCTGCACGCCGTAGCGCACCAATTCCTCTTTGGCGTGCCAGGTTTCGTCGCGGTGACCCCACCCTCGCTGCGGATCGACACCTCCACCTAAGGTGTACATGCAGGTGTCCAAATCCGGACAGACGCGCAGCCCGTGGATCCAGGCGTCGTCGCCGACGTTGACGACGGCGGTTAGCTCGTGGCTGTCGGTCCCGGCGTTCGGGCGCCCGTGCGCTTGGAACTGACCCAGCCCGAGCAGCTGTTGAACCCCCAGCAGGAAGCGGGCGCCGCCGACCCCACCGACCAGAACGGTGACCTTCACTTGACCTTCACAGGGCTTGACAGTACTGCCCAACGACGATGCGGTCCGCGGCCCGGTATGACGCCCTTAAGGGGAAATTGTGACTTGTGTGACCGACACGCCAGGGTCCGAAAACAACAGAAACGCCGAAAATTAGTAACGAGATGATATGGAAATGCGCCGTAATGCTTGACCAGGCAGGTCAACGAGTGTCTAATCACAACAGTGTCATTTCCCGGTTGGCCGGCCGGTTCCGGTGTCGCAGACCGAGATTCGATCACTTGTTCGAATTGTCGGTACATCAGAACAGTGGGAATCACTCACCCTCTCAAATCAAAGCTGAGGAGGCGGACGAAGCATGTCTTATGAGCACCTTCGGGGCGTTATGACAAGCACACCGCACACCACTATTGGCTCGGCGCCGACGGCAATTGCACGTCCGCACCTTACTGTGGTTCCCGATGCGCCAGTCGCATTCGAGCCCGAGCCCCTGCCGCCGCCAACTGCGGACCAATGGCAGGACCGCGCACTGTGCGCACAAACGGATCCCGAGGCATTTTTTCCGGAGAAGGGCGGCTCCACTCGCGAGGCCAAAAAGATCTGCCTGGGTTGCGAAGTACGTCATGAGTGCCTGGAGTACGCGCTGGCACATGACGAACGCTTCGGCATCTGGGGCGGCCTTTCCGAGCGCGAGCGCCGCCGCCTCAAGCGCGGCATAATCTGACCCTGGCGCGCGGTCGCGCGCGGGGGTCGAGTTATTCGTCGTCGATCGTGGGATCGATGACCGAGGGCTCGACGTCTAAGTAGATCGCCACCTGGGCCACCAGGATCTCGTGGAGTAGTTCCTCCAGTTCGACGGTGTCCTTGGCCCGTCGCTCAATCGGCTTGCGGAACAAGACAATTCGTGCCCGGGTGGGGTTGCCGCGGACGTCGACGCCGGCTGGGATCAACCGGGCCAGCGCGATCGGCCCGTCGGCGATGACCTCGGGCGGCCACTGCACGCTGTCGGGGTCCTTGGCGGCGATACGCGGGATTTCGTCGACCGCCACGTCGAGATCCGCCACCCGCTCCTGCCAGCGCCGCTCGATGGGCTCGTAGGCCTCCAGCACCGCCATGTCGAACCGCTCGGCCCGGCTGCGCCACCCCGGCACCGTCGGTGGCAGCAGCGGGCCACGCATATCGTGGCCTCTCCGAGACGCTCGGACAGAGGCCGATCGGCGCCACGGCCGATCGCTTTGCGGGGAGCCGCGTGAATCGCCCACGCGCCGATGGTAACGGTTGCACATCGCGGGTCGAGCGCATGCGCGTGTCCGGCGCTTCCGCGGCGTTTGTCCACGATAGCCTTTCGATCGTGAACGTTCCCCGTCGCTGTTGCCGGCCCGGGTGTCCGCACTATGCCGTGGCGACCTTGACGTTCGTCTACTCGGATTCGACGGCAGTGGTGGGACCGCTCGCTACCGCGCGCGAGCCGCATTCGTGGGATCTGTGCGTCAACCATGCCGGCCGGATCACCGCGCCGCGTGGATGGGAGCTCGTGCGCCACGCGGGTCCCCTGAGTTCTGAGCCCACCCATCCCGACGAGGACGACCTCGTCGCCCTGGCGGACGCGGTGCGCGAAGGCGGCCCGAGCGATCGGGGCATGTACCACGGGCTCGGCGGTGCGCTACCGAACGGCTTCCCTGATCCGCGCATTCAGCACGCCGGAGCGCACGCCACGGCGCCGAGCAGCGGCCTGCTCGCGCAGCCCGAGCATCGTTCCGGACGCCGCCGCGGGCACCTGCGGGTGTTGCCCGATCCCGCCGACTGACATCACAACTAGGCCGCGACGGAACCCGCGCACCGTTGCCGCCCGTGCTTCCCCGGGCCGATAGGCTGACGCCAAGAGTCCACATCGTCAGGAGTCCCGCATGTCTCGGCCCGCCGCGACTGTCCACCGTGTCGTCAAGGCGTACGACGTGCGTGGGCTGGTCGGTGACGAGCTCGACGAGCCGTTGGTCACCGATCTGGGGGCCGCATTCGCCAAGCTGATGCGTGCCGAGGGCGCGCGGCAGGTGGTGCTCGGCCACGACATGCGGGACAGTTCGCCGACGCTGGCCGCCGCCTTCGCGACCGGGGTGACCGGCCAGGGCCTGGATGTGGTGCGAATCGGCTTGTCGTCCACCGATCAGCTCTATTTCGCCGCCGGGTTGCTGGACTGCCCCGGCGCGATGTTCACCGCAAGCCACAACCCGGCGGCCTACAACGGCATCAAGCTGTGCCGGGCCGGCGCGAAACCGGTCGGTGCCGACACCGGGCTGACCGTCATCAGCGACGACGTGATCGCCGGGGTCGCGAAGTATGAGGGGCCGCCGGGAACCGTCACCGATCGGGATGTGCTCGCCGACTACGGAAAGTTCCTGCGCTCGCTGGTGAACACCTCCGGGCTGCGTCCGCTGCGGGTGGCCGTCGACGCCGGCAACGGCATGGCCGGTCACACAGCGCCCGCCGTGCTCGGCGCGATCGACTCGATCACCTTGTTGCCGTTGTACTTCGAACTCGACGGCTCTTTCCCCAATCACGAGGCCAACCCGCTCGACCCGGCCAACCTGGTGGACCTGCAGGCCTTCGTGCGCGAGAGCGGCGCCGATATCGGACTGGCCTTCGACGGGGATGCCGACCGGTGCTTCGTGGTCGACGAACGCGGCCGGCCGGTTGCGCCGTCGACGATCACCAGCCTGGTGGCCGCTCGCGAACTGGGCCGGGAGATCGGCGCCACCATCATCCACAACGTGATCACTTCCCGCGCGGTCCCCGAACTGGTCACCGAGCGCGGCGGCACGCCACTGCGCTCCCGGGTCGGACACTCTTACATCAAGGCGATGATGGCCGACACCGGCGCGATTTTCGGCGGTGAACATTCGGCGCACTATTACTTCCGCGACTTCTGGGGCGCCGACTCCGGAATGCTTGCGGCGCTGTATGTGCTGGCCGCACTCGGTGAGCAGCAACGGCCCCTGTCGGAGTTGACCGCCGACTACCAGCGCTACGAATCGTCCGGCGAGATCAACTTCAAAGTCGCGGACGCGTCGTATTGTGTGGACGCGGTGTTGAAGTCTTTCGGCGGCCGGATTCAGTCCCTCGATCACCTGGACGGGGTGACCGTCGACTTGGGCGACGGCAGTTGGTTCAACTTGCGCAGCTCCAACACCGAGCCGCTGCTGCGGCTCAACGTGGAGGGGCGCAGCGCCGAGGACGTCGACGCGGTGGTGGCGCAGGTCAGTGCCGAGATCGCCGCCCAAATGCCGTACGGACAAGCGCGACCGTGAACACCACCCGGGCGATCGATCTCGAAGACGCCGAGGGCCTGGTCGCCGCCGACCGGGAGGGCTTGCTGCGGGCCGCGTCGATGGCCGGGGCTCACGTGCGCTCGGTCGCCGCCGCGCTCGACGAGGGCGCACTGGACTCGCTGCGGGCCGACGATCGTCCGCGCAGCGTGATCTGGGTGGCCGGCCGCGGTACCGCCGAGACCGCCGGGGCCATCCTGGCCGCGACATTGGGTCGTGTGGCGGAAGAGCCGATCGTGGTCGTCAGCGAGGCGCCGCCGTGGATCGGGCCGCTCGACGTGCTGATCGCCGCCGGCGACGATCCCGGCGATCCCGCGTTGGTCGGGGCCGCCGCGACCGGGGTGCGCCGGGGTGCGAGGGTCGTGGTGGTGGCGCCCTACGAAGGTCCGCTGCGCGACAGCACGGCGGGGCGCGTCGCGGTGCTGGAGCCCCGGCTGCCGGTTCGCGACGAGTTCGGGTTGTGCCGACACCTGGCGGCGGGCCTGGCCGCCTTGCAAACCGTGGACTCCCACGTGCGCGTCGATCTCGCGGCGCTTGCCGACGAGCTGGACGCCGAGGCACTGCGCAACAGCGCCGGCCGGGAACTGTTCACCAACCCGGCCAAAACACTCGCCGCGCGCGTGTCAGCCCGCCGGCTGGCACTGGCCGGCGACTGTGCCGGGACAATGGCGCTGGCGCGGCATGGCAGTTCGGTGTTGCTGCGAGTCGCGCATCAGGTGGCCGCCGCAACCGGGCTGGCCGATGCGGTGGCGGCATTGCGGGCGAATGCGGAACTGGGCGATTCCTCGTCGGTGGATGCCCTGTTTCACGACGAAGAGATCGACGGGCCGCTTCCCGAGCGGCTGCGGGTGCTGGCGTTGACGCTGGATGACGAGCGGACGGTGGTGGCCGCTCGAGTCGCCGGGCTCAACGACGTGTACCTGATCGCGGCGGAGGACGTGCCCGATGCACCCGGCGGCCTGGCCGCGTCCGGCGCATTACCGGCGTCGACCGGCGCCGGTCGCCCCGAGCAGCAACTGGCAGTATTGGCCGTTCGGCTGGAGATGGCGGCGGTTTACATGCGACTCGTGCGGGGATAGATAGACAAGTGGAACTGCTTCGCGGGGCCTTGCGGACGTACGCCTGGGGATCGCGCACCGACATCGCCGAATTCACCGGGCGTCCGGTTCCGGCGGCTCACCCCGAGGCCGAGCTCTGGTTCGGCGCACACCCCGCTGACCCGGCCTGGCTGGAAACGGACAAGGGCGAAGTCTCGTTACTGGACGCGCTGGCCGCCGATCCGGAGGGACAGCTCGGCCCGGGGTCGCGGGCTCGCTTCGGGGACGCGCTGCCGTTTCTGGTCAAGGTGCTGGCCGCCGACGAGCCGCTGTCACTGCAGGCCCATCCCAGCGCCGAGCAGGCGGTCGAGGGTTACCTCCGCGAGGAACGGCTGGGCATTCCCGTCACCTCGCCGGTCCGCAACTATCGCGATACGTCGCACAAACCCGAATTGCTGGTGGCGTTACAGGCGTTCGAGGCGCTGGCCGGATTTCGTCAGGCGTCCCGGACTGTCGAGCTGCTGCGCGCGCTGGCGGTCTCCGACCTCGATCCCTACATCGATCTACTGAACGACCAGTCCGACGCCGACGGGCTGCGCGCGCTGTTCACCACCTGGATCACCGCGCCCCAGCCGAACCTCGACGTGCTGGTGCCCGCGGTGCTGGACGGTGCCATCCAGTACGTCAGCTCTGGGGCAACGGAATTCGCGGCCGAAGCCAAGACGGTGCTGGAGCTCGGCGAACGCTATCCCGGCGACGCCGGTGTGCTGGCCGCGTTGCTGCTCAACCGCATCAGCCTGGCCCAGGGCGAGGCGATCTTCGTGCCGGCCGGCAACTTGCACACCTACCTGCGTGGCTTCGGAGTGGAGGTAATGGCCAACTCCGACAACGTGTTACGCGGCGGATTGACCCCCAAACACGTCGACGTGCCCGAGCTGCTGCGGGTGCTGGATTTCGACCCCACCACCGAGGCGCAGCTGCGCCCGCGCGTCCGCCGCGAGGGGTTCGAACGCATCTATGAGACGCCGGCCGACGAGTTCGCGGTCGCGCTGCTGGCGCTCGAGGGCGAGTATCTCGGCCACGAGGTCGACGCTTCATGCAGCCATGAGGGCCCGCAGATCTTGTTGTGCGCCGAGGGCTGCGCGACGGTGCACGCCAAGTCGGGGTCGCTCACGTTGGAACGCGGGATGGCCGCCTGGGTGGCGGCCGACGACGGCCCGATCCGGCTGGTGGCGCGGGAGCCGGCGAAGCTGTTCAGAGCGACCGTAGGGTTGTGACGGCTCCCCGCCGGTCCTTGATCGCCTGCCGGCGCTCGCGCAGCCACAGCCGCATGTTGTGCCTCATGGCACCGCCGATTATCCGCGGGGGCGGGACCATATAAAGGCTGTCGAGCAGTGAGAACCGGCGCAAAAACCATTCCGCCAGAACGGGTTCGGTCTCGGCGGCGCCCAGGAATTGATCGAACAACGCACCGGATGGCCGCCACCACCACGGGATGCGATCCTTGGTGCCGGCGTGATGGAAGGTGATGTCGCCGATCGCGTTCATCATCCACACCGGGTACGTGGTCTTGGCGGTGGCCCGATTCAATTCGCGGGCAAGGTCATCGACGGGTGATTGCAGCGCCCGCCGCAGATGACCGGCCTGCAGCGACGTCATCGTCATCCCCTGGCCGAAGGTGGGGTTGAAGCTGGCTACGGCGTCACCGAAGGGAACGATGCCGGCCGGGAAGCGGTCCAGCTTGTGGTAGCGGCGCCACCTGCTGGCCGGAAACGCGTGATATGCCGGCTCGCCTACGGGTTGGGCCCGCACGAGCGCGGCACTGAAATGCGCGGGCAGCAGCTTGTCGGCCAATGCCAGCATCTCGGGGAACGTCCTGGGCGGTTTGGCGTTGGCCACCCCGAACGTGGTCAGCACCCAGATCCCGTCCTCGTAATGCAGCATGCCCAGGCCGAGCGATTGGTCATGGGAGGCGCCGGCAACCACCACCTTCTCCGCGATCAGGCCCTCCGGCATGCGGAACTGTTGGCTGGCGTAATTGATGCCGATGTCGATGGTCGATTCGACCGGGCGCTGATATCCCCACTGCTCCAACCACACCGGCAGCCGGGTGCCCCGGCCCGCGGCGTCGACGACGAGGCCGGCGGGCACGAACTCCGGCTCGCCTTGGTCTAGCGGATCCAGCACCACCCCGGTCACCCGCTGCCGCGCTCGGTCGAACCGCGGCTCGGCAACCGAGCGCCGCACTATCCCGACGTTGTCGATCTCCTGGACCCGCTTGCGCAGCTGCCACTCCAGGTGCGGCCGGCTGGGCACGTACGCGGTGAACTCGTCGCGCAGCGTGTGCCCCGTCCCCAGGACGTGGCCCGCCGCGCCCAGGTGAATGCGGTCCGGCCGGTTCTCCAGCACGGGCACGCCCGCAGCCACCATGTCCTTGAGCAGACCGGGAAACAGGCCCTCGAACTCGTCGGCGCCGCGGGCCATCAGCATGTGCAGATGCCGGTCCTGCGGCACCGTCGCCCGGTTCGCCGGTGCGCTCGGCAACTCGTCGCGTTCGTAGACACTCACCCGGGCATAGCAATCCGACAGCACCCGCGCGGCACACAAACCGGCGATGCTGCCCCCAATGACCACCGCGTGGTCCCTCGAATACCCTCCGCTGGCCGCCATGCCCGCAGACTACCCAGTAGTGTGACGGACCAGTGGATCCCACCAAGTTGGGAAGGGGCGGGCCGATGGCCAATCGATGGCGCATAAAGTCGGTCGAACAGTCGATCGCCGACACCGACGAGCCGGAAACCCGGCTACGCAAAGTCCTCGCCTGGTGGGACCTGGTGGTCTTCGGTGTCGCGGTGGTGATCGGCGCCGGCATCTTCACGGTCACCGCGTCCACCGCCGGCGATATCACCGGGCCGGCCATCTGGATTTCGTTCGTGATCGCGGCGAGCACGTGCGCGCTGGCGGCATTGTGCTACGCCGAATTCGCCTCGACGCTGCCGGTGGCGGGCAGCGCATACACGTTCTCCTACGCGACCGCCGGTGAATTCCTGGCCTGGATCATCGGCTGGAACCTGGTGCTGGAATTGGCCATCGGCGCCGCCGTCGTGGCCAAGGGCTGGTCCAGCTACCTGGGCACGGTGTTCGGATTCGCCGGTGGCACAGTCAAACTCGGATCGATCGATGTCGACTGGGGCGCGCTGTTGATCGTCGCGGTGCTGGCGACGTTGCTCGCTCTGGGCACCAAGTTGTCGTCGAGGTTCTCCGCGGTGGTCACCGCCATCAAGGTGTCGGTGGTGGTGTTTGTCGTGCTGGTTGGCGCCTTCTACATCAAAGGCTCGAACTATTCGCCGTTCATTCCGAAGCCGGAAGGCGGAAGCGACGCAACGGGTATCAACCAGTCGGTTTTGTCGCTGCTGACCGGGGCGCACAGCAGCCACTACGGCTGGTACGGGGTGCTGGCCGGGGCATCGATCGTGTTCTTCGCGTTTATCGGTTTCGACATCGTGGCGACCATGGCCGAGGAGACGAAGCAACCCCAGCGCGACGTCCCGAGGGGGATCCTGGTTTCACTGGCGATCGTGACCGTGCTCTATGTCGCGGTCTCGGTCGTGCTGTCCGGCATGGTCTCCTACACCCAGCTCAAGACGGTTCCTGGCGGGCAGTCCGCGAACCTGGCCACGGCGTTCACCGCAAACGGGATCCAATGGGCCAGCAAAATCATTTCCATCGGGGCGCTGGCCGGGCTGACCACCGTCGTGATGGTGTTGTTGCTCGGGCAGTGCCGGGTGCTGTTCGCGATGGCGCGCGACGGACTGTTGCCGCGGGCCTTGGCCAAGACCGGTTCGCGCGGCACGCCCGTCCGGATCACCTTGCTGGTGGCGGTGGTGGTGGGAGCGACGGCGTCGGTTTTCCCGATAAGCAAGCTCGAGGAGATGGTGAACGTCGGAACTCTGTTTGCGTTCGTGCTGGTGTCCGCCGGCGTGATGGTCCTGCGCCGGACCCGGCCGGACCTACCGCGGGGGTTTCGGGCCCCGTGGGTGCCGCTGCTTCCAATCGCCTCGATCGCCGCGTGCGTGTGGCTCATGTTGAACCTCACCGCGCTGACCTGGGTACGGTTCGGCGTCTGGCTGGTGGTGGGGACGGTGATCTATCTCGGCTACGGGCTCCGGCACTCGGTGCAGGGCCGCCGGGACGCCGGGGAGCTCCAGCGGACCGTCAGGCCGGAAGCCGATCCCACCGGCGCGATGACGTAGCTCCTTACAAATCCTGGTTTACAAAATACCATCTTATGTCTAGACAGGAGACGCAAACAGCAGTATTGTCAAAACCTCAGCGTGGCATGACGCACAGGGAGGTTTGGCATATGACCACACTCGGACCCCAGGTAGGCCGAGAGTGCGAAACGCCGGTCTGGCGGGACAAGAAGCGCCGGCTATGGCTGATGGGATTGATCGCCCCGACGGCATTGTTCGTGATGCTGCCGATCATCTGGGGGCTGAACCAGCTCGGCTGGCACGCCGCCGCGCTGGTACCTCTGTGGATCGGGCCGATCCTGCTCTACGTTTTGCTGCCCATCCTCGACCTGCGCTTCGGGCCCGACGGGCAGAACCCGCCCGACGAGGTGATGGAGCAGCTGGAGAACGACAAGTACTACCGCTACTGCACCTACGTCTACATCCCGTTCCAGTACCTCAGCGTGGTCCTGGGTGCCTATCTGTTCACCGCCTCGAACCTGAGCTGGTTGGGTTACGACGGCGCCGTGAGCTGGGTCGGCAAGCTGGGCGTGGCGCTGTCGGTCGGCGTGCTCGGTGGCGTCGGCATCAACACCGCCCACGAGATGGGGCACAAGAAGGATTCGCTGGAGCGGTGGCTGTCCAAGATCACCCTCGCGCAGACGTGCTACGGCCACTTCTACATCGAGCACAACCGCGGTCACCACGTGCGGGTGGCCACCCCGGAAGACCCGGCGTCGGCCCGCTTCGGGGAGACCTTCTGGGAGTTCTTGCCGCGCAGCGTTTTCGGCAGCCTGCGCTCTGCGCTGCGGCTAGAGGCTCAGCGGGTGCGCCGACTGGGCAAGAGCCCGTGGAACCCCAAGACGTATCCGTCCAACGACGTGCTCAACGCCTGGCTGATGTCGGTGGTGTTGTGGGGCGCGCTGATCGCGATCTTCGGCCCGGCGCTGATCCCGTTCGTGGTCATCCAGGCCATCTTTGGCTTCAGCCTGCTGGAGTCGGTCAACTACCTCGAGCACTACGGGCTGCTGCGGCAAAAGAATTCGGGCGACCGCTATGAGCGCTGCGCGCCGGTGCACAGCTGGAACTCCGACCACGTGGTCACCAACCTGTTCCTGTACCACCTGCAGCGGCACAGCGATCACCACGCCAACCCCACCCGGCGGTACCAGACGCTGCGCAGCATGGAAGGCGCGCCCAACCTGCCGAGCGGGTACGCGTCGATGATCTCGCTCACCTACTTTCCGCCGCTCTGGCGCAAGGTGATGGACCACCGGGTGCTGGCCCACTACGACGGCGACATCACCAGGGTTAATCTGCAGCCCCGCCTGCGCGAGAAGCTGTTCGCCTCCTACGGGGCGTCCAGAGGAGACCTGCCGTGACCGCCCACCGCTGCCCGGGCTGCGGGTACACCTACGACGAAGCGAAAGGCGCTCCGCGGGAAGGCTTTCCCGCGGGCACGCCCTTCAGTGACATTCCCGACGACTGGTGCTGCCCCGACTGTGCGGTGCGCGAGAAGGTCGATTTCGAAAACATAGGAGTGAACCAGTGAGCGAGTACAAACTCTTCATCTGCGTCCAGTGCGGCTTCGAGTACGACGAGGCCAAGGGCTGGCCCGAAGACGGCATCGCGCCCGGCACCCGGTGGGACGACATCCCGGAAGACTGGAGCTGCCCGGATTGCGGCGCGGCGAAATCCGACTTCGAGATGGTCGAGGTCGCCCGTCCGTGAGCGCCCCAAGGGCTATTCTCGCGCCTGTGAAGCGGATGCCTTATGCCGAGGCGTCGCGCGTCCTGCTGCGTGACTCGGTGCTCGATGCGATGCGGGAACTGCTGCTGACCCAGGACTGGTCCGCCGTCACGCTGTCGGACGTCGCGCGCTTGGCGGGCATCAGCCGGCAGACCATCTACAACGAGTTCGGTTCGCGGCAAGGCCTGGCGCAGGGTTACGCCCTGCGCCTGGCCGATCGCCTGGTCGACGCCGTGCAGGCCGCCATCGATGCCAATGTCGGCAACATCTACGAAGCGTTCCTGCAGGGTTTTCGTTCCTTCTTCGCGGAGTCGGCGGCCGACCCGTTGGTGATCTCATTGCTGAGCGGCGTCGCCAAGCCGGATCTGCTGCAGATCATCACCACCGACAGCGGGCCGATCATCACGCGCGCGTCGGCCCGGCTGACATCGGCACTCTCCCAGAGCTGGGTGGCTGCCAGCCACGAGGACGCCGGCGTGCTGGCGCGCGCCATCGTCAGGCTGTGCTTGAGCTACGTGTCGATGCCGCCCGAGGCGGATCACGACGTCGCGGCGGATCTGGCGCGGTTGATGGCGCCGTTCGCCGAGCGCTATGGGGTCCTCAACGTTCCCTGAACGTTCCCTGGTCCCAGGGGCCGACTTCCCGGCGACTATTGTGGCGGAAGAACATACCTAAGCTAAGTACCGCTTGGATCCCCCATGAGCCGCGAGAAGGATGAAACACGCATGACGACGACCGAAAGTGCGCTGACCCCCGACGTTCGCAACGGCATCGACTTCAAGATCGCCGACCTGTCGCTAGCGGAGTTCGGCCGCAAGGAGATTCGGCTGGCCGAGCATGAGATGCCCGGTCTGATGTCGCTGCGCCGCGAGTACGCCGAGGTGCAACCCCTCAAGGGGGCCCGCGTTTCGGGTTCGCTGCACATGACCGTGCAGACCGCGGTGTTGATCGAAACCCTCACCGCGCTGGGCGCCGAGGTCCGGTGGGCGTCGTGCAACATCTTCTCGACCCAGGACCATGCGGCCGCGGCGATCGTCGTCGGCCCGCACGGCACTCCCGAGGAGCCGAAGGGCGTGCCGGTGTTCGCGTGGAAGGGCGAGACGCTCGAGGAGTACTGGTGGGCCGCCGAGCAGATGCTGACCTGGCCTCCGCTCGCGGACGGGACTCCGGCGCCGGCCAACATGATCCTCGACGACGGCGGCGACGCCACGATGCTGGTGCTGCGCGGTGCGCAATACGAGAAGGCCGGCGTCGTCCCGCCCGCCGAAGAGGACGACTCCGCCGAGTGGAAGATCTTCCTGGACCTGCTGCGTGCCCGCTTCGAGACCGACAAGGACAAGTGGACGAAGATCTCCGAGTCGGTCAAGGGCGTCACGGAGGAGACCACCACCGG
>Ga0318544_10000155_pt1 | contig 13480 bp, 14 predicted proteins | sample GRESIP168b4f25_FD_203480 | JGI IMG/M metagenome (GOLD analysis project Ga0318544, IMG submission 203480) | Tropical soil microbial communities from Luquillo Experimental Forest, Puerto Rico - GRE.SIPMG.168b4f25 | ecosystem: Environmental > Terrestrial > Soil > Tropical forest > Bulk soil...
GGACGGGTCACGCCACCTTGATCAGAGGCTCGCCGGGGCTGCGCTGCGCTGTCCCGGTGTTCGAGCGGCAGCCGCCTGCGTTGGCTGCGCTTACTGCCCGCGTCAAGGACAGCTTCGATCCACGTCGGATCCTCAATCCCGGACGCATGGTCGAAGGGGGCTGAGCCGGTGCGGACGGACTTCACCGCCGAGCAGCTCGCTAATCCTGACACCGCCGAAAGCGAAAAGGTTCTGCGAACTTGCACGCATTGCGGGTTTTGCACCGCAACCTGCCCGACATATGTCTTGCTCGCCGATGAGCTCGATAGCCCGCGCGGGCGCATTTACCTGATCAAGGAAATGCTCGCCGGCACCGGCAAGGTGACCGCCGATACTGTGAAGCACATCGACCGCTGTCTCTCCTGCCTGGCTTGCATGACGACCTGCCCGTCGGGCGTCAATTATATGCACCTGGTCGATCACGCCCGGCGGTGGATCGAACAGAATTACCGACGGGCATGGAGCGAGCGGGTTCTGCGGTGGCTTCTCGGCACGGTTCTGTCGCGACCGCCTCTGTTTCGATTAGCGCTTCGCGCGGCTGGTCTCGCCAAGCCGGTTGCACGCTTTCTACCAGGCCGGCTCGCGCCTTTATCGGCGCTCGCGCCTGCTTGGATACCGGCCGCCCCTCCCGCGGATAGACCACAAATCTTTCCGGCGGAAGGCGCAAGGCGCATGCGGGTTGCCCTGTTGCAAGGCTGCGTGCAAAGGGTGCTCGCCCCAGAAATCAACGAGGCGACAATTCGTCTGCTGACCCGCCATGGCTGTGAAGTCGTGACCGCGATCGGCGCGGGTTGCTGCGGGGCTCTCGTCCATCACCTCGGGCGGGAGGCAGCGGCGCTGGCCTTCGCTCGCGCCAACATTGAGGTCTGGGAACGAGAGAGGCTCGCCGCTGGGCTGGATGCCGTCGTCATCAATGCCTCGGGCTGTGGCACGACAGTAAAAGACTACGGCTTTATGCTGCGTGGGGATCGTGCCTATGCCGAAAAGGCCTCGAGGGTCGCCTTGCTCGCTCGCGATGTTTCCGAGGTGGCTGCGACGCTTGGCTTTGACAAAAGGCCGAATGTCTCCCTCGCGAGCCACCGGCGTGTCGCCTATCACTCGGCCTGTTCGATGCAGCACGGCCAACGCCTCCACGCCGAGCCACAGGCGCTTCTCTCCGCGGCAGGATTCGTGCCGGTCGAGGTCCCGGAAGGGCATCTCTGTTGCGGCTCGGCCGGCACATACAACATCTTGCAGCCAGAACTCGCCACGGCGCTGCGAGAGCGCAAGCTCGTCAATATCGCATCGACCCGTCCGGATGTAGTCGCCACCGGCAACATAGGCTGTATCGTACAACTCGGCCCGGGCTCACCGGTACCGGTGGTCCATACCGTCGAGCTACTGGACTGGGCCACCGGCGGCCCGGTACCGAGGGCGTTGACTGCAAATCAGCGAGCCCGCCAACGGGCATAGGCGGGGATCAACAACGAGAGGGAGAGCACTCCAAGCCCGATCAGTGTCGGCTTAATCCAGCCGGTGCTACCCAGCAGCCACCGCTCGCCCCCCGCACCGAGCTCGACATAAGCCACGGTCATTGGCAATTGCCCAACAACGGACCCGAATGCGTAGGCCCCGAGCGGCAGCCGGGTCAGCGCCAGCCCATAATTGGCGATGCTGTGCGGTACCGGCGGAATGAGCCGTAACAACGCCACCGCACGCCAACCGCCGCGCTCTACCCGGTCGAGGATCGGCTCCATGCGCGTGCTGCGTCGCGGATCAATCAAACCTGCATTGAGGAAACGCGCAAGGAGAAAGCCCGCAGCCGCGCCCGCGACGCTGCCCAATGCGGCCCACACGATCCCCCATGCAATACCGAACAGCATGCCGGCGACAATCGCGAGCAAGGTGCGTGGAACGAACAACAAGCTTGCCGCCACATGGACGACAACAAACCCCAACGGCGAGGCCGGATATCGGGCAATCTCGGAAGTGATCTCGATCGGATCGAAAGCACCCCTCCAACGCCATGCGCCAAAAGCACCGATCACGATAAGAGCGACAAAGAGAAGCCGAGCCGCTCGATGAGAGCTCCGCCGCGGGAGCACCGATGTGGCCTTGTCTGTCTTCGCGATCATCGCGGCATTGCTGCAGGCGACGAATCCGAGGTGGCGGTTCGCTCTGGCGTCGGCTCATCGAGAAGATGCGGCCGAGCGGCGCGGCGCCTCAGCCACATAACCCCGAAGAGGTCGACAATTCCGACACCAAGGCGATCGAAAACGCCATATTTCGAGGCCCCTCTGCTACGCGGCCGGTGATTAACAGGCACTGAATACACCGCCCCGCCCTCACGCAGCACGAGCGCTGGAAGAAACCGGTGCATGTGGTCGAAAAAGGGCAGATTCAGAAAAAGTGAGCGTGAAAACAGCTTCAAGCCACAGCCGGTGTCGGGCGTATCATCTCCGAGCAACCGACGCCGGACTGCGTTGGCAAAGCGCGACGCAGTACGCTTAGACCAGCTGTCCCGCCGCCGTCGACGATAACCATTGATGAGTATCGGGGCAGTTCCTGCCCTCGACATGCCGAACTTCCATAATTTCCGGATATCGGCGGGATCATTTTGGCCATCCCCGTCCAGCGTGGCGATCCATTCGGCGCGGGCCGCCCTAATGCCGGTACGAATCGCAGCACTCTGCCCCCGATTTTGGGCATGGCGCAGCAGTCTCAGATGCGCCATCTTGGCGGCCAGCCCCATGACCTCGGCAACGCTCGAATCCTCACTACCGTCATCGACGATAATGATCTCGTAACGAATAAAGCCGTCGAGTGCGGTGCATATCTCCCTGACGAGCGGTGCGAGGTTGTCGGCCTCGTTCTTTACCGGAATGACGACTGAAAGATCCATGACGTCAATAACGAACCATTACACCACGTCAACTGCGCGGTAGGCTTGCCACTACGCCGTCAGCGATCGACCCAGGCGATTCTGAGCACGTTGGTGGCGCCCGGCGTTCCGAACGGGACGCCCGCGGTTACGACGACCCGTTGACCGGGTTGGGCGATTTCTTCCCGATGGGCAATTCGCGCCGCCTTTTGAACCATATCTCCAAAACTCTTCACGTCGCTCGTGTGCACACAATGCGCGCCCCATAGAACCGCGAGACGACGAGCGGTGCCGAGGTCAGAGGTCAGGGCCAGGATAGGCGACGCGGGCCGCTCTCGCGCGGCACGGAAGGCGGTTGCACCCGAGGTGGTATAGGAAACGATTGCCGCTGCACCTATCATGTACGCGACTTGGCACGCGGCGACACTGATCGCATCGGGGGCGGTGTGCTGATGCTCGATATGAGTGCCCTCGAGCAGTGAAAAATAGAGGGGATCTTCCTGCACCCTGTAGGCGATGCGGTCCATCATCGCGACCGCCTCGACCGGGTAGCGCCCGGTTGCGGTTTCGGCGGAGAGCATCACTGCGTCGGCGCCTTCATAGACCGCAGTCGCGACGTCCGAGGCCTCCGCCCGGGTCGGTGTCGGTGAGGTGATCATCGATTCCAGCATTTGCGTTGCAACGATTACCGGCTTCCCCGCAGCGCGGCATGCATATACTATGTGCTTTTGCACGCGCGGCACGTCCTCTGGCGGCATCTCGACACCAAGATCGCCGCGCGCCACCATCAACCCATCGGCAAGCTCGATTATTTCGGCAAGGTGTTGGATCGCCGATGGCTTTTCAAGTTTGACCATCACTCCGGCGCGGCCGCTGACCAGCTTGCGGGCCTCGGCGACATCCTCGGGGCGTTGAACGAAAGAAAATGCAATCCAGTCGGCTCCGTTCTCGAGCGCAAACGCCAGATCGCCTCGGTCCTTTTCCGTAACCGCCGACAGCGGAAGCACTGCATTGGGCACATTAACGCCCTTGCGATCCGACAGCGGCCCGCCGACCAGGCACAGCGTGTCGGCAAAACTGGCGCCGCAGGTCTCGACTTGAAGCCGGACCTTGCCGTCATCTAGGAGCAGTTCGGTTCCCGGATGCACCGCTTCAAAGATCTCGGGATGGGGCAGTGGCGCACGGCTTTTGTCGCCGGCTTGACGCTCCAGGTCGACACGAAAATGCTCGCCGGCAACGAGCTCGATTCGACCTTCTGCGAAGGTTCCGAGCCGCAGCTTTGGTCCTTGCAGATCGGCAAGGATACCGATCGGCCGGCCGGTGGCGCGTTCAACGTCGCGTATCACCTCGAAGCGGGTTCGGTGATCCTCGTGGGTCCCGTGGCTGAAGTTAAGCCGGAACACATCAACGCCGGCTTCGAAGAGGGCGCGGATCTTCTCAGGCGTCGAGCTCGACGGGCCGAGCGTCGCGACAATCTTCGCGCTGCGTCGGCGCCTCATGTCTTTCTCCCTTCCAACCGCCTCAGTCGCGCAAACCTGTTTCCCTCGGATGACGAAATTGGGCTACGCAGGTCCGGCATAAACGGCCCCCTCCGCTCGCGCCAAGCTAACCTCATCGGGCGCCCGCCTATAGACCACGGATCGTGGCGCCGTTCGCAATCTTGAACATAGTTCCTCATCGAGGGATCAACACCCGCGCTCAACCGGGGCGTTCGAGCCGAGATCAGACTTTTCTTCCCGCGAATCCTGCCGAATGCGTCGCCAGATTGACGCTGACGCATGGCAGGATAAGGGCATCAGCAGCAATTTTCATACGAGGATCGGGATATGATAAACTTAAGCAGAGCGGCTGAGGTGAGGAGGAAGAAAAATGACGGATCGGCTGATCTCGTGCGACGATCATATGGATCTGGGGCAATTGCCGGCGGATCTGTGGCTGAACCGGCTACCGTCGTCGTTGCGCGACCGGGCGCCGCGGGTCGAAGAGCGCGACGGCCAGGCGGTGTGGGTCTGCGACGGCAAGGTGTGGGGCAGCTGGTCCGGGAAGCAGACCACAACCGGCGCCGCGCGCCCGGTGAAGCCGCTCTACAATGCCTTCGATCGTGCCGAAATTTATGATCAGACCGAGAGGCGGCCCGCGGTCGCCAAGTTGCGGCTCGCCGATATGGATCGCGACGGGGTCGAGGCGCAGGTCATCTTCGGGCCGATCTTCCAGATCTCGACCGATGACCCAGTGCTGCGTGTCGCTTGCTACCAAGTCTACAACGACTGGCTCCTCGACTTTTGTAAAGCGGCGCCGGACCGGCTGATCGGCGTGCCGATGCTGCCGGAAACTCCGGAGACGGCGCTCGTCGAATTGCAGCGGCTGATCGCCAAGGGTGGCGTCCGGCAGGTCAATCTGATGATCGCACAGAGCAAGCCGAAGCTCGATGATCCGCGCTGGGAACCGCTGTGGCACGCGTTGGAAGAGAGCGGCATTGTACTGTCCTGGCACATCACTGTCTTCCTGCCGGTGCCGGGCAGTCGCGCCGCCGGCAAGGCCGCCAGCGTGTTCGAGAACACCAAGGGCTTCCTCAACAATTTCCTCGAACCGTTTGTCGATCTCTTCGCCTGGGGCATTCTCGAACGCCACCCGCGGCTGCGCATGGTCATGGCCGAGGCCGGCACCGGTTGGCTGCCCTGGCTCGTGCAGGAGCTCGATTACCGCCATTGGCGGCTATGGGAGGCGAAGGAATTCTGGGCCGACAAGGGCGGCGCACAGCTCGAAACCAAACCCAGCGAAATGTTCAAGCGCCAGATCTACGCGACCTTCCAGGAGGACGCGGTGGCGATGTCGCTGATCCCGTTCTTTGGCGATGGGCACCTGCTGTGGGCATCGGACTACCCGCACCCCGACAGCGTGTGGCCGAACTCGCGCGCGGCGATTAAGCGCCAGATGAAAAACCTATCGCCCGAAATGCGTCGGAAGCTGACGCGGGACAACGCATCAAAGCTCTATAGGCTTGTGTGACGTTCGAAACCCGGCGCGTCGGCACCGCTCTGGACGCAATCGCGCCGGACGGTTCCGAAGTGTGCGTACTTTGCCAGGGTGCCCGCGGCGGTCTTGCGGTTTTTTCATTGCCTCCGCAAGCCGTCTCAAAGGCGGTCGCGCATCACACGGTCGAGGAGATCTGGTACGTCATCTCCGGGCGGGGGCGCATGTGGCGGAAGCTCGGTGAGCACGAAGAGATTGTCGAACTCGGCCCCGGCATCTCGCTGACGATCCCGACCGGCACGCATTTCCAATTCCGCTGCGATGGGGCCGAGCCGCTTGTCGCTGTCGCCGCGACGATGCCGCTCTGGCCAGGCGAAGCAGAGGCCTATGGCGTCCGAGGAATATGGGAAGCTACAGTATGAGCGCCTAGCGAAAGCCCCTCTGGAGACGCCGTGGCGATGAGAAATACTGCCGCCCTGCACACCGGTCGCCATTTTCTGCAGATCCCAGGGCCGACAAACGTACCCGACCGGCTATTGCAGGCGATCGCGATGCCGACGATCGACCATCGCGGGCTGGAATTCGCCGCGCTCGGGCAAGAGTGCGTCGCCGGCATGAAGAGGGTGTTCCAGACCGAGGACACCGTCGTCATCTATCCCTCCTCCGGCACTGGGGCGTGGGAGGCGGCGCTTTCGAACACGCTGTCGCCGGGCGACCGAGTGATCATGTTCGAGACCGGGCATTTCGCGAGCCTGTGGCACCAGATGGCGAGCCGGCTCGGGCTTGAGATTGAGTTCGTACCCGGCGATTGGCGGCACGGTGTCGACCCGGCGATCGTCGAAGAGAAACTGACCGCCGACCGAGCGCACCGCCTGAAGGCGGTTTGCGTCGTGCACAACGAGACCTCGACCGGGGTTACCAGCCGCATCGCCGAGATCCGCGCCGCGATCGACCGAACCCGCCACCCGGCATTGTTCATGGTCGACACGATCTCGTCGCTCGCCTCGATCGACTATCGTCATGACACGTGGAAGGTCGACGTCACGGTTGGGGGCTCGCAGAAGGGGCTCATGCTGCCGCCCGGGCTCGGCTTTAACGCCGTTTCAAAAAAGGCGATGGCGGCCAACGAGACCGCGCGGCTGCCGCGCTCCTACTGGGACTGGCAGGCGATGCTGGAGACCGGCCGCACCGGTTTTTTCCCATACACGCCGGCGACCAATCTGCTCTATGGCCTGCGCGAATCGCTGAAGATGTTGCTCGAAGAGGAAGGCCTAACGGCCGTCTTCCGCCGTCACGCCCGCCACGCCGAGGCGACTCGGCGGGCAGTCGCGGCCTGGGGCCTTGACGTGGTGTGCGCCGATCCGCGCGAGTATTCGAGCTCGCTGACTGCGGTTGTCGTGCCGGAAGGTTTCGACGCCGATCGGCTGCGCGAGATTATCCTCGAAGCCTTCGACATGTCGCTCGGGACCGGTCTCGGTAAACTAAGGGGCAAGATCTTCCGTATCGGCCATCTCGGGCATTTCAACGATCTGATGCTCTGCGGCACTTTGTCGGGGATCGAGATGGGCCTGCACCGCGCCGGGATCCCTCACCGGCACGGGGGTGTCACCGTTGCATTGGAATATCTGGGCTCCATGCTGTCGGACTTGACGCCGACAGCGTAACATCGGCCGCGAAATCCGAAGCCGAGGACGCCCATATGTTGCCAGACTTCGTTGAGGAAGCGGTCCGTCAATTATGCACGGCGCGACGCGGTTCGCCTGTTCACGAATTGCCAGCGAGTTGTCGGCCACAATCCGATGCCGATGCTTACCAGATCCAGGATGCGGTAACCCGCCGGCTAGGTCTGGCGATTGGCGGCTGGAAGGTCGGCGTGTATCCTCCGCCGCCGCCGCGTTCTGCGCACCGATCTATGCGAGCATGATGCGTCCGAGCCCGGCAACGTATAACGGCGCGGAGTTGCGGCTCATCGGCATCGAGGCGGAACTCGCCTTCCGTGTCGACCGTGATCTTCCGCCGCGGGTTGCACCCTATGACCGCGCCGAAGTTGTCGCAAGAGCGACGCTGCATCCAGCCATCGAAGTAGTCGACTCGCGCTACGCCGATTTCCGCTCGCTCGGCCGGGCCTCGATCCTCGCCGACAATTTCTCGAACGGCGGCTTGGTCTATGGGGCTGCCGTGCAGAACTGGGAGGCGCTCGATCTGGGCGGCACCGCGATCATGTTGACCGAAGACCGCGAGCCCTTTGCCGACAGCAGCGGCGGTACCGCGCGCGATCCTCTCGGAGCGCTCGTCGAGTGCGCCAATCTGATGGTGGAGCGCGGCGGCGTCACGGCCGGCACGATGGTCACTACCGGATCCTGGACCGGCATGGTCTTCACTAGGCGCGGCGCATACCTCATCGCCGATTTTGGCCCGCTCGGTCGCGTGGCAGTGTCATTCCCCGCAGACGAGTGATCGTCGCGTCGGCCGCTGCGACCGGTTACGGTCCCGGTCGCCGGGGCGCATTCCCGCCCGCTGCGCTCACTTTGTTCTTTACCTGCCGTTCATCCTCATGCCGCTCGGCGGCTACGTAAACGCCACGGCCGCGCCATAGGGTCAACCACTTCAGGTTTCTCTCCAAACCGCCTCTAATGCCGGCAAACGGCCGGTTGGCGCAGGTGCAATCGCAGTCCACCTCATCGGGCAATATTTGGTGTATCTCTTCGTGGCGCTGCGCATTGCAGGTGTTGTGCGGCATGCCGTCATCATGCGGCATTCGCTGCCGGATCGGATGCTGCCGGCGCGTCGCTAGCCGGGCTCGGCGACGACGAGAGTGAGTCGGGTTTGGAAGAACTCCAGGACTTCGGGGAGGCTTCGCGCGGCTCGCAGCCTCTGCCGTCCACGCTGAACAATGAACTCGGCCGGGCGCGCCGTCTTGATCACGCTGTAGGCTGGCAACTCGTGCGTGTGGCGGAACACCGAAAACAGGGCGATTTCATCGCGATGATCGATCGCGTAATCTCGCCAATCCCCGCGAGCGACATGCCGGCTATAGAGACCGAGGAGCTGGTTCAGCTCGGCCCGTGTGAAATACACCGTTCTTTGCCTTGTCCGATCGTCTCGGAACGCCAATACCGTCGCACCGTTCCGGCTCATTGCTATCCATCGCCACTGACCGCTGTCACTTAGTGTTCACGATTCTACATCTGGCGTCCAGCCGTGTGATATCGCGTCACCCGTTCGGATATTGGTCGGCCGTACTCGAGCGGTTTGCTCCGGCTTGCGCGAACCGCTATGATCCTACCGTCGGGACGAGAGTCTACCGGGCGTTTTGTGAGCGACATCTTTCGCGAAATAGACGAAGAGCTTCGTCGAGACAATCTGCTGAAGCTTTGGTCGCGCTACGGACGCTATGTCATAGCCTTCGCCGTGGTGGTGCTGGTGATGGCCGGCGGCATCATGGCGTGGCGCGACCACCAGCTTTCTGAGCGCCGGGCTCAATCGGCGCGGTATGCATCGGCCCTATCGCTGGCAGGCGAGGGGAAGGACGCCGATGCGGCCAAGGTCTTCGCGGCGGTAGCGCAGGAAGGTGGAGGATACGCCATTTTAGCCTCATTCGAGGAGGCCGAGCGGCTGGCGAAATCGGGCGACCGCAAAGGGGCGCCGACGGCGTACGATCGCATTGCCGCGGATGGTTTGCTCGATCCCGCCTTTCGAGACATGGCGATGCTGCTTTCGGTCATGCATGGCATGTCCGATGCCGATCCGCACTCGATCATCGATCTCCTCGCGCCAATGACGTCGGTTAACAATCCGTGGCGCCCAACCGCCCTTGAGCTGACGGCTGCCGCGCGGCTCCAATCCGGTGATAAGGCCGGCGCGCTCGAGCTCTACAAGAGCCTTGCGGATGATGTTGCGGCACCGCAAGACCTACGCGCTCGTGCCGCCGAAATGGCCGCTGCGCTAGCCTTGTAGTGCCCGCGAACCGGGATATTCGCTTGATCCGGGCGGTCTTCCCGCAGAAGGCGCGAGGAAGCGGGAAGGTGCGTTTTCTCGCGCCGCTGCTGGTCTTAGTGGTGCTCGCGGGATGCGACTGGTTCGGGGACAAGAAGCAGCCCTTGCCCGGGGAGCGCATCTCGGTCCTAAGCCTCGATCGTCGACTCGAGCCGGACCCCGCGCTTGCTTCGCTGCCGATTACCCTGCCGCGGCCCGTCGTCAATCCGGATTGGCCGGAACCCGGCGGCTATCCGAACCATGCCATGCAACACCTGTCGCTGCCGGACAACCTGACCCAGGCATGGAAGACCAATATCGGCGAAGGCGCTTCCCGCTACACGCGTGTCTTGTCCCAACCGGTTGTTGCCAAAGGGCGGATCTACGCGATGGATGGCGCTGTGAAAATCAGCGCCCTTGAGGCTGCCACCGGCAACCGGCTGTGGCAAGTCGATCTCAAACCCGAGGACGAGCGTGGCAACTCGATGGGGGGAGGTGTTGCGTTTTGGAATGACCGTCTCTACGTCTCGACCGGGTATGCGCAGGTCTTGGCGCTTGATCCGGCAGACGGCAGGATTATCTGGCGGAAGGCGGTTGGCGCCCCCGTGCGTAGCGGGCCGACGGTTTCCGATGGGCGGGTCTTTGCCGTGACGGTCGACAACGAGCTGGTCGTCCTCGGCGCGGACGACGGGCGGCGCCTGTGGAATCAGAACGCGATTCCGGAAACAGCCAGCCTTCTCGGGAATGCGAGCCCCGCGGTCGATGGCGAGGTCGTTGTAGCGGCCTATTCTTCGGGCGAGCTCTACGCCCTCACGGTCGAAAATGGCCGGCCCCTGTGGTCGGACAACTTCTCCAACACTCGCGGTGTCAATGCCGTCTCGAGCCTTGCGGATATCCGCGGCCGGCCGGTACTCGATCGCGACCGGGTCTTTGCCGCCAGTCATAGCGGCCGTATAGCCGCGATCGATCTAAGGTCCGGCGAGCGCACCTGGGAGCAAGATTTCGGCAGCACGCATAGCCCCTGGGTAGCTGGCGACTATGTTTACCTTCTGTCGAACGACAACGAGCTGGCCTGCCTGACCCGCAACGAAGGCAAGATCCGTTGGGTGCGGAAGCTGCAGGGCTATCAGAACGAGAAAAAGAAGAGGGATCCAATGAATTGGGCAGGCCCGGTGCTGGGGAGCGACCGGCTAATCGTGCTGTCCTCGGCCGGCGACGCGATCTCCATTTCGCCCTATACCGGCGAACCGCTCGGCCGCGAGCAGATGTCGGCGGGCGGGTATATGGAGCCGGTGATCGCCGACGATTCGCTCTATGTCTTGACCGACGACGCCAATCTGTCCGCCTACCGCTAAGGCTATCTCCGGCCGAAGCGCGGTTGCCGTCATGAGCTTCTCGGTTGCAATCCTCGGGCGCCCGAATGTCGGGAAGTCGACCTTGTTTAACCGGCTGGTCGGCAGACGGCTAGCCCTCGTCGACGATACTCCTGGTGTCACTCGCGATCGGCGCGAGGGTGAGGGGCGGATCGCCGACCTGAAGTTCTGGGTCGTGGATACGGCCGGGCTCGAGGACGCCCCCCCCGGTTCACTCGGCGAGCGGATGCAAGCGCAGACAGAGCGTGCTCTGGCCGATGTCGACGTCGCGCTGCTCGTCATCGACGCGCGCGAGGGTGTCACCGAGGCCGACCGCCACTTTGCCAGCTGGTTGCGGCGCAAGGGTAAGCCGGTTCTGCTCTTGGCCAACAAGGCCGAAGGTCGCGTAGCATTATCTGCAATCGGGGAAGCCTACCGCCTGGGTCTCGGCGAGCCGTTGCCGATCTCGGCTGAACATGGCGAGGGTCTGGCCGAGCTTTACGAGCATTTGATGCCGTTTTCTCGGCCCGGCGACCCGGCGGCAGTGGATCCCCAAGGCGCGTTGCAACTCGCGATTGTCGGCCGCCCCAATGTGGGGAAGTCCACTTTGGTCAACCGATTGATTGACCAGGACCGTCTGTTGACCGGTCCCGAAACCGGGATTACCCGTGATGCGATTGCGGTCGACTGGCGCTGGCATGGCCGTCCTCTGCGGCTAATCGACACGGCTGGCATGCGCCGCAAGCCACGCATCGAGGGCAAGCTCGAGAAGCTTTCGGTTGCCGACGCATTACGCGCAATTCGGTTCGCCGAGACGGTTGTGCTGGTAATGGATGCCCTACAACCGCTGGAGCGGCAGGATCTGGCGATCGCCCGGCTCGTCGCCGAGGAGGGTCGCCCGCTCGTGCTCGCGGCCAATAAATGGGATGTGGTCGACGAACCCGCTGTATTGTGGAGGCAACTACGGGAGCGCTTACCCATATCGTTGCCCCAGCTTTCGGGCGTCACTCTCGTCCGGGTGTCGGGGCTCGCAGGGTTCGGTCTCGAGGCGCTGATGGCGGCCGTCTTCGCTGCCAGAGAAGTGTGGAACCGACGTGTTTCGACCGCCGACCTCAATCGTTGGCTGGCGACCGTGCAAGAGCGCCATCCGCCGCCATCCGCCGGCGGACGACGGCTACGCCTGCGCTACGTTGCCCAGGTCAACATCCGACCCCCCACTTTCGCCCTCTTCACCTCAAGGCCAAGTGAACTACCGGATTCGTATCGACGCTATCTCGTCCATTCATTGCGCCGGGATTTCGATCTGCCTGGCACTCCGATCCGGCTGATGCTGCGCAAAGGCGCCAACCCTTACGAAGCGCGGTAACTCGAGGCAGTTCGCGATCATGCGCCTACGGTGATCACTTCGCCGTTGTAGGTGCATTCGGGCAGCGCAAGGCCGAAGAAGGCGTCCGCGACGCTTTCAGGCGGCGGCACCTGTGCCGAATCTTCGCCAGGGAAGGCGTTGGCACGCAGCCGGGTGCGGACGATCCCGGGATCTATAAGGTTGGCGCGGACGCGGGTCTTACTGATCTCAGAGGCATAGATTTTTACGAGCATTTCGAGACCTGTCTTGCTGATCGCGTAGGGCCCCCAGTAGGGAGAGACCCGGCGCGCGACGCCTGACGTGACAAAGATTGCGCGCCCGGCAGGGGCGGCGCGCAACAGTGGGTCCATCGCCCGGATCAATCGCCAGTTCGCGGTCAGGTTGAGGTCCATGACCTCCGTCCAGATCGCCGGGCCGATATGGCCGAGCGGCGAGAAGACCCCGAATTCGGCAGCATTGGAGACAAGGATGTCGAGCCGGCCGTACTGGTCGAACAATGCCGCGGCGAGTTCGTCGATCTTGATGAAATCGCGCAGATCCACCGGCGCGAGCGTGGCGCTTCCGCCGGCGGCGCGGACCTTGTCATCGACCTCTTCGAGGCCGCCCACCGTGCGCGCCGCCAACACGACATGGGCACCTTCGCCTGCGAAACGCTCGGCGACTGCCGCTCCGATACCTCGCGATGCGCCGGTAATCAGCGCCACCATGCCATCCAGTCGCCCTTCCCGGGGCACCATCCTCATTCTAATCGGGTCACGCGCGGATGCTCAGGCGGGCGCGGCGAGCAGGGATAGCTGCACCGACTTCTGGCCGACATCTGCGTCGATCGGGGGGATCGGATATTCGCCGGTGAAGCAGGCGTCGCAAAACCGAGGCTCGAGGCGATCACGCGGAGGTTCTCTCATCGCTCGGTAG
>Ga0318544_10000171_pt1 | contig 13231 bp, 13 predicted proteins | sample GRESIP168b4f25_FD_203480 | JGI IMG/M metagenome (GOLD analysis project Ga0318544, IMG submission 203480) | Tropical soil microbial communities from Luquillo Experimental Forest, Puerto Rico - GRE.SIPMG.168b4f25 | ecosystem: Environmental > Terrestrial > Soil > Tropical forest > Bulk soil...
AGGAGCTGTTCTGGGACACGATTACCCAGGTCAGAGCCGATCTAGCCGGGGTACCGCGGAAGTAGTTTCCACCCATCTGTGTAACAAGTAGAAATAGATGTGCGTGGTAATTCGACATTGCCGCACCTAATGCGTCATGATCCATCCATGGACGGACACGCCTTGGAGCGGCTTGGCCACCACATCGTGAGCAGGCGCGTCGCGCTCGGTTACCGGAACCGCACCGACCTGGCCAACAGCCTCCAGTTCACCGTGCGGACCCTCTCCGACATCGAGAACGGAGTGCGTAAGGCCAGCCCCGGCACATACGCCATGCTGGAAAACAAGCTCGCGTGGGCACCCGGAAGCATCGACAACATCCTCGCCGGCGGAGAACCCAAAGAGCTGGTGGTCAAGCTGCGCCGCGAGAGCCCCGAACCTCCTCGATACTCGTCGTACGCCGGCGACGCCCTCTCCCGCGCCTCCACCGAGGAGTTGCTCCTGGAGTTGCGCCGCCGCATCGTCCGACCCCGCGAGAGACTCCGGGAGAGCTGGGACGACATGGATGGCCTTGAGGCGCAAGGTTATTGGTCCGAGGAGAGTTAGCCGCACCAGCTGGCCGCCGCCGCATGGGCCTCAACGCCGAGCCAACGTTCTCCAATTGCCGGTCGCCTGGCCAACAAACTCCGGCACCACCGTCACAAAGAAATATCTTGTGTTTCGAGACAGCCGCGGCGGGGGATACTACGTTGCTTCAAAGGGCCTGCTGAAGGGCTGATCGAGGGGGCGTTGATGAACTTTTCGGTGTGGCCGCCTGAGGTCAACTCGGTGCTGCTGCTCGATGGACCGGGTTCGGCGCCGATGTTTGAGGCGGCGGCGGCCTGGGACGGGATCGGCAACGAGTTGAGCTCAGCGGCGAACGCGTTTAACTCGGTGATCTCAGACCTGGCGAGCCAGGCCTGGCAAGGCCCGGCGTCGGCGTCCATGACGAACGCGGTCGTGCGGTATGTGGGCTGGCTGGGAGGGGCGGCCGCTCAAGCCGAACAGTCGGCAACCCAAGCCCGGGCGGCGGCCACCGCTTTCGAGGCGGCGCTGGCATCAATCGTGGACCCCGGCTTCATAACGGCCAACCGCGGCCAGTTCCTCTCGCTGGTGCGTTCGAACCTGTTCGGTCAGAATGCCCCGGCGATCGCGGCCGCCGAGGCCGAATACGAGGAGATGTCGGCTCAGGACGTCGCCGCGATGTTCGGGTATCACACCAGTGCGTCGGCGACGCTCGCGCAGTTGGGGCCCTGGGAGCAGGCGCTGGAAAATCTGTCCGGGTTGCCGGGCGAATTCGCCAGAACCATCGGGAACCCTTTCGCCCTGGTTCAGGAAATTCAGCACACCCCGATGACACCGGCCGCGGGGATCACCGGGGTGGCCAACGAGCTCTTCGCCGATATCTTCGGGGCGTCGGCCGGTCTGCCCATCCCGGCAACGCTGGGAGGGACCTTCACCGGCAAACCGTCGCTGGTCACCAAGCTTGAAATCGCCGGGCTGTGGGGGATAAAAGATTTCCTGGGCACCACCGGACTCGAAACGCAAGTACTTGCAAACCCAAGTTCCCCGTTTTTAGCGCTGGTTGCCAGCAACGCCCCGGGACTACACCTATTTCTCGGCAACGGCCCCCCAGGTTCTTGACGCTGCCGCTGGGAGAAACGGTCCAGCACACCACATTTGAAGGGATGCCCGTCGTGCAGATCACGCCGGCTCATCCAGACGGCAAGTACGTGGTGGCCATTCACGGTGGCGCCTTTATCTTTCCGCCGTCAATCTTCCACTGGATCGATTACACGGTGATGGCCTACCAGACCGGAGCGACCATTGAGGTGCCGATCTACCCGTTGCTGCAGCAAGGAGGCACCGCCGGCACCGTGGTACCCAAGATGGCGGACTTCATCGCCTCACAAGACGCTCAACACGGGCCATCCAACGTCAGCGTGATCGGTGACTCCGCGGGCGGCAACCTGGCACTGGCGTCCGTCGAATATTTGGTGGCCCACGGTGAGCCCGTACCGTCGTCGATGGTTCTGCTGTCTCCGTGGCTTGACCCAAGCCTGACCAATCCAAACATCGCGTTGGTCCACGATCCCCTGCTCCCTGTTCCGCCCGGGCAAGTCATCGCCAGGGAATGGGCGGGCAACCTTCCCGAGAACAACTACATGGTGAGTCCGCTGTATGGGTCACTTAACGGACTCCCGCCGACGTATGTCTACGAGGGCTCCATGGATTCACTCGCACCCGACGTGCTTGTCCTGCAGCACAACGCCGCACTCACAGGGGCACCGATCAGCTTCACACTGGCCAAGGGCGAAATTCACGACTGGATAATCCTCACTGTGGACGGTCCCCAGTACTGGCCGCAGATCGACCGGGAACTCGGTATTTAGCTGCGGCCTGATTGCGAGTGGTGCGAGATATCTGACAGGTCAGCGTGTGTGATGCAGGTATCCGCGGGGCCGTGTAGTCACATCAGCCACGTGAGTACCGTGAGCCGGCCATATGGCGATTTCCATTTGCGCTATCACCGGCGCTATCGCAAACGAAACTCACCGTATTGGTCTGTCGCGCAACAGCTTGCGCCCACGGGATGCGCATCCGTGAGGGTTCGGCGACGGGATAGGCCGAGACGATACGCCGTCGTCGTCGATCAGTCGATGAACCGTGCAAACAGCCGCTCGATCCCGGCCGCGAAAGCGGCCTCGGTGACTAGCAGGCTCACGATCACGAACGACTCCCGCGGAAAATCGAAGAAGTATCCGGGATGCGCCAACACACCATCGGTCGTCAGCATCGTCAGCGTGAGCTCCTCTTCGGAACACAGCGTCGGGACCTGAATAACCGCGCTCCAGCCACCGCCGGCCGTCAGCACATCACACGACGGAGCCGAAGCGCCGGCAACCTTCAGACGGTGGTAGTTCTTTCTCGTGCGGGCGGAGATCTGCGCGCGGATCGCCGCGCCGCGCTCGATCAGCTCGGTCGCCGCCAGTTGCACAGGCGTCGACACCGAGAGATAGGTGTCGCAGATCAGTTCCAGCCGGTGAAGCGACTCCGCAACGAGCTGCGCGGGACCCGCGGCCGCGATCCATGCGAGCTTAACCTGGGGCAGGCCAATCGATTTGGACAGTCCTCCCAGCGTGAACACGAGCGCGTCCGACCGCGACAGGAACGCCGGCCGCTCACGCGTCGCGCCCGACTCCAATTCGTAGTCGGCGAACACCTCGTCGACAATTACCGCGATTCCGTGCTGGGCGGCGATCGCCGCGATCCGGTCGATCTCGTCACCGGACGTGAAGGAGCCGGTGGGGTTGTTTGGATCGACGACGAGCAGCGCCCGCGTGCGGGGGCTCAAAGCGCGCTCGACACTGGCGAAGTCGATGGTCCAGACGCCGTGGTATTCGAGCTCGTAGGGTCGCGCGCCCACGCCGTCCAGCGTCGTGAGCATCTCGAACAGCGGATAGCTTGGCCGAGGGACGAGCACTTCATCGCCGGGCCGCGCCAGCAGCTTGAACAGCATCGAGTACGCCTCGCTGGTGCTCGCCGCCAGCGCGATCCGCTCGGGGCTGACTGAAATGCCGCGACGCGCATAGTCATCGGCGATGGCCCGGCGTGCGTCGAGCAGCCCCAACGGTTCCGGCGCGTACAGCAGGCCGCGGCGATCCGCGAGCGGGGCCAGCAGATCGGCGGGGTACTCGAGCTCGACCCGCGTCGGGTTCGACTCGGTGAGGTCGATGATCGGATCGCCGGACGCTCGCCGCTGCTGGAGCGCGAGCGTCAAACGGTTTGGCGACAGGTCTCCGGAAATGCGATCCGCGAACACAACCGAACTACTTCAGTCCCGGCGCTGCGCATTGAAAAGCCCCAACTCGAGGGTGTGCGCGATTTGGGTAATCGCGGCCTGGGCGCGCACGCTGTTGCCGTCTTTGTCCAGCGGCGGTGAGTAGGCGGCGATCGCCAAATTGCCCGGCGACACCGCAACCAGGCCGCCCCCGACGCCACTCTTGGCGGGCAGCCCGACGTTGTAGGCCCAGTCACCGGAGCTGGTGTAGAGACCCTCCATCGCCATTAATGCCAGCACGTGCGGCACGTTGGCTTGCGCGATGACGCGCTTGTGGGTGACGGGGTTGATGCCCCCGTTGGCCAGGGTCGCGCCCATGATCGCCAGGTCGACAGCGGTGACCAGCGTCGAGCACTGCAGAGTGTAGACGTCGCAGGCCTCCATCGGGTCGCAGTACATGTATCCGCCGGTGAGTAGCAGCCACGCGATCGCGCGGTTGTGAAAGTTGGTGGCCCGCTCGGATTCCGCAATCTCATCGCTGACCGAGATCGGACGCCCGGCGAAATCGCTTTGGATCTGCAGGATCTGGCGCCAGCGATCGTCGGCGTCTTTGGCAGACACCAGGCTGGCTGCCGTCATCGCCCCCGCATTGACCATCGGCGACATCGGCTTGTCGTTGTGGAGTTCCATCGCCAGCACCGAATTGAACGCCGCGCCGGTCGGATCGGCGCCCACCTTGCGGTGGAACTTCCGCGGACCTACTTGCTCGATAGCGAGCGCGGCCGTGAGGACCTTCGAGATCGACTCCAGCGCGAACTCAGTTCCGGCGTCGCCGGCCGAAAACGTCTGACCATCAACGGTCGCCACGCAGACCCCGAACAGCTGCGGGTCCACCTTCGCCAACGCCGGTATGTAGCTGGCGTTCTTGCCGCGGCGGTTCTTTCTGTGCTTGGCGTGTGCGGCGGTGACCGCCTCGGCGATCCGTTCGGCAGTCAATTTTGTTTCACCGCTGCGTGTTCGGTCGAAGCCGTGGTCACGACCCGATGGATGAAACCAAGCTTCGCGACGACGTGCGGGTGGATGGAGAACGGGTATAGGTCGTCGCGACCCATCGAATTGTTGACCCGGTTGAGCACCCCCGACAGCACCAACCAGTCAGCCATAATGTCCTCGATGGTGCAGTCGGCGTAGGATTCCCGGGCATCGATGTCGCGGGACAGGTCCCATTTCACCCGGTCAGCTTCGACGACAAGGCCCGAATCCGCGATCGTGGCAAGTGTGCCGGTGATGTGGAGATAGTGGGCCCAGGTTTCGGCGAAGTCTTCCCACGGGTGGGCGGTGGCGTACTCCGAGATGAAGTCGTCCGGCCAGTTGGCCGGTGCCTCGCCGTCGTAGTGTCGCTGCAGTGCGGCCTGGTAGTCCTGCCGATCGTCGCCGAACAACGCGCGAGCGTCGTCGATGAGCGGGGTGTTCTGCACCAGCAGCATCTCGTAGTAGTGGCCGACCTCATGGCGGAAGTGGCCCAGCATCGTGCGATAGGGCTCATGCAGCTTGATGCGCAGACGTTCTCGGTATAACTCCAGCGACTCGGCCAGGTCGATGGTGATCACGCCGTTGGAGTGCCCTGTCATCACCGGCCGCCCCAGCGTCTTGCTCGACAGCAGATCGAACGACAGCCCCTGGGGGTCCGCGTAGTACGGATGGATGGGCAGGCCCAGGTCCATCAGCTCGAAGATCAACCGCCGCAACGCCTTTAGCGTTGAATTGAGTTCGGACATCGCCTCGTTGTCATCGGGCGCCGGCCCCTCGCGCACGAAACTGTCGGGGAAGCAGCGGCCGGATCCCGAGTCGTCGGCGGTCAACCAGTTGCAGCCCCGCTCCCAGTGTGCGCACCGGGCCCAGCCGCGCTCGTTCACTGTGATCGTTTGCGACGGAATGGCCACCATCTGTCGCGACGGTTGGTGGTAGCCGACCGTCGCGGCGCACGTCGGGCACTGCTGCACCTCGAATGCGACCGCCTGCCCGCAGTTGGGGCATCTGAAGGCCCGCACGGTCAGGGCCCGCCGGTGCTGCCCGACTCGACGTACGTCCACGGCTGCTGCGGACGGTCCTTGAGATAGCCACGCTGCCAATCCCATTGCGGATGCTGCTGCAGGAATTGTTCGGCGTCGAACTCGGTGCCGTCGGCGCGCCCACACCGGGCCCACAGATTGAGCGCCTTGATGTCGGCCGAGGTGGCGACCTTGCCGTCCACGGACCCGAACGGTGTGAACGGGGTCAGCCCACTGAAGTGGCAGGGGTCGACGTCGGAACGCGCGCAAATGGTCCGGGCCGAGGGATGGATGTAGCCGAGGTAGGTGTCGAACGTGTCGGCCAGCATGCGCTTGCCGGCCTCGGCGTCGATGCGCCCGTTGTACTGGGAGAGCAATTGGCGCCAGCGCACCTCTCGCGCACCGTTGGGGGTGCGCACGTCGCTGAACCCGGTCCCGAAGCACTCCAGGTTACGGATCCGCGGATCCACCACCGCGTTGTCGCCCCAGAAGTAGCCATCGGTCGTGCGGCTGAGGCTCTGATACAGCAGGCCCTCCTCGTAGCGCGCGATCTCACCGGTCTTGACGTCACCGATCAACCACGAGTTGGCGTATCCGCCGTTGTTGTCGGTGTTCAGCGTCTCGACCCAATGGTCGATGTCTCGGGCGTACTGCGAGGCCTTGCGGGCGCGCACGAATTCCGGGACCCGGGTCTCGTCGTAGCCCTTGAACCCGTCGTAACCACCGATCGTCGTCTCGGTGATCGCCAGTCCGGCACCGGTCAACCAGAAATCGCTCATGCTGGCGATCCAGCCCGGCGCGGTCTGCATGACCATCCGGTTGCCGTCGTCGGGGGTCATGTCGAGGATGACGTTCTCGAACTGGCCCTGCCAGAAGTCGGAGAAGCTGGTGTGACCCAGAACGATCGACCCGTCGACGGTCGCGCTGCCGGTCGCGATAAAGGCGCTGCAGTGGTTGCCCTCGCCGCCGGTCGGCGCCAACGCGGTGTAGCGGCCCGAGTTCTTGGGCCACCAATAACCGGTGAGTTCCATCCAGTCGTTGACGCCGAGCACATCTTTGAACGTGGCTGGCACGCCCGCAGCCGTCAGACCCGCGGCCACGCCTTCCATCTCCTCGCGCAGCTCGTCGGGGATCTTGTCGGCGTGGAGTTCGGCGGCCCGCTCCACAAAGAAGTCGTAGCCCATACCGATGTCCTGGTAGGTCATCTCCCGGTACACCCGGATCGACTCCGCGTACTCGTCGGCGACGAGAAAGCCGTACTGAAAACCGCGTACGGCCGGTGATCCCTTGATCGTGACGTGCAACCAGCCGTTGACGTCGCTGCGCGAGGCCTCGGAGAGCCACCCCCGCTGCTCGTCGGTGAGTTCGGAGGGTGTGCTTCTCGCCGGCGGTTCCGCCGGCCCGGGCGGGGGTTTTACGTTATGGCCCTTCGGGGTTGAAGCGATCGCCGTCACAAGCCCTCCTCGGTCAGAACCTATGCGCCGATGAGTTTAGTGCCGCCAGGTGGCTGACTGCTCGACGTCGCAAGGAATCCCGACAGAGTCGCCGTTGAGTACGCCGGTTAGCCGGTGTTGCGGTGCTTGCGCTGGGCGGCGAAGAACTCGGACCAGGAGACCACCTCAGGGTGCTGTTTGAGCAACGCCCGCCGCTGGCGTTCGGTCATGCCGCCCCAAACACCGAACTTCTCATGGTTGTCGAGCGCGTCGGCGAGGCACTCGGTGAGGACGGGACACTGCCGACAAATGGCAGTCGCTTTCCTCTGCGACGCTCCGCGAACAAAGAGTTCGTCGGCATCGGTGGCGCGACACCGCGCCTTCGATGCCCACGCGGCGCGAGCTTGGGCCTCTTTGCCTGTGTGGGCGGGGTTTGCATCCATCTTGGATACTCCTGTGCGCGGTTGAAGACTCCCGTTCACGACTATTCCGGCGCGGCTGGGCGCTGTCTGTCCGCCGGCCAGTCGGTGCGTTGGATGAATCGCGCGTCCCCCGATTGGGGGAAACGGCGGCAACCGCTTATGCGACACTGAACGGCATGTTCGGCGCGGCGGCGACCGAGAAAGTGCGCGTAGTCGTGGGCGAAGATCACCCGCTGTTCCGCGACGGCCTCGTGCGCGCGCTGACATCGAGCGGCGCGGTGGATGTGGTAGCTGAAGCCGATGACGGCGTCGCCGCCTTGGCGCTGATCAAGACCCATCTGCCGCACGTCGCGCTGCTGGATTACCGGATGCCCGGGATGGACGGTGCAAAGGTGGCCGCCGCGGTTCGGCGTGATGACCTGCCGACAAGGGTGCTGCTGCTGTCGGCGCACGACGAGTCGGCGATCGTCTTCCACGCCCTGGCGGAGGGCGCCGCGGGATTCCTGCCCAAGGAATCGACGAAATCCGAGATCGTGCAGGGCGTGCTCGACTGCGCTAACGGCCGAGATGTCGTGTCGGCGGCCCTTGCCGCCGGTCTGGCGGGGGAGATCCGCCGCCGCGGCGAAGACCAGACACCGGTGCTCACCCCCCGCGAGCGTGAGGTGCTGAATTTCATCGCCCAGGGTCGCAGCATCCCCGCGATCGCCGCGGAGCTGTACCTGGCGCCGTCCACAATCAAGACCCACGTCCAACGGTTGTACGAGAAACTCGGCGTCGGTGATCGCGCCGCGGCTGTCGCGGCGGCGATGCGGCGCGGACTGCTCGAATAGCATGGGCCGCTCGCTGGCTCGACTGGTCGACTTCATTGCGGCCGAACCCGTCCGCCTGTCGGCGATTCTGCGCCTGCCCCTGATCGGTTTGATCGTCTTGCTGGTCTCGGTGTGGGAGGTCGAGCACTGGTTGCCCTTGGCTTATGCGGTGATACTCGCGGTCTATAGCGTCGCCGCACTGGTCTGGGTGGTGGTGGTGCTGCGCGGCCCGGTGCCGCCGTGGGCTGCCTGGGTCTCGACGGGTATCGACGTGCTGACCGTGGTGGCGCTCTGTGTGGTGTCAGGTGGTGCCACTGTGGCGTTGCTGCCGGTGTTCTTCCTGCTGCCGATCTCGGTGGCGTTCCAGGATCGCCCGGCGTTGGCGGCCGTTGTTGGAATCTTTACGGCCGTCGGGTATCTCGGTGTGTGGATCGTCTACTCCAAGCGCGACGACACGGTTGAGCTGCCGAGCATGGTGTACACCCATTTCGGATTGCTGCTGTGGTTGGCGGCGGCGATGACCGCCCTGTGTTATTTCCTGACTCGCGCGGCGGCGCGCGTGGCGGCATTGCTCGAGATGCGCCGCACGCTTGTCTCGGAGGCGATGCGCGCGGACGAGCGCAACTCCCGAGCACTGGCCGAGCGACTGCACGATGGGCCGCTGCAGGATCTGTTGGCGGCGCGACTCGAACTTGACGCAGTCCGCGAACGGCGTACGGATCCGGGCCTCGACGCCGCCTACCAGGCAGTACAGGACACGGCAACCCAGCTGCGCGGCACCGTCACCGCACTGCATCCCCAGGTGCTCACCGAAGTGGGTCTCACCGCCGCGCTGCGTGAGCTCATTCGCGACTACGAGCACCGCGGGCACTTCGCCATCGAAGCCGATCTCGAAGAGGTTGGTCAGCCACGGTCACAGTCGCTGCTGTACCGGGCGGCCCGCGAATTGCTCGCCAACGCAAACAAACATGCGCAGGCAAGCACCGTGCAGGTCCGCCTCGCCCGAGCGGGCGACGCGATAACGCTGAGCGTCGTCGACGACGGGATCGGGTTCGATCCGGCGATCCTGAATCGATGTGTCGCCCAAGGGCATATCGGACTCGCGTCGCTGGGGGTCCGCATTGACGCAATGGGCGGATGGATGAAGCTCACCTCGACGAACGGCGGTGGCACCCGGGCATCGGTGACCGCGCCCGCCGGCGCCGACTGAACACGCTCCGGCGCCCGCTCGCCGCCGCTTACCCCCGAATGGGCCCGGGCACATTTGCGGAATGAAAGTGGTTGAACCGTACGATGTCGCGGGGAGCAGACGGACGACGGTATTCGGTTACGCGACAGGAAGTGCCGATGGAGAGCATGTCGGAGCTTGGTGCCCCGCAGTTCATAGATGTGGAGAGCGCGCGCATCCGTTATGTGCGCGGTTCGGGCGGTGACGGGAAAACTCCCGTGCTTTTGCTCAGCCCATTTCCGGAGAGCCTGTACGCCTACGACCAAATCTGGGCAGACCTGTCCCAGGCGGCGCCGCTCGTCGCGCTCGACCTGCCCGGCTTTGGTCAATCACAAGGGCGGCCAGAGCTGATGACGCCACAGGCGATGGGAACGTTCGTGACCAAGGCGCTCGCCGCGCTCGGGCTAGAACGCGTCCACGCCATCGGGCCCGATGTCGGCACCTCTGCACTGCTATTCGCAGCAAGTCAGAAGCCCGACCTGTTCGAATCCCTCGTGGTTGGCTCCGGTGGCACCGACGTCGCGCGCACGGGCGCAGGACTAAGGGACATCATCCTCGCCCCGTCGACCGATGGCTTCGCACTGATGGACGGCGCGGATTTTGCAGCCGGCGTCATCGATCAAAGGGCCCGGACCAAGCCGGCGCCTTTTGTGCTGAACGACTATCGGGCGTCCTATTCCGGCAGCCGTGCCGTCGAGGCGATGGCTTACCTTCGCGCCTACCCGACCTATCTGCCGCTACTACAGGAGGCGCTTCCGCGCATCCATACCCCCGTCCTGAGCGTCTGGGGCGCGCATGATCCCATCGTGCTGCCCGAAAGTGCGCAGGTACTTGATCAAGCGTTACCGCATACGCGCTCGGTTGTGCTTGATAGCGGCCATTTCGTCTGGCACGACCGCCCGAAGGACTATGCGACCACCGTGCTCGACTGGATCAACGGCGGCTACACGACCGTCTAATCGGTGATGTCGGTGAACCTAATTAGGATCCGAATCATGCGGCGCACCTCTATTTCTGTACGGACCGTCAGCGTGGTCGCCATGGCAATCGTCACGCTGGCCGTGACATGTTGCGGCTGCACCGTTTTAGCGTTTTTCACGGTGCCGCGCGCATACGCGACCGATGCAAACTATCGATTAGTCCAGGAGCCCGATGCAGGCTACGCGCCGATAATCGGTCTGATCAGCGGCGCGGCCCGCTCGGTACGCATCACCATGTACGAACTCACCGATCCCGCCGCGGTGAGTGCACTAGTTGACGCGCACAACCGGGGCGTGGACACCAAGGTCATTCTTGATGCCGCATTCCACGGCCACGAGACCAACGCCGAGACCTTTCAGGAACTCAGCGACGCGGGAGTCGGCGTCAAATGGGCCCCCAATGGGGTTATTTATCACCAGAAAACGATCACCGTCGACGACGCCACCTCGGCAGTCGGCACCGGCAATCTGACGCCGCAGTACTACTCGACCAGCCGCGACGCCTGGGTGCTGGACACCAACCCCACCGACGTGGCGGCCATCGTCGCCACATTCGACACCGACTACACCGCACCACCATCCGGGCGTCCGCCCGAGGCCACCCCGGCGCCTGACCTCATCTGGTCACCGGCAGCCCGCGCCAGTTTCCTGCAGCGGATTGACCACGCCGCCCACAGCGTCGATGTCACCAGCGAGGAACTCAAGGACCGCGCCGTGCTCAGCGCGCTGGATAAGGCGGCGCGCCGGGGTGTGCAGTGCCGGATCGTTCTCACCGAAGACCCCGCGTGGGCCCGTGGCATCGCAGAAGTCTCCGCTGCGGGCTGCTCGGTGCACCTCTTTCCCGACACCAAGTCTGGGCTGTACATGCACGAGAAAATGCTGCTCACCGACAACACTCAACTCGTGATCGGCAGCCAGAACCTCTCCACCACAAGCCTTTTGGAAAATCGCGAGTTGTCTCTGGCGCTCGACACCACAACCGCGCCGGACGTTGTCGCTGCCGTCGCCGCCACCTTCGACGCTGACTACGCCGCCGCGCCCGCACAGTAGGCGCTGCCGGTTCGTGTGGGCTCGTGGTAGCCGCGCCAGGTCAGTTTTCACCAGAGTGGGCTGGGTCCGATTCGCTTGCAGCCCTTGATCGTCGGTGCAAACCTAGGGCACGTAGTCGGTTCCGTTCCAATGTAAAACCTGGCTGGTGACCCTACCTGCCGCGCAGCTAGGCGTGCAGTCGTTGTTGAATTGGCGGATCGTGTACTGGCCGTTGGGGCCTGGGCCTTCCAGGTTTGCGTAGTAGTAGGCGCGCTTGCCTTGATAGTGGGTGTTGCCCCAGCCGATGTCTTGGAATCCGTCCGGGGTGGGTACCAGGACGAGCACCCCGTCATATCTGCCCGGGTTGTCCGTGACGAAGGCGTTGCCCGTTGAATCGGTCACCGGGTTCGCGAAATCGAAGGCATTGCCGTTGACATCGACCGTAATTGTGGGCAAGACCTTTCCGTTGCTCGCGATCGCGGCGACACACCCAACTTTCGGGCCTGTCGCGGAGTCCAGGATCAGGAATAGCCGGACGGTGCCCAGCGATGGGTGCGGAATGTCTATATGGGCCTTGACGCTGCCCTTGCAATCCGGGTTTGGAGGCGGAGCGTCGGGAAGACTCACCGGCGGCCGCGAGCTGGAACTCGCTGAGGCCGAGCCCGAGGCCGCGGACGGGTTGTGCCCGCCGCCTCCGCACGCGGTCAGCAAAACGGCCAACATTAGTGCGGGCCACACGCTCCGCTTGGCCGATGCCCCATCCAGCATCTTGCGGCTCCTTGACGTCCGGTGACCATCCACATTGTTCAGCCGAGGTTGTACGAGTCCCGCGAGACTCGGAAATAGTGCCCGGTGCTGCCGTCGGTGCATTGCATGCCCGACGGCTGGCTTTCGCAGGTGATCGTTCCCGCGGAAATGGTCTGGCCGTAGTTGAGGGTCTGCTCACCGGGCACGCGCAACGTGTCGCCGTGGCACATCATTTCGGCCGGTTTGCCCTGTTGCAAGCCAAAGCGATTGCCCCAGGAGATGTGCTGGGAGCACGGCGGTCCCGGCGGCATCTGGTAGGTGTAGTCACTGACATCGCAGGCGACGTCGCTGCTGCCCAAAAGGCACGAGATGTTTCCCGACGGGGATTGGAACGGGCGGTTATCGGCGCGCGCGGTTGCCGGCAGGGCGATCGGCGCCGCGACCGTCGCAGGCACGACCAGCGCGAGCGTCGCAGTCTTCATGGTCCCCATGAACATTTGCTGAGCCTAAGCCTGACCCCGGCGAGCAGACACAGAATCGCACGGGGAAGGCCCGCTGAGTGCGATTCTGCGTCTGCTCGCCACCGCTAAATGTCGGAGGGGCTGCGTACGTTGGCGGCATGAGTAAGTCCAAGGCGAGCTCGGGTGGCGGGTTGGGCGCGTTGTTGGCGGTGGCGCTGGTCATCTGGGTCATCGTCAAACTCTTCTGGTGGCTAGTCGGTGCGGCGGCCCTC
>Ga0318544_10000176_pt1 | contig 13100 bp, 12 predicted proteins | sample GRESIP168b4f25_FD_203480 | JGI IMG/M metagenome (GOLD analysis project Ga0318544, IMG submission 203480) | Tropical soil microbial communities from Luquillo Experimental Forest, Puerto Rico - GRE.SIPMG.168b4f25 | ecosystem: Environmental > Terrestrial > Soil > Tropical forest > Bulk soil...
TCCCCATTGAGCACGGTCGGGCGCGACCTCATAGGTGATCCGCGCACGCTCCGCACCCCGAAACTCCCGACCTTCTGGGAACAGTGTGGCGACGAAACCCAGGAATCCTCCTGCACGTCCGCCGAAAATGAGGGGAAGTAACTCAGCCTGACGCTCGTCGGCGCGTTCGTCGATAAAGACGCCGGCGGCCCCCTTGGCCCTTCCCGCCCACAAATCACCTTCCCATCGTCCCACACGGACAAAGCTCAGATCGTCGAGGTTGATGTCGCCGTAATGACCGGACCGGATGTGCCAGAAAAGAACCGACTCACAGAAGCCGTTGTCTGGGGCCTGTGCGAAGGTGCAGGGGCAAGCGACGGCGCAGCTACAATTGTCAAACCAGTCTCCCGTGATGTGCCAGTTGGGAATCTCAGTCATGAGGATCTCTCCAAGCCGAAGCGGACATGATCGGTAGCGGCGCCAAGTTTGCTTCGTGAGCCGCCAGGATTACGAACGATTCGACCAGCGAATCGGCGCGTAATGTCCGTTCTTCCCGGAATTGTCCCAACGCATCCCGTGATCGGTGAAAACACTACCTGATGCTCCCACAGCAAGCGCCAACTTGTCGGGGCTAACCGGATGACCGGTGTTCGCCCACATCTCCCCGCTTGGATGCGCGGTCGGCAATGGATCAACGGTCATATTTAGGATGGACGGGATTTCCGCAGAACGTTTTTTGCCGTCGATTCGGTAAGTGATTGGCACCTTCTTCACCCCGAGGTTGTTACCGAATAGCGGTGCCAATTGCGCCATTGGTCCGCCGGCCGCACCGGTGAAGATTGCGCCCAGGGCTTCAGTCTGTTTATCGTTGGCACGTTGATCGATGTAAGCGGCAACCGACCAATTCCCTTCTCCCATTGGCCCGGGCGTATGGACGGCGACTGCCACGTTGAGACCATCGAGCGTCGTGCGGTCATAGCTGCCGCTCTCGATATGGAAGATCAGCGCCACATCGCACACGCCTTCGGTTGGTCGTGAAGTCAGCGGTGCGGCCTTCGACACGAAACACGGACAAACGACGCTGCAATTGCAGTTCTCGAAATAATCTCCTGAGAAGTGCCAGCTAGGCATCGCTTCCTCCTTCGCGGTGAGCATCAGCGCCGCCTTCAAGGCGCTAGTATACCCAATAGCGCTGGTCCCGCCTTTAATAAGAGCATCACTAACTCGAGCGAGCAATACGACGATGCATATGACGTACGAATCGATGATGGCGTTCGACGAATCCTGGATAGCTGCCTGGAATCGTCGCGACGTGGAAGCTGTGCTGGCGCATTACTCCGAAACAGCTCAATTCCTCAGCCCCGTGGCCCGCAATTTAGTCGGCCGCCCGATGTTGAGAGACAAGAAGGAGCTCGAAGCCTATTGGCGCACAGCTCTCGCGCGTATCTCGTCACTAGAGTTTAAACTTGATCATGCCGCATGGGATGAAAAACGCCGCGAACTGAATGTGGTTTATGAAGCAAACTTGAACGGCGAGCGCAAACGCGCGTGCGAAATCATGCAATTTGACGCCTCAGGACGCCCTCTACGGGGCAATTATCTGAGGGACCCGTGCCGCGATTTTCTCTAGCATCAGCCTCCGATGTTCGCTTTGAGTCAGGAACGGACTTCTGCGGACAGGTACCGATATCCGCTTTACCCCCGAAAGCGGACATGGCTCAGCGCGGTTATTGTCATGTCCGCTTTGTGCCAAGTAAACTGATGAGCGGTGCTGCCGGCGTGACGCTCGCCGCACGTCATCAGGCGGTCGTCGGTGGCCGTCTCGTGTTCGACCGGCAAACGGATGGCCGGGTGAAAACCGGCCGAGCGGCAATTGGAACAATTTCGACGCGAACTGAACGGCTGCTCAGCGCTTATCTGGCGAAGCTGCAAATCGATCTGCATCCCGACGCGATACTGTTTCGCACGCGCTCTGGAAACCGTGATACACTCGCTCACGACTTTGCTGCCGTGCGCACCCTTGCATTTCCTGGCGACAAACGGCGGCTGATGGACATGCGCCGCTCTGGCGTGGTGGAAGCAGTCGCAGGCGACGCAGGGCCGGATCCGATATTGAGGCCGTACGGGGCGTAGATGATGCGCGAGTTAAGGGGCGACGCCGCATGCGTGCTGAGAACAAAACAGGGGCTTTTGTATCAACTCCAAAGCTCAGCGATATATCAACTTTTAGATCGGGGGCGCTAAGTGACTGAAGTAACTGGAGCAGGTGAAGGGAATCGAACCCTCGTCATAAGGTAACACTTGACGTACGTGACGGAGAAATTGACGCCCTGGCGCGTAACGGCTTCAGCCGATTGCTCTCAAGGCGAATCGACTAGCGAGCTGAACCATCCGATAAATCTAAGCCATGCCGAGAGCAGGGCGGTAACGCCCATCAGTCCTGCGGCCCAAAAATTCCATCGGCTCATTCTTTGCAGCTTTTTGGATAACTCATTTATTTTCTGTAAGTCGTCGGTGCCGGGCTTGCTATTCGGCAAGTGGCACATTGCTGACGCAAACCAGAATATTGCAGACCCGCACGCCGCAGCAATTGCTACGCTCTCAATGAACGACCGCATCATCGCTCCTAGTCATTATTATTATCTCTCCATTATTATCTCTCCTAGTCTGGTCGGTAATTTATACCGTCAATCCGATGATCGCATGGTGAGATGCGGCCTTGGCACAAACGGAACATCGCAAGATCTCCGATCCATGGCCGAGATCCGCGCAAAAGCGGTCCGTTGCTCGACATTATCTTAGGAAATAGGAAGGCGAAGCGTAAGCGGCCGTCCTCTCCCGGCGATCGGGCCGGGGGTTGCGCTGCCGGACGCTAAGAGGCAAATGTCGATGCCGCCTAGGAGTGTAGCTCAATGGCCAGAGCACCGGTCTCCAAAACCGGGGGTTGCAGGTTCGAGTCCTGCCACTCCTGCCAAAAATCAAAGACTTAGCTTAATCGCCGGTATTGAAGGTTACATTCGGGGTAACATCTGGGGTAGCGGGCGCCGTCCTTTGAACGGGGTACGCAAGGCTCACAAGTCGGACCCGGGGCTTGCCGAACACCGTGCCGCGCGCGGCGTGCGCAAGGTGCGGGGGCGAAATGATCAGCTTGCAGGACTAATTGAGCCTAGCCACGATGCGGACGGTAAGCCGTTTGTGTGCGCATGGATAGATTGACCGGAGAGATCGAATCTTGCGCTCACCGAAGATCAAGTGGACCGTCCAATGCGGAGCCCTTCCATAACAATAACGTGAGGCACGTGCCCGATTGGCGCGAAGGATCGCGGCGAAATATCGCCAAGTTGCCGGAGATGTTGCGGAAGCCTTAATCAGATCAGTGGAATTGATAGTTCAGCCCGCCGCGAAGGATACCGCCGGTGAAATGGCTGTGCGTTGTGATTGGCGCAGCGGATTGCCGGAGCTAATGGGCGTAAGGCGTGGAGCAGTCCCGCCGAGTCAGGCGACCAGCAGCGACGGAAACAGTGAAGGGTCTTGTGCCAAGATTATCCTTCAGTGAACCCGTGATGACGTCGGCAGGAATACGTTGGGAGTTAATTCTGATGGGACCGCTTTTGGGTTTGGCGCCTTTTGTCACACACTTCGGCAGCTTGCACAGTGCTAGCTTTCCCTCACGTTGGTGAGGTCACGGGCCGGGGGTCGGCGAAATGAGGCGACGCGAGTTCATTACGCTTTTTGGCGGCGCGGCGGCGACGTGGCCAATTGTGGCGCGGGCGCAGCAGAGCGAGCGGATGCGACAAGTCGGCATGCTTCTGTCGGGCACGGCGGATGATGCGCTATTCCAGACCTGGGTCGGCGCGTTCCTACGGGGGCTGGCCCAATCAGGCTGGATCATCGGTCGCAATGTGCGGATCGAGACGCGCTGGGCGGGATCTAAAGCCGATGACATTCGCAGGCACGCGCAGGAATTGGCCGTGCTCGCGCCAGATGTGATCCTGGCGCATGGCGGTTCGACAGTTAGGCCGTTGCTGCAGTCGACACACAGCATACCGATAGTGTTTACGATCGTCACCGATCCAGTCGGCAACGGGTACGTCGAGAGCTTGGCGCGGCCCGGCCGGAACGCGACGGGGTTCATGGTCAACGACTACAGTCTGAACGCGAAATATCCGGAGCTACTCAAAGAAATTGCGCCGGGGATCACGCAAGTGGCGGTCCTCCGGGATGCCAGCCAAGGGGCGGGAACCGGCGATTTTGCCGTCATCCAGGTCATGGCGCCATTGCTCAGGATGCAGGTAAACGCGATCGACTTGCGCGAAGCTGGTGAGATTGAAAGCGCTGTGGCGGCCTTCGCGCGCTCTCCGAATGGCGGTCTGATCATGCCGGGGAGTGCGGCCGGAAGGCGCTATCGCGATCTTATCATTTCCCTCGCAGCGCGGCACAAGCTGCCGGCGGTATACTCCGAACGCCACTTCGCGGCCGCTGGCGGCCTGATCACTTACGGAGCTAATTGGATTGACCAGTACCGCCTCGCCGCTGGCTACGTGGATCGCATCCTCAAAGGGGAGAAAGCCAGCGATCTGCCGGTGCAGGCGCCGACGAAATACGAACTGGTGATCAATCTCAAGACCGCGAAGGCGCTTGGCCTGGAGCTGCCGGCTTCCGTGCTCGGGCGCGCCGACGAGGTGATCGATTAATTCGGCCGATGTCCACTTTTAGCACAAAGCGGACATGCTCATTGAGCTTCGCGATGTCTGCTTCTGGGGGTAAAGCGGACATCAGGTGGACGCGCTTCAATGTCCGCTTATGACTCAAAGCGGACATGAGCTGCCCGAAATTGCCGCGCTGCAAACGGGTCTCTTTGCCCATTCTGTTGATCCCAAATCCCTGCTGTAACTCCATCGTGGTTTAGCCCTGGGGAATGTAATGCGGCGACGCGATTTCACGACGCTGCTTGGCGGCGCGGCGATCGCGTGGCCGTCTTCCGAACTCGGCCCGCTGCGGCACTGCACAGAAGCGCGCTCAGCGCCCGCATATCGGCGAGCGTCTCGAGCCGCTCGATCATGTCGGCGAGCGTCCTCGCACATAAGCTAGGTAGCGCGCGGCCAATGCAGTTCTCGAACTTTTCACGCAGCCGCTCCATCGGCAGCGGATTGGCGCCGGTGCGTCCCAAGGCCTCGTTGATCTTGCCGGAAAGGACCTTGCCGCCGACGGTCGTTACCTTCACCTCAGCGCCGAGGTGATTGCCGGCCGGAAACTGCGCGGTGGTGTATGCGGCGGCATGGACGCGCGGCAGGATTGCCTGCACCGCAGGATCGCGGAAGGCGTCACCCTCGAAGTGCTCGATGCGGATCGCACGGTTGGTAAGCGCCCGCGCTAGGCAGTATTGCAAGCTGAACTTCGCCTCGAGCCCGCTCTGCGGGTCGGGCCGGTTGGTGTGCTCGAGGCGCCGCTCGTGCGTCCAACATTCGATGTCCGCAACCGCCTCCTCCCGCAGGTCATGGCGGCGCACGAGATCGAGCATGACGTCGAGCGCCGGATGGGTGCTACCGCAACAGGGATATTGCTTGACGGCGATGCCGGGCTCGACGACGTCGAACGGTGCACCCCAGTGCGCGAGGATGCGCATGGCGTCGTAGGTTCCCCGCCCGTTGAATACTTCCAGAAAACCCTGATTGTGCTCAAACTCGCCGGCATTGGCGGTGAAATCCCGCTCGGCAAGCAACGTTGCAAAGAGGCCGTTGCGAGCGCAATGACCCACATGCAGCGGCTTCGTCATCGTACCGAAGTTCGCCTTGATGCCGGAGGCGAGCGAGGAAGCGATGGCGAGCGCGGTGGCCCTGCGCGGTGCGTCGAGCCGCAGGAGATGAGACGCCGCTGCGGCGGCCCCGTGGACGCCGAGCGTCGCGGTCGGGTGCCAACCCTTTGTGTAGTGGTGGAAGTTGACACCAAGCGCAAGCTTGCACTCGGTCTCGAAGCCCGCGACATACGCCGTGATGAAGGCTCGTCCGTCGACCGGCCGCTCGTCGGCGAGCGCAAAAAGAGCTGGCAGGATCGGCGCCGACGGATGCCCGCCCAAGGTGTTGTTGCAGTCGTCGAAGTCGAGCGCATGCGCCGCGGTGCCGTTGATCAGCGCCGCGTCGAGCACGCTCGAGCGGTCGGCGGAACCGAACACGAGGCTTGCGCCGGCGGCGGGCGGAATGACCCGGCCGAGAATTCGCGCGGACGGCTCGACGCTGCCGGCGACCGTGACGCCGACGGTATCGAGAATGCCGACCTTGGCCCAATGCACCGCTTGCGGGGGCAAATCCTCGAACCGCAATGCGGCGCATCGGCGGGAAAGTTCGTATGCGAGCTGCATGCTGCACCTATGGCGCTGGCGAGTGGACAGAATTCCCTCAACTAGAACGCACCGAGGATTTCGCCAGCCGGATCGGTCCTATTCGGCCTTGATGCCGGTGGTGCGGATCACCTTACCCCATCGCTCGGTTTCATCTGCAATGAGCTTGCCGAAATCCGCCGGCGAGCCGGGCATGGCGCTGGCATCGAGCGCCTCGAGCCGTGCCTTGATGGTGGAATCGGCGAGCACCGCATTGACTTCCCGGTTGAGGCTCTGGACGATCTCAGCCGACGTATTTCTCGGCGCGCCGAGGCCGGACCAATAGCTGGCTTCAAGGCCCGGCACGAACTCGGCCACCGTCGGGATGTCAGGAAGCTGCGGCGACCGGGTCGCAGTCAGCACGCCCAGTGCACGCAGTCGCCCGGTCCTGATGTGCTCGATCAAAATCGAGGCCGGGGCAAACATAACCTGCGTCTTGCCGCCGAGCAGATCGACTAACGCAGGCGCTGCACCGCGATAGGGCACGTGCACCAGGTTCACGCCGGTCATGCTCTTGAACAGTTCGCCAAAAACGTGGTTGCCCGAGCCGATGCCGGCCGATCCCATGTTGATCTTGCCGGAATTGACGCGCGCGTAAGCGATGAACTCAGGTAGCGTCGCTGCAGGCACCGCGGGGTTCACCACGACGAGAAACGTGTCGCGCGCAATGCCGGCAACCGGCATTATGTCGCGGAGGAAATTGAACTTGAGATTGTCGTAGAGCGTCGCGTTGACCGCATTGGGCAGGCAGGCGAGCAGCAGCGTATAGCCGTCGGCGGGCGCACGCACGACCGCCTCGGTGGCAATATTGGTACCGGCGCCCGGCCGGTTCTCTACGACGACCTGCTGGCCAAGCCGGTTCGACAGCCAGCTTCCGATCAGACGAGCATTGATGTCGATGCCTCCGCCCGGCGCAAAGCCCACGATGATATGCACGGGCCGCGACGGATAGCCTTGCGCCTTTGCCACATGCAGCACGAAGGGCAGAGCGCTCGCGCCTGCAGCCAGATGCAGAAATTGCCGACGGGGAAGTTTCATTCCAGTCCTCCGCACGGCATGTAATTTCCGATGGGGACGGGTACGAATAGACTAGTCCCTTCTCTAAGTTTGCGGAAGCGGCAACGTCGCCTGTTGGCACAAAGCAGACATTTCACGGCTGAGTTCCAATGTCCGCTTTTGGAGGTAAAGCGGACATTGCGCGGACGTCTTGCGATGTCCGTTATTGACCCAAAGCGGACATGAGGCTTCGCTTGGATTTGGTGTTTTGTGGCCCAGAGCAACCTCGAGACCACACTTGGATTAAGTTAGTTGGTCGAGCAGTAACTTCGCTTCCATTAGGTCTGCGGTCTCGAAACCCTCGGTGAACCAGCCATAAATCGGCGCCAGAAGATCGTACGCTTCGGCCCGCCTGCTCCGTTCGCCCCACAACCGCGCAAGGCTCGTCGCGGCCCGCAGCTCAAACGCTTTCGCGCCTTGACTCTGTGCGACACGCAGTGCGTCTTCGAAGGCCTTCTGGCTGTCTTCCAGCATATTGAGGCCGCACAGCGCGTTTCCTTCAAGCCGATGAAGCTCTGCTAACCACTGGTGATGGCCGGTCTCCGCCGCGAGATTTAAACCGTCCCTTGCAACAGCAAGAGCCGCAGCACTGTCAAACTGACGTGTGAGTGCATCTGCTAACTTAGCAAGGCCATAGCATCGATTTCGCGGAACACTACTCGGGTCGTTCAGTCTCTCGCGCAAATAAAAGACTGCTTGCTCTACCGCGCCCTGCAAGATAAGGGCGGAACCGCGTAGATACGCGAGATCAAGTACTAAGCCGATCCGATGTTCTGCGACGAGTGCCTCCACCGCTTCAACTCGCTGCAATGCTAATTCGGGTTCGCGGCGATCGAGATGAAGCATGGCGTTGTATGAGAGGGCTATTCCAAGACTGAACGGATGAGCGATCTTTTCGCTCATCACCAAGGCCTCGTTGCCGAGGGCGACAGCTCGTGCCGGATAGCCGAGTATCCACTGGGCTTCTGCGCCCACGTAACGGGCACAAGCACCCGGATCGTGGCCGCCGTAAAGTTGGCGATGGTGCTTGTGCCGGTTCAAATCATAGAGGCCACGCCCCGCCTCAGAGTGCTCAAGAGCCGCAGCCGGATCGCCAGCGAACAAACAGGTCGTCCAGGCGCTATGGTGTGCCTGCAGACGGAATTCATCGTCAGTTTTGTCTGCCGTCAATTGCTGCAGCTGCGTTGACAGCCTGTGGCAGTCATGAATCCGGCCGGCACCATTGGCCAGCTGCCAAAGTCCGTAGACCGTCATGAACTGCTGATGTGAATTTCCATGTCGCTCGGCCAAATCGCACGCACGTGCGTAAGCAGCAGCGGCGCGAGGCGAGGCAAACCCCTCCGCTGTGAATAGGGAGGAGCCACGGGCCAATTGGAATTCAATTTCCTGCCCGTCGCGGGTTGGGTTCTCTGGCAATGTCGCTAACGTCGAAAGGCCGCGCTCAAAGTGACGGATTGCCTCCAGATGGGACGAGCGTGCCGCGGCATACTGGCCGGCCTTCAGCCATTGATCTATTGCTCGATCGGTGTCGCCGGCGGTACTCAGATGGTGCGCGAGAAGTTCGGGTTGGCGCTCTACCTGACGATGGAAGTCCTGCTCCAGCACCACAGCGACGCGACCGTGTAATTCCTGCCGTTTTGCGCGCAGCAACGTACTATAAGCGGCATCCTGAACGAGGGCATGCTTAAACAAATAAGAAGCGTGTGGAGCGGTGCCCCGACAAAACAGCAATCCCGCGTCGCTGAGCTGAGCCAAAGCAGCTTGTAGCGTCGCCTCGTCACTCCGGGCCACCGGTTTGATTAATGAATATGGAAATTCGCGACCGAGCACCGCACCGATTTGCGCTACCTCCTTCGACGCTGGTGCAAGCCGATCCAGTCGAGCCACCAATGAGGCATGTAACGTCGCGGGCACCGAAAGTTCATCGAAAGATTTTCCAGGAGGCAATAACGCCATGGAGCTTTTGTCCTCGGCGCTTTCCAACACTGCCTTAGTCAACTCTTCGAGAAAGAGAGGCACCCCGTCAGCACGCTCAACGATCTTCACCACAATCTCTGCCGTGAGCCCGACATGACCGACCAGATTTTGCACCAGCTCTTTACCGTTTGCTTCATCGAGCCGATTCAGGACTAAACTTGTGACATGGGAGCGGCCGCTCCAGGGGGCTTGAAATTCGGGGCGGAAAGTAATGGTCAGGAGCACCGGCAAACGCCGCACCCGATCGACAACAAGATCCAGCATTTCGCGGGAAGTGGGATCAATCCAATGGGCGTCCTCGAATATCATCAGAACGGGGTGCCGGCGCGCCTCAAACTCAAGTTGTTTCAGCAACGATTCGAACAACCTCTCACGTTTAAGCTGCGGACTGAGATTGAGTGCTTCTGATCTAGTTGGCAAAGACAACAACTCGGCCACCAGTGCGATATCGCCCTCATCCTGTGTCGCCACAGAAAGAGCACGGAGCTTCCTAAGCCTTTCTTCGGGATCATCATTGCGGACGAAGCCAGCGGTATGTTCGAGGTGTGCAATAAAGGGATAAAGGGCACTGTCCTGATGATGCGATGAGCAGAAAAATCGCAAACGTGTATGAAGTTCTGTTCGGATTTGCTCCGAAAGTGCAGCCGTGAGACGGGACTTGCCAATACCGGGCTCGCCGGAGATCAGCACTACGCGCCCTTCGCCGCGCTTAGCGTTCTCCCAGCGGCGCAGCAGTACTTCGACCTCCTCGCCGCGCCCGACTAAGGGCAACGTCTCCGAGTGTAGAGCCTCGAACCGGCTGACCCCCGTACTTTCGCGCAAAACCATCCAAGCCAGTTGCGGATCGGCAAAGCCGGCTAGTTGCTGTGGCCCGAGATCCTCCAGATCGAACAACTCGCCGACTTGTTGCCTCGTGCTTGCGCCGATCACCAGATGGCCTGGACTAGCCAACGCTTGCAGTCGCGCCGCCAAGTTAGGCGTTTCGCCGACGACGGCTTGTTCTTGCGCCGAGCCTTCACCGATCAGATCGCCTACGACCACGAAGCCGGTGGCGATCCCCACTCGTGCCTGTAATTTGACATCTCTGTCATGCAACTGACCGACTGCGTCGATGGCGCGCAATCCAGCTTGGATCGCCCGCTCCGGGTCATCCTCATGAGCCCGTGGATAGCCGAAATAGGCCAGCACCCCATCGCCCATATATTTGGCGACAAAGCCGTCAAACGTAGCGACGGCCTCCCTCACGGCCAGATGATACGCCCCAAATAGTGTCCGAAGATCTTCCGGATCGAGCTGCGTCGAGAGCGCAGTCGAGCCAACGAGGTCGCAGAACATAACGGTCAATTGTCTGCGTTCTGGTGTCTTCGCCTCGGGCAATGCAGAGGTGGCGATAGTTCGTGATGTTCCTGTGACCAAATCTGCGATTGCGTTAAGTAGACGACGGCGATGCCCGATCAATGTGACGCCGATATCTCGTAAATCGTCGGCGGTAAGTGTCGGCAAAATCTTTGCGTCGATAGCGTTCTCGTGAAATGCGTCAGTGTATTGTTCAAGCCCTAGCTCGCGCAGCCACTGCGCAATTTCGATCGTCGTCCCTGAACTATTGGTTGCCATCGTTCTCCCGTCCTCCGGGATAAACGCAACTTAGCAATGATATCGCGACGCGACGGCGCCCAGTGACATAGACGTGTCCTGAATTCAAAAACCTGCCCCGGCAATGTCAGCATGTGCCAACGAGGTAATCGAGTAAAGGTGATCCAATGTCCGCTTTTGGGGGTAAAGCGACATCAGACGAAGGCGCTTGAATGCTACTTTTGACCCAAAGCGGACATCGACGGCTGGATCAAATAAGCATCCAAGCCCATTCCGATTAGGGATCTGTGGAATTAGCGCCATCAGCTAAGTTCCATATCGAAACTTAGCCCCCGTTTCGTGCGTTTACTTTGTGTCTCGCGGTTCCGCAGCAGGGAGGTTGCAGTGAACAACTCCTTATTAGCTGTCCTTATCGTGATTGCGCTCGTAGTTGGCAGCGCAGTGTCGGTTGTCAAGAAAGCCTGCAAGAGCGGCTATCATACGTGGTGCGTTTCGATGACCGTGTGGCATCACGCAAAGCCGCCGCCGGTCTGACTATGTTTTCGGTAGTCTTTGAAAAACCCGAGGGGGCGCGAAAGGCGGTGCGAAATGCCGCTCGCCGAACCTGCTCCCGAAGGAACCAAGTTCTTTTGTCCGATGTGCGGTGCGCTCTATTCCGTTACTCGCACGCAGGTTTCAAAGAAAGAAGTCGGCGCCGTCAAATGTGTCATGTGCTCGCGAATTATGGATCACTCGAAATCAACAGAGATCCCTGTCTACACGCTCATTCACCGGCAAGATGCCTGAAGAAGTGTGCTTCTGTGGTGGTTGATGGCGTAACGATAGGGTCGGTTAAACCGTCGGCCAATATAGAAATAGCCAACGTCGCAGGTTGAATTTCAACAAACTGTTGAGGCCAGCGCGGGCGCCCCAGCCTCAATCGCCGGAAGAAAAAGCAGAGGTGCAAAAGCGCGTGAACTCGCTTGTGGACAAATGGGCGGTTCAACATATCGAACGGCTGAAAGCCGCTAAGCGACGTCGCACGCAGAGCAAGTGAGTGAAGCGCTTGCCGATGATGTCTCCATACCGCGATTACGTCGAAGCGGGTGCGTTGTTGGGTTATGCAGTCGATCTCGCAGAGCTGGTCCAGGAGTCTTATCAATGCCGGCTTTCGGCAGCGCCTGTTCGAATACCGAAATCGCGGAACTGAATCGCACGAGAGCGAGTCATGATAGGCACTCAGCGCCAACCGGAACTGCTCGGCCAGACCGTCGTCGTCATTGGCGGCACCTCTGGAATTGGGCTGGAAACCGCGCGGCGGGCCCGTGTCGAGGGCGCCAGCGTCATCCTCACGGGCCGAAATCCCGCACGCCTCAAGCAAGCGGCGCTAGAGCTGCACACAGAACGCACCGCAGCTTTTGACGCCAATGATTCTGCCTCCCTTCAGTCGTTCTTCGAGGATCTTTCCGGCCCGATCGACCACGTAATGGTTACCGCGGGCGCCCCCCACTACGGGCCAGCTCTCGCAATGCCTGCAGAGACCGCACGACGCAATCTCACTGATCACCTTTTGCTCGCGATCGAGGTCGCACGTGCCGCTGCCGACAAGGTCAGGCCGCCCGGCTCCCTGGTATTCATGGGTGGCACCGGCGCACGCCGCCCACGCGCTGGCCTCGCAATCGCCTCGACTGTCACGGTGGCGTTTCCCACGCTAATCGCCAGTCTCGCGCTCGAGCTTGCACCGATCCGCGTCAATTTGATTGCTGCAGGCTTTGTCGACACACCTCTTTCGGCATCACTTCTCGGTGACGACCTCGACAAGCGCCGCAACGAACTGCGGTCGACACTGCCAATCCGCCGCGTCGTCGGACCGGCGGACGTCGCCGCGCTGGCGGTTCACATCATGAGCAACACGGCACTTACTGGCGCAACGTACGACATCGACGGCGGCCAGCAACTGATCTCATAATAATGCGCTCAAGCCTAAGGAGCTCGATATGAGCAATACTGAGGCACGCATCGAACTGCCAACAAGAGCGGTCCTGACGTCGGTCGATCGAGCGACCTGGCCGCCCTCCATCTAAGTAAAGCCTGAGGCGTAGGAGGAGCACACATTACGACAAACTTGAAAGAGATGATG
>Ga0318544_10000192_pt1 | contig 12685 bp, 10 predicted proteins | sample GRESIP168b4f25_FD_203480 | JGI IMG/M metagenome (GOLD analysis project Ga0318544, IMG submission 203480) | Tropical soil microbial communities from Luquillo Experimental Forest, Puerto Rico - GRE.SIPMG.168b4f25 | ecosystem: Environmental > Terrestrial > Soil > Tropical forest > Bulk soil...
GTCGAATTGGGTCCCCGCATGATCCGTGTCAACGCCGTGCTCCCGACGCACGTGAACACGCCGCTGTTGCTGAACGAGGCCACCTACCGCGCCTTTCGGCCGGAGTTGGAGAACCCCGGCCCGGACGACCTCGCGCCCGTGTGCCAGAGCTTCCACTTCCTGCCGATTCCATGGGTAACTCCCGAAGACATCAGCAACGCTGTGTTGTTCCTGGCCTCCGACGAAGCGCGCTACATCACCGGCGTCGCGCTCCCCGTGGACGCCGGCAGCTGTCTGAAGTAAAGGAAGCATCGATGACCCTTGCGAACGACACCGATGTCTACTACGACCCCTATGACACCGGCATCATCGCCGACCCGTATCCGGTCTATGCGCGGCTGCGTGAAGAGGCGCCCATCTACCACAACGAGCGGTACGACTTCTGGGCGGTATCAAGGCATTCCGATGTCGAACAGGGATTGGCCAACTGGGAGACTTTCTCCAGCCGCCGTAGCGACATCCTCGAGTTGGTCCAGTCGAAATTCGACATGCCCGGCGGGGTCATGATGTTTCAGGACCCGCCCGAACACACCATGCTGCGCGGGCTGATGTCGAGGGTGTTCACGCCGCGCCGAATGGCCCAGATCGAGGACCAGATCCGGCAGTACTGCATCCGGTGCCTGGACCCGCTCGTCGGGTCCTCAGGCTTCGACATCATCGCCGAGCTCGCTTCCATGATGCCGATGCGAGTGATCGGCATGCTGCTGGGAATCCCCGAGTCTGATCAGATTTCGGTTCGCGACGCCAACGACGCCAACCTGCGCACCAAGCCCGGCGCGCCGCTACGGGTCGCCGACGCGAACTCCATCGCCGATGGCCGGATCTACGCCGACTACGTCGAATGGCGATCCAAGAACCCGTCAGACGACCTGATGACGACGCTGCTCAATGTCGAGTTCGACGACGAGCAGGGCGTGCATCGCAAACTGACCCGCAAGGAAGTGCTGCATTACACGCAGGTGGTCGCCGGTGCGGGCAACGAGACGACCGGTCGGCTGATCGGCTGGCTGGCCAAGGTGCTCGCCGAGCATCCCAACCAGCGCAGAGAAATTCACCGGGATCGGTCGCTGCTGAACCGCACCGTCGACGAGACGTTACGGTTCGAGCCCACCGGGCCCCACGTCGCCCGTTGGATGGCTAAGGATTTCGAGTGCTACGGCACCACCGTTCCGGCCGGCAGCGCCATGCTGCTGCTGTTCGGTGCCGCTAATCGCGACCCCCGCCGCTACACCGATCCGGACACGTTCAACATCCACCGGGACAACATCTCGCACATCACCTTTGGCAAAGGCGTGCATTACTGCCTCGGGGCAAACCTGGCACGGCTGGAGGGTCGCGTCGCGCTCGACGAGATCCTCAACCGCTGGCCCGAATGGGACATCGACTACGAGACGGCGCAATTGGCGTCGACATCCACCGTCCGCGGCTGGGAGCGGCTGCGGGTCGTGCTGCCCTAACGCGCCTACTCTGGCATCTCGAACCGGTCCAGAAACCGGTTCACCAGTGCGACGGCCTCGTCGTGCCCGCCTTTGGTCCCGAGCGCCTGCTCGAGAATCAGGGTCCGACCGATCGCGGCGATCACGACCGCTAGGCCCGCGGGCGGGAATTCGCTTGTGTCGAGCCCATGTTCGCGCACGATGAAGTTCAGCGCGGTGATTTGCATCTCGCGCCACCGCTCCTGCCACGCCGAGATTTCTGCTCGAATCTCCTTGCGATGGTTGGCAAGTCCCATGAACTCCAGCAGCAGCCGGGTGTCCTTGGGCTCGATGAGCGTGTCCCAGAAGGCGTGCAATGGGCGGTCGGAGGCCAACGCCTTCTGCTGGTGCTCCAGGTAGGCGGCGGCGCCGCGGCGGAAGACGTCCAGGTATAGCCCGTCCATCGTGGGGAAGTAGTAGTGCACCAGTGCCGGTTTGACACCGGCTTTGGCCGCCACCCGGCGCGACGTCGCCGCGGCGTAACCCTCCTCGACCATGATCTGAATCGTCGCGTCTATCAGCATGTCGCGAGTGGTGGAGTCCCTGGCCATCAACGGACCCTAAATTGGGCGATCGCTAAAAATCAACTGCCCGCGGTTAGGGGTTGGGGTGGTGACGACGGTACCGTGCAGGAGCACCCATCCATAGATAAGGAATAAGCGTGGCTCTCAGCTTCAAGGACGTCGCCAAGTCCAAGTACCTGCTCTTGACGACCTTCACCAAGGATGGCCGCCCGAAACCGACGGCGATCTGGGGGGTGCCCGAGGGGGACAAGCTCCTCGCCATTACCGACGACGGCTCGTGGAAAGTCAGGCGGATCCGCAACACACCCAGGGTCACGATCGCCAGGAGTGGATCGTTGGGCAAGCCGAAGAGCGAGCCGGTTGAAGGGATCGCCCGCGTCCTGCCGAAGTCCGAGACGCGGCGGGTGTACAACGCCGTGCTCAAGCGGTACTGGTACCACGCCTGGTGGTTCTATGCGCACTCGATCGTGCGCGGCGGCATCGACAAGGTGCACGTCGGTCTGGAGATCGAACCCGCGGCCTAGGTTCTGGGGTGATGGGTGGAATTCCGTTGTGCCGCTTAGACGTTATTGGCCAGCGTCATCTCCATCAATTTCACGGCTTGGCCACAGGCGTCGATGCCCGGTCGTTGCGGGTTGACCCACCAGCCGGCTACCCCGCCGGCGGCGCTGGCCACCCCACAGGCGGCGTTGGGATCGTTGGTTCGCATCAGGATCGAGTCCACGCCGGCGATGGAGCGGTTTCGGACCTGATACTTGAGCTTCTCGGCGGTCTTGCGTTCGTTGTCGAGGCTGCCGTGCTCGAACCAGAACCGGGTGATGTCGATCAGCCCCGCGGGGTTTGCGGCCTGCCACCGGCAGATCGCGCCGACGAACTGGTTCGAGATAGCCCCCGGGTCGGCGCCGACGGTCTTGGCGATCAACGCTCGGTCCAGCGCGTCGCATTCCTTAAGTAGGTTTGGGTATTGCTGCGCCGAATTCTCCTGGCGATTTGGGTTACCCGGCCCGGCGGGGACCGCGATGCCGGCTACTGATCTGGTGCATCCCGCCAGGATCGCTACGGTCGCGACGGCGGTGATCAAGACGGCGAGAATGCGGCGCGTCATCGAGATGGTCATCGGTCCCGTCATCTCGCGGCCTCAATCGTTTGCCGGGAAAGCTCTTTGGCGACGTCGCAGAGATCGCGGGATGGCTTTTTGCGGAAGCTGATCGACCAGTCGATGAAGTCTTCCTGGTACTGGATGCCGACGTCGCAGTAGTAGAAGCTGAATGCGGCGTCGGCGCGGATCGCGACGAAGCCGTTGTGCCCGTCGATGTCGATGTCGGTGACGCTGGCGCCGCTCAGCTCCTCGGTCTTGCGTTCACGGCCGATCGGGCTGCCGCGAAACCAGTTGAACGCGAACACCGGTCCCCGGACGCCGCCGCCGCCCAGCCACTGACAGCCCACCGAGGTGCGGGCTGTGGTGAGCGGCCCAGCCACCCCGGTCAGCCTGGTGACGGTCTGGTCACTGACACCGCCGCATTCCGGGAAAAACGGGCCGGGCGCCGCGTTTAGCGTGTGCGACGGGGGACCGTCCGATCTCGGGGAGCCGCTCGAGCATGCGGCGACTAGTGGCGTCAGCAGCACGGCCGTGAGGGTCAGCGCTGACCATCTGCGGAGGTTGGGAAACATGGTGGCGTTGCCTTCGTCGGAGTAAGCGACTGCGTTCGTCGGTTACCTCGAGGCTGCGACGGCCACCTTGCGTGATCCTTGCGCGGGTCTTGCGTCGGGTTCGAGATCGAACCCACCGTCTGGAAAGGCTTAAGCATCCACCGCGAGATAGCCGTCGGCATGCGAAAATGCCGGCCCGCCCGTGTCGCTACCGATCCCGATATCAGCGGCGTGTTCAGCCCACTGGCTGCGGGCTCGCGGCGTCGCTCTTGGGGTCGATCAGGATCTTCGCGTGCGCCTCGGGGTCGCCGAGCGCGTCGAATGCGGCCTCGACGCCGGGCAGCCCGACCGTCCCGGTGATCAGCGGCGTGACGTCGACCTTGCCGTCGGCGAGCATGTGCAGCGTGTCGCGGAACTCGAGCGGGGTGTAGCCGAGCACGAAGCGCAGGTCGATCTCCTTGTTGATCGCCATCGACGGGCGGATGTGGTCCGCGCCCATGCAGACGCCGACCACGACGACGCGCGAGAACAGCGGCGCGCTCGTGATGATGCCGTCGATGATCCCCGGGACGCCGACGCATTCGAAGACGACGGGGTGCTTGGGAGTTGCGGCGCCGGCGGCCTCGGCGGCGCGCCAAACGTGCCACCAGGGCAGCCGCAGCCTGTGGAGCTTTTCGACCATGCCGATCGCCAGGTCGAACGCCTCGAGGACGCCTTTTAAGTGTCCGCGGCCCGCCTCCGTTGTATAGGGCGAGTCCTGTGCGGGATCAACCACGATATCGGCCCCGCAGGCGGTCGCCAGCGCGCGGCGACCCGCAGAAAAGTCGCTCGCTATCACGGTGCGCACCCCGTGCGCCTTGAGCATGCAGATCACCGCGAGACCGATCGGCCCGCAGCCGATCACGATTGCGACGTCGCGCTTGCTCACCTCGCCGCGCCGGACGGCGTGCCATGCGACGGCCATCGGCTCGGTCAGGGCGGCTATCTCGGGGGTCAGCCCGTTCGGAACGGCAAACGTCAGCGACTGCTCGACGACCAGTTGCTCGGCATAGGCGCCCGGCGCCATCGTCGACAGCCCGATCGCGTGCACCTCTTTGCCGCGCCGCAGCAGCGGCAGGGCAACGACCGGTGTGCCGCTCCGCGGGGCCTTGCGCGTGCCGGGGCCGTGATCGACCACCTCACCGCAGAACTCGTGCCCGAACACGACGTGCTGATTCGAACGCATGAAGGCGTCGTATCCCGATTCGGCCATGACTTCGGCGAGTTCGTCGCAATGGTGGCGCGCATGCAGGTCCGATCCGCAGATGCCACACTTCAGGACGTCGATCAGCAACTGTCCCTTGGCCGGCGTCGGGCTGGGCCCGTCGACCACCTCGAGCTTCGCGTTGGTGCAGGTTACTGCCTTCATCTCGCCGCGATCCTCCTAGACGGTGGCCGGCTTCGCCGGTCCAGAGTAGACCTCGAAGAAGCGGCCCAGCATTTCGGCGGGTATGGCGAGATTGGCGTCGTGGTCGGTGCGTAGGCAGACCAGGCTCGGGCCGACGTGGTCCCGCGAGCGCCGCAGCGCCGCGTCAAGGTCCTCGATGCGTTCCACGTATTCGCCGTGGCAGCCCAGCCCCTGGGCGACGACGTCCCATCGGATCTCACCCTGGCTGGTGCCGAAGGTGGTGCCGTAGAGCTGTAGCTCGTTGAGTTCCTCCATGGTCCAGGAGCCCTCGGCGCACACGATGACCGTGATGTCGATGCCCTCGCGCGCGGCGGTCTGGAGCTCCATGATGTTGAAGCCCGCGGCGCCGTCGCCCGTGACGCAGACGACCTCGCGATCGGGCGCGCCGAGCTTGGCGCCGATCGCCGAGGGGATGCCGGTGCCGAGCATGCCGAGTTCGAGGATCGAGTGATACGACCGCGGCCGCGTCGGCGGCAGCATGTTGTAGGCCCACAGCGAGGTGTTGCCGCCATCGGTGGCGTACACGGCGTCCGGTCCGAACGCCGCGCCGATCGCGCCGAGTGCATGGGCGGGGTGGATGCCCGGTCCCTGCCATTGGAGGATCGGCGCGGCCATCTGCGTGCGCACTTGCTCGTCGAGTTGGCGGTAGCGCGCCAGGTCCGCGCCGTCGCGCGTGCCGAGGTCGGTCGCGCGCAGTCGTGCGGCGATGCCGTCGAGCGCTGCCCGGGCGTCGGCGAGGATGCCGAGGTGCAGGGGCCGGGTAACGCCGAAGTGGCGCGGATCGATGTCGATCTGGATGAGCCGTTTGCCCTCGGGATCGCCCCAATAGGTGTCGTAGGGGACGTCGAGGTTGCCCATCCGCGAGCCGACCACGAGAAGCACGTCCGCCTCGCGGCGCGCGAGGTCGCCCGCCGGACCGAACCCGAAGACGTAGTTGGGGTGATCGGCCGGGACGCTGGCTCGGCCCGCCATCGAGCTGATCGCCGGACAGCGCAGGAGCTCGGCGACCTCGAGCACGGCGGCGCGAGCGTCGGCGCGGTCGGCGCCGCTGCCGGCGAACACGACCGGGCGCTCGGCGGCGGCAAGAAGCGCCGCGGCGTCATCGAGCTGGCGGTCCGACGGCTGCGGCGGCCCCAGCCGGTAGGCCGCCGGCGGCCACACGGGTGCGGTGCTCGGATCGCCCGTCTCATACAGGATCGGCGCCGGCAACTCCACATGGACCGGACCCGGCCGGCCGCTATGCATCTCGCGGAATGCCAGCCGCAGCACCTCGGGGATGCGCGCCCACTCGAAGATCGGCCCACCCCATTTGACCGCCGGCCGGAAGAGGTCCAGTTGGTCTTGGCCCTGAAAAGTCGACGGCGGTGATGGGTAGACGATGCCGAGCCGGTGCTGGGAAGTGATGGCGAGCACGGGGATTCCCTCGTGTAACGCGGTGACGACTCCGGGGAGAAGGTTCGCCGAGCCGGGGCCGGGATTGCCGAGCACCGCCGCGACCTTGCCCGTCGTCTTGTACAGACCCTCAGCCATATGCACGCCGGCCGCTTCGTGGCGCACCGGCACCATCCGGATGCCGTGCGCCTGCAATTGCGCCAGCAGCGGATCGATTTCCGGTGACGGAAGGCCGAACAGGAATTCGATCCCTTCCGCCTGCAGTGCGCGGGCGAACAATTCGCCGCCGGTGATCTCGGTCATTTCGAACCTCCGGTCCGGATTGGTTCTTACTTCTTCTGCTGTCACTGTGTGACACGGTCAAAGCGAATTGCTTGACCTCGCAGGACATATTCTTGACAGTTCAGGACACCTTGGCGTGACGGGAAGCTGCACGCTTTGGGCGCGCCGGTCGCATTCCCGCCGCGTCCCTTAGCTCCTCGTACGCCTGCAGCGTGCAGCGGGCGAGTTGCGGTAGGTCGTCGAACGCCGCGCTGTTGGCGACGAACCCGAAGTCCATGCTGTCGTGGTAGGACGCCAGCGTGGCGTTGAGCCCGATCGAGGCGGCGAGCGCGGACACCGGGTAGATGCCGACGAGGCGGGCGCCGTTGAGGTAGCGGGTCTCCTTGGCGCCCGCCACGTTGGAAATGACGAGGTTGCACGCCGGGTGCGCGACGCGGTCCAGGTGCGTGGACGCCCCCAGGCCCGCGAGGGTTACGAGCCCGACCGCGTAGGTCATCGCCGCCTCGTTGGACATGCGGCCGAGTTCCTTCTTGCACGTGGCGACCGAGTCCACCACCTGGCGGATGCGTTCCGGCATGCTCGCGCCGGGCTCGCCGAGTCGCACGAACATCGCCGAGACTCGCGTGCCGATCGCCGCATCGTCTTTGGCACGCAGGGACACCGGACACATCGCGATGAGCGGGTGCGCAAAGGCGCGGCCGGTTTCGCGTAGATAGGCATGCAGGCCCCCGTCGACGACGGTGGCCGCCACGTCGTTGAGGGTCGCCCCGAAGTGCCGGCCGACCTCGTGCATCTCCTCGAGCGGCAGCGACAGCGTCGCGAACCTGCGCCCGATTTTGAGCGGCTCGTTGGTCGGGGCGTGCTGCGCCGCGAACGGCAGGCTGCCCTCGAGGTGCGACCCCAAAAGACCGGCGAACACCTTGCGCACCGCGCCGATCGAAACCTGGTTGAGCGCCTCGAATTGCGCGATTGCGCCGCGGATCGAGTCGGCGACTCGCTCAGCGAGTGGCGTCGGCGGGTGCGGCGCGGGCTCCGGCACGCCGAGCGCGAAGGCGGGCGTCGGAACGGAGCGTTGATCGGTCGTGCTCAGGCCCGCGTAAAGCCGCTTGAGGCCCGATTCGCCGTCGATGATGGAGTGATGGGTCTTGGTGTAGATCGCGAACATTCCGTCCGGCACCCCATCGATCACCCAGCACCGAAAGAGCGGCCGGTCACGATCGAGTTGCGGCTCGTGCAGATCGGCGACGAGCCGCAGCAGGTCGTCGTAGGAGGCGCGAGCGGGCAGCGCCAGGTGCCCGATGTGGTAGTACGGGTCCCAGCTCGTCACCTCCCGGAAGTGGGGCGCGCCGCGACCCAGGAGCTCCGGGACATAGTTGAACGGCGGCATCGGCGCGCACGCCCGATACGCGTCCACGATCTCGCGCACGATGGGCGCACGGCCTGCCGGTTTTTTGAAGAGCAGCAGCGCACCGACGTGCGTCGTGCCGGCGGGTGACTCGATCAGCAACCACGAAAGATCCAGCGGCGGAATCGGTTTGGTCATGCCGTTTCTCCTGTCCGAAGTCCTGGCAGCCGTTGAGAGGACGCGCCACTGCGCATTGGAACACCCCACCCTTCCCTGAGAGCAGGGCACGAAGTCACCGGCCGAGGGGGTCCTTGGTCGCTAGTAATCAATCGGTTGCCCCGGTTGACTGGGTGCTGTGATTGCGATCCCCGTCGCCGTCCTGAAATGTCAAAGAGTTGTCCGATGCTGTCAAGACGTCGGTCCAGGCGGAACGGGACAGTGAGCTCATCGATTACCCGACTCCGAAATAGCCGAGGTGCAGTCATGAAGCGATTGAACGGTGTCGACTCGTTCATGCTCGGCATGGAGACATCGAAGTCCTATATGCACACCTTCAAGGTGGCGATCATCGATCCGTCCACCGATCCGGAGGGCTGGTCTTTCGAAAGGTTTTACGCCGAGTCGGCACGCCGGATACATCTGGTGCCGATGCTGCGGTGGAAGTACCTCGACTCACCGCTTGGCCTGAATCACCCCTACTGGGTGGAAGATCCGGACTTCGAGCTGCACTATCACGTTCGCCGCGTCGCCTGCCCGCCACCCGCGGACCACAAGAGCCTGTGCGAGTTCATGGGGGCGATCTACTCCTATCAACTCGACCGCAATCGGCCGCTGTGGATGACGTGGGTGGTCGAGGGACTCGCGGACGGCAGGGTCGCAATCGTCATGCTGGTGCACCACGCCTACGTCGACGGCGTTGGTGCTTCTTGGCTGATGCAGCGGTTCTATCAGCCACAGCCGGGCGTCAAGGCGGGCGATCCCCCCGCCTACAACCCGCCACCCCTGCCGTCGTGGCCGGCCCGACTCGGCCGGGCCTTGCGCGACTGGCCCGAGGTCTCGATCGGCAACATGCCCAAGGTCGCCACGGGCCTGTGGCACAAATACACGCTGGACCGGAAGCGCAAATCGGCCGGCTTGCCGCCCCACCCGTCGGCCGGACAGATGCACCAAACGCCGATCAACGTCGCCCTCAGCGCGGGCCGCACCTTTGTCTGTGACAGCGTCCCGCTCGAGCGCTTTGTCACCGTGAGCAAGGCGCTCAATGTCACCATCAACGACGTATTTAGCAACTGCGTGGCGGGGGCGATACGACGGCTGCTGATCGACCTGGACTGCGACCCGGACGCCCACCCACTGATCGGCGCAACCCCGTTCGCCGGCGAAAGGCCTGCGGACAGGGAAGGTTGGGGCAACTTCGCGACCCAGGACTTCTGCTGGTTGCGCAGCGACATCGCCGACCCGCTCGAGCGGCTTCGGGCCAGCCACGAGGCGAACGTGGAGATGAAGGAGCACATCAAGGCGGTAAAGGAGGCCGGCGCCGACATCAGCTCGGTAATGCAGGTGGTCCCGCCGTGGGCGATCCCGCTCATCCGCAAGGCGGTACACCGCAGGGGCGGAAGCTTTGGTCTCTTCGGCAACGTGGTGCTGTCCAATGTGCCCGGGCCGAAGGAGGCTCTCTACCTTGATAACTGGAAGCTCGCCAACTGGTACTCCACCGGCCAGATCGCCGACGGTACCGGAATCAACATCACCATGTGGAGCTATTGCGGCCAAGCCAACATCTGCATGCTGATCGACCGCGAGGTGCTCGCAGACGGCTGGCGGCTGTTCAACTACTTCGTCGATGAACTGGATGCCCTGTTAGCGGTTACCCCTGTGAAGGAGGCTGTTCGATGACCCGGATAAGCCCGCTGGACCTGTCGTTCCTGCTGCTGGAAAGACCCACTCGGCCATTCCACATGGCCGCCATGACGATTTTCCAAAAACCGAAGGGGCAGCAGTCTTCTTTCGGGCCGCGCCTGTTCGACGCCTATCGGAACAGCACGGCGGTCAAGCCCTTCAACTACAGGCTCAAATGGCTGGGCAAAAATGTCGCGGCGTGGGAAACGGTCGAGCCGGACATGCGCTATCACATCCGGCACATCGAGTTACCGGCACCGGGTTCCATGCAGCAGTTTTACGAGACCGTTTCCTTTCTGAACGCCGGCCTGCTCGACCGGGGACAGCCGCTCTGGGAGTGCTACATCATCGACGGTATCGCAAATGGCCGAATCGCAGTCATGATCAAAGTGCACCACGCACTGATCGACGGCGAAGGCGGGCTGCGTGTAATGCGCAACTTCATGAGCGATTCGCCACGCGACAAGACCCTGGCCGGTCCCTGGATGGCCCTCGAGGACAAGCCGCGCCGCTCGCGCCCCAGCGTTTCGCAGATCCAGCGACTGCAGAGCATGCTGAAGGGACTCACCAAGTTGCCGGGCGATGTAATCGGCCTGGGTACTGACGCGCTCGACCTCGGCGTGCAATCGCTGAACCTGAAGCCGCGGGCGGCGTCCCTGCCTTTCACCGCCCGGCACACGCTTTTCAACAACACCGCGAAGTCGGCGGCGCGTGCCTACGCAAACACGGAATTGCCGCTCGCCGACGTCAAGGCCGTGGCCAAGGCGACCGACACCTCCGTCAACGATGTCGTCATGACCGTGATCGACGACGCCTTACATCACTACCTCCGCGAGCACCGGGCTCCCACCGACAGACCTTTGGTGGCCTTTATGCCGATGTCGCTGCGCGACGAATCGGGCGGGGGCGGCGGCAACCAGGTGAGCGCCGAATTGGTCGCAATGGGTGCGCCCGAGGCGGGCCTCGGCGAGCGTCTTAAGCAGATCAACCGCGCCACACAGCAAGCGAAGGACAAGGGGCGCCGCATGCAAACGACGTCGCGCCAGGCCTATGCGCTGTTGCTGTTCGCCAGCCAGACCATGTCGGACCTGCCCTGGTTCGGGAAGGCGCCGAGCGCCAATCTGGTGATATCGAACATGAAGGGGCCGGCCGAGCAACTTTATTTGGCCGGTGCGCCGCTGGTCGAGTTCACCGGCTTGCCGATCCTGCCGCCCGGCGCCGGGCTCAACGTCACATTCGCGAGCGTGAACAAGGACATCGGCATCGGCATCGGCGCGGCGCCGGAAGCCGTGAACGAGCCCTTCCGCCTGGCCGAGCTAATTGACCAGTCTTTCCACCAGTTGCAAGCCGACACCGGCGTGATCGGCGCGTCGAGCATGCCACAGCCAATCCGGAGAACCCCATGAAGAACATCGGCGCCGTGCTCAAACAACGCGCGGTCGTTTCTCCCCAGCTCGAGGCCTATGTCGAGCCATCCGCGAACCTGCGTAGGGACTACACACAGATGAATGCGCTGGCCAACCGGTGCGCCGCGGTGCTTACCTCCCTCGGGGTCGGCAAGGGTGACCGGGTGGCGCTATTGATGCAAAACTCCGTCGAGTTTTGCTGCCTGTTCTACGGCGCCGCCAAGATCGGGGCGGTGGCCGTGCCGCTCAACACCCGGCTTGCCGTGGCCGAACTGGAATTCATTCTGTCCGACAGTGGCAGCACGGTATTGATCTACGGGGAAGCGTTTTCGGCGGTAGCCGAAGCCATCAAGGCAGGCAACACAGACCCCTGCGGCGTCATCGAGTGGGTGCCGGCAGCGGGTGGGAGCGGTTCCCTTGCCGAACGCCTCGAGGCCGCAGACGCCGGCGAGCCGGCCTGCGACTGCGGTGGATCGGACAACCTGTTCATCATGTACACGTCGGGCACCACCGGACATCCAAAAGGGGTGGTGCACACCCACGACTCGGTGCACACCGCGGCGACTGCGAATTCACTGACGGCCGATTCGCGCTACCAGGACCGAATACTCCTGCCCCTGCCGATGTTCCACGTGGCGGCACTGACGACAGTCATCTTGTGTGCCATGCGCGGCACCACCCTGGTCTCGATGCCGCAGCTCGATCCGTCGAAGATGTGGTCGCTGATCGTGGACGAACGGATTTCCATCGCTGGTGGCGTGCCGGCGATCCTGAACTTCATGCGCCAGGTGCCCGAGTTCGCCGAACTCGACGCGCCCGACTTCCGCTTTTTCATGACCGGCGGCGCGCCCATGCCCGAGGCCCTGATCAAGATGTATGCCGCCAAGAACATGCAGGTCATGCAGGGCTATGCGCTCACCGAATCGTGCGGTAGCGGCACCGTGCTGCTCGGTGAAGACGCCCTGCGCAAGGTCGGTTCGGCCGGACGCGCCTGCATGTTCGCGGACGTCCGAGTGCGCACCGACGACGGCGTGATCAGCGAGCGCGGGGAGGGCGAGGTCGTGATCAAATCCGACTTCCTGCTCAAGGAATATTGGAATCGCCCGGATGCCACGCGCGAAGCCTTCGATGACGGCTGGTTTCGCACCGGCGACATCGGCCAGATCGACGACGAAGGTTATCTCTACATCAAGGATCGCCTGAAGGACATGATCATTTCCGGCGGC
>Ga0318544_10000197_pt1 | contig 12589 bp, 8 predicted proteins | sample GRESIP168b4f25_FD_203480 | JGI IMG/M metagenome (GOLD analysis project Ga0318544, IMG submission 203480) | Tropical soil microbial communities from Luquillo Experimental Forest, Puerto Rico - GRE.SIPMG.168b4f25 | ecosystem: Environmental > Terrestrial > Soil > Tropical forest > Bulk soil...
CATTCGTGGTCGTGTTCGACGGGTACAGGAACCCGGACAGCGAGCCGGCCATGCCGAAGCGGTCGGGGTGGAAGGCGGCCAGGGCCATGGCGGCATAGCCACCCTGGGAGGCGCCGACGGCGGCGTGGCAGCAGGGCGCCAGGCCCTTGTTGGCCGACAGCCAGTTAGGCAGCTCGCTGGACAGGAAGGTGTCCCACTGCTTGCTGCCGTCGTTTTCCCAGTTGGTGTACATGCTGTAGGCGCCACCCGCGGGCGCCACCACCGAAATGCCCTTGCCGGCCAGCGTGTTCATCGCGCTGCCCGCGGTCACCCAGTTGCTGACATCCGGAGCGGCGTCGAAGGGATCCAGCAGATAAACAGCGTGCGGGCCGCCAGCCAGGAAGGCCACGGGGATGTCGCGGCCCATCGCCGCCGACGGAACCATCAGGCTTTCCATACCCGCCGCCCTGGCTTTGCCGAGGGCTCCCGTCGTCCCCAGCCCGACAGCCACGCCGCCCAACCCGAGCGACAGTGCGGCAACGCAGAACACCCGCAGAAGCGCTGACAGACCGACCCTCATGTCCACCCTCCATCGACTAGTCGCTGTTGAGCACATTAACCAGCGCCGCATGGCGCCCGGCCCGCAGGGTAGTGAAATAGGCCACACCCCGGCGCCGCACAGACTGACGGCGGCGACCCCGAGGGATCGCCGCCGTCAGTCGCGGTTGCTATCTGTTAGTGGCCCTGAGTGTTCCCGGCGTTGGTACCGGCAGCGGCAGTCGGACCGGCGCCCGGTGTCGCACCCAGCGCCGCCTGCAGGTCAGGCTTCATGGCTTGGACCTGCGCGCCCCAGTACGGCCAGTCGTGCGTGCCGTTGGCGTCGAAGTTGAACACCGCGTTGTGGCCACCGGCCTGGTTGTAGGCGTCCTGGAACTTCAGGTTGCTGCTCCGCACGAAGCCCTCCAGGAACTTCGCGGGCAGGTTGTCGCCACCGAGGTCCGACGGCTTGCCGTTACCGCAGTACACCCAGATGCGGGTGTTGTTGGCGACCAGCTTGCCGACCTGCAGCGACGGGTCGTTGCGCTGCCACGCCGGGTCCTCCTTGGGGCCCCACATGTCGGCGGTCTTGAAGCCACCCGCGTCGCCCATGGCCAGGCCGATCAGCGTCGGCCCCATCCCCTGCGACGGGTCCAACAGCGCCGACAGCGAGCCGGCGTAGACGAACTGCGCGGGGTGGTAGGCGGCCAGGATCAGCGCCGACGAGCCGGCCATCGACAGACCGACCGCGGCACTGCCGGTCGGCTTGACCTGCTTGTTGCTCTGCAGGTAGGCGGGCAGCTCGCTGGTCAGGAAGGTTTCCCACTTGTAGGTGGTGCAGCCGGCCTTACCGCAGGCGGGTTTGTACCAGTCGGAGTAGAAGCTGGACTGCCCGCCGACCGGCATGACGACCGAAATGCCCGACTGGTAGTACCACTCGAACGCCGGGGTGTTGATGTCCCAGCCGTTGTAGTCCTCCTGCGCGCGCATGCCGTCGAGCAGGTACAGCGCGGGCGAGTTGGCGCCACCGCTTTGGAACTGGATCTTGATGTCACGGCCCATAGCAGCCGAGGGAACCTGCAGGTACTCCACCGGCAGACCCGGGCGCGAGAACGCCCCGGCGGTCGCCGAGCCCCCCACGGCCCCGATCAGGCCCGACAGCAGGGCCGCGCCAACGGCACCCACCACGAGCCGGCGCGGCATACGAGCCACGGCGCCGCGAAACCTGTCGACAAGCGTCGTCATCCTTGCGTCCTCATCCTTTCGGCGCACCCCTAGTACAGGCGCATCGTCGAATTGGGTCGTACTGCATACGCTCGGCGCAGCAGTGCCCGTGTAGTCAACCACACCTTTAGCCATCCGCTCTCATCGAGCGCGTCAGGCAAACCGTCATTCGGCCCATTTTCCCAACGATTTGGCGGTCGAGGATAGACGCGGAAAGTCGCGTTTGCGCATGTGCCTGGCCGTCGTCGGGTACTGGTGAGACCACAAATGTGAGATTGCTGGCAATGTGCCGAGACCGGCCGCCGGCGACGGGTTCGAGGTCTGGTGAAAATTATTTTTCGGCCGAGCGCATTACTCGCGGGGAGGCGGGGGGATCGCCTCCGGCACCGGGAGACCACACCGGGCGAGTTCGTAGAGCGGAACCCTGTCGATCCGGTACGTCGTGAATCCGAAGGAGTGCAGGACGTTGGAGACGAAGCGATGCAAGGTCATTGGGGCGCGAATGGAACTCAGCACAGCTTTGGTCTCGGGGCATTGCAGGGCCGCTACCGCCTGGGCGACCCAGTTCACGTCCAGGTAGCCCGGAACGCCCGGATACACCTTCACCCACGGCCCGTCGGCGATCACCCAGTCCGGGAAGAGGTTCTTGTCGTGCCCGATCCGGCCGTGCTTCAACCGCTCCGTGTGCTGGGCTATTGGATTTGCCAGCCCGATTTGGTCGATCACCCTGACGTCCAGCCCCACGTTCATCCCAACCATGCCCAGGTTGGTGAAAAACACTGCGTGCAGCGGCTTTTGAGGCTCCTTGCTTCCCGGGGCCGGCTGCAACATCGGCACCAAGTCCCACTGGGTGTAGTTGCCAGACGGCAGCAGCAACGCGCCGTCCGGGGTATTGTCCAGGGCCGTCAGAATGGCGGCCATCCTCGGATAATCCAGGTAGTCGGCGGCCGTCAGCGGATGGGCGTGCCCAGTCGCCTGCGCGTAGAAGCGGCGCTCGTCGACGATGCCCGAGTAGGTGACGTGGGTGGCGTCGTCACCCATCCCGGGCGAGTTTGCTGCCCACAGCGACCAACCCGCAATCGCCAGCCACAGCAAGCTGGCCGTACCGGCCACCCAATACCCCGTCTCCCGCGAATAATCCTTCCCGTCGGGCATCACCACCGGAATGACGGCGACGGGGGCCAGCAAACAAAATAGCGGCGCCAGCAACACCCGCGCGTGCATGAAATCGCCGCCCTGGCGGATCCAATAGAACCCCTGCAGGAGCCCGCTCACGAGGACAAAGGCCACCACGGCGGGCGGGCTCTGCACCGCCCGGGCCAGCCGGCCATAGTCGGGCGCCAGCACGGGGCGCAGGAACGACGGCCGGCGACGCGCCGCCATCAACAGCAGCCCCAGCGGCACCAGGACCACCACCGGTATCCAGACCGCGTAGGGCGTGTTGAAGTTCGAGAGGTAGATCATCCCCTGTGACCACTTGTCACCGGCCGCGTCCTTCGCCAGCGCCGTCCCGGGCACCAGCAGTCCGTAGTAGCCCATCCGGAAGATCTCGTAGGCGACCGGCAGAAATCCGCCGGCCACCACGACCAGCATGCGGCGGCGCCAGTTGCGGGCCGCGATCAGCATCATGATCAGCGCCAGCCCGCCCATCAGCGCCAGCTCGGGTCGGACCAGAACGCTGAACCCGGCGACGAAGGCCAGCGCGCCGATGAACACCCGGCTGTCCGGACGCCCCCGCACCGGCTGCGACCAGCAGACCATCATCCACCACAGCAACCCGAGATAGGCCAGCGTCAGCCCGCTCTCCAGGCCGGAAGTGGCGAAGTCGCGCGCCGGTGGCAACGCGATGTAGACCAACGCCCCGGCCGGCAACATGATGGCCGTGCGGCCCCGCAGGCTGGGCGCCCACAGCCGGCCGGCGCCCAGCATCAGCAGCGCCACGCCTAGCACCGAAAGGACCAGGGCCAGCGCCAATGCCACGTATTCCATGCGCATCGGCCCGCCGACCCAGCTGCCCGCATACATCAGGTAGGTCCAGGCCGTGGAGGTGTTGGCCTCCACCCGCTCCCCCTGATTGAAGACAGGCCCGTTGCCGGCCAGCAGATTGCGCACCGTGCGCAGCACGATCAGGCCGTCGTCGGCGATCCAGCGTCGTTGCCAACTTCCCCAAGCGAACAGGACGGCAACCGCCGCGACGCTGACCCACAGGCTGACCCGCACCGCGGTGCCGTACCGGAACAACCGCCGACCCACCCGCCTGACCCCCGGTCGGTAGCGGCGCATCACCGCCGCCTCGAGGGCCGTCAGTTTGGGGCTAGCCGAAGGCAACCGCGGCTCCAACTGTCGCGATCCACGCCAGGAACAGCAGCTGCAACACCCGGTCGCGCAGCGCGATGTCTTCGGGCTCGCCGGCCAGCCCGCCGTCGACATCGACCGCGTAGCGCAGGATCGCGATGGTGAACGGGACCATGGACACCGCGAACCAGGACCCCGAATGGCGGTCGCGCTCGAACGCCCACAACCCGTAGCACATCACCACCGCGGTGGCCGACATCGTCCAGACGAACCGCAGATAGGTGCTGGTATAGCTCTCCAGCGCCTTGCGGATCGCCGCGCCGGTGCGCTCGGCGACCTGCAACTCGGCGTAGCGCTTGCCGGCCACCATGAACAGCGACGCGAATGCCGCGGTCAGCAAGAACCACTGGGACAGCGGGATATTGGCGGCCACGCCGCCGGCGATGGCCCGGAGTAAATATGCCGATGACACGATGCAGATGTCCATCACCGCTTGGTGCTTGAGGCCGAAGCAGTACCCCAGCTGCATGGCGATGTAGACGGCCATCACCAGTGCCAGATTCGGGGTCAGCAGCCAGGAGATCGCCAGCGAGGCCACCCCCAGCACCGCGGCGAGGGCGTAGGCGAGCCACTCGGGCACCACACCGGCCGCGATCGGGCGAAACCTCTTGGTGGGATGCTCGCGGTCGGCATCGACGTCGCGCACGTCGTTGACCAGGTATATCGACGAAGCCGCAAGGCAGAACACCACAAACGCCACGGACACCTTGGTCAGCACGTCGGCGTAGTCGTAGCGGACGGGGCCGCCCAACGCGGCCAGCGGCGCGGCGAACACCAGCACGTTCTTCACCCATTGCCGCGGCCGCATGGCCTTGACCACCCCGGTGATCAGGTTCCCCGGCGACCCGGTCACCACGTCTTCACTCATTCGGCCATGCCTCCCGCGCTCGGCGTGCGATTCCGGCGACGGCGGCGCCGAGCCCGATGCCGAAGGCCACGTCGCTGGGGTAGTGCACTCCCAGCAGTATCCGCGACAGTGCCATCGGTGGGACGAGCAACACGGGCCCCACTCCTCTAGGCAGCCCGGTAGCGCGGCCCATCAGGATCGCCGCGGCCGTGGTGGAGGTGGCGTGCGCCGACGGGAAGCTCAGTTGGCTGGGCGTGCCGACGTTGACCGCGACGGCGGGATGATGCGGCCGTTGGCGTCGCACCAGGCGTTTGACCAACACGGCGGCCGCGTGTGCGGCGAACGCGCCGGCCCCGGCCACCAGCCAGTCCCGGCGACGCCGCGGCGCCAGTGCTGCGCCCAGCACTGCCACGACCACCCAGCCGATGCTGTGCTCCCCGAAGTGGGACAGTCCCCGCGCCGTGGCCAGCGCTCCCCGTCGATCGGCCAGCGCCGACTGAACGGCCACCAGCGCGGCCACTTCGCCGCGCGGTGCCGCCGATTCAGCCATGCTCCGCAGCTGGCAACAATGCCGTCTCCCACTTCTGCTTGCTGGACAACACGGGCAGCGCGTCCCGGTAGACCCGACGCATCTCGTCGAACCGGCTCGCCAACCGACGCTGCCGGCGCAGCGACTTGAGCAGCAGCGAGAACATCTTGCGCCGGTCGCGCTGCCGGTAGACCACCCCGCACCCATCGGCGGTCGTGACGGTGACCCCGTCGACCGTGCACAGCCGGAACCAGCGCGCGTCCTGGGTCGGCACGTTGTACTGGGGCCGCCGGTGGGCATCCGGGTCGGCCTTGGTCAGGTTGTGCGAGATGCCGCGGGCCAGCCGGTAACCGATTGACAGCCGGTTTACCGGTGGCTTCATTGCCTTGGTCTTGTTCAGTGGCGCGGGCAGTGCGCTCGCCGCCGGCAGCACGACCGCGTCTGGGTACTCCTTGCGCATGCGATGCACTTCCGGCAGCGCGGATTCCAGGATCGAGAAGATGTGCTCGGGACCGGCCAGGAAGTCGTCGATGGCCTTGTTCTGGATCGCGACGGTCGAATATTCCAGGCAGGCAAGGTGTTTCAGGGTGGCCTTGAGGTGGCTGCGGATCAGTCCGCTGACGTCACCGTCCCAGTGCATCGCCGCGACCACCAGCCGGTTGCGCAGGTGGAAGTAGGCCTGCCAGTCGATGGCGTCGTCCTTGTCGCTCCAGGCCATGTGCCAGATCGCCGCGCCGGGCAGCGTGACGGTCGGATAGCCGTGCTCGGCGGCGCGCAGGCCGTAGTCGGCATCGTCCCATTTGATGAACAACGGCAACGGCTGCCCGAGCTCCTCGGCCACCTGCCGCGGGATCATGCACGTCCACCAGCCGTTGTAGTCGACGTCGATGCGGCGGTGCAGCAGCTTGCTTCGATCGTTGTCGTCGTTCAACGGGTATTCGGCGAAGTCGTGGTCGTACTCGGTGTGCGGCGCGGCGGTCCACATGAAGTTCGACGGATTCACGACTTCGCCCATGATGTGCAGGTGCGACGGCTCCTGGAGATTGAGCATCTGGCCGCCGATCAGCATCGGGCTCTTGGCGAAGCGGTGCATCGCCAGCACCCGCAGGATCGAGTCCGGCTCGATGCGGATGTCGTCGTCCATGAACAGGATCTGTTGGCAATCGGTGTTTTTCAGCGCCTCGTACATCACCCGGCTGTAGCCGCCGGAACCGCCGAGGTTGGGCTGGTCGTGGATGGAGAGCCGATTAGCCAGGCGGGCGGCCGCGGCCGGGAAGTCGGGGTGATCGCGCACCTTGCGGACGCCTTGGTCGGGCACGATCACCGCCCCGATCACCTCGTCCACCAACGGATCTGCGGTGAGTTCGGCCAGCGCGTTGGCGCAGTCCGCGGGGCGGTTGAACGTCGGAATGCCGACGGCGATGTTGGCCTTGCCCGGGGCGGGCTCGGTCGCATACCAACCGCCGCTGAGCAGGGTGACCTTGGTGTCGGTGGTGATGTCGAACCAGATCCAGCCGCCGTCCTCGAACGGCTTTAGTTCCACCTCGATCTCGACCACGGCGGGCTCGTCCTCGGTGCCGGCGAAATGGCGGCCCTGGACGAAGATGCGCGCACCGGTGGCCTTGGTGCGGTAGAGGTCCACGCGCCCGGTTCCGGTCACCTCGACCCGCAGCACCACCGACTTGCATATCGTCCAGCGGCGCCAGTAGCTGGCGGGGAATGCGTTGAAGTACGTGGCGAACGACACCTCGGACTCCGCGCCGATCTGCAGCGAGGTGCGGGTTTTCGCGTGCGCGCGCCGGGCGTTGGTGGTCGACTCTTCCAGGTACAACTTGCGCACGTCGAGCGGTTCACCCGGACGCGGCAGGATGATCCGGGACAGCAGGCTCTCGGCAGTCATTAAGCGCCGCTCCTCCTCATCTCTTCGCTCTGCAGGCTCACGGCGCTCATGCGCTCGCGTCCTCCTCTTCCATCAGGGGGGCGCCGTCACGCAGGTGCGGCGCGAGGATGTTGTCGTACATGTTCAGAGCGCTGGCGATGGCCATGTGCATATCCAGATATTGGTAGGTGCCCAGCCGGCCGCCGAAAAGTACCTTCGATGACGCGGTCTCGGACTTCGCCCTCGCTCGATAGGCGGCCAACAGGGCGCGGTCGGCCTCGGTGTTGATCGGATAGTAGGGCTCGTCGTCGTCTTCGGCGAACCGGGAGTACTCCCGCATGATGACCGTCTTGTCGGTCGGATAGTCGCGCTCGAGGTGGAAGTGCCGGAACTCGTGGATGCGGGTGTAGGGCACGTCGAGATCGTTGTAGTTCATCACCGCCGTGCCCTGAAAATCCCCGGTGGGCAACACTTCCACCTCGAAGTCCAGGGTGCGCCAGCCGAGGCGGCCGTCGGCGTAGTCGAAGTACCGGTCCAGCGGGCCGGTGTAAACGACCGGGGCCGACGGGGACTCCTGGCGCAGTTGGTCGCGCACGTCGAACCAGTCGGTGTTCAGCCTGACCTCGATGCGGTCGTCGGCGGCCATGTTCTCCAGCCACGCCGTGTAGCCGTCGACCGGCAGGCCCTCGTAGGTATCGCTGAAGTAGCGGTTGTCGAAGGTGTAGCGCACCGGCAGCCGGGTGATGTTGGAGGCCGGCAGTTCCTTGGGATCGGTCTGCCACTGCTTGGCGGTGTAGCCCTTGACGAACGCCTCGTACAGCGGCCGCCCGATCAGCGAGATGGCCTTCTCCTCCAGGTTTTGGACGTCGGCGGAGTCGATCTCGGCGGCTTGCTCGGCGATCAGCTGCCGCGCTTCGTCGGGCGTGAAGTACCTGCCGAAGAACTGCGAAACCAGGCCGAGCCCCATCGGGAACTGGTAGGCCTGCCCGTTGTGCAGCGCGAACACCCGGTGACGGTAGTCGGTGAACTCGGTGAACTGCCGCACGTAGTCCCAGACCCTCTTGTTGGAGGTGTGGAACAGGTGGGCGCCGTACTTGTGCACCTCGATGCCGGTCTGCGGCTCCGGCTCGGAATAGGCATTGCCGCCGATGTGCGGGCGCCGGTCGACGACGAGCACGCGTTTCCCGAGTTGGGTAGCCGCGCGCTCGGCAATGGTCAGGCCGAAGAATCCGGAGCCGACGACGAGGAGGTCGAAACGAGCGGTCATCGGTTGCTTAGGGTATCTGACCGCGCGGCCCTAACCCCATTTGGCGAGGCCACGGAAACGGGATTCGGCCAGGTGGCGACCGCCTCGGGATGATTCGTAACCGCGGTCACAGTCCGGGTCGCAATTGCCTCACGATTCAATATCACCACTCTAGTCACACCAATCCCGCTCGTACCATCGATTCTGTGTGCTTCACGCCGGATACGACGGGCAGGACGCGCCGACGCAACAGATAGCCCAGATTGAGTTGTCCAGATTGAGGAGACTTCCGTGCCGAACCGACGCCGACGCAAGCTTTCGACAGCCATGAGCGCGGTCGCCGCCCTGGCAGTGGCGAGTCCTTGCGCATACTTCCTTGTTTATGAGTCGACCGCCGGCGACAAGCCGCCCGAGCACCACGAATTCAAGCGGGCGGCGGTGATGTCCGACCTGCCCGGCGAGCTGATGGGTGCGCTGTCGCAGGGACTGTCGCAATTCGGGATCAACCTGCCGCCGGTGCCCGCTTTGAGCGGGGGCGGTGCCAGCACCCCGAGCCTGGCCAGTCCGGGGTTGGTCAGCCCGGGCTTGGGCAGTCCGGGGTTGGGCACTACGGGCCTCACCAGCCCGAGCTTAACCAACCCGGCTGCTACCACGCCGGGTCTCACGAGCGGTCTCACCAGCCCGGGTCTGACGAACCCGGGGCTGCCACAGCTGACGCCGGGGGCCGCCACGCCCGGTGCGCTGACACCGGCCGCTGGGTTGAACCCGGCGCTGACCAGCCCGGCTGGCATCACGCCAGGCGCCGTCAGTCCCGGCCTCTCGCCCAGCGAACTGCCGATCGACTCACAGACCGGATTGGACGCGGGTCTGCCTGGCACCTACCCGGTGCTCGGTGACCCGTCGACGCTGGGGGGCGCTTCGCCCATCGCGTCCGGCGGACCCATCGGTGCCGCGGGTAACTCCGGCGGGGGCGGCGGGCTCATCAACGACCTGATGCAAGCCGCCAACCAGTTGGGCGCCAGTCAGGCCATCGACCTGCTCAAGGGCATGGTGATGCCGGCCATCATGCAGGGCGTCCAGCAGGGCGGCGCGGGAGCGCCGGGTGCGGCGGCCAACCTGCCGGCCGCCGCCGGTGCACTGCCCGGCGCCGCCAAAGCCCTGCCCGGCGCCGCCGGTGCCCTGCCAGCCGGCCTGCCCGGTGCTCCCGCTGCCGCCGCCGCTCTGCCCGGCGCTCCCGCTGCCCTGCCCGGTGCTCCTGCTGCTCCCGCCGCTGCGGGTGCCCCGCCGGCCACCGCCGGCACCGCGCCGGTCACCGCCGGTGCCACCAGGGGCGTCCCGGGTGCTGGTGCGCCGACGACCGGTGCCCTGACGGGTGCCGCCGCCCCGGCTCTGCCTCACTAGAGCCCCACTAGATCCGGAGGAACCTGTTACCAGACGGCACCGCAGAGCAGAGCCACCAGGGTTTCGGGACACAACGACCCGCCCGGCCAAGACATCTCTGCGGTGCCGTCGAGACTTTTCGCGGGCATATCCCGTGTCGCCTCAGTAATAACATCAGGCACACGAGTAACATCGGCTGGTGTCGTCCCGCAGTCGCGCGCCAACGATGTTGCTCACCGCCATCGCTGCGACCGTGGTCATCGTTTCGTGGGTGGGCGACGCGACACGTGATCGCGGCGGCGCACCCGACCCACCGCGGGCCCGCGACACCGAACTCGCCGAGCAGCCACTCATCGGGCTCCAGGGCGGTGTCACGGTTCGCGAAGTCACCCAGGACACCCCGTTTTCATTGGTGGCGCTGACCGGCGACCTCGCCGGCACGTCCACCCGGGTGCGCGCGAAACGCCCCGACGGCTCCTGGGGGCCCTGGTATCAGACGGAGTATGAAACCGCGGCACCAGACATCGGCCCGGCGGGTAGCACATCGGCTCGGCCCGCGGCAGCGAGCGAGGGGCCCCGCAGCACGGACCCGGTGTTCGTCGGCACCACCAGGACCGTCCAGATCGCGGTCACCGGCCCGATCGATGCGCCGGCGACCCTGGGGCCTCCATCGCCACCGAGCGTCCCGACGGAAAAGGACGGGTTGGGATACAGGCCGGCGTCCAGGGAACAGCCCTACGGGCAGAACATCTCCGCGATCCTGATCTCCCCGCCGCAAGCGCCGGCCAAAACGCAATGGACGCCGCCGTCCGGGGTCATGATGCCCGGCCAGCCGCCCAGCATCATCAGCCGGGCGGAATGGGGCGCCGACGAGTCGCTGCGATGCGGTAGTCCGCAGTACGACAACGGGATTCGTGCCGCCGTCGTCCACCACACCGCGGGCAGCAATGACTACTCTCCGCTTGAATCGGCCGGGATCGTCAAGGCCATCTACACCTACCACAGCAAGACCCTGGGCTGGTGCGACATCGCCTACAACGCGCTGGTCGACAAGTACGGCCAGGTGTTCGAGGGCAGCGCCGGCGGGCTCACCAAAGCCGTCGAGGCCTTCCACACCGGCGGATTCAACCGCAACACCTGGGGTGTGGCGATGATCGGCAACTTCGACGACGTACCGCCGACGCCGATCCAGCTGCGAACCGTCGGCCGGCTGCTCGGCTGGCGGCTGGGCATCGACGGCGTCGACCCCAAAGGCACGGTGTCGCTGGAGTCGGCCGGCAGCCACTACACCACCTTTCCGGCCGGCGCCATCGCGAACTTGCCCACCATCTTCACCCACCGCGACGTCGGAAACACCGATTGCCCGGGCAACGCCGCCTACGCGTTGATGGACGAAATCCGGGATATCGCATCACATTTCAACGATCCGCCCGAGGAGTTGATCAAGGCCCTGCAGGGCGGCGCCATCTACGAGCACTGGCAGGCGATCGGCGGCATGAACAGCGTCCTGGGCGCACCCACCTCGCCGGAAGACAGCGCCGATAGTGACGCCCGCTATGCCACCTTCGCCAAGGGTGCGATGTACTGGTCGCCCCAGACCGGCGCCCAGCCGGTCACCGGCGCGATCTACGACGCCTGGGCCTCACTGAGCTACGAACGCGGTCCGCTCGGGTTGCCCACCAGCGCGGAAATACAAGAGCCACTTCAGATCACACAGAACTTCCAGCATGGAACCCTGAACTTCGAGCGGCTGACCGGAAGCGTCACCGAGGTCGTCGACGGGATCACGACGCGGCTGTCGACGCAATCGCCGAGCGGCCCGACGGTGCCACCCGAACACTTCTCGCTACCGGCTCACCCGGCGGCCACGTAGGCAGTTGCAGGACTTAGCTTTAGAGCCACCAGCGTTCCAGGACCCGTGCCACCCCGTCGTCGGTGTTGGGCGCGGCGACCTCGTCGGCGGCGGCCAGCACATCGGGATGGGCGTTGCCCATCGCAACGCCATGACCGGCCCACAGCAGCATCGGGATGTCGTTGGGCATGTCGCCGAATGCCACCACCTCGTCGCTGGCGATCCCCAGCGGCCTGGCGATCTCTTCCACGCCGCTGGCCTTGCTGATCCCCAGCGGCACGATCTCCACCAGTCCGTTGTTGGTGGAATAGGTGACATCGCCCTCGATGCCGACGTGCTTGGTTAGTTCGGCGGCCATGTCGGAACTGCGGGCCCCGGCCTTGCGGATCAGCAGCTTGATCGCCGGCGCGCTGAGCAGGTCGTCGATCGACACCTCGGTGTTGTCCGGGTTGAGCCATGCGTGCTCGTAGCCCGGCGAGCTGATGAATTGAGGAGTGGCCGTGTCGTGGGCGCGTTCGCCGATCCGCTCGACGGCCAGCCCGGCACCCGGGATGACGCGGGTCGCGAGTTCGGCCAACTCGGCCAGGGTGTCGACGGCCAGGGTGCGCGCCGACAACACCCGGTCGTTGTCGGGGTCGTAAATGACGGCGCCGTTGGCGCACACGGCCATCGGCGCAAATCCCAGCGAGTCGACGACCGGACGTATCCAGCGCGGCGGGCGGCCGGTTGCCACCAGGAAATACGCCCCGGCGGCGACGGCC
>Ga0318544_10000207_pt1 | contig 12401 bp, 12 predicted proteins | sample GRESIP168b4f25_FD_203480 | JGI IMG/M metagenome (GOLD analysis project Ga0318544, IMG submission 203480) | Tropical soil microbial communities from Luquillo Experimental Forest, Puerto Rico - GRE.SIPMG.168b4f25 | ecosystem: Environmental > Terrestrial > Soil > Tropical forest > Bulk soil...
GGTGCTCGCGGTGGTGGCCTTCGCGCAGTCGTTCGGCGACGGTGTGCACACCTCGATTCCGGCCCCGGGCCTGGGTGCGCTGGGCGCGGGCCGCGGCGGCAAGGACTCGCCGCTGGCGCGTGCGCTGGCCAAGCTGGGCGTTACCGCCGACGACGTCGCGGTGATCTCCAAGCACGACACTTCGACGTTGGCCAACGATCCCAACGAGACCGAACTGCACGAGCGGCTGGCGGATTCACTGGGCCGCTCCGAGGGTGCTCCGTTGTTCGTGGTATCGCAGAAGAGCCTCACCGGCCACGCCAAGGGCGGCGCGGCGGTCTTCCAGATGATGGGCTTGTGCCAGATGCTGCGCGACGGGGTGATCCCACCCAACCGTAGCCTGGATTGCGTCGACGACGAACTGGCCGGTTCGGCCCACTTCGTCTGGGTGCGCGAGGCGCTGCCGCTGGGCGGGAGTTTCCCGCTCAAGGCCGGGATGCTGACCAGTCTCGGGTTCGGCCATGTTTCCGGGTTGGTCGCACTGGTGCACCCGCAGGCGTTCATCGCCTCGCTGGATGCGGACCAGCGCGCGGACTATCAGCGGCGAGCGAATGCCCGCCTGCTGGCCGGCCAGCGCAGACTGGCCTCCGCCATCGCCGGCGGCGAGCCGATGTACCAGCGGCCACCGGACCGCCGCTTCGACCACGACGCGCCGGAGAAGCGCCAGGAGGCGGCGATGCTGTTGAACCCCGCCGCCCGGCTAGGCGAGGACGAAGCGTACGAGGTGTCTGCCGAATGACTTCGGTCATCCGTTAATCTGGCCAGCCATGGGCATTGTCGGAGTGGGGATCGACCTCGTCTCCATTCCTGATTTCGCCGAGCAGGTCGACCAGCCGGGAACAGTGTTCTCCGAGACCTTCACCCCCGGCGAGCGGCGGGACGCGTCAGACAAGAGTTCGTCGGCGGCGCGTCACCTGGCGGCCCGCTGGGCCGCGAAGGAGGCGGTGATCAAGGCCTGGTCCGGGTCGCGGTTCGCCCAACGGCCCATGCTGCCGGAGGACATCCACCGCGACATCGAAGTGGTCACCGACATGTGGGGACGACCGCGGGTCAGGTTGACTGGGGACATCGCCAAGCATCTCGCCGACGTGACGATCCACGTGTCGCTGTGCCATGAAGGGGATACCGCGGCCGCGGTGGCCATCCTCGAAACCACTTAACTTTCGGCGAGCAGACGCAAAGGCGCCGCGACACGCGGGGGAACGGGGGCTTTTGCGTCTGCTCGCGCCGAAAAGGAGGGGCCATGAGCGATCTGATTGAGCGGGTGCGCGACGTGTTGCCGTCGGTGCGCCGCGATCTCGAGGACCTGGTGCGGATCGAATCGGTATGGGCCGACCCCGGCCGGCGCGACGAGGTGCATCGCAGCGCCCAGGCGGTGGCGGATCTGTTGTCGCAGGCGGGTTTCGGCGATGTCCGCATCGTCAGCGAGGGTGGCGCGCCAGCCGTCATCGCCCAGCATCCGGCGCCCCCGGGTGCGCCCACCGTGCTGCTGTACGCCCACCACGACGTGCAACCCGAGGGCGACCACAGCCAGTGGGCGTCGCCGCCTTTCGAGCCCACCGAGCGCGACGGGCGGCTTTACGGCCGCGGCAGTGCCGACGACAAGGCCGGTATCGCAACGCATTTGGCGGCGTTTCGGGCGCATGGCGGCCAACCGCCGGTCGGCGTGACGGTCTTCGTCGAAGGCGAGGAGGAGTCCGGGTCTCCGTCGCTGGGCCGGTTGCTGGCCCACCACCGCGACGCGCTCGCCGCCGACGTGATCGTCATCGCCGACTCGGACAACTGGAGCACCGATGCCCCGGCGCTGACGGTTTCGTTGCGCGGCCTGGCTGACTGCGTGGTCGAGGTCGCCACGCTCGACCACGGGTTGCACTCCGGAATTTGGGGCGGCGTGGTTCCTGACGCGTTGAGCGTGCTGGTGCGGCTGCTGGCCAGCCTGCACGACGACGAGGGCAACGTGGCGGTGGCCGGCCTGCACGAAACCAACGCCGCCGCCTTGAATTACCCGGACTACCCGGCCGAGCGGGTCCGCGACGACTCCGGTCTGCTCAACGGCGTGTCCGAGATCGGCTCGGGCTCGGTGCCGCAGCGGCTTTGGGCCAAACCGGCGATCACCGTGATCGGCATCGACGCCACGTCGGTTGCGGCGGCATCCAACACACTGATTCCGCGGGCCCGGGCCAAGATCAGCCTGCGGGTCGCGCCCGGCGGCGACGCCGCAGCCCACCTGGACGCGCTTACCGCCCACCTTCAGCGACACGCCCCCTGGGGCGCACAGGTCAGCGTCACGCGCGGCGAAATCGGTGAACCCTACGCCATCGAGGCCAGCGGCGAAGTCTACGACGCCGCCCGGGCGGCGTTCAGGCAGGCCTGGGGCGTCGAGCCGATCGATATGGGCATGGGCGGCTCGATCCCGTTCATCGCCGAATTCGCGGCCGCGTTCCCGCAGGCGAAGATCCTCGTCACCGGCGTCGAGGACCCCGCAACACAAGCGCACAGCATCAACGAGAGCCTGCACCTGGGCGTGCTGGAACGCGCGGCGATCGCCGAGGCGCTGCTGCTGGCCAACCTCGGCTAGTGTCGTGAGTCATTAATTACGGCGCAGTTGGTAGACTGGGCTGTGCCCAATCCGCAGGCTGCCGTAATCGTGTTGACTGATGCTGAGCGTGCCGAGTTGCAGGGATGGGCTCGGCGTCGAAGCAGTGCTGCTGGGTTGGCGTTGCGGTCGCGAATTGTGTTGGCGGCCGCCGATGGTGAGTCCAATTCCGACATGGCTGCCCGGATGGGAATCTCGCGGACGACGGTGCAGCGGTGGCGTAACCGCTTTGTTGAGCAACGTTGCGACGGCCTGCTCGACGAGCCGCGGCCGGGCCGGCCTCGAGTAATCGGTGATGCGCGGATCGAAGCGTTGATCACCGCGACGCTAGAGACCGCCCCGGCCGACGCCACGCACTGGTCGACGCGGTCGATGGCCACCCACCTCGGGTTGAGCCAGTCGATGGTCTCGCGGGTATGGCGAGCATTCGGATTGGCGCCGCACAAGCAAGATTCGTGGAAACTGTCCAAGGATCCGCTGTTCGTGGCGAAGGTCCGCGACATTGTGGGGCTCTACCTGGACCCGCCCGAGCGTGCCCTGGTGCTCTGTGTCGATGAAAAGACCCAGATCCAGGCGCTCAACCGAACCCAGCCGGTGTTTCCGATGCTGCCCGGAACGCCAGCGCGCGCCAGCCACGACTACATCCGCTACGGCACGTCGAGCCTGTATGCCGCCCTGGATCTGGCCACCGGAAAGATCATCGGCTCGCTACATGCCCGACACCGCTCCCAGGAGTTTTTGGCTTTCCTGAAAAAGATCGACCACGAAGTGCCCGCAGACCTGGACTGTCACGTCATTCTTGACAATGCCTCGACGCACAAGACTCCTGCGGTGAAGCGTTGGCTGACAACACATCCCCGGTTCGTGCTGCATTTCACCCCGACCAGCTCAAGCTGGCTCAACCTCGTGGAGCGCTGGTTTGCCGAATTGACTAACAAGAAACTGCGCCGCGGCACCCACACCTCGGTCCGCCAACTCAACACCGAAATCCGCGCCTGGATCGACACCTGGAACGACAACCCCCGGCCCTACGTGTGGACCAAGACCGCCGACCAGATCCTGGCCAGCATCGGCAACTACTGCACCCGAATTAATGACTCACTACACTAGATCGACAGGTCGCGCCGAAGCTTGGCGACGTGGCCGGTGGCCTTGATGTTGTTCTGCACGAAGAACACGCACGGCGCCTTGAACACGGCCGACGTGGTTTAGGTCGAGGCCGACGTGGTGCTCCGGTTGGTTCCGCGAGCGAGACAGACGGCGCGGCTAAACGTTCAACCGGGCGGGATGAGGTTGTAGCGGGCGATGATGTCGGGTAGCCACGGGGGTTCGCCGAACTGAAGTCCATAGGCCTCTGCGAGTGTCGCTATGGCCTCGAAGGGTGGGGCGCCGTCGGTCGTCAGGTCGGCCAGGTCGCGGAAGAACTTTTCGAAGCCCGCTGGGCTGATCACCTCGATCATCCGGGCAGGCGTGGAGCCCGCGTTCCACATGGTATGCAGTTCGCCTCTCGGCTTTGTGATGTAGCCGCCCGCGCCCAGCACGGCCTCGCGGTCGCCTGAGCGGAAGCCGATTTCGCCCTCGGTGACGATCGAGTACTCATCTTCCCTGGTGTGCAGGTGTGGCGGCACGAGGGCTCCCACAGGGAACGGGTGCTCCACGATGGCCACTGCGCCGCCGGTGTCCTCGCCCCACAGCTTGAACACCACCCCGATCGAGCCCAGGTTGCCCGCCCTGCCCTCGCCTGGGCGGACAATGGTCAGCGATTGGGGGGTTTCGGCGGCACTCATGGCGGCGGCCTCTCGAATTTCGGCGATACGCTCGGGCGTCGCGAGATTGTGCTCCGACGCCGGACGGGTGTCAAGTCAAGTGGTACAGCATCGACGGAGAACCTCGGCAGTACAACGGTTCTCGCCGCACCGCACACACCGACTATGTAATGGTACGTCGATGATCCGGGATTAATCGGTTGTCGCTACCTGGGCGATGATCTTCTGAATAAATGTTGTCGTATGTGCAGCCTTGACGTTGTACTGTGCGACCTCGATCTTGCCCTTTGCGTCGACCACGAAGGTCGAACGAATCACGCCCCGGACCGTCTTGCCGTACATTTGCTTCTCGCCGTAGGCGCCCCAGGCCGTCAGCACCTTGCGGTCCGGATCGGACAGCAACGGGAACGTGAGCTTTTCGGCGTCCCGGAATTTGGCGAGCTTCTCCGGCTTGTCGGGGGAGATGCCCACGACGTCGAGGCCGGCGTCGTTGAGGTCGTGCAGATTGTCGCGAAAGCCGCACGCTTCTTTGGTGCATCCCGGTGTCGAGGCGGCGGGATAGAAATAGACGACGACTCGGCGTCCCTTGTAGTCGGCCAGCGACACCCTGTTGCCGTCGGCGTCGGGCAGGCTGAACGCGGGCGCCTTGTCGCCCGGTGCCAGCCGTGTGGTCTCGGTCAAGTCGGCTCCTTTCTGGGTCTAGGGTAGTGCGTCAGGTGCATCAGGCGGACTTGGAGGAAGACGTGGCGGATCGGGATCCCGAGACCATCAAGCAGGACATCGACGTCGCCCGCGACCAGCTGGCGGCCACCGTCGATTCGCTTGCTGAGCGCGCCAATCCTCGTCGCCTCGCCGACGATCTCAGGGCCAGGGCGATCGAATTCGTGAAAAAGCCCGTGGTGATCGTCTCGTTGGCCGGGATTTCCTCGGTCGTCGTCGTTGTGGTGGTCCGCAGAATCAGGAATCGCTGACAGCGTCCGGCCAACCGTCACCCCGGACTGGCGACGAAACTCTTTGCAGCGCATAGGCCATTCAGAAACCACCGGGATCTTGGACAACCCCGTCGAGCGTCATGAACACGCCCGCAACGATTGTGCGCATTTTCGATCTCCCGTCGTCAACAAATGGTCCGAAGTGCAAGGAACGTTAGGACTTTTCAGCGCGGTCGCCAGCGGCGCGGGCGGCGGCAATTCCCGTGGGCTTGGTTCTGTTTGATAACCTCGCCGCTTCTGAAGAATGCCGCAGCGCCGCCGAGCCGGGGCGGTGTGCGCGGTGGGCGCCCCGCCCCGGCTCGGAGTGTCTACCGATTGATTTGTGCGATGGCGGCGACGATCTCTGGTTTGTCCGATTGCAGACTTTGTTGCCAGCCCACGTTTTCCAGGGGGTAGTGGTTGATCAACACGAGCACCTCCTCGGTGTTGGCGATGCCGGCGTAGGCCGTGGCGATGGCGGACTCGATTTTTTGCACCAATTTGCGTTTGACGTCCAGGTTCGCCAGCTCGGGGGCCTCCAGCGAGCACACCGGCCGTACCGGTTCGGCCTGGATGTGCCCGTCCTGGGACACGTTTTCGGCCGGGTACTCGCGCAACCAGCCGCGGGTGTCGGGAATGGGCCAGGCTTCATCGAGCGCCTCGGTGATCTGCTTCATCATCTTTTGCTTGGCGTCTTGGCGGACCCCTGAGGGTGCGTCGATGGTGAACACGGGCATGGGGTTCATCTCCTTGGGTTGTGGTGGTTGCCCTGACCACTCCGACAGTACTACTAGAAACTTGGAAAAAACAAGTATTAAATTGGGTTATCGAATCTCTGCTGGTAGACTGGGTGCTATGGCAGGCAGACGCAAGTATGACCAGGGCTGCGCGGTGGCTCACGCGCTCGATCTGATCGGCGAGCGCTGGGCGTTGTTGGTGGTTCGAGACCTCGTGCTGGGCCCCAAGCGGTTCACCGATCTGCTGGCGGGCTTGCCTGGGGTCAGCCCCGATGTGCTCACCCAGCGGCTGCGGGAGCTCACCGACGCCGGGGTGCTGCGTCGCCGGCGACTCAGCCCACCCGCGGCGACCTGGGTGTACGAGCTAACCCCATGGGGGGCCGAGCTGGCGCCGATCGTGGTGGGATTAGCCCACTGGGCCAGCCGTTCACCGGGGATGCGCTACGACGCCCCGCTAGGCACGGATTCCCTCATACTTTCGCTCAAAGCACTGTTTAACGGCTCGGCGGCCGCCGATCTCGACGCCACCATCGCACTGCACCTCGGTGATGAGCGATTCCAGATCCGCATCGCCGACGGCGAACTGGCCGTCGCTCGCGGTGAGATCGAGGATCCCGACGCCACACTCCAAACCGATCAGACCACCCTGCTCTCGTTGCTGCGCACCGACCGCCCACTCGACGAGGCGCTCGCCACCGGCAACCTCCGGCTAGCCGGGAACCGCGGGATCATCGAAACCTTCCGCCGCCTTTTCCCGCTCCCCCCGCCAATACCGACCGCCAAGCTCACGTCTTGACATAAATGGGGGCTCTGCTCTGCGACGCGGTTAGCGGGGCTTCTCCGAATCCTGGGCATCGGCCTACTAGGCACCGCCGCGCCCGCCACCGCGGGACGACTTCAACCCGCAGCCAGACCAGCCGGGCAAGCCGATCGCGATCAGCAACTTCGAGCGATTCAACGAGCGGGTTCTCCCGCCTGCCCCTTGCCGATTGGGTGAACAGGTCTCGGTTGTCGACGACCCACTGCTCGAACGTCTGCGCGGGCCGACCCAAAATCTTCTCGACATCCTCGGTGACCACCGCCTCCAGCCCGACCTGGCGGCCAGCAACGACGCATAGGCCAAGCCGAACTGTTCGCCCAAGCCCAACTCGGCGAACCGCTGAGCAACGAGATCGGCGGGGATTTCCTGATAACGCAACGAGCGCCCCAGCACGGTGCACGTAGCGCTCGTCGCAGGCTCACCGCAAGGCATCTGACGGTTTCGGCATTATTACGGCCTGTGCTCGTCGGTACGGGCTCTCGGCCGCTTCGACATCAGGCGGGGCGGGCGCAGGGCCCACGAAACCAACGTCAGCGCGAGGAGCACCGTCGGAGCGACCACCCGCCCGATTCCGTCTCCGACGGTCACGTGGGAGGCAACGGCCGATGCGTAGGTGATGACTGCGCCGGCGTAAGCCCACTCTTTGATACGCCGAGAGCCTGGCATCAGAAGAGCCACCGCGCCGGGTAACTTCCAGACGCCCATGATGATTAGGAGGTACGTCGGGTAGCCGAGGTGTTCGACCACGTCGCGGACGAGGTCAATCCGTAGTAGGTCCCACACACCACCGACGGCAAGTTCGGCGGCGACAAGCACCGTCGCGATCCAATAGGCAACGAGGCGCTTACGCGAAAAGCCGACGGTCGGGAGGGGACTCGGCGTGAACGCGCGACGCGATTGTGGCCGCAGTTCCCATGACGTGAGAGTGAGGCCGATGAAAATTACTGGCCCCACCAGCTTTTCGAGGCTATCCCCCATCCAGACGTGGGAAAACGCGGCTCCGGTGTAGTTGAAGATCAGACCCGCGTAAGCCCATTCTTTGAGCAGTGGCAAGCGCGGCGCGAGGACCACGATGCCGGCCAGCACGTACCACACACCGAGAATGGTCATGAAATAGGCCGGATAGCCCAGATGCGTTGCGGTGTCGATGAATGGCGGCAATCGCAATGCGCCCATCACACCTCCGCCCAGGCATTCGGCGCCGAGAATGGCGGTGCTGATCCAGTACGCGGCAACCCGTGTCGTGGCGCCAGAGATGTGTGCGGGCCGATGGGTGGATGAAGTCGTCATGGTATATCTCCGAGTTCGGTCATCGCCGTGTCCCGCTCTCAACGCCGGGTGTCCACGGATGCCAGCGGGGAAGCCACGCAGGCACGTTGCGCCGGTATGCCTCGTATTCGCTCCCATAGGTTCGGGCCAGGGTGGGTTCCTCGTACCAGCGAACGAATGACGCGGTAATGATCCACGCACAGATGGCGTACAGCACGAGCCACAGGCTGCCGAACAGCAACGCTTGACCCAAGATAACGATCAGCAAGCCCGCGTACATCGGGTTACGGACGTATCGATTAAATCCGTTGACCACCAAACGTTGGGTCGGTGCGAGCGGCATCGGTGTGCCGCCTGCCTTGGCGAACTGTGCAAATGCGTGCACCACGGGGATGAGTCCCGCCACTATCAGTACCACCCCGAGGACCTGGGCTGCCCGCCAGCCTGACGTGGATCCGGGTATCTCCCATCGAGTGATCAGCCATGGGATCACACCCACGACTGTGCCCGGGGCCACCAGAAAGAACGCCGTCGAGCCGGCCGCTGCCGTTGAAGTTCGCATCGTCTAGCCACCTTTCGCATCATCGAGTCGGTGATTGGTTGGCGGATCGCCGCCGCGCGCGGGCAAGGCGACGGCACGTATAAAGGCGGACGCGAAGACCGAGCAGGTTCGCTCGAGCTCTGACTCGTCCCAGTGCGCTTCGCGCGTCATCGCGGACTGCACCAGCGCGTGTGCCAACAGGGGGCCGATCATCTGCTGCATCAGTAGAAGTACGGGGATGTCGCGGATTCGGCCCGCCTCTACCTGTCTCTCAAGCCATCCACCCACGCTTGCGCGCTCAATTGGGAAGTACCGGGCGAAGATCCGCGCCGTCGGGCCGTCCGGATTGCCGAACAGATCTGCCAGCATCGCCGTCGCCACCCGCGGCTCGCGTGTGAGAGCGACGGCCATCGTGTGGTATAAGGACGCGACGGTCTGCTCGAAATCGGCCGATTCAGTCGACAGTCTCACCAGATCGTCAAGTGGGCTGTACTGCTCGTAGATCGCCCCGAACAACGCGTCGCGGGTGCCGAATATCGAATACAGACTGTGCACGGAGCAACCTGCGGCCTCGGCGACAGCGTCAAGCGTCACTCTCGCCGGGCCGCGCTCACTGACCAGCCAAGCCCCGGCCTCGATCGCGCGATCGCGCACTGATCGACCACCGGGGTCGATCCCGGCAGCCCGCACGGCCTCGTCCAATGCGCGCCGCGACCCCTGCAGACGTCGCGCCAATGTGCTGCGTGAAATGCCGGCTGTTCGCGCGATCGTGCTCAACGGCACGTCTGCAACGTCTTTGCCGCACTGCTCGGCGGCACGAATGGCCGCGGCCACGAGATCCTGCCGCACAGCTAATTCATCAACCGATGACACAACCATCAAGTTAACATGGATCATGGTCTCACGCGAGAGGCGCCACTGAATTGATCGCTTGCCCGCATCAATGCCGGCTGAGTGCGGGCATTGATGCCGGAGATGCGCCGCACCGCGGGGTCGAAATGCAGGGGTTCGATGTCCCATGCCGGGCCTCTATCGTGGTCGGTGTTCGCGCAGCGCGACGAGCGTGGTCGCGGCCGGTGACAGTCGCCCGTCCGCGCGCCAGGCCACGCCGACGCAGGCACGCAGCGTTGGCCGAGCCAGGCGCACCAGGTGTAGGTCGCCATAGCCCGACGGCAGTTCGACTCACCGACAAGTCACGTCGACGTGCCAAGCAGCGCGGGTTTGCTGTGACGAAGCTCTCCCCGCTGCGTGGAGGTTTTATGGAGGCTTTTCGCCGATTTGGGCCGAAATCGGTTCGCAAGCAAACTACACCGAATGCCGAAAACCCGGCTCTGCCTGCGGTTTTGGGTGCTGAAGTGCGCCGTCAGGGTTTCGAACCCCGGACCCGCTGATTAAGAGTCAGCTGCTCTACCAACTGAGCTAACGGCGCATGGTCGGCCGAGACCGCGTTTGCGACAATAACAGGCGTCCTGTCGCTGAACGAAATCCCTAAACCTCCTCCAGTCTAGAGCCTGCGGGGCGGTCGGCTTAGGGTCACCGGAGGCTCGCGATTTGGTGTGACGTTGATCGCTATCGGACCAAACGACCTGATAAACCAGGCGATGTTGGCACAATGATCGGTCCAACCCACTAAAATGCTCGCAATCCATTAAGGGTCAGTGGTGACCAGAGTAAGCAGAATGTCGGGGAAGGTCACTTGATGGCGCCTTTGCGAAGACGTCGATCGTTGCTGTCTGCTGCGCTGATCATGTTTGCTGTGATTGGCGTTGCCTGCAGCAGCACCCACACCGCCGCGCCGACGAAGGTCATCTTCGACAAGGGCACGCCGTTCGCCGATCTGCTCGTGCCCAAGCTCACCTCCTCGGTGACCGACGGGGCTGTCGGTGTCACGGTCGATGCACCGGTGACCGTGAGCGTCGCCGACGGCGTGCTCGCGTCGGTCAGCATGGTCAACGAGAACGGCAAGGCGATAAGCGGTCAGCTGAGTCCCGACGGGCTGCGCTGGTCGACCACCGAGCAGCTCGGCTACAACAGGCGCTACACGCTGGCCGCGAAGGCGCTCGGGCTGGGTGGCGCGGCGAACCGGCAGATGACCTTCCAGACCAGTTCGCCTGCGCACCTGACGATGCCCTACGTCGCTCCGGCCGACGGTGAGGTTGTGGGCATCGGCGAGCCGGTGGCGATCCGCTTCGACGAGAACATCGCCGACCGCGCCGCGGCCCAAAAGGCGATCAAAATCACCACCAATCCGCCGGTCGAGGGCGCGTTCTACTGGCTGAACAACCGCGAAGTACGTTGGCGCCCGGAGCATTTCTGGAAGCAGGGCACGGCCGTCGACGTGGCGGTCAACACCTACGGTGTCGACTTGGGTGACGGGATGTTCGGCGAGGACAACGTCAAGACGCACTTCACCATCGGCGACGAGGTCATCTCGACCGCGGACGACACCACCAAGATCGTGACCGTGCGGGTCAACGGCGAAGTCGTCAGGACGATGCCGACGTCAATGGGTAAGAACAGCACCCCGACGGCCAATGGCTTCTACATCGTCGGTGGACGGTACAAGCACATCATCATGGACTCCTCGACCTACGGGGTGCCCGTCAACTCGCCCAACGGGTATCGCACCGACGTCGAGTGGGCCACGCAGATTTCCTACAGCGGCGTCTTCGTACACTCCGCGCCATGGTCGGTCGGCGCCCAGGGCCACACCAACACCAGCCACGGGTGTCTGAATGTGAGCCCCAGCAACGCGGAGTGGTTCTACGACCACAGCAAGAGCGGCGACATCGTCGAGATCATCAACACCGTGGGGCCAACGCTCCCGGGCACCGAGGGGCTGGGCGACTGGAACGTCCCCTGGCCGGTGTGGAAAGCGGGCAACGCAACGCCTGACCGGTGAGGGGCATGCCCGATATCGGCTCGCTTCCAACTACTGTCCGGCTGGCTGGGCGGCGAGGACGAAGGTCCAGTCAAGGGTGACGAAGGCGTCCTCGACGGTGGTGCCGTCCGGGGCGATGCCAGGGTCATGCCGCACGAAATCTGCCATGAGCGAATCCTGCGCGGCGAAGACGGCGTCGCGGTCGATGTAGGGGTCGTCGCGCAAGAACAGCTGGGTGATCAGCGGCCGATGTCCCTCGGCGCGAAACCAGAAGTGCACATGCTGCGGGCGCATGATGGATCGATTTGCGGCACGCAGGATTTCCCCGCACGGTCCGTCGGTGGGCACCGGGTAATAGCGAGGCGTGATCGACCGGTACCAGAATCGGCCGTCGTCGTCAGTGGTCAGCAGCGCGCGCATGGCGAACTCGCCGTGTAGCTTCTCGGTCAACTGCACGTCGTAGAAGCCGACTCCGTCGCTGTGCCAGGTGTCCACGTGCGCACCGGAAATCGGCCTGCCCCGTTCGTCGACAACTCGACCGGTGACGAACATCGGCGTACCCGCCACGCCATCGGAGATATCGGCCCCGTTGTTGGCCGTCGGACGCCCCTCGACGTAAAACGGACCAAGCAGCGCCGAGTCGGTGGCCGACGACCCCGTGTGCTGGTTGATCTTGTCCAGCAGCATGCTCAGCCCCAAGATGTCGGAGAGCAACACCACCTCCTGGCGGGTTGGGCTCGAGATTTTGCCAAGCCGCTCAAGGAAATTCACTGCCGTGAAC
>Ga0318544_10000213_pt1 | contig 12248 bp, 12 predicted proteins | sample GRESIP168b4f25_FD_203480 | JGI IMG/M metagenome (GOLD analysis project Ga0318544, IMG submission 203480) | Tropical soil microbial communities from Luquillo Experimental Forest, Puerto Rico - GRE.SIPMG.168b4f25 | ecosystem: Environmental > Terrestrial > Soil > Tropical forest > Bulk soil...
ACGCGCTGATCGTTCAGATCAATCCGCGCGAGCGCCGCAAGGTCCCGACGCGTCCGCGCGAGATCATGAGCCGCGTCAACGAGATCAACTTCAACGCCTCGCTGCTCTCGGAGCTGCGCGGGGTCGCCTTCGTCAACCGGCTCATCGACGAGGGACGATTGCCGCGCGGACTACGGCCGGGCGAATTCCGCCGGCTCAAGCTCCATCGCATCGTGATGGAGGATCTGGGCGAAGCCTTCGGCGCGCGCAGCACGCTCAAGACCGACTACGAATATTTCGAGATGCTGCGCAAGCTCGGGCAGCGCGCGACGCGGCGTTTCCTCGACGCCCATTTCGACGACATCGGCCGCCGCAGCACGCTCGATTTTCCCGCCAAAGCCGAGCCGGAATTGGTCGAGTAGCGCCAGAGCAAATCCCGTTCGCGCACCTCTTCCGCTCATTCCCGCGCAAGCGGGAATCCAGAGCCGCCTGCTCGCGATTCGTGATCTGGGTCCCCGCTTTCGCGGGGACGAACGGATGTTGCATGGGGCGTATGGCGCTGCGCCGCGCGCGCGATTGCGCTACCATCGGCGGCGATGAGCGCTTCCCTCCTCACCGCCGAAGTCGGAACCGCGCGGCTCGAGATCTGCGTCGCCGACATCACCACGCTCGATGTCGGGGCCATCGTCAACGCCGCCAACCGCACGCTGCTCGGCGGCGGCGGCGTCGATGGCGCCATCCACCGCGCCGCCGGCCCTGACCTTCTCGCCGAATGTGTCACGCTCGGCGGCTGCGACACCGGCTCCGCCAAGATCACCCGCGGCTATCGCCTCAAAGCCAAGCACGTCATCCACGCGGTCGGCCCGGTGTGGGGCGGCGGCAACAAGGGCGAGGACGACTTGCTTTCGTCCTGTTATCGCACGGCGTTGGCGCTCGCCGCCGCGCAGCGCCTGAGCTCGATCGCGTTTCCCGCCATCTCGACCGGCGTCTATCGTTTTCCGCCGGAGCGCGCGGCGCGCGTCGCCGTCGGCACCGTGGCGGCGGAGATCGCGCATGCGCCGCGCGGCCTCACGCGCGTCGTCTTCTGCTGCTTCTCGCCGGATGCGGCCGAGCACCACACGCGCGCGTTCACCGAGTTGGGGCTGGCCTGACGCTCGCGCGGCGCGGTGCCGGGGATGTCGGCGATCGCCTACGCCGTTACGACGTGCGCATTCGCCACCGCCGCGCAGCCGATCAGGCCGGGTTCCTCGCAAGTGATGAGGAGGGTCGGGATTGCCTCGAGCAGCCGTTGGTAGGGCGGGTGCGCCTCGAAGGCGGCGCGGAACTGCGGCTCGTCGAGCAGCGGCCCAAGCCCGCTGGCGACGCCGCCGGCGATGTAGACGCCGCCGAGCGCCTTGAAGGTGAGCGCAAGCCCGCCGGCAAAGCGCCCGAGCAGGCGTACGAACAGCCGCGCCGCCGCCTGCGCCGAGGGCTCGCGCGCCAGCGCGCTGGCGGCAATGGTCTCCGCCTCGTGGCAGGCCGCGCGCGGGTCGAGCGCGCGCGCGAGCCGCACCAGACCCGGGCCGGACAACACTGTCTCGGCGCTGACCGCCCCGCACTCCTGGCGCAGCCGCGCGAACACCTCGATTTCGTCCGCCGCCTGCGGACCGAACGAGGCGTGTCCGCCCTCGCTCGCGACCACGTGCCAGCGGCCATCCGCGGGCAACAGCGCCGCCACGCCCAGGCCGGTGCCGGGGCCGAGCACGACCTTGACGCCCGCGCGCGGTGCGACCGGCTTGCCTAGCGGCCGCGTCTGCGCCGAGCCGAGCCGCGGCAGCGCCCAGGCGATGGCCTCGAAATCGTTCAGCACGCGAAGCCGCGAAAATCCGAAGCGCTTGGCGAATTCGCGCCGCCGCAAGCGCCAGCTCGTCCGATTGGTGAGCGCGATCTCCTCGCCCTCGACCGGGCCGGCAACGGCGAGCGTCGCCGCGCGCGGGCGCGCGCCGGTCTCCTCGAGGTAGCGCGCGACCGCCGCGTCGAGGTCGGCGACCGTGTCGTTCTCGATCACCAACACGCGCTCGGGCGGCCCGGCCGAATGGGCGAGCGCGAACCGGCTCTTGCTGCCGCCGATATCGGCGAGAAGGCTCGTAGCCATCGCGGTTACCCCCGATTGATAACCCTCTCCTAGCCAACGGGTTGCCGCGTCGGCAAGCCGGAATTGCAGTTTTTCCCGTGCTGCAACTGCTCAATACGACCGCGGCAGGCCGAGGACGTGCTCGGCGAGGTAGGACAGGATCAAATTGGTCGAGATCGGCGCGGTCTGATAGAGCCGCGTCTCGCGGAACTTGCGCTCGACGTCGAACTCCTCGGCAAAGCCGAAGCCACCGTGGGTCTGCAGGCACATGTCCGCCGCCGCCCAGGAGGCGTCGGCGGCGAGGAGCTTGGCCATGTTGGCCTCGGCGCCGCAGTCGCGCCCGGCCTCATAGCGGGACGCGGCCGCACCCACCATCAACTCGGCCGCGCGCATCTGCGCATAGGCGCGCGCGATCGGGAACTGCACGCCCTGGTTCTGGCCGATCGGCCGGCCGAACACGATCCGCTCCTTGGCATAGCCGGTCGCCTTGGCGATGAACCACTTGGCATCGCCGATGCACTCGGCCGCGATCAGGATACGCTCGGCATTCATGCCGCTCAAGATGTAGCGGAAGCCCTGGCCTTCCTCGCCGATGAGGTTTTCCGCCGGCACGCGCAGGTCGTCGAAGAACAGCTCCGTCGTCGCGTGGTTCATCATGGTGCGGATCGGATTGATGCTGATGCCGGTGCCTTGCGCGAGCCGCATGTCGACGAGAAAGACCGAGAGGCCATCGCTGCGCCGCGTCACCGCTTCGCGCGGCGTGGTGCGGGCAAGGAGCAGGAGAAGATCGGAATGCTCGGCGCGCGACGTCCAGATCTTCTGGCCGTTGATGATGTAGTGGTCGCCCTCGCGCACCGCGGTGGTGCGCAGGCTGAGCGTGTCGGAGCCCGAAGTCGGCTCGGTGACGCCGAACACCTGCAGCCGCAGCTCGCCCGACGCGATCGCCGGCAGCCAGCGCGCTTTCTGCGCCGCGCTGCCGTGCCGCAGCAAGGTGCCCATGGTGTACATCTGGGCGTGGCAGGCCGCGCCGTTGCAGCCCGACGCCTGGATCTCCTCCATGATCGCCGCCGCGGCCGTCATGCTCAGCCCGCTGCCGCCATAGTCTTCCGGGATCAGCGCGGCGAGAAAACCCGCTTGCGTGAGCGCCGCGACGAACTCGGTCGGATAGGCGCGCTCGCGGTCGAGGTCGCGCCAATATTCGCCGGGAAACTTGGCGCAAAGCGCGCGAACGGACTCGCGGATCTGCGCGAGATCCTCGTTGGCGGGACTACGCTCGGCTTGGGCCATCGGTTTCAAACCGCACTTGCCATCGTCTCACGTCGGCGCGGCTTTCGTAGACGCTTGGGTCGGCCGCGTCCTTGTCCGCGAGCTTACACCGGATCCCAGGAGAACACGTCGCTCGAACGTTCAAGCGGCGTGAACGAGGGCGCGAGCGCCCCCCTGAGCTGCTGGGCGATGTTCTCCGGCGTCCAGCCGTCGGAGCGATGGATGGCGCGAACCACGCGCGGCTGATTGAACAGAAAAATCTCGTTGTTGCGGACGCCGAAAATCTGGCCGGAAATACCCTCGGCGCGGTCGGAGGCTAGGAAGACCGTCAGCGGCGCGATCTTTTCCGGCGTCATCTGCTGCATGCGTTCGACCCGCAGCTTTTCCTCCGGGGTCTCCGTCGGGATCGAATCGATCATGCGCGTCCAAGCGAACGGCGCGATGCAGTTCGAGCGCACCTTGAAGCGCTGCATGTCGAGCGCAATCCCGCGGGAGAGCCCGACGATTCCGAACTTGGCCGCCATGTAATTGGCCTGGCCGAAATTGCCGACCAGCGCCGAGGTCGACGTCATGTGCACGAAGGCGCCGCCATTCTGCTCGCGGAACTGGACCGCGCAGGCGCGGCTCATGTTGAAAGAGCCGTTGAGATGCACCGCCAGCACGTCCGACCAGTCCGACCAGCTCATGCGATGGAAGATGCGGTCGCGCAAGATACCGGCGTTGTTGACCAGGATGTCGACGCGGCCGAAGGCGGCGAGCGCGGCCTTGACGATCTCGTCGGCGTTCTTGGGCTCCGCGATCGAGAGCGTCGAGGCGATCGCCTTGCCGCCGCTGCGCTTGATCTCCTCGACCACCTCCTGCGCGGGAGAGGCATCCGTGCCGGCGCCTTCGAGGCTCGTGCCGATGTCGCAGACGACGACGGCGGCGCCCTCGCGCGCCATCATCAGCGCAATGCCGCGGCCAATGCCGCGGCCGGCGCCGGTGACGATTGCGACCTTGCCGGCGACCATGCCCGTCATGCGTCGTTCTCTTCGCTGCGGCCGTGGGCGCTAATCGCCATCTCGCTACCCCCACACCTCGTCCGCGACCTCGACGATGCGGCGCAGTTTCGCCCACTGCTCGTCCTCGCTCAGCAAATTGCCCTCCTCGGTCGAGGCGAAGCCGCACTGGCCGGACATGCAGAGCTGGTCGAGCGGCGCATATTTCGCCGCCGCCTCGATGCGGCGCTTGAGCTCGTCCTTGCTTTCGAGCTTGCCGCTCTTGGTGGTCACGATGCCGAGCACGACGAGCTTGCCTTTCGGCAGCATGCGCAGCGGTTCAAAGCCGCCGGACCGAGGATCGTCGTACTCCATGAAATATCCGTGCACCTTGATCTTGTCGAACAGGATTTCCTGCACCGCGTCGTAGCCGCCGGTGCCCATGAAGGTCGATTTGTAGTTGCCGCGGCACAGGTGCATGGTGATGGTCATGTCGGAGGGGATGTCCGACATCGCGGTATTGATGAGATCGCCGTAAAGCGCGCCGAGCCGTTCGGGCTTGTCACCGCGGGCGGTCATCTGCGCACGATATTTCGGATCGCACAGCATGGCGATGAAGACCTCGTCGAGCTGGAGGTAGCGGCAGCCGGCGTCGGCGAAGGCGCGCACCGCCTTGCGGTAGGCCTGCCCGAGGTCGGCGAAGAATTGATCGAGCTCGGGATAAACCGTCTTGTCGATGGGAGTCATCACCGGGCGGCCGTAGATCGCCGAGGGGGCCGGTATCGTGATCTTCGGCGTGCGCTTGGTGTGCGCCTGCACGAATTTGAAATGCTCGATCATCGGATGGCCGGAAAATGCGAGCTTGCCGGTGACGCGCACGCCCTCGTTGCGGGTGGTGACGCCGGCAAAGGCAATGCCGGTATCCATGACGTGACGTTCGACCCCGTCGAGGCCCCAGAGAAAATCGAGGTGCCACCACGAGCGGCGGAACTCGCCGTCGGTGACGGCCTGCAGCCCCACCTCCTCCTGCTTCTTGATCACCCGCTCGATCTCGCGGTCCTCGACCGCCTTGAGCTCCGCCGCGCCGATCTCGCCCTTCGCGCGCTTCTCGCGCGCCGCTTTGAGCGCGGCGGGACGCAGCAGGCTACCCACGTGGTCGGCGCGAAACGGGGGCTTGGCTCGCTTCATGACTGGACCTGTCGCGTTGTCATCGTCGTCGTCCGATAGTGGTCGGCATCATCCCCACACCTCATCCGCCACCTCCACGATCCGCCGCAACTTCGCCCATTGCTCGTCCTCGGCCAGGATATTGCCTTCCTCGCTCGAGGCGAAGCCGCATTGCGGGGAGAGGCAGAGCTGGTCGAGGTCGACGAATTTCGCCGCCTCGTCGATGCGGCGCTTGAGCGCGTCCTTCTCCTCGAGCGTGCCGCTTTTGGAGGTGACGAGGCCGAGCACCACCATCTTGCCCTTGGGCACGAAGCGCAGCGGCTCGAAGCCGCCGGCGCGGTCGCTATCGTATTCCATGAAGTAGGCGTCGATGTCGATCTCGTTGAACAGGATTTCGGCCACCGGCTCGTAGCCGCCGGAGGCCACGAAGCTCGACTGGAAATTGCCGCGGCACAGGTGCATCGCCTTGGTCATGTCCGCGGGGACGTCGGAGATCGCGGCATTGGTCATGCGGGCATAGATGTGCGGCAGCATCTGCGGGTCGTCGCCGCGCTCGGCGACGAACGCGCGCAGTTTCGGATCGCAGAGATAGGCGAAGTTGACCTCGTCGAGCTGAAGGTAGCGGCAGCCGGCGTCGGCGAAGGCGCGCACCACCGCGCGATAGCTCTCACCGAGGTCGCGATAAAAATCCTCCATCACCGGATAGATCGACGCCGGCACCGCGTCCCGCCCGTAGCGGAAATGCAGCGACGACGGCGAAGGGATCGTCATTTTCGGCGTCGCCTTGGCATGCGCGGCGACGAATTTGAAATGCTCGATCATGGGATGCGCGCGCTGGGCACCGAGCTTGCCGATCACGCGCAACATCATCGGCTTGGGCTGGCGGCCCTGGAACTTGATCTTGCGCTCGCCGAGATAGGCCTCGACGCCGTTAAGCTTGCCGAGGAAATCGTAGTTCCAAAACGCGCGGCGGAACTCGCCGTCGGTGACCGATCGCAGCCCGACGCCCTGTTGCTTGCGGATGGCCGTCTCGATCTCGCGGTCCTCGACCGCCGCGAGCTCGGCCGCGGTGATCTCGCCGCGCTCGCGCTTGCCACGCGCCGCTTTGAGCGCAGCGGGACGCAGCAGGCTTCCCACGTGATCGGCGCGAAACGGCGGCTTGGTGCGGGGCATGCCCGACCCTATCGCTGACGCAGCGCAACACCTAGCAAGCGGGCGATCACTCCGCCGCGGCCAGCGCCTTTGCCCGCTTCTCCAGCACGAAGTCGTATTTCACTTCGTAGAACGGCGTCGCCACCGTTTCGCCGGTCGGCCCCTTGCCCGGCGGCTTTTTGGCGAAGTCGACGATCAGCGGCTCCTTTACGCCGTAGACCACGTCGGTCTCGATATAGTCGTCGCCCCTTTGAAAGAGGTGGGTGACGAGCCCATGGTAGCCCGGCGCAGAGACCGCGAAGTGAATGTGCGCGGGCCGCATGTGGCTGATATTGGTGCGGTTCATGAGTTCACCCACGGTGCCATCCATGGGGATGGTGTAGGCGATCGGCGCCACGGTGCGGATCGCGTAGCTGCCGTCGGGCTGCGTGCGGTAGAGGCCGCGCATCCACGGTCCCGTGACGTCGCGTTGGTCCTCATAGAGCCCTTCGCCGTCGGTCTGCCAGAGGTCGAGCAGCGCCCCCGCGACCGACTCGCCGTCAAGACCGCGCACCGTGCCGGTGACGAAGCAGGGGATGCCGGGCGCGCCCTGCGCCATGTTGCCGCCGTTCGCGATCGGCGGGGCGTTGGGCACGTGGAACGGGCCTTCGACCGTGCTCGGCGTCGCTCCGCTCGGCCGGCGATGATTGATCGCGTCGACCAGCATGCTCACGCCCAGCACGTCCGACGTAAGGATGAATTCCTGCCGCTTCTGCGAGCACAGCTTGCCGGTGCGCGTGAGCCAATCGATCGCCGCCGCCCATTCGGCCTGGGTCGGCTCGATGTCGCGCACGAAGCCGTGGAGATGCTTGATCAGCGATTGCATGATCTGCCGCAGGCGCGGATCGGGGATATCCTTCCACCGCTCCATCGCGACATCGGTCAGGTTGTCTTCGGTCACGTAGGGCATGGCTGGCTCCTGTTCTTGCTTGCTTGCGGCATGATGCTTATCCCGCGATCTCGCGGCGCACGATCTCGGCGCCTTCGACCATCGCGCGCATTTTTCCGAATGCGACCTCGCGCGGAAGATATTTGAGGCCGCAATCCGGTGCCACCACGATCCGATCGGCCGGGGCAAACGGCAATGCCTTGCGGATGCGCGCGGCGACGGTTTCGGGCGCCTCGACAGTCAGGTCGGAGAGATCGATCACGCCGAGGATGATCGTCTTCGACGGCAATTGTTGCAAGACCGAAAGATCGAGCTTGGGCTGCGCCGCCTCGATCGAGACCTGATCGACCGCCGAGCGTTCGAACTCCGCCAGGAAGGAATAGCCGGACGGCTTGTCCTTCACCACCGCGGCATAGCCGAAGCAGATATGCACAGCCGTCGTCCCGCCGACGTCCGCGAGCGCGCGATCGAGCGCCTTGATCCCGTATTTGCGGGCCTTGTCCGGCCGCGACTGCATCCAAGGCTCGTCGATCTGCACGATATCGGCGCCGGCCGCGAACAGATCCTTGATCTCGGCGTTGACCGCCGCCGCGTAGTCGAGCGCCAGCCGCTCCTCGTCGTCGTAGAAATCGTCCTGGCACTGCGCCGACATGGTGAACGGCCCCGGCACCGTCATCTTGATCGTCCGGTCGGTGTTGGCGCGCAGGAACTCGACGTCGCGCACCTCGACCGGATGCTTGCGCCGGATCGGCCCCACCACCCGGGGCACGGTCGAAAACCCGCCGGTCCGGTTGGGGGTCTTGCCGGGATTGTCGAGGTCGATACCCGCGAGCGCCGTGGCAAACCGGTTGGAATAGCTCTCGCGGCGCTGCTCGCCGTCGGTGATGACGTCGAGGCCGGCGCGCTCCTGATCGCGGATGGCAAGTAGCGTGGCGTCATCCTGCGCGCCGTCGAGCCGTTGCGGATCGACGCGCCAGAGGTCGTGCGCGCGCACGCGCGGCACTTGCTTGGAAAGCTTGGCCCGGTCGATCAGCCAGTCCGGCTGGGGATAGGAGCCGACCAGGGTGGTGGGTAGCAGCATAACGCCGACCTTACGGGTCCCAGATGCGGCGCTTCGCGGGGAACGCGCCGCATCCGGGACTAAAGCGCAGAACCCTACTTCGCCTTCTCGTAGGGATAGATCACGTTGCCGGTCTTGTATTGCGCCGGCGTGAGCACGGTCTGCGTGTCCATGCCGCGGAACTGCTCGAGGTCGCCGCTCTTGATGTCGTGGTACTGGACCTGCAGCATGCGGCCCTGCGCCCACTCGCCGCCCTTGCCGAACTTCACGTCGCCCATGATGGACTTGAACGTGGTCTTGCCGATGTAGTCGGCGAGCTTGTTGTCGTCGAGGCTCTTGGTGGCCTGCACCGCCTCGCCGAGGATCTGGATGTAGGCGTAGCCCCAGGTCCCGAGATAGTAGCCGAGCGGATCGACGCCCTCCGCGCCGGCCCGTGCCTGGTACCGCTTGAGGAATGCTTCGGTGCCGTCGAACGTCAAGGCCTTCGCCGGGACCCAGGTCTCATAATTGACCCAGCCGTTGAGCAACGGTCCGAGCTGCCGCTTGAACACGGTCGCCTGCAGCCCGACCATGGCGCCGCCGATCATCTTGGGCTTGTAGTTGAGCTCGTTGACCGCCTTCACCATCCCCACCGAGTCGAGCGGGTAGGAACAGATCGTGACGACGTCCGGATTGGCCGCCTGGATCGCGCGCACGATCGGCGTGAAGTCGGTGGTCGATGGCGGATAGGTCTTGTCGTAGACGATCTTCAGGTTGGCCTTCTTGGCGTTGTCGCGCGCGCCGTCGCAGGCGTTGCGGGAGAACTCCTGGTCAGCGGCGACCAGCGCGACCGTTTGCGGCTTCGGATTCTGCGCCGCCGCGACCTCGAAGAAGCCATCGGTGAAGGACGGCTTGGTGTCCGGCCCGGTCGGGATCATCGCGAAGAATTTCGGGTAGTTGAACTCGTGGTTCACGTCGAGCCCGAACAGGATGATGAAGACCTTGCCCTTCTGCATGATGACCGGCATGGCCGGGGCAGCCTGGGCGGTGGCGTAAGGCCCGAGCACGAGGTCGACCTTGTCGACGTCGAGCAGCTTGGTGTAGATGCCCGGCACCGTCGAGGGGTTCGACTGGTCGTCGTAATAGACCAACTTAACCGACGCCCGAGCAACCCTCCCTTCTTGTTGATCTCCTCCTCCCAGATCTTCATGCCGAGCAGCGCCTGCTTGCCGTTGGCCGCGAGCGGTCCGGTGAGCGCCATGGAGAAGCCGATGGTGACCGGCTGGCCGGACGGCGCCTGGGCCTTTGCCGGCGTCAACAACACGGCCACCGCGGCCGCGGCGAAGAACGAGGCCACGGCGCCTCGCCATTTCAGTCGTGCAAGCATGCGTTCCTCCAGCTAGCTGACGTTCGAGTTGGGATTCTTGTTGGGATTCTTGGCGATCCCTCGGTTTAAGGTTGCAGTCTCATCGGCCCCAGACCTTGCCGGCGAGTTCGACGATCATCCGCAGTTTCGCCCATTGCTCCTCCTCGGCCAAGATATTGCCTTCCTCGGTCGAGGCGAAGCCGCATTGCGGCGAGAGGCAGAACTGCTCGAGCGGAGCGAATTTGCTCGCCTCCTCGATGCGCCGTTCGATGGCGTCCTTCTTCTCGAGCGTGCCGCTCTTGGAGGTGACGAGACCCAGCACCACCACCTTGTTGCCTTTGGGCAGGAAGCGCAGCGGCTCGAAGCCACCGGCGCGCTCGGTATCGTATTCGAGGAAATAGCCGTCGTAGTTCACCTTGCCCAGCAGCGTCTCCGCCACCGGCTCGTAGCCGCCTTCGGAAATCCAGGTCGAGCGAAAATTGCCGCGGCAGACATGGGTGGTGATGGTCATGTCGGCGGGCTTGGCTTCGAGCGCGGCGTTGATCACGCGCGCATAGATGCTCTGGAGCTGATCGACGTTCGACATGCGCTCGCGCGCTTTGCGCAGCTCCTCCTGCGAGCAGAGATAGGCCCAGACCGTGTCGTCGAACTGCAGGTAGCGGCAACCGGCGTCGTAGAACGCCTTCACCGCTTGCTTGTAGGCATTGCCGAGATCGTGGAAGAATTGATCGAGATCGGGATAGACGCTCTTCTTGATGCCGTCCTTGGCCAGGCGGAAATGCAGCACCGGCGGCGCGGGGATGGTCATCTTGGGCGTGACCTTGGCGTGGGCTTTGAGAAACTTGAAGTGCTCCAGCATCGGGTGGTCGGAAAAGGCGATCTTGCCCACGATGCGCAGCCCCTGCGCCTTCGTCTGCACGCCGCGGAATTGGATGCCCTGCTCGGTGTCGTAAACCTCGACGCCGTCGAGCATGCCGAGGAAATCGAAGTGCCACCAGGAGCGGCGGAACTCGCCGTCGGTCGCCAGCTGAAGGCCGAGCTCCTCCTGCTTCTTGACGATCTTCTCGATCTCGCGGTCCTCGACCGCCTTGAGCTCGGCGGCGGTGATGGCGCCCTTTTCGCGCTTGGCGCGCGCCTCCTTGAGCGCCGCCGGGCGCAGGAAGCTGCCGACATGATCGGCACGAAACGGCGGTTTGGCTCTCTTCATCGATCCGGCTCCTAGGGGCAATCGACCGCGAGCAAAGGCACGCCGGCGACGGCGGCGTCAACCACAAAACGACGGGCGAATTGTCCCGCCCGCCGAGGTGGGACAAATCCCATCATCCCTGGAGGGCGACGCGGCCGGGTCAATGTCTGCCCCTGCGGCGCGATCCGGCGGCGGTGACGCCGAGATAGCTCTCCAGCACCGCGCGGTCGGCGGCAAGGTCGGCGCTCGCCCCCTCGTAGACCACCGCGCCGCGCTCGATGATCGCCGCGCGGTCGGTGACGCCGAGCACCTTCTGCGCGTTCTGCTCGACCAAGATCGCCGACATGCCTTCGTCGCGGATGATGCGCCGCAGCGCCAGCAGTAGCTCCTCGACCAGGATCGGAGCGAGCCCCTCCAGCGGCTCGTCGAGCAGCATGACGCGCGGATTGAGGATCAAGGCGCGGCCGACCGCGAGCATCTGCTGCTCGCCGCCCGAGAGCTGGTTGCCGAGATTGCGCCGGCGTTCGTCAAGCCGCGGAAACAATTCGTAGATGCGCGCCGCGCTCCACGGGCCGGGCCGCGCCACGGCGGTGAGATTTTCCTCGACCGTGAGCGATTTGAAGATGTTGCGCTCCTGCGGCACCCAGCCGATGCCGGCATGGGCGCGCTGGTCGGCGCGCAGCGGCGTGATGTCGCGGCCGTCGAGGCCGATGCTGCCGGTGAAGAAGCGCGTCACGCCCACGATCGAGTTGATCAAGGTGGTCTTGCCCATGCCGTTGCGGCCGAGCAGCGCCAGCGATTGGCCCTCGGCAAGGGTGAGCGAGACCTCGTTGAGCACGACCGCCTCCCCGTAGCCTGCGCTGAGCCGCTCGATGGTCAAGAGGTCAGGCATCGAGCGACTCTCCCAGATAGACCGCCTTGACGCGAGGATCGCGCGCCACCTCGTCGGGCGCACCGTCGACGAACAAGGCGCCGTTGACCAGCACCGAGATGCGATCGGCGAACGAGAACACGATGTCCATGTCGTGCTCGATCAGCAGCACGGTCACGTCGGCGGGCAGCGCCGCGACCGTCG
>Ga0318544_10000227_pt1 | contig 12043 bp, 9 predicted proteins | sample GRESIP168b4f25_FD_203480 | JGI IMG/M metagenome (GOLD analysis project Ga0318544, IMG submission 203480) | Tropical soil microbial communities from Luquillo Experimental Forest, Puerto Rico - GRE.SIPMG.168b4f25 | ecosystem: Environmental > Terrestrial > Soil > Tropical forest > Bulk soil...
CCGGTGCCGATCGCCCAGACCGGCTCGTAGGCGACGACGACCTTGCCGATCTGCTCGCTCGACAGGCCGGCCAGCGAGCCGCGCAGCTGCTCCTCGCAGTGACCGACGTGCTCACCTTCCTCCCGGATTTCGAGGTGCTCGCCGATGCAGACGATCGGGGTCAGTTCGTTCTTCAGGGCAGCGGCTGCCTTGGCGGCCACCAGCGCGTCGTCCTCGTTGTGGTAGGTGCGCCGCTCGGAGTGCCCGACGACGACGAAGCTGCAGCCAAGCTTGGCCAGGAAGGCGCCGCTGATGTCACCGGTGTAGGCACCCGAGTCGTGCGGGGACAGGTCCTGCGCCCCGTACCTCAGCCGCAGCTTGTCGCCGTCGACCAGCGTTTGCACGCTACGCAGGTCGGTGAACGGCGGGATAACCGTGACGTCAACCTTGTCGTAGTACTTGTCCGGCAGCGCGAACGCGATCTTTTGCACCAAAGCGATCGCTTCGAAGTGGTTGAGGTTCATCTTCCAGTTGCCGGCGATCAGTGGCTTGCGGCTCACGAGTCTCCTTCACTTGGCTGAACTTGGCTTTAAGACGGCTGAGGCCGGCCCAGCACCTCGATGCCCGGCAGGGTCTTGCCCTCCAGGTATTCCAGTGAGGCGCCACCGCCTGTGGAGATGTGCGAGAAATCACCCTCCGGGATGCCGAGCGCCCGCACCGCCGCCGCCGAGTCTCCGCCGCCCACCACGCTGAACGCGCCCTTGCCGGTCGCTGCGGCGATCGCTTCGGCGACACCCTTGGTCCCGGCGGCAAACGCCGGGAATTCGAACACTCCCATCGGGCCGTTCCAGAAGACGGTCGCCGCGTTGGACAGCAACGTGGTGAACCGCCTGACCGACTCCGGTCCGATATCCAGGCCGATCTTGTCTGCCGGAATCCGGTCCGCGGCCACCGTTTCCGGCGGCGAATCGGCAGCGAACTTCTCCGCCACCACGATGTCCACCGGAAGGTGAAGCACATCGGCGTACGTCTCAACCAACCTGCAGCATGTATCGACCATTTCGCTCTCGAGCAGTGATGTGCCCACCGAAAGGCCCTGAGCGGCAAGGAAAGTGAAGCACATGCCGCCGCCGATGACGATGCTGTCGGCCTTGGTCGCCAGCGACTCGATGACGCCGAGCTTGTCGGACACCTTCGACCCGCCGAGCACCACCGCGTAAGGACGTTCGGTCGAGCCGGTCAACTGCTCCAGCACCCGTATCTCCTCGGCCACCAGCGTGCCGGCGTAGTGCGGCAGCAGGGTGGCGATGTCGTACACCGAGGCCTGCTTGCGGTGTACCACCCCGAAGCCGTCGGAGACGAAAGCGCCTGTCGGCCCGACCAACTCAGCCAGCAGCCTGGCCAGCGCCAGTCGCTCGCCGTCGTCCTTGCTGGTTTCGCGCGGGTCGAAACGGATGTTCTCCAGAAGCAGGATGTCGCCGTCGGTCAGCCCCTCGGCGCGGGCCAGCGCGTCGCTGCCGACCGGGGAGCGATCGGGGCCGCCGGTCAACTGCACGTGCCGGCCGAGCTGTTCGCCGAGCGCAGCGGCGACCGGTGCCAGCGACAACTTCGGGTCCGGCCCGTCCTTGGGACGCCCCAGGTGCGCGGCGACCACCACCTTGGCGCCCGCCTCGAGAAGCGCGTTCAACGTCGGCACCGACGCGGTGATCCGGCCCGGGTCGGTGATTTCACCGCCATCGTCGAGCGGGACGTTCAGATCGGAGCGCACCAGCACGCCGCGACCCGAAACTCCTTCGGCCAGAAGGTCTTCGAGCGTGTGAACGGAGGACACGGACGACGAGGCCACGGTCTAAATTGACTTGCCGACCAGGGCGACCAGATCGACCAGGCGGTTGGAGTAGCCCCATTCGTTGTCGTACCAGGACACCACCTTGGCCTGGTTGTCGATCACCTTGGTCAGGCCGGAGTCGAAGATCGAGCTGTGCGGGTCGGTGACGATGTCGCTGGAGACGATCGGCGCGTTGTAGTACTTCAGGATTCCCTTCAGCCTGCCCTCCGCGGCGGCCTTGAAGGCTGCGTTGATCTCCTCGACACCGGCGGACTTGGACAAGTCGGCCGTGAGGTCGGTGACCGAGCCGGTCGGGATCGGCACCCGCAGCGCATAACCGTCGAGCTTGCCTTTGAGCTGCGGCATCACGAGGCCGATGGCCTTGGCCGCGCCGGTTGAGGTGGGCACGATGTTCAGCGCGGCGGCGCGGGCGCGGCGCAGGTCCTTGTGCGGTCCGTCCTGCAGGTTCTGGTCCTGGGTGTAGGCGTGGATGGTGGTCATCAGGCCCCTGACGATGCCGAACTCGTCGTCGAGCACTTTGGCCAGCGGCGCAAGGCAATTCGTGGTGCACGACGCATTGGAGATGATGTTCTGGCTGCCGTCGTACTTGTCGTCGTTGACACCGAGGACGATCGTGATGTCCTCGTCGGTGGCCGGTGCCGAGATGATCACTTTCTTGGCGCCGGCCGCGAGGTGGCCCTTGGCCTTGGTCGCGTTGGTGAACAGGCCCGTGGATTCGACCACGACGTCGACGCCGAGGTCACCCCACGGCAAAGCCGCCGGGCCCTCCCTGACCTCCAGCGCCTTGATTTTCGCGGTGCCCACCACGATGGTGTCGTCGCCTTCGAGGCTGACGTCGTAGGGCAGCCGACCCAGGATTGAGTCGAATTTGAGTAAGTGCGCGAGCGTCGCGTTGTCCGTGATGTCGTTGACGGCCACCACCTCGATGTCTGCGGTGCCCTGCTCCTGTTGAACCAGTAATGCCCGGTAGAAGTTGCGCCCGATTCGACCGAAGCCGTTGATGCCTACTCGGACCGTCACTTGATCTCTCCCTGTCTTGCGATGTCAGCTGATGATTGCCCGCCGCCAGCCTAGATCAGTGACACGCGCCGCCGCCCGCCGGGAAGAGTGCGGGACTCCCGCCGCTGCGAAAATCCCGGTCCCGGGGTGGCCTCCGCAGACATCCGTGCAGGTCCGTAAGTGTTCGCGGAGATTGCGCTGAGCTGTGACACCGTCGTGACGTCACCATTTGGAAACGGCGCGGTGCGGCGCGGCTCGTGGTCTACATGGGCTGCCGACAATTAGCCCGGTGTCGAAGAGCGACCTCGGCGCGGCTATGCGGTTCTGAGCGGTAATAAAGGAGAGTTGACGCTGATGGCGATCGTCGATCGGTTCAACATCAAAGTAGTTGCCAGCGCTGGGTTGTGCGGAGCTGCTATAGCGTTGAGCCCAAACGCGGCAGCCTCCCCCCCGATAAAGACCGGCGGCTATGCGTGCATCCAGGGGATGTCGGGCGAAGCCGCAGCGCCGGCAGCCGGCGGACCGGAAGCCGGCGGACCGGAAGCCGCAGGCGGCGTAGCAGCCGCAGGTGGACCGGCGGCCGGCGCACCGTTACCCGGCGCACCGGCGCCCGGCGCACCGGCGCCCGGCGCACCGGCGCCCGCAGGCACACCAGCGGCCGCGGGCGGACCGGCAACGATGGCATGCGGGTGCGCCTACAGCTCGGCCGCAGGCGGACCGGCCAGCGGAGGCGGGCCGGCAGCCGCAGGCGGGTGGCCAGCCGCAGGCGGAGCGCCGGCGGCCGGCGGACCGGCGACCCCCGGCGGAGCGCCGGCAGCCGGCGGACCGGCGACCCCAGGCGCACCGGCGGCCACGAACGCGTGCAGCGCTGCGATCACCGACATGGCCGGCGTTCCGTTGGTTGCGCCCGGGCCGGTTCCGGTGGTGCCGGCGGGTGCGCCGCTGATTGCGCTTGGGCCGCCGGTGCCAGCGGCTGCGCCGATCCCGGTAGGTGCGCCGGTGCCGGTAGGTGCTCCGGTGCCGGCCGGTGCTCCGCTACCGCTGGGTGCGCCGCTGCCCGTCGGTGCTCCGCTACCGCTGGGTGCGCCGCTGCCCATCGGTGCGCCGCTGCCCGTCGGTGCGCCAGTGCCCGTGGGCGCGCCAGTGCCCGTGGGCGCGCCAGTGCCCGTGGGCGCGCCAGTGCCCGTGGGCGCACCATTGCCCGTGGGTGCGCCGGCGCCGGTAGTGCCGGTTGGCACTCCGCTGATTGCGCTTGGGCCGGTCCTGGCCGGTGGTGCCGCGGATGCTGTGCCGGCCGGTGCTCCACTCATTGACATGGCCGGGACCGGTAAGGGTGCGCCGACTGGTCCGGCGCCGGCTGGCGGGCCCGTCCCCGGTCAACCGGTTCCTGCCGGTCCCACCGCGGGCGGGCACTGAGTCCGACCTACGCCGAAAAGTGGTGACAGCCAGTGGCTGTCGCCACTTTTTTCATTGCCTATTTCATTCCTTCACAATCACCGGATCGCCGATGTTGACCGTGTTGTAGTACCACTCCGCGTCCGCGGGGCTCAGGCTGATGCAGCCGTGGCTGACATTCTCCAACCCCATTGCATTGACGGCCCACGGAGCTGAATGCACGAAGAGGCCGCGGTTGGTGAAACGGACGGCGTAATCCACCGGGATCCGGTACCCGTCAGGATCGTCGACGGGGATGCCGACGCTGCTCGAGTCCATGATCACCGACCGTTCCTTGGACAGGACGGTGTAGGAGCCGGCAGGGGTCGGGTACTCGGGCCTGCCCATCGAGGCCGGCATCACCCCTTCTTCCCCCCAGTGGGGTCGGTGGTGCGGCGCCGGTAGTGAAGGCGGCGGTCCCTCTTCGACTCCGTCGATGCTCACGGTGAACGTGTGACCCGAGATGTTAGCGACACCGACGACGGCAGGACCCGTTTGAAAGTCCGTGGACAGGCCGCCCACCGAAAGCGCCACCGTGCTGTGCGCCGGCCAGAATCGGTCGGGAACCCATCGCACAACGTTGTCGTCGGGCCAGTCGAACTTGCCGGTCATCGCGGGCGCCGATCTGACGGCAATGGCACGCTCGGCCGCGTGCCGGCTGGCTGAGTTGGTTACGGGCGCACCGAACGTCACCACCACGGGGTGTGCCACACCCACCACCGCGCCCCGCGCCGGCAGCACCGACGCGATGGCGAACCCATACGACTGGCTCGCCGCCGCCAGGCTTACGCCGGCCGGCCGCGCAACCACACTCGCGGCGATCCCGACCACCACAAGGACACACCGAACAACCGCCCGCATGGCTCCAATTCCCTGAATGACAACGTTGTAATTGTCATGGTAGTTGTGCTGTGAAACGCGGAAGTGCAGGCGCGCGTTGGTAATTCGATCACACCTATGTCACGTTTCGGCTACAGCGAGCGCGCGCCGCGCTTGCGCAGCCACCGCAGCGCCGACTGGGCGGCGTGGTAGCCGCAGAGCCCGTGGATGCCGGCTCCCGGTGGCGTGGACTGCGAACACAAGTAGACGCCCGCTACGCCGGTCGCATAGGGATTGACGGCAACGCGCGGTCGAAGGACGACCTGGAGCCGGTCGTTGGCGCCGCCGATGATGTCACCGCCGATGTAGTTGGGGTTGTACGCCTCTAGGCCGGCGGTGCTCGTGCTGACGGTCGCGGTGATGGTGTCGCGGAATCCCGGTGCGAACCGCTCTATCTGGTCGACGACGGCCGCGGTGGCGTCGCCGGTGTAACCGAACGGCACGTGCGCGTAAGCCCATATCGGGTTGACATTGCCCGCCGACCGTGACGGGTCGGCCAGGTACTGCTGCCCGACGAGGACAAATGGCCGCTGCGCCATCTTGCCTTGTGCGCGTTGACGTTCGGTGTCCGCGACCTCGGCGAACGTGCCGCCGAGATGGACCGTGCCCGCACGGGCACAGTCGGGGTTCGTCCACGGGATGTGACCTTCGATCGCGAAGTCGACCTTGAACGCCGACGATCCCTCGCGGTACCGCCGGTACGACCGCTTGATCCGGCCGGGCATGACATCGCCGTAGATCGCGTAGGCCGCCGCGGGGCTCAGGTCGAGCATGACGACGTCGGCATCCGGAATGTCTCTGCGGTCGGCGACGGTCACCCCGGTGACCACGGTCCCGCCATGGGCCTTCAGCGCGGCGGCCAGCGCGTCGGTGATCGAGCCGGTTCCCCCTTCGGCGACGGGCCAGCCGTACCGGTGGCCACTGGCCAAAATCATCAAGCCGAGTGATGCGGTCAGCGGCCGGTCCAGACGGGTGAAGACGTGCGCGGCCGCGCCGCCGAACAGGGCGCGGGCCTGCTCGGTGCGAAACCAGCGCGCCATCACCGTGGCCGGCAGCACCGCGCGCGGCCCGAACGCGGCGAGGCGGATCGGGTGACGGGGGATGTTGACCACCGGGCGGAGCAGATCCCGGGCCAACTGATCGAACCCCGTCGCAAGGTCACCCACGGCGCGCCGCCACCGGGTTCCGTCGGGCTCCATGCGGGCGGCGGTCTGGTCGATCGACTCATACAGCACGCCGGCGGTGCCGTCGTCGAGCGGGTGCGCGCAGTCGACCTCCGGCCACTTCCACATCAGCCCGTAGCGTTGGAGGTCGATCTCCCTCCAGAACGGCGAACCCACGCCCAACGGGTGAAACGCCGAGCAGTGGTCGTGGATGACTCCTGGCACCGTCAGCTCACCCGAGCGCGCTCCCCCGCCGACCGAGTCACGCGCCTCCAGCACCTGCACGTCGATGCCATGACGGGCAAGGTGAATCCCCGCTGCCAGGCCATTGGGGCCGGCGCCGACGACGACCGCCTTAGACATCTGCAGTCATCGCGTGGCGTGTTGAGTGGTGATGTGGACGGGGAATTCGTCACCGGGCTCTGGCCACGGCTGGCGAGTCAGCATGTCCGCGACCTCGACGTAGCCCGCCTCGATCACGCCGGTCTTGGCGTCGAGGATGCGGTACCACTGCTTTTGGATGTGGATCGGTTGGCCCTCGAGCACGATGACGCGGACGTCGCCCTCCTCGAAGTCGCAGCGCCGCTGCACCGCCTCGAGCAGCTGTTCGTTGTGCAGGTGGCCCTCGCCGAAGTTCCACCCGACCAGCGGTCCGGCAACCACTTCGCCCTCGCGCACGCTGTAGTCGGCTTCGTTGGCCTCGCCCCCCAAAGCACGCGGCAACAACCCGTTGAGTGCCCGGCCATGGGTGTGCATCGCACGGAACGCCGCCACTTTGTCGGCCATGACCTCGGCGGTCGGTGCGCCGTAGAGCTTGGCCAGCTGATGGACGACGAGCGCGGAGCTTTTGACGATGTTGGCTTCTATCTTGTCCTCGGCGCCGGCACGGAAGCACCACAGGCTGGTGGCCCAGTTGCCGGCGTAGTAGCGCATCGCGGGCAGGAACGAAATCTTCTCGGGGAACATGTTTCCCGCGATCACGATGGCTACCGTGACGATCACGAGCGCCAGCAATAGGGGCGACCGAAGATCGGTGGCCTGGATCGCGCCGTAGTGCCCGAACAAATAGAACAGCGAGAAGATGAAGAACACGTTCCACTCCAACGGGACACCCATCGGCAGGTTGGAAATGATGTTGAGGTGGAAGATCACCATGAACCCAATCAGGAACCACCGCCACGGGTGATCGGCGGCGAAGAAGACCAGCACCGTCGGAATCACGAATTCCGCCGTGGTGCCACCGACGTGCGCCATGAGCTTCGGCAACCGGGACGGGCGCAGGTCGTTAACCGCGTCCAGGTAGAGCATGCGCTTTATCGGGTTGAACAGCTTGGGCCGCAGCAGCGCGTTGTTGCTCGTCATCACCGACACCACATACGGGAAGTGATGGTTGAGCTTGGAGGTCGCCGCCCCCCACCAAAGGCACAGCATGATCAGCTTGTACGCCGCGATCTGATCGGTGAACGGGAAGAAGAACACGAACAGCTTCAGCCAATAATGTTCGCCACGCGCGGCCAGGAAGATGGTCTTGTCCCGGAGACCCAACAGCGCCAGGGCGACAATCGTCGGGATCACCAGGACGGGGTTGATCAGACCGACATCGCCGGAAGCGGTGACCGGTCCGCCATGACCCGGTGACAACAGCACCCACACCCCGCCGACCAGGACGACGGCATAGAGCGCGACATCGACGACGGTTCGGGTATCACCACTGGTGAGCGGAACCTTGCCCGGCCACGCAGGAAGCCGAATTGTGTTGGGCCGCAACCAATAAAGAAAGCCGCCGATCGGCGGCATGAACCGCCCGGTCAGCGGGCCGGATCCGCAACCGAACCCCAGGACCTCGAACAGCAGCGTGAAGACGATGACCTTCTGGTACACGATCGGCTGCGCCCACCAGTCGCCGATGCGGCTCAGCCCGCCCAGGCCCGGGGTCAGCGAGATGATCGCGGCGGGAGCGGCGACGTAAAGCGCAATCTTGATCGAGTAGAGGAGATATACCGCGTACGGCGTGCCGAAGCCGTGTTCCGCCCAGTGCCGGGTCGCGATTTGCAGTCGCGTTGCCCGCGGCCGGGTCCGCCAAGTCTCAGGGTCGACGTCCGGGAGCTCCGGTGACATGAATCCCATGGATGGCCTCGTTCCTGTCGGATGTGAAACCGGTCGGCCAATACAATCTATCGCCGGACACCGAAGCGGCTGAGGCTTGGCTCAATTCACCCGCGCCGGACTTTGGCGCGGATCACGGGCGCTAACGGACCACTAGCCGCTCGCCCGGCGCCCGAACCGGGAATCGCATGCGCAGGTTTTCAATGAGACGGTCGAGGGTTTGCCGATCCTGTTCTTCCGCGCACGCCATGCGCCGCAAGCCGCTGACGCTCTCGGTGTCGCCGGCGGCTTCCGCGGCGGCGATCGCCTTCTGGTATTTGCCGATCCGGTGGTCGACATGGTGGCGGCTCTGGACGAGCAGACGCAGAAAGTACTCGGCTTGGAGTTGATCCGCCGTCTCGTGCGCCGTGGCCGGGGACTCGACGTCGCCGGCGGGCCGGTTGATAGTCAGCGAAGGCATGGCCCCTCCTTGGCCTACGTCGACCGGTCCGGGGCGGACGGTGCTGCTGCGCGGTTTGCGCCCGCGCTGGTCGCGACCGCCGCCAAGCCGGTGCCCAGCGACCGAGCGTGTACCGCGCTCGTCGGGCAATTCGGCGGAGGCCATCTGGTCTCTTCCAGCTGTGATCGGGCGATTGGATGCGTAACAATAACCCCCCGATCACGCCCACGCCATATGTTCGAACGCCGATGGCGAAACACCAGACAGCGGCCTTAGCCCCGCTAGCTACCATCGAGGGACTCGACGCGGCAAAGGTGGCCTCGCCGAAGCCTCAAGGGAGGAACGTGAGCGACAGCGATAGCCCGGACATCGGGGACATCGGCAAATTCGACCCTGGCCTGACGCAGCGCCTGATGGGTGTGATGCGCCCGTTCCTGAAGACGTACTTCCGGTCCGAGGTGCACGGCTTGGATTCCTTCCCTCCGGGCGGCGCGCTGGTGGTCGGCAACCACTCCGGCGGCATGTTCCCGATGGACGTCCCGACCTTCAGCGTCGACTTCTACGACAAGTTCGGCTACGACCGGCCGGTCTACACGCTCAGCCATGACGTGCTGTTCATGGGCCCGACCGCGGCGCTGTTCCGGCGCGCCGGCTATATACGGGCCAACCGCGAGAACGCCGCCGAGGCGCTGCGGTCCGGCGGCGTGGTGGTCGTCTTTCCCGGCGGCGACTACGACGCATACCGCCCCACGCGCTCGGAGAACGTCATCGACTTCAACGGCCGCCAGGGCTACGTCAGGACGGCGATCGAAGCCGGCGTGCCCATCGTGCCCGCGGCGTCCATCGGCGGGCAGGAAACCCAGCTCTACCTGACCCGCGGCACCTGGCTGGCCGAACGCCTGGGCATCAAGCGCTTGCTGCGCAGCGCGATCATGCCGGTCTCGTTCGGCTTCCCGTTCGGGTTCAGCGCAGTGATCCCGCCCAACCTGCCGCTGCCCAGCAAGCTTGTGACGCAGGTGCTGGAACCCATCGACATCGCCAAGCAATTCGGCGAGGACCCTGACGTCGACGAGGTCGACGCGCACGTGCGGTCGGTGATGCAGGAAGCCCTCACCAAGCTCGCCGCCGAGCGCCGCCTACCGATTCTCGGCTGAGACATGGCATCTCGTCTCAATCAGACCCTCGGCATCATCACCACCCTGAGGCGCGCCGGAATGATCGCGCCGATGCGGCCCGACCGCTACCTGAAGATGGCCGCCGCCATGCGCCGCGAAGGCATGGGCATGACCATGGGTTTCGCCGGTGCGGCCCAGCGCTGCCCGGACCGTCCCGGCCTGATCGACGAACGCGGCACGCTGACGTGGCGGGAGCTCGACGAGCGGTTCAACGCGCTGGCCGCGGCGCTGCAGGGGTTGCCGGCCGGCCCACCGAAGGTCGTCGGGATCATGTGCCGCAACCACCGGGGCTTCGTCGAATCGGTGGTAGCCGCCAGTCGGATCGGCTCCGACGTCCTGCTGCTCAACACGTCGTTCGCCGGGCCGGCGCTGGCCGACGTGGTCAATCGCGATGGCGTCGACACCGTCATCTACGACGAGGAGTTCACCGCGACGGTGGACCGCGCGCTGGCCGACAGGCCGGACGCCACCCGCATCCTGGCCTGGACCGACGGACAGCAGGAGCTGACGGTCGAGAAACTCATCGCCGACCACACCGGGCAGCGGCCCGAGCGCACCGGCCGCAAGAGCCGGATGATCCTGCTCACCTCCGGCACCACCGGAACACCCAAGGGCGCCAACCAGTCTGGCGGCAACGCTGGAATCGGAACGCTCAAGGCGATCCTGGATCGCACGCCGTGGCGGGCGGAGGAACCCATAGTGATCGTGGCGCCGATGTTCCACGCGTGGGGCTTTTCGCAGCTGATCTTCGCCGCGTCGATGGCGTGCACCGTGGTCACCCGGCGCAAGTTCGACCCGGAGGCCACGCTGGACCTCATCGACCGGCACCAGGCGACCGGCCTCGCGGTGGTCCCGGTGATGTTCGACCGCATCATGGATCTGCCGGATGAGGTGCGAAACCGATACAGCTGCAAGTCATTACGATTCGCGGCCGCGTCCGGTTCGCGGATGCGCCCGGATGTGGTCACCGCGTTCATGGACCAGTTCGGCGACGTCATTTACAACAACTACAACGCCACCGAGGCCGGCATGATCGCCACCGCCACGCCGGAAGACCTGCGCGCCGCACCGGACACCGCGGGCCGGCCCGCGGGCGGAACCGAAATCCGCATCCTGGACCCGAAATTCAACGAACTGCCCACCGGCGAGGTGGGCAGCATCTACGTCCACAACGACACCCAGTTCGACGGCTACACCGAGGGCTCCACCGGCAAAGGGAAGGACTTCCACGCCGGCTTCATGTCGTCGGGCGACGTCGGCTATCTCGACGACAACGGAAGGCTTTTCGTGGTCGGCCGCGACGACGAGATGATCGTCTCCGGCGGCGAGAACGTCTACCCGATCGAGGTGGAAAAGACACTGGCGGCACATCCCGAGGTGGCGGAGGCCGCGGTGATCGGTGTCGACGACGAGCAATACGGCCAGCGCCTGGCGGCCTTCGTGGTGCTGGCGCCCGACGCCGCGGCCGACACCGACACGCTCAAACAACACGTCCGGGAAAACCTGGCCAACTACAAGGTGCCCCGTGAGATAGCCATTCTCGACGAACTCCCGCGCGGCAGCACCGGCAAAATCCTGCGGGCCGAACTACAAGCGAGGGTTAGCGGCTGATGAGGCTTCGACGGATGACCAGCAAGCCCAGGCCCCTGGCGCGCGCCGCGGTCGAATTGGTCAACGCCGCCAACGGATTACGCCCGCTGGCCCGTGACGGCTACGGCACCGTCTTGGTGTTCTGGTTCGGCTGGCCGACGTCGGAGGTGCCGGGCCTTTACTTCTCCGCGTCGGTACTGGACGCGTTGCGTCGCGGTCGCCGCGGCGACTTCGCCGGCCGCCGGGGAAAGACGGCACTCGCCTTGACGGCCGCGTCCTGGGCGATCCTGGGAGTAATCCGCTGGCGCGGCGTCACCACCCCGGGCCCGGTGCTGGAAGCCGGGCTGCGCGAGCAGCTCGGACCCGACTACGCCGAAGCGCTGGCCGAGCTGCCACAGACCGCGCCCAAGCGCCGCGGACAGCGCAACAT
>Ga0318544_10000232_pt1 | contig 11923 bp, 9 predicted proteins | sample GRESIP168b4f25_FD_203480 | JGI IMG/M metagenome (GOLD analysis project Ga0318544, IMG submission 203480) | Tropical soil microbial communities from Luquillo Experimental Forest, Puerto Rico - GRE.SIPMG.168b4f25 | ecosystem: Environmental > Terrestrial > Soil > Tropical forest > Bulk soil...
CGGGGCTCACGTGGCCGTTGGTGTGCGCCCATAGAACTCCCGCGAGTCCGCCGAAGCCGCCGGCAATGATGAAGGCAATGTATTTGTGCAGCCAGGTATTGTATCCGAGAATTCGCATTCGCACCTCGCGCTCGCGAATGCCCTCCAGGCTACGCCCGAACGGCGATTTGACCAGCGTGTAGAGGACCGCCAGGCTCGCGACGAAGAAGGCGAACACCACGTAGAAATAGGTGACGTCATTGGACAGCTGGATGCCGAATTCCGGCCGTCCGGGCAGGTTGATGCCGTTGTCTCCGCCGGTGAGCGAATTCCACCGGTAGGCCAGCCCCCACACGCATTGCCCGAGCGCGAGCGTGATCATGAGGAAGTACACCCCGCTCGCGCGGATGGCGAACAGACCGAAAAACGCCGCGGTCGCCGCGCCGATCAATATGCCGAAGACGATCACCAGCCAAAAATCCCAGCCCAGCCCGACATGGTACTTGGTCGCCAGGATCGCCGTCAGATACGCGCCCACGCCGAGATAGGCCGCCTGCCCGAGCGAAGGCAGTCCGGTGAAGCCGAGCAGAATGTCGAGGCTCATGGCCAAGATGGCGAGAACCAGAGCGCGCGTGATGATAAGGATCACGAACGGATCGGCGTAAGGGGCAACGAGCCCGAGCACCACCACCGCCCCGACGACCAGCGCGACCTTGTGACGGCTGGTCATGGTCACTCCCGCCCGAACAATCCGGTCGGCTTCACCGCCAGGATCAGCGCCATGGGCGCGTAAAGCGTGAAATAGGAAATCTCCGGGAACAGCGCCTTGCCGAAATTGTCCGCAAGCCCGACGAGCAGCGCGCCGATGGCCGCGCCGCCCAGGCTTCCCATCCCGCCGATGATCACCACCGCGAACGCGATGGGGAGAATCTGAAAATCGAGCCCCGGATAGACGCCGAGGAAGGCTCCCCCGATCACGCCGCCCAACGCCGCCAGGAACGCGCCCAGCGCGAAGATCAACATGGAAATGCGCGATGTATCGATGCCCACGCCGCGCGCCATTTGCGCGTCGTCGACGGTGGCGCGAACCGCGGCCCCCATCCGCGTCTTTTCCATGACCAGCCACAGCGCCACGCCGATCACCGCCGCGACGCTGATCATGAAAATCCGGTACCCCGGCAGGTACAATCCGCCGACAACCGCAGTCTGCGTCAGCTTGGCGGGCGGAATGATGTCCATGTTGTCGCCGCCCCAGATGTCGAGCGCCGCCTGCTGAAAAAGAAATGCGAAGCCCACCGTGAGCAACACCTGCCGCAACGGGTCGAAGCCCAAGGGGCGCAAGAACACGCGTTCCATCAGCAGGCCCACCACGGCAACGGCCAACGCCGCCACCGGTATAGCCAGCGCCCACGAGCCCGTCGTCCAGATCACGGACAGCGCGACATATCCGCCCAGGAGGAAGTAGGAACCATGCGCGAGATTGACGATCCGCATCACGCCGAAAATCAGCGACAGGCCGCTGCCCACCAGAAAGAGCAGCGCACCGTATGAAATTCCGTTGAAGACCTGGGTCAGCCAAAACTGCGTATTCATTCCCTCCCCAACCCCTCTGGAGATCGCGAAGGCGCGACGAGCTTACCTTACGACGGCTGCGGCTGACCAGCAGCGCCGTGGACAGACGAGCGACACAGCATGCTCGGCGTCGGCGGCTCCGGTCGCCGGCTTAGGGTTTGGGGCTAGTTGCGGCGGCTCCGGCGCTTCTGCGCTGCCGCTTTTTTGGGCGGAATGATCGGCAACAGGAGATAGGGCCGCCGTCCGGCGCCGAAGTGCAGGCTGGTGACGCCGCCGAAAACGTCCATGGGACGATCGCGTGGATCGTCGTGGAGGAACGGCCCGCAACCCGTGAGCTCATTCTTGAAGTTCGACAGCTTGCCGCCGCTCGGTCCGGCGTAGACATAATCCCTGCCGCGGATGGTGAGGCCGACGCGGTGGCCGGCCGGAACCACGATCGAGGTCGGCCAGATCTCGATGTCGAGCTCGACCACTTGGCCTTGCTTGAGCCGCTCGACCTTGTCGTGGCTGTGGTAGGGCCGATAGGGCGTGGAGAGCTTCTTGTCGAGCTTGCGGTGCGAGGCGCGCAGCCAGCCCTGGCCGACCGGGGTGTGCGGATCGATGGCGCCTTGGAACACCACCTCCTTGAGGTCGCCGCCGAACACCCGCAGCACCACGAACAGGTCGGTGTCCTTGGTGGACGACGAGACGAAGAGCTTGACCGCCGAGGGTCCGGTGATCTCGGTCTCCTGCGTGAACGGTTCGGTCACAAAGGTGACGCCGTCGCCCAAGGCTTCGAATTTAAGCTGCGACCCCTTCGTCGCCTTTTTGGGCGCACGCTCGCGCGCGAGCGCGCCGCTTGCGGGATCGAGAAAAAACTTCGTCCACTTCGTGCGCTTGAGCGGCCACTCGTTCTCGGCGCGCTCTACGAACTTGTCGGTGTGGCGCACCTGCAGCAGCACGCGCGGCTGCCGGTCGAAGCCGTTGTTCTTGCCGTGCAGGAAATGGTCGAAGAAGCGCAGCTGCAGCTTGCGGCCATAGTCGGTGTAGAAATGGGTCCAGTGCTCGATGCCGTGCACCTCGAGCCATTTGTCCTTCGCGGCCGCGCGCACGAAGCCTTCGAAATTGCCGCGCGGATGCAACGGCTGGCCACCCCAATTGGCCGCCGATAGCAACGGCGTCTTGACCTTGGACCAAACCGGCGAGCGCGCGCGGTGGTAATCGTCGTCGAGCGGGTGGGCGCGGATATCGTCGCCCAGCGCGCTTCGATTGGTCTTGAGCTCCGCTTCCGACAGTGTGTGCGGCCCACAGACCAACTCGCCGTGCACGCGCGAGCGCTTGCCGCGCTCGCCTGCGCCGTATTGCACGGTCTTCACCTGCATGTCGTACCAGTTTTCCCAGAACGTGCAGACGATGCCGCCATGATGGGTCATGTCGCGGTACCAGTCGGCGGCGCCCTCCCAGATGCACATGGCGGCCAAGTGCGGTGGTTGCAGCGTCGCCACGTGCCACTGGTTGATGCCGTAATAGGAAATGCCGTTGAGCCCGACCTTGCCGTTGGACCAGGGCTGAACGCCGGCCCATTCGATGCAGTCGTAGAAATCCTTGGTCTCGCGCGGCGAAAAATGATCGATGACGCCGGGCGAGCAACCGCAGCCGCGGGAGTCGACGCGCACGCAAGCATAGTCGTGCGGCACCCACTTCTCGGGATCGACTACCTCCCAGCTCTGGTAGAGGTTGCTCGAGCCGGCGGTGACGTCGGGATGCTTTTCCGCCATGCGTTGCCACGCGCTCGGATACCCATCCTGGAACGCCAGGCCCTTGGCATAGGGGCCGTAGCTCAGGATCACCGGATAGCGGCCGTCCTTCACCGGGCGAAAGACGTCGGCGCGCAGCACCAGGCCGTCGTCCATCTTGATCGGGACGTCCCAGTCGATGCGCATGCCGTCGCGCACCTCGCTGCGGTGCTCGTGGGTCTTGCCCTCCCTTGCTCGCGCGCGCGTCTCCTCGACCGAGGCCATTCCCGTCCTCCCGTTCTATCCAGCCCTTCAGCCGTCACGCCTGCGATGACGATGGAAGGTTTTTTCGTGCAGGCGATATACTATGGTAGGAACAATTCCTTCACAATTTCCGCAAGGGGGAGGGCCCGTGAAACTGTTCTCATTCTGGCGCTCGCTCGCGACGTTCCGCGTGCGGATCGCGCTCAACCTCAAAGGCCTTGCGCCGGAGGAGGTCATCGACGTCGATCTCATGAAGGGCAGGCAGCGCGAAGCGAAGTACCGCGCGGTCAATCCGCAAATGCTGCTGCCGGCGCTGGTCGACGGCGAAGGGCCGGTGCTGTTCCAGTCGCTCGCCATCTTGGAATATCTCGACGAGACCTATCCGCAGCCGCCGCTTCTGCCGCAGGGGGCGCGCGCGCGGGCGCGGGTTCGCGGCCTGGCACAGATCGTCGCGTGCGATTCCCATCCGCTGCTGGTGCCGCGGGTGCGCGAATATCTCGAGCACGAGCTCAAGCTCGACGAGCCCACGCGGCTCAAATGGATCCACAACTGGATCGGCGAGGCGGTAAAAGCGCTGGAGGCCAATCTCGCCGGAAGCGACGACACCGGACGCTATTGCCACGGCGACGCCATCACCATCGCCGACATCTGCTTGGCGAGCCAGGCCGCGGGAGCGAATTTCTACAAATACGACCTCGCGCCTTTCCCGACGGTGCGCCGGATCGTCGACACCTGCATGCAGAACGAGGCCTTCGCCCGTGCGCATCCCTTGCGTCAGCCCGGCGCGCCCAAGGCGGCTTGAGCATGATTCGTTTCACGTCATGCGCGGGCAGAAGCGCGTCGAAGACGCGCGTAAACGCGCTTATGCCCCGCGCATCCATCTTCGTGGCAAAAAGTCTTTTGCGAAGAGAGATGGATTGCCGGGTCAAGCCCGGCAATGACGATGGGGAGATATCGATCAACTAACGGATGCGACAGACATGAAACTTGCAACCTTCAAAGCGGATGGCCGCACCAGCTACGGCGCGGTGACCGACAACGGCATCGTCGATCTCGGCCGCAAGCTCCCCCAATATCCGACGCTGCTCGACGTGTTTCGCGCGCAGGCGCTGGCGCAAGCGCGCGCGGCGGCGACCGGACGGCCGGATTACCAAGTCAAGGACGTGGAGATGCTGCCGCCGATTCTGGCGCCCGACAAGAACATCTGCGTCGGCATCAACTATCCCGACCGCAACGCGGAGTACAAGGACGGCAGGGACGCGCCGAAATATCCCAACCTGTTTTGCCGCTTCCCGACCTCGCTCGTCGGCACCGACCAGCCGATCGTGCGGCCGAAGGTGTCGGATAAATTCGATTACGAGGGCGAGATCGTGCTGGTGATCGGCAAGGAAGGCCGGCATGTCCCGCGCGAGAACGCGCTTGCCACGATCGGGGGCTTCACGCTCGGCAACGAAGGCAGCGTGCGCGACTGGCTGCGCCACGGCACGTTGAACGTCACGCAGGGAAAGAATTTCGACAAGTCCGGCAGCCTCGGTCCTTGGATCGTGACCACCGACGAGCTCGACCCCGCAAAGCCGCTGCATCTGACCACGCGCGTGAACGGGGAGCTGCGGCAGGACGACAGCACCGACCGCCTGACCTGGGGTTTCGCGTGGCTCATCAACTACATCAGCACGTTTGCGACGCTCAAGCCGGGCGACTTGATCTGGACCGGAACCCCGACCGGCGCCGGCGTGCACCGAAATCCCTCGGTGTGGCTCAAGCCCGGCGACGTGGTGGAGGTCGCGGCGCCACAAATCGGCGTATTGCGCAACACGGTGGTGGACGAGGTGTAGCAATTGCGCAGCGCGCCTGCTCCGCCCTCATCCTGAGGAGCGCGCGTGCCGCACACGTTCCGCAAATTCGCACGTGTGGTGCGCGCGTCTCGAAGGATGGGGTCGGCCGAGTAATCGCCGCCGCGGCGGTCAGTGCGTCAGCTCGGTGACCTTGCCGTCCTTGGAGCGGCCCTGCGCATAGTACTGGCCGATGTTCTTCATCAGCGCGGCGTCGGACACGGAATAGATCACTGCGTCGGTCTTGCCGGTATTGATGTGGCGCCGCCACAGGAAGTTCGGCACCACGAAAATGTCGTTCTGCGTCCAGTCGAAGCGCTTGCCGCCGACCTCGGTCGCGCCCGTGCCTTGGATCGCCACGTAGAAGGTGCCGGCGGTCTCGCGCTTGAGCTCGGTCTCTTCGCCCGGACGCAAGAGCTGTGCCGAATAGTTCAAGGTCTTGAACACGGGCTCACCAGTCATCGGATTGACGAAGTCCACCTTGATGCCCTCGTGCGGATCGCCCTTCTCCTTGCGCAGGCTGTGCAGCGTGTCGAGCACGTCGGCGCCGCGGTAATGAATGAGCGGCGCGGGGCTGCGGCCGACGCCGATCTGGTGATCGACGAAGGCGGGCTTTATGCCGCCGCGGCCGTAAAGCCGGCGCGAGCGGCCCTCGCTCTTGGTCACGGCCTGCACTTTCGCGTTGCCTTGCGCGCCCGGCATGTCGTGATCGACCCACGCGGCGTCGAGGAACTCCATCAGCGGCCAATCCAGCATGTCGATCCAGATCACCGGCTCGCCCGAGTCGTTGCCGTGGTCGTGCCAAGTACCGTTCGGCGTCAGGATCAAGTCGCCGCGCGCCGCCGTGCAGCGCTCGCCCTCGACGACGGTGTAGCCGCCCTTGTCCGACAGGATCGTGCGACTGGCGTTGGGCGAGTGCAGATGGACGGGCGCAACGTCGCCCGGATTGTAGATCGAGATGGCGCAGCGGATGGTGTTGGTGACCTGCAGACGGCCGTTCAAACCGGGATTGAGCAGAAGAATGCTCTGCCGGTCCGCGAACTCGATCGGCGACACCTCGGCCTTGCGCGCAATCTCGGAGATGCGATGCAGATAGGGGCTGAACTCGCTCCAGCGCCACATGTAGGGAATGGTCTTCATCTGGTTGGCGGCGACGCGGCCCGAGGCGAGCTGCCCGCTGCCTTCGCCGCCGGTCGCGCTGAACCACGGACGCTGGGCCGGGGCATTCGCCTGGGTGCGAACCCAGACGTGGTGCTTGGCGGCGTCGACGTTGATGGCTTCCATCATCTCGCGCGCCTTGTTGGAGAGCGGAACTTGCTTCTTCTGCGTGGCGGCTGCGACGGCGGTCATGACGTGGTCTCCTTGCGATTTTGCCGTGACGTACCGGGGTGGCGTGCCGTTCGCGCTAAAGCCCAAGCTTCGAAATGACTCGGCGGCGCCTGATCCAGGGTCGACCCAGACGAGAGGTATAGCGCCCCTCCCGGAAACTTTGCAATCGACGCAACGGCATGCCGGGGCTGCAGGGCCCTCATTTGGCGCCCAAGAAATCCTTGACGGCGCGGGTGAAAGCCTCGGGCTGGTCGAGGTTGGAAATGTGCCCGGCGCCGGGAAGCTCCGCGTAACGCGAGCCGGGCAGCGCTTCGTTGAGCTTGCGCATGGGCGCCGCGGCGGCGTCCTTCTCGCCGACCATGAACAGGACCGGCCGCGTCACCGTTGCCACCGCCGCGGCATAGTTGTGGTCGGCAAGCGCGGCGGCGCATCCGATGAAGCCGTTGACCGGCGTGGTGCGGATCATCTGGCGCACCTTGTCGAGGTGCGGCGGATTGGCCTTGATGGCCTCCGGCGGAAACCAGCGCGCGAGAGTAGGCTCGACCAGCGCCTCCATGCCCTGCTTTTGCGCGACCACGATGCGCTCTTCCCATTGCTGGCTGCTGGTCGGCGTCGACTGGCACGGCGAGTCGCAGACGATAACGCGGTCGAGCCGGTCCGGATGTTTCTGCGCCAGGCCGAGCGCGGTGGCGCCGCCCATGGACAGGCCGCCGAAATGCGCCTTTTTGATCGCGAGCGCGTCCATCAGCGCGAGTGCGTCGGCGATCAGCAGCTCGAACGCGTAGCGGCCGGCCGGCGCGTCGGTCGCGCCGTGCCCGCGCTGATCGTAGCGCAGCACGCGGAACGCCCGACCAAGCTCGCGCGCCTGGCCGTCCCACATGGCCAAATTGGTGGCGAGCGAGTTGCTGAGCACGAGCCAGGGCGCGCCGTCGGCCCCGTCCACTTGGTAATTGATGCTGATCCCATTGGCCTTGATCTTCATGACGGCGGCGTCCCTCTAACCGGCGCGTTGTTGGGTCGTCGATGCAGCCTGCGCGCCCAAAAAGTCCTGCAGCAGCGCCAGCAGCGCACCCGCCGCCTGCGCCGGCATCATGTGCACGGCATCGATCAATTCGAAGCGAGCGCCAGGAATTGTCCGCGCGAGCTGCTCGCTGGCGGCCGGCGGACGCACCTGATCGAAGCGACCGGCGACCACCATGGTCGGCCGCCGGATGTCTTTTGCGAGATGCGTCACATTGGGTCGGACGATCGAACGGTTCATCGCGGCGAAGCACACCGGATCATGGGCGAGGTAGCGCCCGCGATAGGCGGCGTAAGCGGCGCGGTCTCCGATGTCGGCCGGCCATGACTTGTCGAGCGTTACCGCAATGGCCTTGCGCAAGCCTTCGCGTTCGGCCAAGCCTGCGCGCTCTTCGAGCGCGGCCACGCGGCTGGGGTCGGCGCCGGTGAACGGATTGCAGAACACGAAGCTCGCGATGCGGTCGGGATGCCGGGTCATGTAGATCAGCGCCTGCATGGTAGCGGCGGCGACGGTGACGAAATGATAGGGGGCGGCGAGGGCGCTCCCTTGCAGCACGGCTTCGAGATCCTCGACCAGGATTTCGGTGGTGATCGGTTGGCGCACCTTCTCCGAGAGCCCCGAGCCGCGCTGGTCGTAGCGCAGCGTGCGGAAACGCTCGCTCAGGGCGGGAGCGATGCCGTCCCAGCTGTCGAACGTGCCCCCCATCTCATGCAACAGCACGACCGACGGCCCGTGTCCGGCAAGCTCAAAGTGGATGCTGATGCCGTTGGCGTCCATCCAGGGCACGGTCGTCCTCCCGCGTTGCGCCGCGCATAGAGGCATGAGCGCTTGCAAAATTCAACACACGACCGGGTGAGGGTAGCGCGTCGGAGGCGATGATGGCATCACCGCGCAGGATCGACGTTCACTTCCACCTCATCCCGCCGTTCTATCGCGGGGCGGTCTACGCGGCGGGAAGAGGCCCGGCCATCGGCAAATATCCGGATTGGACGCCAGAGCTCGCGCTCGACGTGATGGATGCGCACGGCATCGAGGTCGCGCTCACGTCGCTGGCGCAGCCTGGCGTCGGCTTCGGCAGCGCGGCGAGCGCGCAGGCCTTGGCGCGGCGCTGCAACGACTACGCCGCCGAGCTCGTCGCGCGCTGGCCCACGCGCTTCGGCGCTTTTGGCACGGTGCCGACCTGGAGCACCCAAGGCGCGCTCGACGAGATCGCCTATTCGCTCGACGTGCTCAAGTTCGACGGCGTCTCGCTGTTTGCGAGCTACGGCGAAAATTTCCTCGGCGATCCGCGGTTCGATCCTCTGCTCGCGATGCTGAACGAGCGCGGCGCGGTCGTGTTCGTCCATCCCGGCCTACATCCCTCGAGCAAGGGGCTGGCGCTGCCTTGGCCCGCCTTCATGATGGAGTATTTGTTCGACACCACGCGCGCGGCGGTGAACCTGATTTTCTCCGGCGCAATCGAGCGCTTCCCGCGCGTTCGTTTCATCTTGCCTCACGCCGGCGGGCTCGTCCCCTATTTCGCCTGGCGGCTTTCGGTGTCGCCGATGATCGACCCGCGCCTGCCGCAGCTCTCGCGCGCCCAGGTCTACGCCGGCTTCAAGCATTTCTGGTACGACAACGCGCTCTCGCCCGGGGAACAGACCTTCGGCGCGCTCGATCACGTCGCGCTGCCGGAGCGCGTCGTGTTCGGGACCGACTACCCGTTCGCCAATCCGCGCGTCATCGCCGAGATGATCAAGACCTACGAATCCGGGTTCCTTTCGCAGGCGCGGCGTGCCCAGATCGACCGCACCAACGCGCTGGCGCTGTTTCCGAAATACGGCTGACGGACGCGCCGTACCGAGAACTCCGTCCTTGATTGATCAAGCGACCGCGTCGCCTAACGTCAGCGGCGGTGTCAGCCGATCATGGCGGTCGTGGGTTATCCGGACGCGATCCACTTCGACGCGATGAAGATCAAGAGCCCGACGAGCCCGCCCACGAGGGTGCCGTTGATGCGGATGTATTGCAGATCTTTGCCGACCTGGAGCTCCAGCCGGTTGACCAGCGTGGCTGCGTCCCAATTCTGCACCACCTGGGTCACGTAGGCGCCGATCTCCGCGCGGCGCGGCAAAAGGATGCGCAGCATGAGCAGCCGTATCCAGCGGTTGAACCGCCTCTGCCGATCCGGATCCTGCTCCAACCAACGGCCGAAATTGTGCAGGGCGACCTCGAGTGTCCTTGCGGTCGTTTCGGCGCGGGCCTGTGGGTCCGATTCGAGGCCGCGCTCGATCTCCTCCCACAAGCTTCTGGCCTGCTCCTGGAGCAGCGGGTTCGCCAGCAGCTGCGCCTTCATGCGCTCGCCGACCGCGTGCATGTCGGGATCGGTCGCCAGATCCGCGATCAGCTTTTCCATCGCCTGACTCAACTCGACCCGCCAGGGATGATCTGGATCGCGCAGTTCCTGCAGAGTGCTGAGGAGGCCGGCCATCACCCGCTCGGCGATCATGTTGTCCACCCATTTGGGTATCCAGCGCGACGAGTGCTCCGACACGATGCGGTGTATCGCGGCCTTGTTGCGCCTGAGCGAGCGTTCGCCAAAGTCGAGCGCGCGCTCGAGCGCGGCCTGCGCCGCGCCGCCAGCCCACAGCACCGCCAAGAGCTTCGAGGCCAGCGGCGCGGCCGGAACGGATTCGATGCCTTGGCGGGCGACATCGCCGAGAAATTCGCCCAGCTCCGGCCGCGCAAGCGACTTGAGGATCCGGGGAAGCAGCGTCCCGACATACTGCGCTAGCTGCTTTGCATTGTCGGGATCGTTGACCCAGCGCGTGATCCAGCCGACCACGTCGACCCGGAAGAGCTGCTCGTGCGCCACTCGTGGGCTGAGGAAGTTGTTGGTGATGAAGCGGCCCAACGCCGCTCCGATGCGATCCTTGTTGTTCGGCACGATTCCGGTATGCGGGATGGGGATCCCGAATGGATGCCGGAACAGGGCCACGACCGCGAACCAATCGGCGCAAGCGCCGACCATGCCCGCTTCCGCGAAGGCACGTACATAAGGCAGCCAGGCCCAGTCCACTTTGGCGACGCTGGTCGCGACGAAAATGCACGTCATCACCCCCAGCAGGGAGACGGCGATCACCCGCATGCGCTTGAGATCGGCGAGCTTGGCTTCCGCGCTCTTGATTTCGGGCTCGGCGGTTCGCGAAACCCCTGGCACCGTGATTGGCCTCCCTCGCGGTTAGGCTCGGGCCCCGGTTTGCAAATATTGCGAAGACAGACGCTCGTAGTGGTGCCGTATGAGCGCCTGCCCATACCGACGCTCGAGCCGACGGATGGTGAAATGCGCCTGCGCGACACGCTGAAAATGATTGATGAAAATGAGGTTGACCGTGGCTCCCCCGATCGCGCCGAGGATCGGTATCGCGCTCGCGGCGAAGCGTTCGGAGGCGATCACGCCGAAGCGTGACGCGATTTCCGTCACCAGGCTGTTCACGACCGGCGTCGACGCCCTGACGGCGCTGCGCTCGATGAGATAGGCCGACGCTTCGCCGGCGAGCTTGCTCAGCAGCGCCCGTGACGCATAGTAGCCGATGTTCATTTGTTTTCTCGCGCCGCCGGCGCCGAGTGCGAAGACTTCGATGCAGGCGAGACGAGCTTCCAATTGCGACAGATCCTCGCCGTGATGACGGGCGGTATCGGCAATTGATCGCAGCATCAGCGTCGTTGTCACCGGCAGCTCGATCGGAAGCGCCGCAAAGCCGAAAAACCCGCTGATGCCTCCGTTGATGCCGGCCAACAGCGACGAAAGCTTGGTCGCCGGCGGCTGCTTCGATTTCGGCTCAATCAAGTTGATCGCCAGATGCAGGCATTTCAGGATGGCGGCTTCGATGGCGCGATTGAGACCGGCGCTTGCCGATTTCGGCATCATGCGCAGCAGCCGGTCGACCGGCTGGCCGGCATAGTCCGCGAGCCGCGCAGCAAAGTTCTGGCGTTCCAGCAGAAAGAAGGCGCGTTGCAGGGCTTTCTGATGCTGGGGCGAAAGCGATCGGTCGGTCGCGACCGGGATCATCGGTACCGCAAGATCGGCCGCAGTCCGTTGAGTGTGGCCACGATTGCCGAGCCGTTGCTGATCAATGCCGTCATCGTTGGGCTGATGAGCCCGCCGGGCAGCGCGAGCGCCAGCGCCAATGTGTTCATTCCCGCCACGATCGCATAGTTCTGCTTGATCA
>Ga0318544_10000240_pt1 | contig 11700 bp, 10 predicted proteins | sample GRESIP168b4f25_FD_203480 | JGI IMG/M metagenome (GOLD analysis project Ga0318544, IMG submission 203480) | Tropical soil microbial communities from Luquillo Experimental Forest, Puerto Rico - GRE.SIPMG.168b4f25 | ecosystem: Environmental > Terrestrial > Soil > Tropical forest > Bulk soil...
GTGTTGGCCAGGATGCGCGACACCTGCATTTGCGACACACCGATTCGCTCGGCGATCTGGCTCTGGGTCATCGACTCGAAGAATCGCATGTGCAGAACCTGACGTTCGCGTGGAGGGAGCGCGGCCACCAGGACACGCACTGCTTCGCGGTTGGTGATGTTCTCGATTTGTGGATCGATGCTACCGATCGCGTCAGCCACCAGGCGGGGCTTGCCCGAACCGTCGGCGCCGAGGGGCGCGTCCAGGGATTCCAGCCGATAGGCATCGCCGGCGATGAGGCATTCGATGATTTCCTCGCGGGGGACACCCAGCACCTTGGCGAGCTCGCCGGCTGTCGGCGCGCGGCCCAGCTCTTGAGCTAACTCTCCGGTACTCCTGGTGATCTGGACGTGTAGCTCGCGCAACCGCCGCGGCACGCGCATTCCCCAGCTGTAGTCGCGAAAGTAACGCCGGACCTCGCCCATCATGGTGGGAACCGCGAACCCGATGAAGCTGGGGCCCTTAGCGGGGTCGAACCGGTTGATGGCGTTCATCAGTCCCAGACGCGCGACCTGAGTCAAGTCGTCGAGACCTTCGCCGCGGCGTGCGAAGTGGCTGGCCACATGGTCCGCCAAGGCTAGACACCGCGCCACGATGCGTTCGCGTTGCCGGCAGTACTCGTGGGATTCGGCCGGCATCTGACGCAGCGCTATGAACATCTCGACGACGTCATCGTAGGAGTCGTCCGATTGCTCGCTGGCTGGCCGGGCGGGGCGTGGTTGAATCGCGATGTCCGTCATCGGCGGGACCGCCGTCTCCGGACACAAAGCGTGGAAACACGAGCGCATGAACAGGTTTGCATTGCTGGCACACTTCCTGTGAGTCGCGTGCAGCGAGACCCCGCAATTGTGCGCACAGTCGCCTCCGCTGCACCCGTATCCGTGGGACAGGCCGATTACTCAGCGCACGCAGTACTGAAGGATCTGCAACTGGGGTGGTATCGCCGAAGCTGAGCCAGGCCCAGTAGCCGTGCCACTGACTGACCGCTTTTAGCTAAACGGCGACATATCCGGAAAACGGACTTCATTCGCGACTATACGCCGCATCGCAGGAAGGAGGGATCTGAAGTTCGCTGGCTGGCGGCGCACCAAACTGTCACCGCCGGTCAGCGAAGTCCGCCAGCAGTGACGGCTTTGCCGGCTCGGAACGTGCGGTTGTGGTTCTCATTTCCGTGTCGTCTGGGTACTGTTCGCCTCATGTTTCCGACCGCGCCGAGCCGCGTGCTTCGGGCCGCCATCGAGAACACCTTGCGCACAACGCATTCCGGATTTCCCGCCGATGAGTAGCCCGAACCTACTGGCAGGGCGCGGGGCGGTGGTAGCCGGCGGCAGCCGAGGTATCGGCCGCGCGGTCGCCGAACTGCTCTGCAATCTCGGCGCGGGCGTGGTCGTCAATGGCCGTGACGCCGATGCCGTGGGGGAGACCCTCGCGGCAATCACCGAGTCAGGAGGGCGAGCCACCCCGGTGATCGGAGCCGCGGACGACGAGCGCGTAGCCACCGGCCTGATCGTCGAATGCATGAGCACTTTCGGACGGCTGGACACCCTGATCAACTGCGCCGGGATCGCCGAGCCTTCCGGCTCTTCGATCCTGACGATCTCGCCCGCGGAGTTCGAGCGCCTGATCGCCGCGCACCTGGGCACGACGTTTCATACGTGCCGCGTCGCGGCCCGCGTCATGGCCTCGCAAGGCCACGGGTCGATCATCAACACCAGCTCGGTGGCTTTTCTCGGCGACTACGGCGGCAGTGGCTACCCCGCCGGCAAAGGCGCGGTCAACGGACTGACGATGGCCATCGCAGCGGAACTGAAAGCCCACGGTGTGCGGGCCAACGTGGTGTGTCCGGGCGCGCGGACCCGCCTGTCCGCGGGCGCCGAGTACGAAAACCACATCGAAGACCTGCACCGGCGCGGGTTGCTCGACGAGATGACCATGCGAGCCTCACTTGACAGCGCCCCGGCCGCGTTCGTGGCCCCGCTCTACGCCTACCTCGCGAGCGACCTGGCGCGTGACGTGACAGGTCGGATCTTGCTTGCCGCAGGCGGGTTCGTCGGCAGCTTCGACCGGCCGACGCCGCGTGTGTTGGGATATCGCGACCACCACGACGCCGAGCCGTGGTCGGTTGAGGACCTGCACGAGATAATCGGCGCAGCAAAGGTCTGATCGGGGCCGGCAACCGAGTTGCCCGCCTCCTTGAACCGATTGGCAGGTGCTTACGTGTCCAACAACGTGACCAGCCGCGGCGGGGCGCTTCGGATACTCGTGATCGGGGCCGGTGTGAGCGGCATTTCCGTTGCCCGGGGATTGCTGCGGGATGGTCATGAGGTGACCGTCTTCGATCAGCGCAAAGATACGCAAGCCGGCGGCGGCGCCGTGACCATCTGGTCCAATGGCGAGACGGTTCTGCGGCAGCTGGGCGTCGACATGGATGGGGCCGGTCAACTGCTTTCCAGCGTGCGGGTGACGACGTCCGGGGGGCGCCGGCTGACGACCTTGGACCTGACGACGATGGTGAACCGGCTAGGCGCACCTATTCGCATGGTCCCGCGTCGGGTCCTGCTGGAAAGGCTGCTCGAAGGCTTTCCGATCGATCGCATTCGATGCAACTCCCGGGCGGTCAGGGTAGTCACCACGCCCGACGGCGTGCGGGTCGAGTTCCACGATGGCAGCGTCGCCGTGGGCGACCTGGTGATCGGTGCGGACGGTCTGCACTCGATCGTTCGGGATGCCGTCGGCGCGCCGGCCGCGGAGCCGACCGGTTGGTGCAGTTGGCAGGGACTCATCGGCCTTCCGGAGCTGGCCGACAAACGTGTCGCGATGATCGTGATCGGCGCGCACGGAAACACCGGCGTGTGGCCGGCGGGAGGGTCCGATGTGCAGTGGTGGTTCGACCTGCCCTGGTCCTATGACTTCGTCAGGCCGCAAGATCCGCTTGACGTGATCCGGTCCAATTTCGCCGGCTGGTCCGACAAAGTCGACCTGGTCCTCGCAAATCTGACCAACGAAGACCTGGCGGGTTCGCCCTACCCGCATTTTCGGCATCCGATTCCCCGCGGCCTGGCCCCGCGCTCTCTGACCTTGCTCGGCGATGCCGCCCACACCATGCCGCCCACGCTCGCGCAGGGAACCAACCAGGCGCTGCTCGACACGATGGTGCTGTGCAAGGCGCTTTCGGATCTTCACAACCAAGTCAACGGTGGCCACGCTGACGTCTCGTCGGCGTTGCGCTGGTACGAGAAGACCAGGCGACGCCGGGTCAGGGCCGTGTCCCGGGTGGCATCGCTGCAGGTGGCGCACGGTGAATCCGTACTAAGACCGGCGGCGTTGATTTCGGACCGGCTACACACCTCGGCGCTGACCGCGTTCCTGCGCTGGACCAGTCACCGCCGGATGTCGGCGGGGATCGATCGAGCCCTTCCCACACCAACTCCTATCGCGGCGAGTCGTCGGTGAGCGAGTCCCGAACCGTCGATCTGACAACGGCGCCCAATGCCGACGGGCCCGTGCGGGTGCGCGCTGACCTCGGCGCACCCTCACGCTGGTTATGGCTCCTCAAGTGGTGCGTGCTGGCCGTTCCGCACTACCCCATATTGATACTTCTTTATTTGGTGTATCCGCTGCTGACGATCGTTGCCGGTTTCGCGATCTTGTTCACCGGGCGCTATCCGCGCCCCATCTTCGAGTTCAACGTCGGAGTGCTGCGTTGGTCGTGGCGGGTGATGAACTACCGATTTCCGATGAACAGCACCGACAGATACCCGCCATTCACGCTGGCATCTCGGGCCGACTATCCCGGCGATCTGGAGGTCGACTACCCGGAGCGGCTCACGAATTGGGCCGTGCTGGTGAAGTGGTGGCTGCTGGGGCTTCCGCAGATAATCCTGTGCTGGGCCATGGAACCCCTGCTGCAGGTGCTTTGCGTTATCAACGCGGTGTGGTTGTTGTGCGCCGGGACGATCCACCGCGGCATGTTCGATCTCCTCATGGGCATCGTTCGATGGCGTTATCGGGTAGCTGTGTACGTCTCGTTGATGAGCGACGAATATCCGCCGTTCCAACTGGATCTGGGGGGCTGATACCGCGCCGTCGCGTGCGTGAGCCGCGGGTGCGCCACCGACCAACGCCAAGAGCGCTAGCGTGATTCCGTGATCATCGACCGAGAACGCTGGGAGTACATCAAACAGCATGCCTCGATACCGCATCGCGGAATTCCGGCGGCCGTGGTGGAGGCGATAGCGACAGTCGTACCCGAGGCCAAAATCGAGGCGGCGTGGCCGGATTGGAACAGCACCGGCTCGACGACGACGTGGACCTGCTGGATTGTCACCCCCGAAGCCCTCGGCCACGTGCGCGTTGAATACGAAAGAGCTGACTACGACGAGGCTGCTGACCGCGAACACAAGCTCACGCCATCAAGCCAATCCGCTTGGGTCCGACGGCTCGCCGGCGTCGCCGGACTCCAATTCGGCCCATTCTGTGAGGCAAATGAGCAGGGCGCTTACCACCCGGCCGCGCCCATCACGGTCATGTTCAGCGTCGGGCAAGCCACGATTCCAGAAACCGATATCCCGATCGAGCAACGCCAGATGGCGGACCGCTTCTTGACGGCGCTTCGCAGGGGCGTCGGCATTTGAGGTGCTGTGCGACCAGACGCCGAGTACCGAGTTGATTGATCAGCTGCGCGACGAGCGGGCGGCGGTCGCTGCCCGCGAAGTCGGGCGGGGCGCGCTCGGCGGGCCTTCCAGATAGTAGCGGCGCCGTAGACGGTCGATAAGCCTCTGGGCCTCTCGTATGTCTTTGCGCAGCGCGGTCGCTTCCGTTCGCATCGCGCATGCCCGGCCGTTCGTGCCGGTGACGCCCTGGCGTTCAAGCCGTTCCAACTGGGTAGTCATCTCGTGCAGTTGATGGCACAACGCACGGACGAACTCCACGGCTTGGGCACGCTCGTAATCGCCCATTGGGCAATCGTCGCATTCACAGCCCGTAGCCGTGTCGAAACGACAGATTCGTTTGACGTATGACACCTAGCCAGGGAATCCTCGGGGTTATGGGCCACACCATCCAGGTCGGTGAGGGCACGTTGGTAGTTGAGGACGCCCGGTTTGAGACCAGCACTCTCGCTGGTTGATTCAAGGGAAGGCTGACAGCAGATAACGCGCCGTAATCCGTTGTTCCCGTGCATTTATCGCCTCGGCATGCCGCTTTTCGACCGGGCGTTCTATTACCGGTATCGTCGGGCCGCGATCGGACATGCGACCGGCCGCCTGCTGATGCTCGGTCTCGGTCCGGGGACCGACTTGAAGTTTGTGCCGCCCGCGGTTACTTCGGTCGCCGCCGTGGAGCCGGTGGCCGCGTTCCGGCGGACGGCATCTCGTCTCGCTCGCCGCCGCGGCATCGCGGTCGACATCGTCGACGGGGTCGGCGAGTCGATTCCCTTCCCGGACAACAGTTTCGACTCCGTACACGTCGGGCTGGTGCTGTGTTCGGTCGATAACGTGGCCGCAACTCTGAGCGAGATCCGGCGCGTCCTCGCGCCCGGAGGCAGGCTGGTCGTCCTCGAGCATGTCCGCGGCGAGGGCGCGATGGGTCGGTTCCAGGACTTGATCGCCAAGCCGTGGTCCCGGTTGGCCGGGGGTTGCGAGCCGAACCGCCGAACCGTCGACGCCATTGCCGCAGCCGGATTCGACACTTCGCGACTGCGCAGCGTCTCACGGACCCTGGTGCCGCCCCCGTGCACCCCTCATCTGCACGGGTTCGCCACGGTGGTCGACGAGCAGCCAGAACTGTGAGCTAGATCACACTGAACTATTTGAATGCGCAGCTCGTGTAGGGGTACACAGGGCCTGTCGTCGGTGATAGACGCAGCCGGCGTGATCGCGGCGGACCGTGAGTGAAGGGACTGTGGCGATGAATTTCTCGGTGTTGGCGCCGGAAGTCAATTCGGCGCGGATGTTCTCCGGTGCGGGTTCGGCTCCCATGTTGAATGTGGCCACTGCGTGGGATCGGTTGGCCTCCGAGTTGGGGTCCGCGGCATCGTCGTTTTCGTCGGTCACATCGGGATTGACGAATCAGGCGTGGCAGGGTCCGGCATCGGCGGCGATGTTGGCCGCGGCGGCTCCGTACGCGCGATGGTTAAGTGCGGCGGCGACGCACGCAACGGGGGCGGCCGGCCAGGCTCGGGCGGTGGTCGGCGCATTTGAGGGCGCTCGGGCGGCGACGGTTCATCCGTTAGCCGTGGCGGCCAACCGGAATGTGTTGGTGCGGTTAGTAATGTCGAATCTGTTCGGGCAAAACGCACCGGCCATCGCGGCCGCTGAGGCCGATTATGAGCGGATGTGGGCCCAGGACGTGGCCGCGATGACGGGCTATCACGTAGGGGCGTCGGCTGCCGCCGCTCAGCTGGCGCAGTCGCCGCTGTCGCAGGTGCATGATCTGGCGAGCCGGCTCGCCGCAGCGCTAGGTCTCCCGCCAGTTACCAACCCCGTCGCAGGCGACCGAGATTTCATGAGTCAAGTCACCAATGTCGGCGGGGTCTCGCTGACGGCTTCTGCCGACCCTGACGACCACAATTTTGTCGCGGCTGGCATATCGAGCCCGCTCTTCTCCGATAGTTTGACCTCTGGGTTTGAACCCACATTGGGCTTGGGGGTGCCCGGGCACGTAGTAAACACGCTTCAAAGTCCTGTCTTGCCGTTCTTGAATACTTCGGCCGTGCTTCCGTTCACGGATCCAATAGCCCCGTTGTTTATTGCGCTTCTTCCGCTCGGCCTCTGACGTCCGCTCGGGCGGTCACGTGCGTGCTTAGTCCACGCTCACAGCTTCGATGATGTTCAGCCGCGCCGCTCGCCGCGCGGGTGGTACCGAGCCGAGCAGGCTGATCGCCAGCGCGCCAACGGTGAAGACAACCGCCATCGAGCTTGGTCTGAAGGCAACTTGGAAATTCATCATGTCCCCGCTGACCAGACTGAACAGCCACTGATCCGCGCACCCGAACACCAGGCCCAACAGACCGCCGACGACCCCGATGCCCGTCGCCTCGGCCAGCACCATCCGCAACGTGAACCGGCGGCTGGATCCCATCGCCCGGAGCACGCCGATTTCGCGGCGCCGTTCGAGCACGGAAAGCGTCAAGGTGTTGAGCAGCGCGACCGCAGCGACCAGCACGACGATGATCCACACGGTGTTCGCGATGAACATGCTCTGATGCATCGGCGCCTCGAGGCCTGCCAGCTTGCTACCGCCGTCATACACGTAGTTGGGCGCCGGCACCGCCCGGCGGACGTCGGCCAACAGGCGGTGGGCGTCGACGCCTGGGGCCCGAACGATCTCGAGCGTCGTCGCCACCGGACGGTCGAACCACGAGCGCAGTTGGTCGAGGCCCATCCCGACCGTGCCGATCACGGTCGAGAAGTACGGCACTAGGGCCAGCACTGTTGTCTGCTGCGCGCCGTGCGGCGTTTGCATCCGCAATTGGTCGCCGACCCGGACGCGCAGCGTCGTGCCCAAATTCTGCGAGAGCACCACGCCCCGACCGGCGAGCACCTGGTCGCGAATCCGTGCGTCGAGCGCACGGTACAGCGGATCGGCGGTTCCGGAGGAAAACCCGTCAAGCATGACGCGTGTGCCCTCGACCTCGGCGAACCCAGACGCACCCTCGATGACACGCTGGACGCCCGGCACTGCGGCGACCTTTTCGGAAAGACCTTGCGGCAGAGCATCAGTGGGGTAGCTGTCTGGGGGATTTGCGCTCACCCACACGGGGACGTCGGCGACCGGGGCGAAGATGCCCCTCGCCGAGGAGATCATGTCGGTGTTCGTGCCGGTAATCGCGACGGTTGTGACCACCGCTATCAACACCGTCATCACGGTCGCCCACACCCGTCGCGGCGCGCGCTCGATGGTCGCCGCCGCGAGCGCCCCGACGGAGCCGAATATTCGGGCGGTCGCGGCCGTGGCTTTGACGATGGGCACGGTGAGCGCGAAGCCAAGCGCGATCTCGGCAGAGAACACCGCCGACATCGCGACAAAGGCCACGACGCTTCGCTGGTTGACCACGACCACGATCGACACCGCGAAGACCGCGACGGCGGCAACTCCGCATGCGATCCGCAGCCATCGCGGCACGCGATCCGCGGCTGAAACCCCAACGGGGGCAAGTGCTTCGATAGGCGCCACCTTGTACACCTGCCGTGCCGCCATGGCCGAGGCGACCACACTGGTGAGCGCGGTCGCCGCGACGGCGGCCGGAATCGCATAGCCGGGCAGCCAGTACTCGATGCGAGCTTCCAGGCCCTGGGTGATCGCCGAAGGCAATCGGCCAATTGCGATGCGGCCCATCAGTATTCCGATGGCCGAGCCGATGGCTCCGCCGATCACCCCGAGGACCGCCGCCTCCGCGAGCATGTCGCGGACTATTGTGGCGCGACGGCCGCCGATCGCGCGCAGCAACGAGATGACCGGCCGGCGTTGGGTAATCGCCATGGTCATCGTGGTGTAGATCAGGAATGCGCCGACCATCAAGGCGACCATCGCGCCCATCAGGGCCATGTAGTTCATCAGCTTGACGCCGTCGCCGGCGCGAGTGGCCCGCATGCTCGGGTCGGCGACGATGGCCCGGCCGTTCACGGCGGCGGTGACCGCGGCACGAACCTTGGCGAGGTCGGCACCGGGTTTGATGGTGATCAGGATCGAGTCGAGCTGACCCTGACGGCCGGCAATGTTCTGCGCCAACGCAAGTGGGGCCAGGACATAGTGTCCGCCGTTGAGGCTGGCGACCTGCTTGCCCGTGAGTACCTCACCGACGGTGACCGACCCCGAGCCGAGCTGGAACGTTTCGCCTTTGGCGTGGCCGACACCGGGTCCGACGCGGACCGCGTTGGCTGGGCCGGACGGCTGCTGCGCCGGTGCATCTTTCAAGGCGTCTTTCAGTGCGCCGCCCAAGGCGGCAAGCCGATCGTCGGCACCGAACAGCAGAACCGGCGCCGACGACGTGGACACCGACGTCCGAATCATTGGTGCCGCGGTCGCGACCCCGGGAATTGCGGCCACGTCGGCGGTTAGCGTGTCGGGGAAGCCCGCGTCGGTGATGCCCGACACCTCCAGCGAGGCGATGCCCGCGATCCCGTCGGCGAGCCGATTGACCGATCCGGTGATGGACCCGAAGATGCCGAACACCGCGACCAGATACATTGCCGACACCGCCATGACGGCAATCGATGCCATCGTGCGTCGGCGGTGCACCGCAAGTTCACGCAAGCTGAACAGACGTAGCCGGCTCGCTGCGGCGCCCATCGCCGAGGCGGCTCTCACACCAGGACCCCCAACCGCTCGTCGGCACCGATCCGACCGTCCTGCAGCGTGATCACCCGATCGGTCGCTTCCGCGGCGTGGGAGTTGTGGGTCACCATCACCACGAGTCGACCGCGCCCGGCTTCGTGCGCCACTTCGCCAAGGAGCCGCAATATAGAAGCTCCCGTCGTCGAGTCGAGGTTCCCGGTTGGTTCGTCGGCGAGGATAAGCGGAGGGTCCATCATCAGTGCGCGCGCCACGGCGACCCGCTGCATCTGCCCGCCCGACAGTTCGGCAGGCCTGTGCTCGGTCCGGTTGCCCAGACCGACGCGGTCCAGCAGCCGGATCGCATCCGGTTTGGCCTTAGCCAGCCGGACTCCGTCGAGCAGCTTCGGCACCGCGACGTTCTCCCATGCGGACAGCGTCGGCAACAGGTTGAAGAACTGAAATATGAAACCCACCCGATGATGGCGAAACGCCGACTGCTGTTCGTCGGTGAGGCGGCCGATCTCGTCGCCGCCGAACTCGATCGACCCGGAATCGGGGGAGTCCAGTGCGCCCAGCAAATGCAGCAAGGTGCTCTTGCCAGCGCCCGACGGCCCGACAACCGACGTGAACTGTCCGCCCTCGAGGCACAGGCTAATCCCGTCGAGCGCCCGCACGGACTGGCCACCGACTCGGTATTCGCGCACCACATCGCGGAGTTCGATGGTCAGCAGTTGGTGCCGGGGAGCGTTGCAGGTGTCGACTCGTCTGAACATGATCCTCCCGCGAGTCCGCACTCGTCGGCTCACGACTACCGCACACAGGAACAACCGTGCCCGAAGGCGCTTGTATCGGATAACACGAGACCGGCCCCCGATCGGTTCATCCGAAAACCAAACCCGCCGGTGGTGCCGAGGATGGCTCGCCCGGATGTTTTCTTTCCCGCCCGTTTGGGCAACCAGAGGGGCACCCAAAACTTAACCGGGCGCAGCGTCGCATCCGGCAGTTGATGGTGCCTTGGCTCAGCTACGTCACCGGCACTGTCATCAACATTTAACTCGGAACGGCTTCTCAGGAGTAGATCTCCACTTTTCCGCTGCCTAAACTCCTTTGGGGGCGGGGAGTTTGAGAAGTCACCAGTCGATCGGGCAACCATGGAACGACTAACCGGACTTGATGCGTTTTTCCTCTACATGGAGACGCCGACGCAGCCGCTGAACGTGTGCTGCGTTTTGGAACTGGATACTTCGACGATGCCGGGCGGCTATACGTACGGCCGGTTTCGCGCCGCGATGGCAAAGCACGTGAACGCGTTGCCCGAATTTCGCATGAAGCTCGCGGACACCCAGCTGAACCTGGATCACCCGGTATGGGTGGACGACGAGAACTTCCAGCTGCGCCGTCACCTGCAGCGTGTCGGTGTGCCCGCACCCGGGGGTCGGCGCGAGCTGGCCGAGATATGTGCGTACATCGCGGGGCTGCCGCTGGACCGCGACCGGCCGCTGTGGGAGATGTGGGTGCTTGAGGGCGGCGCCCGCAGTGATGTGGTGACGGTGATGCTCAAGGTCCACCATGCCGTCGTCGACGGCGTGGCGGGCGCGAACCTGCTCGCCCAGCTATGCACCCTGGATCCCGACGCGCCGGCACCTCAGCCCGTCGGTGGCGCGGGTGGCGGCAATCCCCTGCAGATCGCCGCCAGCGGACTGCTGGGGTTTGCGTTGCGGCCGTTGCGACTGGCGACCGTGCTGCCGGCGACGATCCTGACGTTGGCGCAAACGGTACTTCGCGCGCGCGAGGGCCGGACCATGGCTGCGCCGTTTTCGGCCCCGGCCACCCCGTTCAACGGCACCATCACCCGCTACCGAAACATCGCTTTCAGCCAGCTCGATATGCGTGACGTCATGCGGGTCAAGGACCGGTTCGGGGTGACCGTCAACGACGTGGTGGTGGCCCTGTGCGCCGGGGTGTTACGGCGTTTCCTGCTCGAGCGCGGCGAACTGCCCGACAACCCGCTGGTGGCCACCGTGCCGGTGTCGGTGCACGACAAGTCCGACCGACCCGGTCGCAACCACACCACCTGGATGTTCTGCCGGGTGGAGAGCCAAATCAGCGACCCCGCCGAACGTATCCGCACGACTGCCTCCGGAAACACCGCCGCAAAGGACCACACCGCCGCGATGGGACCCACCCTGCTGCACGACTGGACCCAGTTTGGCGGCCCGACGATGTTCGGCACGGCCATGCGGATCCTGCCGCGCATTCCACATAGCCCAGTCTTCAACCTGATCCTTTCCAACGTGCCTGGGCCGCGGGACCAGTTGTACTTCCTGGGTTGCCAAGTCGACGCGATGTATCCACTCGGGCCGATCCTCGGCGGCGCGGGACTCA
>Ga0318544_10000250_pt1 | contig 11587 bp, 8 predicted proteins | sample GRESIP168b4f25_FD_203480 | JGI IMG/M metagenome (GOLD analysis project Ga0318544, IMG submission 203480) | Tropical soil microbial communities from Luquillo Experimental Forest, Puerto Rico - GRE.SIPMG.168b4f25 | ecosystem: Environmental > Terrestrial > Soil > Tropical forest > Bulk soil...
GTCCGCTTGTTACGCGTTCACCCGCACTACCCGATCTTGACCACGACCCGGCCGCGTACCCCTCCCTCGACGATACGCCGGCCGGCCTCCATGACCCCGGACAAATCGATCTCGCTGGTCATGGCGGCGAGTTTGTCCGCGTCGAGATCGGACGCCAATCGCCTCCAGGCCTCCCGCCGCGGTTCCAGGGGACACATCACGGAATCCACGCCGATGAGCGTCACCCCGCGCAGAATGAACGGGGCGACCGTCGCCGGAAGATCCATCCCGCCGGCCAATCCACAGGCCGCGACCGCGCCGCCATAGCGGGTCATCGACAGCACGTTGGCCAGCGTGGTCGATCCAACGGTATCGATGCCGCCGGCCCATCGCTCTTGGCCAAGCGGTTTGGCTGCGCCGGCGAGCTCCTTGCGTTCTATGATTTCGCGGGCGCCCAGGCTTCTAAGATAATCCGCCTCGGTCGGGCGTCCGGTCGAGGCGATGACAACAAAGCCAAGCTTGGCGAGCAGCGCCACCGCGACCGAGCCCAATCCTCCGCCCGCTCCGGTGACGATCACGGGCCCGTGTCGCGGCGTGACGCCGTGACGCTCGAGCGCGATCACCGCCAGCATGGCGGTGAAGCCGGCGGTGCCGATCGCCATCGCGTCACGCGCGCTATTGCGCGCGGGCAGCCGCACCAGCCAATCGCCCTTGACCCGCGCCTTTTCAGCGTAGCCGCCGAGATGGGTCTCGCCCAAGCCCCAACCATTGAGGATGACTCTGTCGCCCGGCTTCCATTGCGGATGCGTGGAGGATTCCACCGTGCCGGCGAAATCGATGCCGACAATCATCGGAAAACGGCGAACGACGGGTGCTTTGCCGGTGATCGCGAGCCCGTCCTTGTAATTCACCGTCGACCATTCGACGCGGACGGTGACATCGCCGTCCATCAGATTGGCTTCGTCGAAATCGGTGAGGCGGACCTTTTGCCCGCCGTCACCCTTCTCGATCACAATTGCCTTGAATGTCGGCACGTATCCCCTCCATTCATACGTGCGAAAGCTGTACCGTGCGGCGCCGGGCGCCGCAACTCGATGTGCGGGACCAGCGCCTTTGAGACCGAGTCTCGCGAGTGATCTTTTGGTCCGGCGCCGTTGTTGATGATGCTGTTTGCTGAGTACGATGGACGCAGTGACGCTCGACAAGTGGGTACCGTTTCGGAATGAAGGCTCCGTCGTACGTTGCCGCCTTTTCTGCTTTCCACACGCTGCGGGGAGTGCCACGTTTTACCGGCCGTTACGGCGCTTCATGCCTCCCGAGGTGGATTTCTGTCCCGTGGAGTTGCCGGCTCGTGCCGCGCGTCTTGACGAACCACCAATCACGTCTATGAGCGCGCTGATGGAGAGGCTGAATCATGCGCTCCAGCCACTGATGGGAGTGCCATTCGGTTTTTTCGGCCACAGCGTGGGCGCCTGCGTGGCCTTTGAAGCCGCCCGGCAACTGCGCTCGGTCGACGGCCGGATCGCCGTGCATCTGTTCGTTTCCGGCCGCGGCGGTCCCAAATTCGCTGCCGCGGATGGTCCCCGGGCGCGCCCGCCGTCGGACCGCGATTTGCTTGCAATTCTGGGCCGTTTCGGCGGCACGCCTGCAGCAGTCATGCAACGGCCGGAACTCATAGCGGCTCTGCTGCCGGCCTTAAGGGCGGATCTTGCGCTCGTTGCAGCCTATGCGGTCGATCCCGAGGCTCGCGTCACTTGTCCGATCACCGCATTTGCCGGCGCCGACGATGTCGCGCATTCCGGTTCGCTTCGGTCTTGGAAAGACTTCACCTGTGGAAAATTTCGCACGTGTATTTTCCCTGGAGAGCATTTCTACTTTTCCCCCGCGCCAGCTGCTCTCGCCAACGAGATCATCCAGGACTTGTATGCATCCGTAGGCATGCACGCGCCACATGCGAAGTCTTAAGATATGACCCATGTAGATCGTCCGGCATTATCGATCGGTGAGATCCACGTGTGGGCTGCCCGCCTCGTCGATGGGCATGACGCAACGGCTGACTTGCTGCGTACGCTGAGCCGAGAGGAGCGGGCACAGGCCGCGCAGTTCGCATTCGAGCGTGATCGGACGCGTTTCATCCAAGCGCATGGGGTCGTGCGACATATACTTTCCAACTATTCCGATGCAGACGCAGCGGCACTGACCTTTGCACGCAATCACCATGGGAAGCCCTATTTGATTGCGCGGGCAAACGGTCCCAATCTCCAATTCAGCGTCTCGCACAGCGGCAATTGCTGCGTGCTCGCAGTGCGGCTCGATCACTCGATCGGCATCGATGTTGAGAAGGTGCGTGACCTGCCGCAGGCCATAGACATCGTGCAAAGCTATTTCACACCGGCCGAAAGCAGAGCCTTGGCTGCTTTACGGGGAACGGCGCGGCGGGATGCATTCTTTGCGTTGTGGACGCACAAGGAGGCAACGGTCAAAGGACTGGGCATGAGCTTGGCGGCCCATCTTGGCCGCATCGAGTTTGATCTCGATCCGGCTGGCGGCCTGCGGCTGGTCGCGTGGGGCGGCGATCAATCCGTTGCGCAAAAGTGGTCCATTGTTCGTCTCGATCCCGCGCCGGGTTACGTCGCCGCTGTAGCCAGCGCGCATCCGATCCGTCGCCTGACATTGCAGACTTGGCGCCACACGGGCGCTGATTGATGCTGCTCTGCTACTCATGCGGCTGCGAGCCGTGGACATATATCAGGAATTGTGCAATGTTGGCGACGCAATCGTTTGAAGCAAGACCGTCGGGGCGGGGCGAAGATCGCGCGCGAACCAGGCGGAGGGGCGGTGCTTAGTAGGGCTTGAATGGCAACGCAGAGCGGCAAGGGCGGGCGGTCATGAGCCGTCAGTGGTTGACTCAGCGTTTGCAATCTTGGGGGGACAGACCGGCGCTGATTTGGAGCAATGAGAGTTGGTCGTTCAGCCAGCTCTGCGACGGCCGCGATGCTTGGCTCGGCCGATTGGCGCAACACGGGGTCAAACCGGGAGACACGCTGGCAATCTGCGGCGATTATTCGCCGAAGCTGTGCGCGTTGCTTCTGGCCGCGCAGGTGAACCGCAACATTATCATCCCGTTGGCGTCCGCAACCGCGCCGCGCTGGAATCGACTCATGGCGCTGGCGCAGGTCCAATTCGCCGTTCGATTCGACGGCGACGATTCATGGCAGGTTGCCAACTTCGACCGTGCCGTGAGCCATCCGCTGTTGCGGGACCTTAAGGAGCGCGATGCACCCGGTCTGGTTCTGTTCAGTTCGGGCTCGACTGGCGAGAGCAAGGCTTCAGTGCTCGATTTCAATCGGATGTTGGCGAAGTTCGAGGCACCGCGGCCGGCCTATCGCACGCTCGTTTTCCTGCTGCTCGACCATATCGGCGGCATTAACACGCTGTTGTACGGGCTATGTCAGGGCGGGACCATCGTTACGACACGTGAGCGCAGCCCGGATGCCGTATGCGCCACGATTGAAGCGCATCGGATCGAGCTGCTACCGACGACGCCGACGTTCCTGCGCATCCTGCTGATCGCCGACGCCATCAGGCGTTATGATCTTTCCTCCCTTAAGATCGTCACCTACGGCACGGAGCCGATGCCCCCCAGCACGCTTGCGGTCGTGCGTGAAGCTTTGCCGCGGGTGCGGTTCAAGCAGACCTACGGGCTTTCGGAACTCGGCATCCTGCCGACCCAATCACGCGACTCGGGCTCCGTGTGGCTCAAACTCGGCCATGCCGGGTTTGAGCACAAGATCGTCGACGGCGTGCTCTGGATCAGGTCGCGGAGCGCGATGCTCGGCTATTTGAACGCGCCGTCACCGTTCGATGCCGACGGCTGGTTCAACACGCAGGACCTCGTCGAAAGAGATGGCGAGTACATTCGCATTCTCGGCCGCAAGTCGGAGCTGATAAACGTGGGCGGCGAGAAAGTGCATCCGACCGAAATCGAGAACGTTCTGCTCCAAGTCGACAACGTCAGAGACGTCACGGTGCGAGGCCACCCCAATCCGGTCACCGGCGAGGTCGTTGCAGCCAAAATCACCCCGCTCAGGCCGGAGGATCCCGACGCGCTCAAACGGCGCGTGCGCCAATTTTGCCACGCCCGACTCGAGCGTTACAAAATACCCGCCGTCATCGACGTCGTCCTCGAGGATCATTACGGTGCGCGTTTCAAGAAATCGCGCGATCAAACATCGATTGGGCATCGCAGCGGCACAGACGTCGGATCGTAAGTAGAGCGTGAGGATACGACGGTCATGCCACAGGCCAGAAAGGTCGCGCTGGTTAGCGGGGGGAGTCGCGGCTTGGGAGCCGAACTGGTGTCGGGGTTTCTCAAGCGGGAGTACGGCGTAGCGACGCTGAGCCGGACGAAGACAGCTTTCATCACCAATATGTTGCGTGCCCGCAAGGGTCGGCATTTCCATTGGAGCCAGGTGGACGGACGCGATCACGAGGCGTTGCGCGCCTTCGTGCAGGAGGTGGGCGAGCGGTTGGGCCGCATCGACGTGCTCGTCAACAATGCCGGAATTGCAATGGAAGGCGTTCTGCCGACGATGCGCACGCGCGACATTGTCGAGGCCGTCGAAGTGAACCTGACCGCAGCTCTCGTGCTCGCGCAGGCTTGTTCGCGGTTGATGCTGCGGCAGGGCTCCGGATGCATCGTCAACGTATCCTCGGTGCATGCCATCCGCGGCCATGCAGGCGTGGCCGTCTATAGCGCGACCAAAGCCGCGCTCGATGGTTTGACGCGCAGCCTTGCGCGCGAGCTCGGCCCGCGCCAGATCAGGGTCAATTCCGTCGCTCCCGGCTATTTCGACAGCGACATGGTCAGCGATATGGCCGAGGAGCAGAAGCAGCGCATCGCTCGGCGCACGCCGCTCGGTCGGCTGGCGCGCATAGATGAGGTCGCCAACGCCATTCACTTCCTGACCTCCGATCAAGCGTCCTTCATCACCGGGCAGACCCTCGTGGTGGATGGGGGCATCACATGCTGACTGCGCCGACGCTCGCGCAAATCGAATCCATCGTGCACGGAAGAATCCGCGCGGTCTTGGCAGAACGCGTCGGTGAGGTTGGTCGCTTGTCCGGTACCGAGAGACTCAGCGCAACGCTCGGCCTCAGCTCGCTCGATCTGGCGTTTGTCGTGGCCGAATTGGAAGCCGAGCTTGGCGTCGATCCATTTGCCAAGCTCGTTTCGATCACCAGCATCCGATCGGTCGGGGACCTCGTGCGCGCCTATCAGCAGGCGCTTTTTTCGGAGCTCCAGCGCGGCGGCGAGGACGATACGATCGCGACGGCGGTCAAGCGAGCTCAGACCAGGCGAGCGCGGAGAAAGCGGAGATGACGGGCGGCAATGGCTCCGCCGGTGTTGCGATCGCCGGCATCGCCTGCCCGAAGCGCATCAAAGATGGTGATTATGTCGCATCTCGTTGACGAGATCCGTTCCTGCCCGCTGTCCGACTGCAAACAAATCCTTCAGGCTTGATCGCGACCAACCCCAAGCCCGTGGAACTTGTTCCGCTGCAATCTTGAACTCCGATAAATAAAGCTGGCCATGAGTATCCGGGCTTGCCAGGACCATAATCAATTCGAGCGCAGACAATAATCTTTGATCATCTAGTGTTTGCGCCTTCAGGCTGTCCGCAAATACTTTGAATTGCGGTGTCTTGGTCAGCGGCGGTGTCGCAAACATTTTTTTGAACTCAAGGATCATCCGCCCGAGCTCGGTCAGACCTGCCGTGGGCATGATGATGGATAAGGCGAACGCGTCCCACAGATTTTGTGGGATGCCCACCATGTTTTTTCGTAGCGGGTCGAGTACGAGGAACCAATCAATTGCTTGGGCTTCATGGACCGTATAATCGTTGAGACACTGAATCGCCGCGCCTTCGAAATAATGCTTGTCTCCAATCTTGTAAGGTGCGTGCAAGAACGGAAAGGCCAACGCTGCCCGCAAGTGATCGGCGGTGATCGCCTTCGGAACGAACCTGTTATTGCCGACGGTTATCGGCCTACCTTTCGCGTCGCGTTCGTAATTTGTGAAATCAACGATCTCATGGTCCTCGATGCAGAAGGCGTTGAGTTCGATCTCGATGTCGTTCGGGTCGATGCGGTTCAGCGCCTCGAAATCGATCAGCTCCTCTAGGAACTGGGCGTGTCCACAAATTCCTTGGCTGAAGAAATTGACGTCGGTGGGACAGATCGCGGCGCCGGCGAATAGCAGGGAATCGCTGAGCAGTGCTTCGTCGTCGCTCATCTTCGACTGGTGCATGGCTTCCTGCACCTCGGGCAAGCTGGACCAGAACTCGTTGAAGAGATCGGCGGCAGGGCCCGATTTCGTGAAAACCTTGTAGTTGACCGGAAACATTTCATAGATGGCGTCGGAAACGCCGAAATTGACCGTATTTTCCAGAGCCTCCAGCTGCGCGGCGGCAGGATCCTTGGATTTCATCCCCTTCGGCGCCAGGTAGTGCAGCCCGACCACGGCTCCGGCGCCGGCCATCGCGATGACGTTGGGTCTCTTGTCCTCTTTGTGCAGCCCGGCTTCGTGCAGCCGGTGCAGGGCGCCGGACATCAACGTGAGGTTGGTGGCTCCGCCGCCCAGACACAAGACTCGAAATTTCGGACTTGCCATCTTGGCCCCCCTTGTGAACTGCGTGGTGGATCAGCCGCGAGAAGGCGTAGCGGCGTTCAAGTGTACGGAATCGACTCGCGGGCAGCAACCATTGGTCGAACCGTAGGGATGGTGCCGACCGACAATCCTGGGAGGTTGCCGGCGCTCAGGCATGTCAGTCGGGTCGCTCGATTCGCGGCGCAATTCTCGGTTGATCACGCTGTGAATGAAATCCACGTCGTCGACCACCGCGAAATGCGCAACTTGTCGGATGTGGACCTGCAGCCGCGAATTGGTGAAGCGACCCCAGCCGAGCGCATGGTCCCGCGTGACATAAGGATCATCCAGCCCTGCGAAACAGGTAATCGGAATGTCCCATGGCGGTTCTTCGACGAAGTCATAGTTGAGGGCCATGGCGAATTCTGCGCGGACGACCGGCAGCACGAGTTGCCGGAGTTCGCGATTGCCGAGCAGCTGCTCGGTTGCTTGGATGTTGAAGTGGCGAACGAGCTCGGCGAAGACATCATCGGGCTGGGCGTAGGGCGGAAGCTTGATTCTGAAGTCGGCCAGCTTGATCAAATCCTGCGTCAGTCGCTCCTCGAACCTCCCAAGGTCCAAGATCCGGTCGGGGGGTCTCGCCCCCGAGGCGAACAAATGAATTGGTCTCGATCCTGTCGTGTGTATGAGCCGGCGCGCGGTCTCGTACATGGTCAGGCCGCCGAGACAATGTCCGAAGAACGCGAACGGCCGATCGAGGACATCTCGCATCTCGGTCGTCAGCTCGGTCACGAACTCGTCGATGTCCGCAATCGGCTTTTCATTGATACGGCCGAGGCGACCGGGCGGCTCGATGGCGACGACCTCGATCGTTGGGTCCAGCGATTGTGCCCAGCTGTGATACACTGCTGACCCGCCGCCGGCGAACGGGAAACAAAATAGACGCAGGCGCGGGGCGGCTCGCGGAGCGGCGGTGACGAGCCAGCGCCCTGCGACAGCGGTCGACACCGGCGCTGTCGCGTCGTCGGCTTCTTCTCTTCCCATATTCAGCTGGGGCAGAACGTCGTCGACGATCTGCGCGAGGCTCGGTCCCTGGACCAGTTTGACGGCCGACATCCTGATGCCAAGAGCAGATTCCAGTCGATTGACCAAGGTGACCGACATCAGGGAATCGAGGCCCAGCTCGCGCAGCGGACGAGTTGCGTCGATCATATCGGTAATGCCTAACGTCTTCATGGCCTGCTGACGTACGAACGCAATCAGCAGTTCGCGACGCTCGCGGTTTGGCACCTCGTTTAGGCGATCCTGAAAAGAGATCGCATCCGCCAGTGCGCCATCGGTCGGTGTCCCGGCGCCGGTTTCCTTTTGCAATTCGCCGTAGAGGAGGGGGACTTTGGCGAACTGCCGAAAGAAAATCGGCCATTGCGTCAGGGTTATCGCCGCGTGGCCGGCGCAGCTTCCGGCAAGCAGGTCGAGCGCCCTCTGCCCGAGCTCGGTCGGGATGTACTCGGTGCCTCGCGCGCGCCAGATCGCGCGACCCTTATCGCCCGAGAGCGTCGCCAAGCCGGACTCATCCCACGGCCCCCAGTTCAAGGCAAGCGCGGGCAGACCCTTGCCGCGACGATGTGCGACGAGGGCGTCGAGGAAGGCGTTGGCGGCGGCGTAATTGGCCTGTCCGGCCGAGCCGATAAGGCTCAGGATGGAGGAGAAGACGACGAAATGATCGAGGTCGAGCTCGCGGGTGAGTTGGTGCAGCAGCCACCCGCCGGCAATTTTCGGGGCGGCGACGCGGTCGAATTTCTGCCAATCCATCTGCATTAGGATGCCGTCATCGAGCCCACCCGCGCAGTGGAATATGCCCTTGAGCGGACGATCCGACGACTTGATCCAGGCGAGCAGGGCGCGGACGTCCTGTTTGTTTGTGACATCGGCCTTGCGAATGACCACCTCGGCCCCCAACACGGCCAGCGCGCCGAGTACGTGCGCCGCATTCGGATCCTCTTCTCCGCGTCGGCTGACGAGGAGCAGATGCTTGGTCCCGTGCCGCGTCACCAGCCATTCGGCCACTTTGACACCGAGTGCGCCCAGTCCGCCGGTGATCATATAACGGCCTTCGGCATCGAATGGGACGCTTGACTCAGGCGGAACATCTGCACGGACAATGCGCGCTGCAAATCGGTGCCCGGCCCGTAACGCCACTTGATCTTCACCGTCGCCATTCAGCAATTCTCGCAGCAGCTCCTCCGCGTCACTTGTGGGCGAGGGGTTTTCTCTCGCCTCAAGGTCCACGAGACCGCCCCAGTTGCGCGGATGCTCCAATGCGGCGCTGCGTCCCACGCCCCACAAGGCAGCGGCGACTGGCGCCGGCACGTCGCCGGGCGACGTCGAGATCACGTTGCGCGACACTAGCCAGATGCGAGCGGCCGAGTCCGGCCGGGATCGTCCTTCGATCACGGCTCGAAACAACGCCAGTGCGCCGCCGACCACGATCTTCTGCGCCTCCTTGAGCTCGCTGAACGTGACGTCACTGGCCGCTACGTCGAGCGGCCAAAGATCGACGACCCCGTGCAGGGAAACGGATTCCTGCGCGAACTCGGCGAGGGGTGTCGCCAGGGGTTTCAACAGATCGCCCGGACTCGAGGAATGCTTGCAAACGGAACCGGCGACCTCTGCGAAGGGAACGAGACGGCAGACTCCGCCGCGACGGGTCAACAAGTCGGCGAGCGCTGCGCCGACGCCGCCCCGGTCGGCGAGGATGAGCCAGCCGGAGGGCTCACCCGATGACCGATCCGGCGACGGCAGGTGCGGCTGCTCAAGCCATTGCAGCTGGTAGAGCCAGTCCGGCGTTCCCCGACGCGCGTTCGGTTCCAGCGCCTGAGGCGGCAATTGCTTGAGCGACAGACCCTCGAGCGTCGCCGCCTCACTGCCATCCTCGCGGTACACGGCAATATCGATCGTGATCGCTTGCCGATCGTCCTGCGCTGGCCGCCGCACGGCATGTACCCAGACTTCGCGCGCTATGGGCCCACTGCTGCGGAAGCGCTCGATGCTGATCGGCAAATAGGTATGGCCCATCTCCGGCGCGGTGCGGTCGAAATCGCCGTAGTCGTCGATCAGCGCCGGATATATGTGCAAGCAAGCATCAAGCAGCGCCGGGTGTAAAGTGTCGGCAGCTTCTAGGTGCGACGGCAATCGTACCCGGCTCAGCGCCTCGCCCTTGCCACGCCTGAGTTCCTCGATCGCGCGGAATGAGGGGCCGTATTGGAGACCGATTGCATGGAGCGTCTTGTAATAGAGTTCGGTCGCGATCGGGTTGGGGCAGCGCAGCCTGACTTCATCGAGCGGTGCGGAAGCGCGTCCATGATCTTGCCTCCAGCCCTCCTTTCGCGCCATTCCAACCATGTGCGTTCGCCACCCGTCGACCGCATCCGGCTCGACACTGGCCAAAGCAAACTCCGCCGTCGATCCGTCTATCGGCGTGAGAACCGATTGCACGACGCGTTCGCCGTCGTCCGGCAGGACCAACGCCTCACGATATTGCAGGTTGGCGAGCGCTACCTGATCGGTGCCGAAATGCTGCCGCGCCGCATCACGCAAGGCCGTGAGACCGGCCGCCAACGGCAGAACCGGCATGCCGTAGATGCGGTGATCGCCGAGGTAGTTGAAGCGGGCGAGACTATAAGTGGTCTCGAATTGAACCTCGGGTAACGTCGATCTAATGCGCTGACCGGTCAGGCTCATCTCTTGGGGATATGAACTGCGGGGGCGCGCGCTCGCATCGCGTTCTAGCCAATAGCGCCGATGCTCGAATGGATAAGTGGGCAACGAGGTACGGCTCTTGCGATAAGGCTCATTGAAACGGTCCCAGTCGACCTCGTAGCCGTGGACGTAGAGCTTGCCCACGGTGGTCAAGATCTCGTTGGTGTCGCTGCGGCTCGTGTTGCCGAGTGAACCCAGCCATGCCTGGGCACCGTCGAGGCATTGCCGCCCGAGAGCCAGCAGCGTGTTACCCGGACCGATCTCGATGAAATCGTCAACACCAAGTTTGGCCAGCGATTGTATGCCCTGCTCAAAGCGAACGGCTTCGCGCGCGTGATCGCACCAGTAGCCCGCGTCGGGTGGCCGCGTAAGCGTTGTGCCGGAAGTGGTCGAGATCCAACTGATCTGCGGTTGACGGGTAGATATCGTACCTGCCACGCGCTGGAACTCGTCCAGGATCGGCTGCATGAGGGGTGAATGGAAGGCGTGCGATACATTCAGCAGTTGGGAGGCCGTGCCGAGCGCCGAAAAATGCGCGGCGACGGCTGCAACGGCCTCGCGCTCACCGGATATGACGGTGTTGCGGGGCGCGTTCAGCGCGGCGACGGCGATGTTCGCCGTGTCGCCGAGCGACGCGGCGACTGTATTTTCGTCCGCGAAAATGGCGGCCATCGCCCCGGTACGGGGTAGGGATTGCATCAGCCGAGCGCGTTCGGCTACCAGCAGCAGCCCATCCTCAAGGGTGTAGACGCCCGCGCAAAAGCCCGCGGCGAACTCTCCGACGCTGTGGCCGAGCACGGCGTCGGGGACGATGCCCCACGACCGCAACAGCTGCGTCAACGCGGCCTGCACCGCGAATAAGGCGGGCTGCGTGTACGCTGTTTCGTGGATTGCGCCGGCGCCGTCACCCTGTGCGAAGAGCGCCTCCAAGAGCGGCCGCTCCAATCGGTCGCGCAACAATTCGGCGCAGCGGTCGACGACGGCACGGAATACTGGCTGATGGCGGTAGAGCTCCGCTGCCATGCCCGGATGCTGGGATCCCTGCCCGGAGAACAGGAAAGCAAGCCGGCGCCTTTTTCCCTGCGCCGGCATGCTATCGGCGCCCGCTGGGTTTTTTTTCAACTCTTCGGCCAACGCCGTGCGCAACTGCCCCACAGAGCTGACAAGCGTTGCAAAACGATGCGCGAAATGGTTTCGCCC
>Ga0318544_10000258_pt1 | contig 11509 bp, 7 predicted proteins | sample GRESIP168b4f25_FD_203480 | JGI IMG/M metagenome (GOLD analysis project Ga0318544, IMG submission 203480) | Tropical soil microbial communities from Luquillo Experimental Forest, Puerto Rico - GRE.SIPMG.168b4f25 | ecosystem: Environmental > Terrestrial > Soil > Tropical forest > Bulk soil...
AAAGGACATGGAGCGGCGTCCTCGTTGCAGATGCATCGCCTTGTTCGACCACGTCTGGCCCATTCGAGATCGAGTTCACCCGCCTCAAGGAGACCGCGCCTGATCTGCGTTTCACGGAGCGGTTCACGTGGGCTTCGGGGCGATCCGAGGTGTCGATCGACGTATGGTGGGACGAGTGGGTTGAGGATTATCGGATCGCCCGCATCGCCTCGTGCCCATGTCGCGACTAGCGCCCTCCTTGCGCCGATGTCGCGATGGCGGGCCGATTCACCAGCGCCTTGCGAGGTACTCCTCCACGCATGCCGCCGACGCCTTGGCGTAAGTGCCGCGGCGGCTGACCACCGAGCCGGTGAGGCGGCGTAGCGCAAGCGCCATCTCCGCCGCCTTTGCCACCACCGCGATGCCGTTGAGCACCAGCGCGCCGTCGATAATGAATGGGCGCTCGCGCGCAAACAGCAGCATCGGCAGGCCGCCGGCCGGGATGATGACCTCCGCCCCCGCCGCGACCAGCGGACGAACCTGTTCCACGAAATCGGCGCAGACCTGGGCGTAGCTTGCATCGTCGGTGAAGGCGCGCATGAAACCGGGCAGGTGCACGTGAATGGCCCGCACGCCGGTGACGCGCTGCTCGAGGCCGTGCGCCCTCACCTGCCGCTCATGCCAGTCGATAAAGATCGGATCGATGGTCACCAGACCAAGTTGGCGCCCCATGCTCAATGCTGCAAGCAGTGTCGCTTCGCCGAGACCAATCACGGGGATATCGACCGCACCGCGGATTTCCAAAAGGCCGGGCTCCTGGAAGTGACCGATGACGAACGCGTCGTATCCTGCGCGCTCCGCGTCCAGAGCGTTGCGGATGGTCTGCGCCGCGCAGCGGAATTCCGTCAGCGGATGGAAGAGGTGGTCGGGCGGGTCGAGGCCATGGACCTCGAACCGAATGTCGGGACCGGCGGCTGCGTCGAGCAACGTTTGCAGCCGCTCGATGTAGGGCGCCTGTTCGATCGGATGGACGAAGCTCTGATACCACAGCCGGGCGGGACGGGAAGGTTCGGCCATACGCTATACCCCAGCATCAACACCGCGCACCGGCGTGGCGGCTATGCGTCTGATCGCGAGCGGACTGCGGACATCGCGGCAGGCCCCAATCGTGCCCGGACCAGATGTCACGAAGCTCAAGATGCCGGCGCGGTCTTGGGCACGCGCGAAACGAGCGCACCTTACTCGGTCCCAATGTCGCGGTCACGGCGCCGCTCCTGCCTCCGGCGTCAATTTGTCGACGCGGCGAAGTTGCGGGAACGCCCACATCCAGATCAACATCACCACGATCGTGCCTAGGCCCCCGATCAGCGCGGACGGCACCGCGCCCAGCGCCGCCGCGACGGCGCCGGCGCGAAATTCCCCGAGCGAGCCCGATGAGCCCGTGAACATCGAGTTGACCGCCAGCACGCGGCCCAGCATGCCATAGGGGGTGCGCATCTGCACCAGCGACTGCCGGATGACCACGCTGATCGCGTCCGAGGCGCCGTAGATCACGAGCGCGAGGAACGACAGCGCGACCGACGTCGACAGTCCGAAAGCGAGGCTCGCCAGCCCGAACGTTCCGACCGCGGCATACATGATGCGTCCGGCGCTGCCGCCGATGGCGCGGCGCGCCAGCACGACCGAGATGGCGAGCGCCCCGACTGCCGGCGCCGAGCGCAACAGGCCGAGCGCCCACGGCCCGGCCTGCAGGATGTCGCGGGCGTAGATCGGCAACAGCGCGGTCACCCCCCCGAGCAGAACCGCGAACAGGTCGAGCGAGATCGCACCCAACAGGATCGGATGGCCGCTGATATAGCGAAAGCCGACGAACAACGTCTCGAGATTGATCGGCTTGCGCTCGTCGCTGCGGCGCGCGACGTGGATGAGGCTGATCAGCACGCTCGCCGCGATGAAGACCACGGTGCAGGTCGCGTAGACCCCGGTCGGGCTGAGCATATACAACAGTCCGCCCAGCGAGGGCCCGCAGATGACGGCGGTCTGCTGCGCGCTCACCGAGGCGGCGATCGCGCGCGGCAACAGCGTCACCGGCACGATGCCGGGCAGCAGCGCGTGGATGCTCGGCATTTCGAACGCGCGCGCCGTGCCCGACACGAACAGGATGGCCAGCATGGCGTCGCGGGTGAGCGAGCCGCGCGCGGTGCCGACTGCGAGCGCGAGCGCCGCCAGCGCCTTGCCCACCTGACAGGTAGCGACGACGACGCGCCGGTCGAAGCGGTCGGCGACCTGCCCGATCACCACCGACAAGGCCACCAGCGGCACGAATTGCACCAGCCCGACCAGGCCGAGGTCGAACGGATCGTTGGTGAGCTCGTAAATCTGCCAGCCGACCGCCACCCCCTGCATCATATAGGCGCCGTTGGTGAAGGTGCGCGCGCACCAGAACAGCACGAACGAGCGGTGGCGCGTCAACGAGGCGGCGGCGGGCTCGTGCATGGCGTGCGGGCTAGAGCGGAATGGCAAGCAGCGTGTCGATCAACCGGCTGTCGAGGATCACAATCTTCTCGGCGAAGCGAGCCTCGCCGTCGTCGAGCACGACGTGGTCGTGGTAGCGGCCGGTGGCGAACAGCGTGGTTTCGCCGTTCTGCATGATCCGGGCAACGATGAAGCTCGTCTGCGCCCGCGCGGTGCTGCCCTCGGCGGACGCGATCAGCGGTACCCCGATCACATGGCGGTAGCGCTGGGCTTCGTAGACGTTGGCATCGCGCAGCGAGCGCACGCGGTCGCGCAGCATGGCGCGCGAGGTCGCATAGATCATGCCGAGCGGCAAGCCACGCTCGAAATTCTCCGCCGTGGTGACGCGGTAGCGGCCCTGCTCGGTGAAGAAATCCGGCCACGCTTCGAGCTTGTCGTCGTCGATCGCCTGGACATAGCGGGCGTTGAGGTCTTCGACCTTGAGCTTGAGCTCGATGTTCATGTCAACCTAAACCGCCGCCACGGACGCCCGCGGCGCCGCTCGCGCCCTCGCCTACGCCGAATTGGGACCTGTTCATCAACCGCTAGTCTTTCAGACCAGCCTTGCGGAGTCCCTCGAGAAAGCGGGACCGATCGGCCGGGTCCGCGTAGACCGTGTTGTCCGCGACATGGGCACTCGATAGGTCGGGCTGCATCGTGAGCGTATGCGCGAGGGCCTCCCGCGCTTCGTCGATCCTGCCGAGCAATCCTAAGGACACCGTCATCAGCCGCCAAGCGCCGGCGTGGTGCGGATGCAGTGCCGCCGTCGCGCGGCACACCGCGATGGTCTCTTCGTATCTTTTGAGTGCGAACAGCGCCATGTACTGCACGATGGGCGCATAGATCGCCAGAAACGGATCGCGCGGGCTCAAGCGGTGTGCTTGCTCCAACGCCTGCAGCCCGCGTTCCGGCTGGCCGCCAACCGCCATGGCATATCCGAGCCCGGCGTGGCCGAGCGCAAAGCTGGGGTTGAGTTCGATCGATTGCGACAGATGCTGGAGCGCGAGCTCGGGACGCCGCCGGCGCGCGTGACCGAGTCCGACCACGAGGTGACCCCAGGGGTCTTCATCGTCGAGCATCACGGCCGTCGTGCCCGCAGCGAGCGCGCGGTCGGTGAATTCACCGATCGGCCGGCGGGTATCCAAGTTGAACATGGTCACATAGGTCCAGCCCAACAACGCATGCGCATGGGCGTAGCCGGCATCGAGCGCAATGGCCCGCTGCAGCAGCTCCTGCGCACGTCCGTGGTCTTGCGTGCTCATGCGCCACATGTGCGGCACCGCCTGCATGACCAAATCCCATGCGTCGATGCTCTGCGGCGGCTTTCTTCGCACGCGCGCCGCCTCGGCCACGAGAATCTGCGGACCGACCGAGCCGATGACGCGGTTGGTGATGTCATCCTGAAGCGCGAAGATATCGGCCAGTTCGCGATCGTATTTGTCCGCCCATAGATGACTGCCGTTGGCGGCGTCGATCAATTGGCTCGTGACACGAACGCGATTATCGGCCTTCCGAACACTGCCCTCCAGGACGTATCTCACGCCAAGCTGCGAAGCCACGTCGCGGATATCGATGGCTTGGCTCTTGTAGGTAAACGTGGAGTTGCGGGCAATGACGAAGAACCATCGCTGTCGGGAGAGGCCCGTGATGATGTCTTCGGTGAGACCGTCGGCGAAATATTCCTGGTCCGGATCGCGGCTCATGTTTTGGAAAGGGAGCACCGCAATCGAAGGCTTGTCCGGGAGCGGCAGCGGCTCGGCATCCGGCACGAGTTTGGCTGCCTCGTGCGCCGCCGCCGGCGTTGAGGGCGGTTGATCGCCCGCGCCGGCAGCCGGCGCAGAACCAGCCTCGTCGACGTCCCCGACGAAGCGAAACCCGCGCTTGTGCAGCGTGCGGATGAAGCTCTGGTCGTTGCCGCTGTCTCCCACCGCGCGCCGCGCCGCGCTGATGCGGGAGCTCAACGCCGCGTCCGAAATGGCGCGGCCCTGCCAAATCGCGTCGACCAATTCGTCCTTGCTGACGATGCGATCCCGGTTGCGAACGAGATGCACGAGCAAATCGAAAACCTGCGGCTCGATATGAACGATCGCGCCGGCGCGGCGCAACTCGTGGCGCAAGATATCGATCTCGAAATCGGCGAAGCGGAAGTGCAAAGCAGCCCCCGTTGCTGAGACGGTTCTCGTCGCCGCCCGACGGTGCCTTGTCAAATAGTCATCGGCGGCGACTGGAGCGGTTGCACTCTACCATATGCAGAAAATCTTCAGGGAATCTCCACAGAGATTCCAGACGGGCTGTAGTTCGACTTCAAGTGTGTCATCTCGTCCGCTCCTAAGGACACCGCCCGTGCCTGCGGCACCCATTGAACCCCGATTCACAGCTCACGCGCCTCTGTGCTGAGGCCAAATCTTCGAAAGGACTTACGACCATGGCGATTAAGGCCAGTTTTTCCCCGACCGCCGGCTTGTTGTCGGTGTTCGGCGACAGCCTCGATGACACCATCGTGATGAGCCGCGACGCGGCGGGTCAAATTCTCGTCAACGGCGGCAACGTCTCCATCACGGGCGGCACGCCGACGGTCGCCAACACCGCGTTAATCCAAGTGTTCGGCCAGGGCGGCAACGACACGATCGCGCTCGACGAATCAAACGGCGCCTTGCCCGCCGCCCAGCTGTTCGGCGGCGCCGGCAATGACGTGCTGACCGGCGGCTCGGGCGCGGATCTGCTCTTCGGCGGCGCGGGCAACGACACCCTCCTGGGCAAAGGCGGCAACGATCTGCTGTTCGGCGGCGCCGGCAACGACGTGCTGACCGGCGGCGACGGCGACGACCAGGTGTTCGGCGAAGGCGGCAACGACCGCATGATCTGGAATCCCGGCGACGACAGCGACCTCTTCGAGGGCGGCGACGGCGTCGACACCGCCGAGATCAATGGCGGCAACGGCTCCGAAACCTTCACGATCACGGCCAACGGCACGCGCGTGCGTTTCGACCGGCTCGACCCGGCGCCGTTCTTCCTTGATATCGGCACAACCGAAAATCTCGTCCTCAACGCCAACGGCGGCGACGATACCATCACCGCCGGGAACGGCCTCGCCGGCCTCATCAAGCTCACAATCGACGGCGGCTCGGGCAACGACACCATCACCGGCGGCGACGGCAACGACACGCTCATCGGCGGCGATGGCAATGACCTCATCATCGGCGGCCGCGGCAACGACACGGCGCAGCTCGGCGCCGGCGACGACACGTTTGTCTGGAACCCGGGCGACGGCAGCGACGTCGTCGAGGGCCAAGACGGCATCGATACGCTCGTGTTCAACGGCGCCAACATTAACGAGAAAATCGACATCTCGGCCAACGGCAGCCGCGTGCGGCTCACCCGCGACATCGGCACCGTCACTATGGATCTCAACGGCATCGAGCACATCCAGCTCAACGCCTTGGGCGGCGCCGACAACATCACGGTCAACGATCTTTCCGGCACCGGCGTGACGCAGGTCGCCATTGACCTGGCATCGCCGCCCGGCAGCGGCGCCGGCGACCTCGCGGCGGACAGCGTGACTGTCAACGCCACCAAGGGCGACGACGTCATCGAGGTGCTGGGCCAGGACGGCTCGCTGACGGTCGCCGGCCTGCCGGAGCTCGTCACCATCAGCGCCTCGGAGGCGACCGATGCGCTCGTCGTCGCTGGTGGCGCCGGCAACGATACCCTCTCGGCCATGACGCTGCCGGCGCTAAACACGATGCTCACCCTCGATGGCGGGGCGGGCAACGACGTCCTGCTCGGCAGCCGCGGCGACGACCGTCTCCTTGGTGGCGATGGCAAAGATTTCGTCGACGGCAACCAGGGCAACGACATCGCCCTCCTCGGCGCCGGCGACGACGTGTTCCAATGGGATCCAGGCGACGGCAGCGACACGGTCGAAGGCGAGGCCGGCACCGATACGCTTGTGTTCAACGGCGCCAACATCAATGAGCGCATGGACATCTCGGCCAACGGCGAGCGCGCGCGGCTTACCCGCGACATCGGCAACATCACCATGGACCTCAACGGCGTCGAGCACATCGAGGTCAACGCCCGAGGTGGCGCCGACACCGTCACGGTCAACGATCTCACCGGAACCGACGTCAAGCAGGTCGCCATCGATCTGGCGGGAACGCCGGGAAGCGGCCAGGGCGACGGAGCGGCCGACAGCGTGACCGTCAATGGGACCGGCGGCAACGATCACATCACCGTCGCCAGCAGCGGCGCATCGGTGGTCGTCAACGGGTTGGCGGCGCAGGTGACGATCGCCGGCGCCGAGCCCGACAAGGACTCGCTCGTCGTCAACGGCGCTGCCGGCAACGACACCATCAACGCCTCTGCGCTCACGGCCGGCCAGATCAACCTGACCATCAACGGCGACGCCGGCGACGACGTCATTACCGGCAGCCAGGGCGATGACCAGGTCATCGGCGGGCAAGGCAGCGATACGGCCCTGCTCGGCGCCGGCAATGACACGTTCATCTGGAACCCGGGCGACGGCAGCGACACGGTCGACGGTCAGGCCGGCAACGACACGCTCCAGTTCAACGGCGCCGCCATCGCCGAGAAGATCGATGTCTCGGCCAACGGCGGGCACGCCCGGCTCACCCGCGATATCGGCACCGTCACCATGGATCTCAACGGCGTCGAGCACATTGACGTCAACGCCCTGGGTGGCGCTGACACCATTAACGTCCACGACCTGAGCGGAACGGACGTGACGGTGGTCAATATCGACCTCGAGAGCGCCCCCGGCTCGGGCGTCGGCGACAGCGCACCGGACAAGATCACCATTGACGGGACTGCCGGCAACGACGTGATCCAGATCGTCGGTGACGCCAGCGGGGTCACCATCTTCGGCCTTGCCGCCACGGTACACATCACCGGGTTCGCCGCCGCCACGGACCAGCTCGTCATCAATGGGCTCGCCGGCGACGACGTCATCACGGCGTCCGGGCTGGCGGCGGGCGCCATCCAGCTCACCGCCAATGGCGGCGACGGGGACGACATCCTGATCGGCAGCCCCGGCAACGACACCTTGGCTGGCGGCGCAGGAGACGACGTGCTGATCGGCAACGGCGGGCAGGACGTCCTCGACGGTGGACCGGGCAGCAACACCGTCATTGCATCCGCCACCGTCGCCCCGATGAGCAGCAACACCACCGACAGCGTGACACCGACCGACGGCTCGAGCTCGGCGAATCTCGCTGTGCTGGGGCAGTTCATGGCCTCGAGCTTCGTCACTGCCGGCGATGCGCCCGGTACGACGCCGATCACCGATCAGCCGTCGAACCAGCAGCCGCTGTTGACGCAGCCGCACGCCTGAACCCCGCGTAGCCCCGGAGAGCGCAGGTGAGCACTAACGCCGACAGCGCGAGACCAGCCGATCCGGGGCTCGAAGCCCTCGTGACGTTGCTGCAGTTCCAAGGCGTTGCCGCTGATCGCGAACAGATCAGGCATCGGCTTGGAACGGCCAAGATCGGCGCACCGGAGATGCTCCGGTGCGCCAAAGATCTCGGGCTCAAGGCCCGAGCCTACCGCACCGATTGGTCGCGGCTTGCCAAAACGCCCTTGCCCGCCATCGCGGCGCTGCGCGACGGCGGGTTCATGGTGGTCGCCAAGGCGGCCGAGGATAAGGTCTTGGTGCAGTCGCCGCTGGCGCCCCGGCCCGCCTTGATGACGCGGGCGGAGCTGCTCGCGGTCTGGGACGGCGAGTTGATCCTCATGACCCGCCGGGCGGGACTGTCGGACGTCACCCGCCGGTTCGACATCACCTGGTTCCTGGGCGCGATCCACAAATATCGCCATCTCCTGAGCGAGGTGCTCCTCGCGTCGTTCTTCCTGCAGCTGTTCGCGCTCGTCTCGCCGCTGTTCTTCCAGGTGCTCATCGACAAGGTGCTGGTGCACCGGGCCTTGAGCACCCTCGACGTGCTGGTCATCGGCCTGCTGGCGATCTCGGCTTTCGAGACCATTCTGGGCATCCTGCGGACCTATCTGTTCGCGCACACCACCAACCGCATCGACGTCGAACTCGGCGCGCGCCTGTTCCACCACCTGCTGGCTTTGCCGATGGCCTACTTTCAGGCGCGCCGCGTCGGCGATTCGGTCGCGCGGGTGCGCGAATTGGAGAACATCCGCAATTTTCTCACCAGCTCGGCCCTGACCCTCGTCATCGACCTTTTCTTCACCTTTGTGTTCCTGGCGGTCATGTTCTTCTACTCGCCGCTGCTGACTGCGATCGTATTCGGCTCGTTCCCGTTCTATATCACGATCTCGGCAGCGGCGACGCCGCTGTTCCGGCGGCGGCTGAACGAGAAATTCCAGCGCGGCGCCGAGAACCAGGCCTTTTTGGTCGAGAGCGTGACCGGCATCGAGACGCTCAAAGCCATGGCGGTCGAGCCGCAGATGCAGCGCCGCTGGGAAGAACAGCTGGCCGGTTACGTGGCCGCGAGCTTCCGGGTCGTGAGCCTCGGCAACACCGCGAGCCAGGTGGTGCAGCTCGTCAGCAAGGTCGTCACCGCCGGCCTGCTCTATTTCGGTGCCAAGCTGGTCATCGACGGCAGCTTGTCGGTCGGCGAGCTCGTGGCCTTCAACATCCTCGCCGGCCGGGTCAGCACGCCGGTGCTGCGCCTCGCGCAGATATGGCAGGATTTTCACCAGGCACGCCTGTCGGTCCTGCGGCTGGGCGACATTCTCAACACCACGGCCGAGCCCACCTACACGCCGGGGCGCGCGCGGCTGCCTGCGATCCGCGGCAACATCAAGTTCGACCATGTCACGTTCCGCTATCGCATCGACGGACCGGAAGTCCTGCACGACGTCAGCTTCGAAGTGCCGCCCGGGCAGATGGTCGGCATCGTCGGACCTTCCGGGTCGGGCAAGAGCACGTTCGCGAAGCTCGTGCAGCGGCTCTACGTTCCGGAGAGCGGGCGCGTGCTGGTCGACGGCATGGATCTCGCCATGGCCGACCCGGCATGGCTGCGGCGCCAGATTGGCGTCGTCCTGCAGGAGAACGTGCTGTTCAACCGCTCGGTGCGCGAGAATATCGCCCTCGCCGACCCCGCCATGCCGATGGAGCGCGTCATCGCGGCGGCAAAGCTGGCGGGAGCGCACGAATTCATCCTCGAGCTGGCCGAAGGCTACGACACGATCGTCGGCGAACGCGGCTCTACCCTCTCGGGCGGCCAGCGCCAGCGCATCGCGATTGCCCGCGCGCTCATTACCGACCCACGCATTCTGATCTTCGACGAGGCGACGAGCGCCCTCGATTATGAGAGCGAGCGCATCATTCAGCAAAACATGAAGGAGATCGCCAAGGGGCGGACGGTTCTCGTCATCGCACACCGGCTTTCAACCGTGCGGACGACGGACCGCATCGTCACGCTCGAGCGCGGTCGCCTGGTCGAGGACGGCACCCATGACGCGCTGATCAAGACCGGCGGCCGCTATGCATCGTTGCATCGGTTGCAGGCAGGAATCCATGAAGTCGCCTGAACCCGCCACGCCCGTCAAGCCGATGCGGCGCGTGATCCCGTTTCGGCGCGCGCACGAAAGGCGCGGCGAAGAGCTGGCGTTCCTGCCGGCGGCGCTTGAAATCGTGGAGACGCCGCCGTCGCCGATCGGCCGTACGATCGGCGCCACCATCATCCTGCTGTTCTGCGCGGCGCTGGTATGGGCCTGGTGGGGCACGATCGACATCGTTGCGTCGGCGAGCGGAAAAATCGTGCCGAGCGGCCGCACCAAGATCGTCCAACCGTTCGAGACCGGGGTTGTGCGCTCCATTCGGGTAGACGACGGGCAAGCGGTCAAGGCCGGTGACGTGCTGATCGAGCTCGATCCGACCGTAAACGCCGCGGAACGCGATCACCTGCGCAGCGACCTCCTCGCCGAGCAGCTCAACATCGCGCGGCTGCGCGCGGCGCTCGCCGCCGGGGACGATCCTCTCGCCGACTTCACGCCGCCCGCCGAAGCAGACCCGGCACTGCTGCGCACTCAGCGTCAGCTCTTGCTCCACCAAGTGGCCGAGCACCGCGCCAAGCTCGGCGCGCTCGACCGTCAGCAGGCGCAGAAGGAGGCCGAGCAAGCCACGACCGCGGCCACCATCCATAAGCTCGAAACCATGATCCCGGTCATCCAGCCGCGCGTCGACATCCGCAAGACGCTCATGGAAAAGGAGCTGGGCTCGAAGCTCACCTATTTCGAAACCCTCCAGCTGCTGGTCGAGCAACAGGAGGAACTCAGCGTTCAGAAGAGCCATCTGCACGCAGCGGAGGCGGCCGTCGCCGCGATTCGCGAGACGCGCGGCCAGACGGTGGCCGAATATCGGCGCACGCTCTCCGACGAACTCGCCAAGGCCGAGCAAAAGGCGAACGGGCTCACCCAGGATCTGATCAAGGCCGAGCAGAAGACCAGGCTTCAGCAGCTCACCGCTCCCGTGGACGGCGTGGTGCAGCAGCTCGCGATCCACACCGTCGGCGGCGTCGTCACCCCAGCGCAGTCTTTGCTGATGGTCGTGCCCAGCGACAGCCGGCTCGAAATCGAGGCCATGGTGTCCAACCGCGACATCGGCTTTGTCCAACCCGGACAAGACGCCGAGATCAAGATCGACACTTTCAATTTCACCCGCTACGGCCTCTTGCACGGCCAGGTGCTCAGCGTCTCGCAGGACGCCATCATCCGCGACCGGCAACAAGACCGCTCCAAGGACCGGGCGCTGGGGACGCAGAGCGAGAGCAGCGAGCCGACGGGCCAGGAGCTCAATTACAGCGCGCGCATTTCGCTCGACCGCACCAAAATGCAAATCGACGGCCGAATGGTCAATCTATCCCCCGGCATGGCGGTGACGGTGGAAATCAAGACCGGATCGCGCACGATCCTGAGCTATCTCTTGTCGCCGCTCATCCGCTACCGGCAGGAGACCCTGCACGAGCGCTGAAGCGCGCGGCGGATAAGCGAAACGGTGTCGTCGGTAAGCGATGGCATCCTCGACCTC
>Ga0318544_10000265_pt1 | contig 11429 bp, 12 predicted proteins | sample GRESIP168b4f25_FD_203480 | JGI IMG/M metagenome (GOLD analysis project Ga0318544, IMG submission 203480) | Tropical soil microbial communities from Luquillo Experimental Forest, Puerto Rico - GRE.SIPMG.168b4f25 | ecosystem: Environmental > Terrestrial > Soil > Tropical forest > Bulk soil...
ACCTACTGTTGCGGCTCCTCGGCAAAGACATTCTCAGGCTAGGATGGAAGCGAGACGACTCGACCTACTGGATCGCCCGCAATCCGCCCGGACCCGCCCCCGACACATTGAAAAACCAGTTCTGATCAGAGGGGAGCCCGTGTCATGATGTCATTCCTGCGCGAATACTGGATCTTTTTGCGGGTGCGTAAGAAGTACTGGCTCTTGCCAATCTTCATCGTCATATCGATCTTCGGCGGCCTGATCGGGCTGACCCAGGGTACCGCGGTGGCACCGTTCATCTACACGCTGTTCTAGGTGATTGACGCGCTACGGCCATGCGTGTGCTCGGCATCTCAGCCTTCTACCACGACAGTGCCGCGGCCATTGTCGAGGAGGGCCGCGTCGTGGCAGCGGCCCAGGAGGAGCGCTTCACACGCAAGAAGTTCGACGCGAGCTTCCCGCACCGGGCGGTCGAGTATTGCCTCGAGGCCGCGCGATGCAGCCTGAAGAACGTCGACATTATCACGTTCTACGACAAGCCGTTCCTCAAGTTCGAGCGGCTCATCGAGACCTACCTCGCCTTCAGCCCGCGTGGGTTCCAGTCGTTCCGACTCGCCGTTCCTCTTTGGCTGCGCGAGAAGCTCTTCCTGAAGTCGCTCCTGCGCGGCCGCCTCAATGAGATCGAGGATGGCATCGATTGGGAGCAGAGACTCCAGTTCTGCGAGCACCACCTCAGTCATGCAGCCTCTGCCTTCTACCCCTCGCCGTTCGAGCGGGCCGCGGTTCTGACGATGGACGGCGTGGGTGAGTGGGCGACGACCTCGGCGGCGCTGGGCTCGGGTGCCAAGCTCGCCATCTCGAAGGAGATTCATTTTCCCCACAGCCTGGGGCTCCTCTATTCGGCCTTTACGTATTATACGGGTTTCAAGGTCAACTCGGGCGAGTACAAGCTCATGGGGCTTGCCCCGTACGGGTCGCCGCGGTTCGTTTCAACCATCCGCGATCACCTGATCGACGTGAAGGAGGACGGCTCGTTCCGCCTCAATCTCGATTATTTCAACTACTGCACCGGGCTCACCATGACCAACAGTCGCTTTCACGGGCTGTTCGGCGGGCCTCCCCGCAAGCCCGAGGCGCTTCTCGAGCAGCGGCATATGGACATTGCCGCGTCGGTGCAGGCTGTGGTCGAGGATGCCGTGCTGAAGCTAGCGCGCGGGCTAGGCCGGGAAAATGGTGAGAGGAACCTGTGCCTTGCCGGCGGCGTGGCGCTGAATTGTGTCGCTAATGGCAAGGTGCTCCGCGACGGGTGCTTCGAAAGGATCTGGGTGCAGCCTGCCGCAGGCGACGCCGGCGGTGCCCTCGGCGCGGCGCTGGCCAGTTATCACTTGCAGGCCGGGCAGCCCCGCACCGTGATCGATGCCAAGGCACTTGACGGCATGGCGGGATCCTATCTCGGCCCCGAGTACGACCAGGACGAGATCGAGCGGCGCCTGACCGGAGCCGGTGCGCGATTCGAGAGGCTCTCCCTTGAGGACATGCTCGAGGCGACAACCCGGGCACTCGCCGAGTCCAAGGCTGTCGGCTGGTTCCAGGGACGCATGGAGTTCGGGCCGCGCGCATTGGGTGCGCGCTCGATCCTCGGCGATCCCAGAAGCCCCTCTATGCAGAAGAATTTGAATCTCAAGGTGAAATACCGCGAGAGCTTCCGCCCCTTCGCGCCCGCCGTGCTGCGCGAGCACGCCCCCCATTGGTTCGAGCTCGACGGCGACAGTCCCTACATGTTGCTCGTGGCCCCGGTTGCCGCCCAGCACCGCCGCGCGATGACCTCCGCCGAGGAGGCGCTGTTCGGGATCGACAAGCTCAACGTCGCGCGCTCCTCGATCCCCGCCGTCACGCATGTCGACTATTCGGCTCGCGTCCAGACCGTGCACGCGGCGACGAACCCGCTCTTTCATGAGCTGCTCGAGCGGTTCTACGCGCTGACCGGCTGCCCCGTGCTCGTCAACACCTCTTTCAACGTCCGCAGTGAGCCGATCGTGTGCTCGCCCGAGGACGCCTTCCGATGCTTCATGGGCACCGAGATCGAGATGCTCGTGTGCGGTAGTTCCGTGTTGCGCAAAGAGAACCAGGACCCCGCGCTGAAACGGGACTACCGCGAAGAATTCGATCTCGATTGATACCTTAGTCGCGAGTACGCCCATTCAAGACCACATCAGTGCGAGGGTGGAACCGAGAGGAGACCCCGCCTTTGGGCTGCGTCGCATGAGCTTCTTTGCGTCTCGTTTCCGTCGCCTGCTTCAGTCTCCGACCTGAGCGAGGAATTGACTAAATGTCTCGTAGATGGTTATTCACGATACTGACGTTCGTTATCGTCCCGACTTGAGGTATGTCTTTGACATCAAGGAGGACTGCAATGGCAAGGAAGCGATACAAGCCTGAAGAGATCGTTGCGAAGCTGCGGCTGAAGCAGGTTGAGGATAGCTACACCAAATAGCGTTCACCCCCGTCCATGCGTGGCGAGTCGCACCATCGTTGCGTCTACCTCTTCGACCCACCGAGCAACACTCCGCCTTGCTTTCGTTTTCTCCACAGTTGATCCTGCACGATTGCGACCGCGACCTTAATCGGCTCGGTAAGCCGAAACAGGCCCACAACTATGATAAGGTAAATGGAGATACAGAAGCCGGTCGACAAACAGATACGGACGAAGCTGGAACAATCGGTGAGAGCGGTTGTTTGCAGCCACCAGCCTCCAGCCGTAGCGCTGATTGCGCCGATCAGCTGCTGGCCTACGGCCCGGATCACCAGTGCGGCGCCAGCGCCTATCGGGCGGCCCGCATAACTGATCGAGGGTGCGGCGAGGAGCAAGCTCGACATGACGACCGCCACCGCGACCCCTGTGGCGCCAAAGGCTAGACCTCCGAGCACTGCCACGACCTGGACAACGACCGAAACGATTCCCCAGTTTCGCCAGCGGTCCGCTCTCCCAGTGGAAAGATGCAGCCAGCCCTGTGAGCCTTCAATAACTTGGAAAATACCGCGCAAGGCAATAATACCTAGCAGTAAACCGACCGGCCGCCACTTTTCGCCCAACAACATGACCGTCAGGTCTTGGGCCGTCACCGACAGAATCGCCGCCGCGGGCATCATGAAAAACGCTAGAGCAGACAATGCTGCTTCGTATTTTTGCCGAAGGGCAACAGGATTAGATTGAAGTTTGCTGAGGGCCGCGCTTCCGACCGTGTGCAGCTGAAGAAGTGTCGAAAAGATTGAGTTATCGTATAGTGTTATTGCATTTTGATAATAGCCCACCTCATCAGGCCGATAGAACAAACCCAGCGCAATCCGATCCACTGCTCGGGCAACAGCATACATGACCGAAAAACCTACCACGTGTAGCCCAAAGCGGACCATTGACTTCACTTCATTGTCAAAGACCGGGAAGCCGGGCCGCCATCGGCACACGAGCCACGCTCCGATAGCAATGCAGAGCGAGGATACAATTGGACGGAACACCAGCGCCCAGTAGCTATAACCGCAACTTGCCATCAAGACGGCGATGGCAATTCCTATCAAGGTGCTTAGAATCTGTATTTTCGCAATTCTGGCGAATTGCATCGTTCGCCGTAAAAGCGCTATGTGTTGGTTTGACATCCCCCACAGCACGAAGGTGACCGCAGAACAGAGCGCGATAGTCTCTAGCCTGGGTTCGCGGTATATCCATGCAATCAGCGGAGAACAGGCAGCTACAACCACCGCAATTGCCAGCCCACTTCCACTACTGAGCCAAAAAAGACTACTGACCTGACCTCGCGTTATCTTACTTCTTTGTGTTGTCGCGTCTCCGAGACCGAGATCGATTAGCAATGGCGCAAAGCTTGTCAGAACGGTGACGATCGCGACTAATCCGAAATCCTCCGGCGTCAAGAGCCGTGCCAAGATGACCGCAGCGGCTATCTGGAGAACCCCGTTACCGTATTGCGTTGCAACCGATACAGCGCCGCCGCGCAAAGCCAGGCGCCCCAGGTCTCTCGACTCCTTGTGGTCCTCGAAATAAACTCCCACGCCATCGACCATGCTTTCAATCACCTGCGTTCACCGAAGAAAACAGCTGCATACCGCATCTACGCCTCTCTTATTGTTCAACGGCTCCAGGCCTGCATAATGCCACGGCCAGAAAGTCTTCATGCAAGGGTCTAAGAGAAAATAAAATGAGGTTGCTCAAGGAGCAGAGCAACCGTATCTTCGATGCTCTATAGGATGATCACGTTACCCTTCGCCGGGGCCGCCCCGCGCGGCCTCCATCCCGGAAATGAATGTCCTGCCCATCTCGCCGCAGGATCGAGTGATGGCTAAGCTTATCGAACACTTGAGTCAATTTCTGCAAAGTTTCGGTGTTGCCGGGCTTGCCCTTCTCTTTCTTCCAGTCTTGATCGCGGCATTGGCGCGCAACGTTGCTTTGGCATTGGCCACCAGCTTGCTTTCCTTTACCTCGTTAATGCTTTTTATTGCTCCGGCTTCTGCAACCAGCGGCCTCGCTATCGTGAGTGGGCTGGGCTCTTTCTTAGTGGCGTTGGAAAGCATCGTTGCGCGTGGACGGATGATGGCTTTCAATAAGGAAGTAGCCGATCTGAGTAGCCGCGTGAACCAGTTGGAGAGCGCCGAGCAGCGGCGCCTAGCGCTTGAGGTTAAGCGGAGAAATCGCCGAAAACAAAATTTCGCCAAAGAGGTGATCGCCCGTGAAGAATTCGGAAGCGATTGATCCGTGGCGATGATTTGACTTTGGCAAGTAATCAATTTTGCAAGAACGCGGGGTGGACGGAGCGACGCTTGCAGGTTAACGATGCCAGAAGGACGCTCGCGGGGGTTAATTTCATTAGAGAGATGTCCGACCTATATTACTTGGGAAGCTCAAAATGGCGCCCGTCGCGCGAATTCCTGAGAATCATCTCGTCGCTGCCCACCCCAACCACCCGCGAGGGCACATTCACCGCGAGCTCCTTGCGACGTTGCCGGGCTGGCGGTCAACCTGAGATTGGTGAAGGACTACGATGCAATCATGCTATTTGGATTGGGGCTCGTTCTCGCCATAGTCGCTTATCTCCTATTCATAATTCATTAGAAGGGACGCCACTTTGCGCAACAAGCCTTGGTTTAAAGGCTTCTGGTGGACCTTCGGCTGGCTGGCAGCGCTGAGCGGAGTTGCAATAACTTAGTCAGCTTTTGGGCGGGCCTTAGGTGCAGGCTAGGTACATCTGCCTCCGTAAAGTAGCGCCGGGCGAAATCTATGGTTGTTTGGAATTTGGCTGGAGCACGTGTTGAAAAATATCCCTTTTCATGATCGCTATAAGGAGTTCACCGACGAGCTCACCCATGCTCATGTTGCGGAACTGTGCCTCGAACGCTAGTTGCCTGATCATGTCTTGCGTGAGTGGCAACTCACGTGTTCGCTCGTGACCTCGGTACTTCATCCTGAGGGCGAAGGTTGCCAAGTCCATCTCGTGCGTTCTCGCCCGCTCTTCGTGCGGCGTTGTCGTTTCGGGTTGCTCCACTGGACCCGACTGTGAATTTTGTTGAGGTTGTCCGCTTATCGGTGGCAACGGAACACCCCCATGGCGACTAGCGGTATACGTGCTGGTCCCATTATGAGGTCGGTCTCGCCGCAGCAAAGCCATTCCGTTATCAAAAACAACTCGCCGCAGACTGATCCCTAACCTTGAACAGGTGACTTGCAGCGAACCAACGGTCACGCCGATCAACTCGGCGATCTCCTCTCGGCTCTTTCCTCGCTCAACGAGATTCCTGATCTGCTGAACTCTCTCCGGCGTAAACTTTATTGGTCTTCCATGAGTTGGGAGCTGTGTGGCAAGCTCTGCGGTCTGCATCATTTTTGTATCCCTTCGAGCACGGCTCCTTCGTCTTATGCTTCCGGTTTTCGACTGGCTGCGCGGGGAGTGAGTTAAGCCTCCGATGTGAATCGGTGTGAGCTGGCGGCACTGATGGTCGCCACGTGCTCCCGGTGCCGGGGCCGGTGTTAGGTCGTTGTGGAGAGGAGCATCCGCGAGCCCTGTGTCGTCCATCCGACCCGCGTGTTTAGCCAGCCCCTGCAATCTAACTTAAAGAATAGATTTAAAAATACCTCCGGCAAGCAAAAATTGTGGCGAGAATGTGCTTAGCCGCAAGGGATTTGGTTAAGTTAAATTAACGCAAGCGCAATGCTAATTGTTGTTTGAACGGGCATCGGATCGCGCCGTAAGCGTGAAAGGAAATCGCGAATGGTCTGGCCAGTGGCTGACCGCGTGATTTTACAACAGTCAGAAAATTTTTTTCGCCCCTGAAACTGCTACGTACTTTTTCGGCTTGTCACTTGCTTACGATAACCACGGGGGGCGACGAATGGGCAACACGCAAATCGATCAAAATTTATTTGCTGCGCTCTACATGCTGGGCTTCAATTTCTCGGGTGGCGATCTCTCCAGCGGAGTCCGAGGTGCTGGTAGCGGTCAGCACCTCGCGTCTGTCTTGCAAGAGGGCCGGGAAAACGCGAACATTGATGCCGGTTTGGGATTCATCTGGAGAATCTCGGGTTAAACCATCAACGCCTCGGGCAATTGCCCGTGGGTGATCTGGAAGAAGAAGTAACCGCATGTCCGATTCAACACGGTGTGGTGCATGACGCGGGATTTCTGGCGCGGCAAGAAGGTATTCGTTACCGGCAACACAGGCTTCAAGGGGAGCTGGCTGAGCCTGTGGCTTGCCCACGTGGGCGCCCGGGTCCAGGGCTATTCCCTCAAACCACCCACCAAGCCGAGTCTCTTCGAGCTGGCGAAGGTTGGCGAAGTGGTTCCGACCATCGAGGGCGATATTCGCGATTTGCCGCGCCTGTCGGCCGAGATGGCGAAGTTCGGCCCTGACATCGTGCTGCACCTCGCGGCGCAGACCGTGGTGCTGTCCGCCTACGAGGATCCGATCGAGACCTTCTCGACGAACGTTGTCGGTACGGCGAGCGTGTTCGAGTCGGTCAAACGGCTGCCTGGAAAGTGCACCGTCGTCAACATCACGACGGACAAGGTGTACGAGAACGTCCACTGGGTATGGGGTTATCGCGAGAACGACCGCCTGGGCGGGCGCGATCCGTATTCGGCCAGCAAGGCCGGCGCCGAAATGGTGGCGCACGCCTACCGGGAATCATTCTTCGGCCCGCAGGCCGACGGCACACATCGCATTGCAATGGCCAACGCACGCGCCGGCAACGTGATCGGTGGAGGCGATTGGACGCCGTATCAAGTCATCCCCGATACGGTCCAGGCGATGATCAAGGGTCAGCAGGTCGTGTTGCGGCATCCCACCGCAACGCGTCCGTGGCAGCACGTGTTGGATTGTCTGAATGGCTACCTGACGCTGGCGGAGGCCCTGCACGGCAACCCGCACAAGTTCGCGAGCAACTGGAACTTCGGGCCGCCCGATGAGCAGGCCCAGCCGGTTGCGCGCCTCGTCGAGATGCTCGCCGGCCACTGGGGCGTTCAGTATCCCTGGCGAAAACATTCGGAGCAGCACGCGCACGAGGACATGGCCCTGCTGCTGAACTGGCAGAAGGCGCGCGCGGAGCTCGGTTGGTACTGCCGCCTGCCGCTGGCGCAGGCTGTTGAATGGATCGCGAGCTGGTACAAGCGCCAGCATGCCGGCGAGAGCGCGCGTGCGCTCTGTCATGAGCAGATCGATCGTTACATGAGAGTACTCGCCGACCTAGCGATAGGCATCGAAGGGGCTCGCTCCATAGCTCATCAAACCGCCGGCGGCAGCGGCGTCGCGCCAGGGATAGACCACAGGCATGCCATGGTGCGCGGCCAGTGCGACCAGTTGCTCGCGGTTGAAGAAGAGGAACTTAAACCAGCGACCCCCACCGTCGATTTCCACCGTCGATTTTGAATTTCACATACGGGCGATAGCGGCGATCCATCAATCTAGGCATACCAACAGGCACATGATGATGAAGTCATTCTTCCTGGTAACCGCGCTCATCGCGGCTGCCTCTAGTGCCGAGACTCAATCATACAACTGGAACTCGCGGCGCGTTGTCGTTGATCCTCCAACGGCCGCGCAACGCGCCGCTGCAGATGAGGAAGCACGACGACAGGAAAAAGCGCGCGACGCCGCAGGCAACACATCCGGCGCATCCACCCTGCATGGAGCCGACACGCGAATGCTCGTTGGGATCGACCACGAGTGTGCGGCTGACCCCGAGCACGCCCGGTGGGCATTGCTCGGCATCTGCCGTGCCGATCAGCAAAACCAGAATGGCGCACGCCGCAATGGTGCTGCGCATGATCCTTTTAAACCTCGTTTGGGCAGGCCTGGCTCGATGTTCGTCAATGCAACACAACCGGCCTCTGGCGTTTTCACGCTTGAGCGGAAAGGGCCGAATTCTACGTTCGATCCGCTCTGCTAACTAGCCCTAGCCGTGAACGGCTAGGGATCTTTTCCGTCCATGGCAGCGATGAACAAATGTTTGACGCTGATGAACAAGTCCTTGGACGGGGGCGAAGCGACTAAGAAGCGGCCCGCCGCTGTCTGGCGGCAGACGGGTGACGACAGTAAGGGAATTCGTGATGCAAATCAAAATTTATTTGCTACGCTCTATCTGCTGGGCTTCAATTTCTTGGGTGGCGATCTCTTGAGCGGAGAAATTGCCGAGATCAAGGGCGCTAGTGCATCCGCCCGGCGAGGAGTTGAAATTCGTCGTCGAGTTGCCGGGTGAGAAGCAAATGACGTTCAGTGTCGACCGATATCAAATCGTCAGCTTGGCCGAGCGTTGGCAATGACGCGCAACTGTCTTGAGATCAAGCTCAAGACCCTCAGTAAACGTGCCTTTGTCCAATCCCTCAAGACTGGGTCAAGTCCGACTCGTGCTGGATAAACGAGTTGGGGATGCGGTGACATTTGCGCTTACGATCGGCGCGGTTCGCTCGGCGTGAACGCGATTGAGCTCGCTGCGGATCGCGGTCAGTTGGCGGCGTTCGAATTCGGTCATGCGCAAGCCACGCCAGCGTTCGGCCGCGCGGATCAGCGCAGCGTGCATCAGTTTGAGTACGGCGCGTTCGCCGAAGGCATGCGGGAGACCTTGGTGCGCCGCCGCTCCTCACCGAATAACCACTCGAGCATGTTTGTGGTGCGGATCGCCCGCCGATGCGCGAGTGGGAAGCGCAGATGGGCAATGCACGCTTCAAAGTCGTCCTGTAGACATGCCAGCGCCGACGGCAGGGCCGCGCCATAGGTCGACACCATGTCGTCGCGCAACAGCCGTGCGAGCGCCGGCGAGGCGGCCTGGTAGCAGGCAATGGCGTGTACCTTGAACTCCGGCCATTGATCCTCCGGCGCCTTGCTCTGCAGATTGCGCAGCTTGTGGGCGAGACAGCGTTGCCGCGCCGAGCGCGGGAAGCATTCCTCGATCGCGCGGATCAGGCCGGGCGCGCCGTCGGAGATGACCAGCAGCGGATCGGGCAAGCCGCGCCGTCGCATGTCCTGGAAGAACTCGCGGCAGCTCGCCGTGTCCTCCTCGCTCCCTGGCGCCAGGTGAAGAAGCACCTTATGGCCGTCCGCCCACGCCCCAGGCGGCCAGCACTGCCTCGCGCGGTTGCCCCAGATGCAGCCGCTCGGTGATGCCGTCGACAAACAGGTAGATCACTTCGAACTCGGACAGAGCGCGGCTGGCAAACGCCTCATATTGCGCCCACAGCCGCTCCGTGACCTCGCTCACCGCCGTGCGGGAGAGCAAGGAGCGACCGTCCTCGTCGGCAAACAGCGCTTCGATGTCGCGTGTCGACAGCCCGCGCGCATACATCTCCACCGCCAGCGCCTCCAACTCTTCCGTTCGGCCGCGGATGATCTCGCGCAGTCTCGAGCGAAACGGAACCGCCCGATCACAGATCTGCGGCGCGGCATATTCCACCACCCCCTCTGCCGTTTTCAGTCGTCCCCTACGGTAGCCGTTGCGATAGCCGGCGCCAGCAGCCGCGCCGCGCGCGTAATACTCCCGTCCCAGCGCGTCCGTGGCTTCACCCTCCAGCCCCTCTTCCACGATCAGCCGCGCCGCAAGGCGCACCAGCGCCGAGCACAGATCGCCCTCTTCGCTCTGGCCGTCCATCAATGCTTTCAAACGCTCGCGCGTCCGCTCGGATGCGGGTATCCTGCCCATCGGGGTGCTCCTTCGTCAGAGATCCGTCGCCAAATCGGACCTCGTGGATTCGCCAATCAGGCGACGGTGCACCCCAACCCTTTTTCCAAGTAATCCTAAGACTTCACGCTGCTCCCCGATGTGTACAGTATGCGAACTCTAATATTAACTGAGCCCTATGTTTTCGCTAAACGACTCTGGCTCGGCCCGATGTGATGGCCATCACGAAATGGTCGATTTAGGGCTGACCTAAGGGAAGTCTGTGCCCGAGGGAGGTTTGAGTTGTGCTCGGCAAGCTTTCGATAATTGGCACTGTCGCCGCGATCATCATGATCTCCACAGCGTCGTCCGCCCAAGTGGGGGGCGCCGTTAACCCCGGCGTCCACGTCGGGGGCGCTGTGAACGCCGGCGCTGCCGTTCGCGGCGCCATCACCCCTGGAGTCCTTGGCGCCTCCGGCGCATCCAATACCGCGAGTGCGACGACGAGCGGTATCAACGGCAGCTACTCCACCACCTTCCCCCTGACAGAAAATCCGATCAGCGAAGGCGGATCATGGACCAATGGAGGAGCAACGGGTCTTGGCTGGGCCAATGTGCAGACGACCCCCGGCCTTTCCTTCGGCACCGGCCCTGTCAACGCGGGCACCTACTTATACGCCGATCCGACCGCAGTTCTCAAAGGTGCATGGGCGCAAGACCAGCAAGTACAAGCAACCGTCAAAGTTCCCGGCGTTTACGGCAGGGCCTGCTGCAAAGAAGTGGAACTCCGCATACGCACGACGATCACCGGGAACTCCATCACCGGCTACGAATTGAACTGCTCGGTCGTCCCGGCTGGGCCATACCTCACCCTAGTCCGCTGGAACGGGCCCCTGAACAATTTCACTTATCTCGTGAGGAACGCTACTCCCTGCGTCAACGGCGACGTACTCAAACTCACTGCTGTCGGCAATACCTTCACCATCTACAAAAATGGCGTACAGGTCCTCCAGGGCACCGACGCCACATTTCAGAAGGGTTCTCCGGGCGTCGGCTTCTACGACAGCGTCGACAACAACTGGAGTGGATTCGGTTTGAGCAACTTCTCGGCGAGCAATGTCGGGTCTATCGACAAAAAATGAATACCTGCCAGATGATTTTGCATTCTTGGCTGTCTCCTTGAGCTGGCGCGCCTCAGCCTTGAGCTCCTTGACCTCGTCTGAGGTCGCCTCACGCGCCGTGTCGCCGGCGAGCCGTTTCTTACCCGCCTCCAGAAACTCCTTCGACCAACGGT
>Ga0318544_10000271_pt1 | contig 11397 bp, 9 predicted proteins | sample GRESIP168b4f25_FD_203480 | JGI IMG/M metagenome (GOLD analysis project Ga0318544, IMG submission 203480) | Tropical soil microbial communities from Luquillo Experimental Forest, Puerto Rico - GRE.SIPMG.168b4f25 | ecosystem: Environmental > Terrestrial > Soil > Tropical forest > Bulk soil...
TCAACACCGCGCCGAACGTCTCCAGTGACTCGCATATGGGCCTGTCCACGGCGAATCAGCCGCTCACTGTTTCGTGTGCGGAACGATCGACCGCGCCCAAGTACAAAAATCCCCTCGAGCAGCGAAGTCTTACCCGACCCATTCCCGCCGTACACGAGCGTCAGGCCTGGTGGCAGTCGGAGGTCCGCGTGTTCAATGCAACGCAGGTTGCTGATCGTGATTTCGGAAAGACTCATTAGGGGCTAAAGCGGATCCGGGATCTTGGGTGCCGGAGAGGATGACACACGCAGTCTTTCTCCGGGGCCTGGGGTCTCGGCGTGACGCTCTGACGTACGGCTGTCTTCCGTCTGGCGCTGTGGAGATGATCGTTCGCGATAGTTCGTCGTCCGGACTGCTGGTCTGCTGCTGAGCTGAGAGCTGTCGTGGCGACTGGGTCCAGTCTGAGACTGAGTGGGGGTTTGAGACTGTAGTTAGGGTCCGATGCTGAGCGTCAGTCCGTAATTGGATTGGGGTCTGCGATTGGGCTACGGCGGTGAGGCCGGCACGGCCGTAGCTCCACGGCCGCAGACGGCTACACGGACAACGTGTTCCACGTGGAACATTGGTTAGCCAATGCCGTGGCGCGGGGCCTGCGAAGGAGCGATGGACATCGCTCGAGTGCCCACCGCTCGCGAGCGCGTGGCTTCAGGCTGACCATCGACACCAGGTGTCCAAAGTCTCTCGACGACATCCAGGCCAGTCTCCTCAGCTGGTGAGCTTGGACGCAGGACCTGGTCCGGTAGTCACTCATCATTGAGCCGCGGCCGCGGGGCTCGTGGGGCCCCTCGTGGCGACATCGCTCTCAGAAGCGCTCGGACGCACATGGGCCGGCGGGATGGCTATGCGGCGACAGCGATGCAGTCGTGGGCTGCCCACGCCAGGCTTGTTCTCCGCGATGTTCCACGTGGAACCCTCAGGGAGAACCGATGTTCCACGTGGAACCCTCGGGACGTGCAGTCGCATTGCGCAGTGGGCACTGCACTCGAATCGCGAGCTTGCGGTGATCGGGGAAACGACTCCTTCACCCGCTGACCCTAAAGACCTCAAGGCTCAGTGTGGGTGCTCACACTCACGTGTTCATCTCGTGCGCGCTCTCCATGCGCATCACCGATGCGCATTCCCCATGCGCATTCCCCATGCGCATTCCCCACCTCATGCGTATTCCTCATGCGCATTCATGATGCGCATAGATTATGCGTATGACCCTCCAAGGGCAGGTCATCACCACCTGGTGTGGCCACACGGGCGTAGTCGCCCAGGCCAACGCCGGTGCAAATCGCTCCAACCGGGGGCTCAAAGCGATCCCGGCAACGCATCAACCGTTGCCCTGGGAGCGACCGAAGCGTCCACAGGATCTGGCCTGCGCGAGGCCTCCAAGACCTCGTTAGCCGGCTTGTTGGCCTGGATGTGGGACTGGCCTGGCCTCGGATCGGCTGTGCCGAAACGCGTGGCCTGGCGTCAGCAGGAAATGGAGCGCAGCTCGAGGGCGGGCGACAGCGGCAGGCAAAGCCGCGCCCAGTGGATTGCCCGTCCCGACCGATGGACGGTTGGCGGCCCGCGCCCCGGAGTCGGGATCAGTCCTTTAGAGCCGCATCGGCATCACCACGTAGCGCGTGGTGAGGACACCCGGCGCGTGAACGAGGCAGCTGCTGTTCGAGTCGGTGAGACCGATCTCTACGCGATCTCCTTCAACTGCACTCAAGGCGTCCAGAAGGTAATTCACGTTGAAGCCGATCTCGACTTCCTCGCCTTTGTACGAGACCTCCACCTGATCTTCTGCTTCCTCCTGCTCCGGGTTGTGCGCCTGGAGCGTGAGGAGATCGGGCCGCACCGTGAGCCGGATGCCCCGGTACTTCTCGTTCGAGAGGATGGCCGTGCGCTGCAATGCCTGCCTCAGGGCCTCCCGATCGGCCTCCACCGGCCGGGGTGGATTGGCGGGAATAACACGCGCGTACTCCGGGAAACGACCATCGATCAGCTTCGAAGTGAAGCGAATGTCGCCGATCTGGGCGCGAACGTGATTCGTTCCGACTGCGAGATCGATGGTTCCCTCGGTACCGAGAATCCGCTGTAGCTCGAGCACTCCTTTGCGGGGCACGATGACCTGGTGCGTCGTCTTCGCCTTCCCGGAGGCGAGCTCCATCTCGCAGAGCGCCAGGCGATGCCCATCGGTCGCTACCGCGCGCAGTGCCTTGCCGTCGGTCTCCAGCAGCAGTCCGTTGAGGTAATAACGCACGTCCTGCTGCGCCATCGAGAAATGCGTCTTGTCGATCAGCCGCCTGAAATCACCCTGCGGCACACTCAACGTCTGTTGAGTGTTGATTTCTTCGACCAGCGGAAATTCCGCAGCCGGCAGACTCGAGAGCGTGAAGCGGCTACGACCCCCGCGCACGGACACCCGTTCGCCCTCGGTGCTCAACGTTACGTTCGTCTTCTCAGGAAGCGCGCGGAAAATATCGAGCAGCTTGCGCCCCGGGACCGTGATGTCTCCCGGCTGCTGCACACTCACTACGCTCGCCGCCACGAGCTCCACTTCCAGATCCGTCCCCGTGATGTGCAGTTTTCCGTCGCGCGCCGCGAGCAGCACGTTGGCGAGTACCGGCATCGTCTGGCGGCGCTCCACCACGCCAATGACACTTTGCAGGGGGGCGAGAAAGTCCTCGCGCGTCGCGGTCAGCTTCATGGGAATTAACTCTCTTAGATAATCTTATTTTGAGCCGGAGAATCTTTATTGTTGAGACTATAGAGCCTGGGGATAACGGGCATAACAAAACTTTTCACGGCCGATCAAGCCATTGCAGCGCAATTGACCCCGCACAAGCTCAAGCACGAGCTGACGAACTGCTGTGTGCCGCCTGTGGGTAACTTTATCCAGAGCTGCGCCCACAGCAAATCCACAGCCCCGCACACATCAACCCGCCAGGGTTCTCAACAGGTTTGAGTAATCCTCTTTCATGCGCTGCTCGAGATCGCGCAGATCCTTGATGCGCTTGCAGGCGTGCAGCACCGTCGTGTGATCACGGCCACCGAAGGCATCGCCGATCTCCGGCAGGCTGTGGGTCGTGAGTTCCTTGGCGAGCGCCATCGCGACCTGGCGCGGGCGCGCCACCGAGCGGCTGCGCCGCTTCGATAGCAGATCCGACATGCGGACCTTGTAGTAGTCCGCGACCGTCTTCTGGATGTTCTCGATGGTCACCAGCTTCGCCTGCAGCGACAGCAGATCCTTCAGCGCCTCCTTGGTGAATTCCAGCGTGATCGTGCGCCCGGTGAAGCGCGAGTTGGCGATCACGCGTCGCAAGGCGCCCTCGAGCTCGCGTACGTTCGAGCGGATGCGCTTGGCGATGAAGAACGCCACTTCTTCCGGCAACGCGACAGCGCTCGCCTGCGCCTTGGTCATGAGGATCGCGACGCAGGTCTCGAGCTCCGGCGGCTCGATCGCCACCGTAAGCCCCCAGCCGAAGCGCGACTTCAAGCGCTCCTCGAGCCCCTCGACCTCTTTCGGGTAGCGATCGCAGCTGAGGATCACCTGGTGCTGCCCCTCCAGCAGCTCGTTGAAGGTGTGGAAGAACTCCTCTTGCGAGCGCTCCTTGCCGGCAAAGAACTGGATGTCGTCGATGAGCAGCGCATCGAGCGAGCGATACGCAGTCTTGAACTCGTTCATCGAGTTGTGCTGGAGCGCGCGCACCATGTCGCCGACGAAGCGCTCGGAATGAACGTACGCGATGTGCGATCCCGTGTCGTTGTCCTTGATCAGGTGCGCGATCGAATGCATCAGGTGAGTCTTGCCGAGGCCGACACCACCGTAGAGGAACAGCGGGTTGTAGGCGCGGCCCGGATTCTCGGCCACCTGCAGAGCCGCCGCCTTCGCCAGCTGGTTGCTCTTTCCTTCGACGAAGGTGCCGAAGGTGAAGTCGGGATTGATGCGCGCACCAACCACGAGGCCTTCGGCACGGCGTACGGGCACACCGACCGCGGCCGGCGCCCCGCGCAGCGGTGCGTTGCGCGAGCCGACCTCGACCGTGACGACCGGGGCGTCCCCGGTGCTCTCATCGCGCAGCAGCTCGCCGATGCGCGGCAGCAGATTGGCGTTCACCCAGTCGACGACGAAGCGATTGGGCGCGAGGAGCTTGAGCGCCCCGTTGCCCTCCATGGCCTGGAGCGGCCTCACCCAGGTATTGAACTGCTGCTCCGGAAGCTCCGCTTCCAACGCGCCCATGCAGCGGGTCCAAAGCGAAGCTTCCACCGCGCGAGGCCTCCGCGACGTTTCTGAGAACGATGAGGAAAAGGTCGCGAAGTCTATACCGATCGCGCACGGCGCTGAAGATTTATCGGCCGCGCGCCGTATTGACACCTTGGCGCTCAACGGCTTAGCCTTGCCGCCCTTTTTTGACTGCCACGGATCGCCCCACGGAGCCGACGCCATGAAGCGGACCTATCAGCCGAGCAAAGTGCGACGCAAGCGCACCCACGGGTTCCGTGCACGCATGGCGACCAAGACTGGCCGCAGGGTGCTCGCGCGGCGTCGCGCCAAGGGTCGGCGCAAGCTGATACCCTGAAGTAACACGGGTGGCGCGCGCTGCAGCGGCACCGCTGCCCCTCCTCGAGATCTTGGTCGCGATGCACGGGCGGTTGTCTCTGCCGCCGCGACTTCGCCTGCGGCGCAAGGGTGATTTCGACGCCGCTTACGCGCGTGGGCGGCGCTTTGGTGACGGATTCTTCGCGGTGACCGTGAAGCGCAACGATATGGGCGCCCCGCGCCTGGGATTGGCCGTGGCGGTGAGGGTCGCCGGCGGCGCGGTGCCGCGCAACCGGCTGCGGCGCATCATCCGCGAGTCGTTCCGCCTGAACCAGCGCGAGCTTCCCACGGCGGACTTCGTGGTGAGCGCGCGGCCGGCAGCGCGCGCCGCTTCGGCCACGGCGTTGCGCGAGAGTCTCGCGGCGCTGTGGAAGAAAGTGAGTGAGCAATGCGCCACTTCGCCGCGCTCCTGATCCGTCTGTATCAATGGACCGTTAGCCCGCTGCTCGGTCCCACGTGCCGTTTCCATCCGAGCTGCTCGCAGTACGCGCTGGAAGCGCTGCTGCGCTTTGGCGTGCTCCGTGGCGGCGCGCTCGCGCTCAGGCGCCTCGCCCGTTGCCATCCCTGGAACCCGGGCGGGTTCGACCCCGTGCCGGCGGCCCGCGGCGACACCCATCCGGCCGCACACCCGTATGAACAGTAACCGCATCACCAACCTGCGCCCTTATCTCTGGGCAGCGCTCGCGATGGTGCTGCTGTATGACTATCAGCTCTGGGTGCGCGACTACGCACCGCCGCCCGGCGTCCCCGCGGCGGGCCCGGCGCAGGCCCCCGCGGGTGGGGATCTCGGCAGCCGTGTGCCGGAAGTGGCTCCCGCAGCACCCGCGGCCGCGGCTGCGCCAGGCGCTGCGACCGGAACGCCTGCCGCCACCGGCGCGCCGGCCGCAGCCAGTGCCGCGCCCTCGGAGGCCGCGGCGTCCGCCCCAGCTCCGGCCGTGCACGTGCGCACGGACGTTCTCGACATCGACATCAGCACGCGCGGTGGCACGATCACGCGCGTGGATCTTCTCGCCTATCCGAAGGTGAAGGGCGAGGCGACGCCGGTGCGCCTCGAATCCGACGATGCGCAATTGCTCTACGAGCTGCAGTCGGGCCTCACCGGACCCGAGGGCGGGGTCTATCCGACACATCTCGCGACCTTCACGAGCGAGAAGAGTGAGTACGCGCTCGATGGCGGGAACGAGCTCAGGGTGCCGCTCACCTGGAGCGAAGGTGGTATCACGGCCACCAAGACCTTCGTGTTCCGACGCGGACAGTACCGCTTCGATCTCGCGCAGGCCGTACGCAACGGCAGCGCGACGCCCTGGACGGCGCGTAAGTACGTGCAGATCCTGCGTAACGATCCGCCGACGAAGCGCTCCTACTTCAACGTCGAGAGCTACGCATTCCACGGCCCGGCGCTCTGGGACGGCACCAAGTACCGCAAGCTCGACACGACCGATGTGCAGGACACGCACCTGTCGATCGACGTCCGCGATGGTTGGATCGCGGCGCTCCAGCATCACTTCGTGACCGCCATCGTGCCGCCGCGCGGCGCGCCCTGGCACTTCGGACTCGGGGTGCAGGGAACGCAGTACCTGCTCTCGGCCACGGGTCCCGAGCAGACGGTCGCGCCCGGTGCGACGGGGCAGTTCGACGTGACGCTCTTCACGGGCCCGAAGCTCCAGGGGCAGCTCGATGCCACCGCGCCCGAGCTCGGGCGCGTCGCTGACTACGGGCGGTTGTGGTTCCTCGCGCGGCCGCTGTTCGTGGCGCTCAGCTGGGTGCACCGGCTCACCGGCAACTGGGGCATCGCGATCATCGTGGTCACTTTCCTCCTGAAGCTCCTGTTCTACCCGCTGTCGGAGGCGAGCGGCCGCTCGATGGCGAGGATGAAAACCCTGCAGCCGCGCATCAAGAATCTGCAGGAGACCTACGCCGACGATCGCGAGAAGCTCGGCCGCGCGATGATGGAGCTCTACAAGCGCGAGAAGATCAACCCGGTTGCCGGCTGCCTGCCGATCATCATCCAGATTCCCGTGTTCCTCGCTTTCTACTGGGTGCTGCTCGAGAGCGTAGAGATGCGCCAGGCGCCGTTCGCCCTGTGGATCCACGACCTGTCCTCGCGGGATCCCTACTTCATCCTGCCGCTGATCATGGCGGGCGCGATGTTCGTGCAGTACAAGCTCAACCCCGCCCCGCCGGATCCGGTGCAGGCGCGGGTGTTCATGATCATGCCGATCGTGATGTCGGCCACCTTCGCGTTCTTCCCGGCGGGACTCGTGCTCTACTGGGTGACCAACACGATCCTCTCCATCGCGCAGCAGTGGAACATCAACCGCCGGATCGCTGCACAGCCGGCGGCGAAAAAGAGCTGAGCCGCTGAGCGGCTAACCGCCCGTCCGCGCCGGGCACCGCGTCCCGCCCCGGATCTTCAGCTCGGCGGCCGCCCGCCGCTCCGCGGCCGGTGAGCGCCGGCGTTCCGACTCGTCGCACGGCGCTTGGTTTGCCGGGCGCAACAGCGGTAGCCTAGTGCCCGGGCTCATATCACGCGCAGCCGGGCTCAGATGACGCGCACGGACACCATCGTGGCGGCGGCGACGCCACCGGGACGAGGGGGCGTCGGCATCGTGCGTATCTCCGGCCCGAAGACCCCCGAGCTGGCCGCAGTCCTCGTGGGCGAGCTGCCCGCCCCGCGCCATGCGACCTTCGCGCCCTTCCTCGACGCGCGGCAGGACCCGATCGATGCCGGGCTCGCGCTGTTCTTCCCGGCTCCGCACTCGTACACCGGCGAGCACGTGCTCGAGCTGCACGGTCACGGGGGGCCGCTGGTCATGGAGGCGCTCATCGGCCGCGCCCTCGAGCTCGGGGCGCGCCGTGCGCAGCCCGGTGAGTTCACGCAGCGGGCCTTCCTCAACGACAAGCTGGATCTCGCCCAGGCCGAGGCCATCGCCGACATGATCGATGCCGGCTCGCGCGCGGCCGTGCGGGCTGCCATGCGCTCGCTGCAGGGAGAGTTCTCCGCCATGGTACGTGGGCTCACCGAGGCGGTGATCGAGCTGCGCACCTACGTCGAGGCCGCCATCGACTTCCCCGAGGAGGAGATCGACTTCCTCGCCGACCGCGAGCTCGCCGAGCGTTTCGAGGCGGTGCGTGATCATTTCGCCGGCGTGCTGGCGAGCGCCCGTCAGGGGCAGCTGCTGCGCGAGGGCATGGTGGTCGTGATCGCCGGACGCCCGAACGCCGGCAAGTCCAGTCTCCTCAACCGACTGGCCGGCTACGACGCGGCGATCGTGACGCCCGTTCCCGGCACCACGCGCGATGTGGTGCGCGAGCGTATTCACCTCGATGGCATGCCGCTGCACGTGCTCGACACCGCCGGGCTCCGCCAGGGCGGTGATGTCGTCGAGGAGGAGGGCATCCGCCGTGCCCAGGCCGAGATGCAGCGCGCCGATCGTGTGCTGTTCGTCATCGACGTGGTGGAGGATCCGCAGGGCACCGCCGTGCGCGAGGAGCGCGCCCGGCTGCCGGCGGACGTGCCGCTCACGCTGGTCTTCAACAAGTGCGATCTCGCGGCGGGGTTGCCGGTCGCCGACGAGGTCGGTGGACCGCCGCGCTTCATGATCTCCGCGCTCACCGGCGCAGGCCTCCCGGAGCTGCGCGCTCATCTCAAGGCCTGTATGGGTTTTCAAAGCGTCGACGGTGGAGCGATCAGCGCGCGCCGGCGCCACCTCGAGGCGCTCTCGCTCGCGCGCGAGCACACCGAGGAGGCCTCGCGGCTCCTCACCGAGCGGCGCGCCGGGGAGCTCGTGGCGGAGGAGCTGCGTGCCGCGCAGCAGGCGCTCAACCAGATCACCGGCGAGTTCACCAGCGAGGACCTGCTCGGTCGGATCTTCGCCGGGTTTTGCATCGGCAAATGAGAGGCGGTACCCCGGAGCATCAACAATCGTCATCGGCAAGGAGAACACCTATGTCTGATTCAGGGAAATCGGTGCGCGAACTCCTGTTGCTCGCAGCGCTCGCGCTGGCGGGCTGCAGTTCCGAACCGGCAAAGTACGAGAATCCCTACTCGCCCGCCCACGGGCACCCCTATCGCGTGGGCTACGTGGCGACGCGCGAGTGCTCTGACCAGATGAGCCAGTGGGAGAGCACGCATTCCTATCTCGCCCCCCTCAGCGATACGTTGGCGTACGGCGGCGGGGTCGACGGCGTCGGCGTCACGAGCGGAGTCCCGCGGGTCTATCTGGTTTTCTATGGCAGCCAGTGGGCCCAGGGCGGGGGCGGGGACCCCAACGGTGTCTCGACGTTCCTGCAGGCGCTGTTCACCGGGATCGGCACCGGCGGCGAGAAGTGGTCCGGCACCATGACGCAGTATTGCGATGGCGCGGGCGTGGCGAAGGGCGCCAAGCGCTGCGATCCGAGCACGATGCCGCACGTCGGCTACCCGAGCCAGGGAGCGCTGGCCGGCGTCTGGTTCGACACCCAGGCCCCCGCGCCCGCGGCCGCCACCCAGGCGGAGCTCGCGCAGGAGGCGGTCAATGCCGCGGCGCACTTCGGCAACACCACCCCGGCGTCGAACCGCTACGTGCAGTATTTCATCGTCTCGCCCTCGGGCACCCACCCCGATGGCTTCAACACGAGCGGCGAGGGCTTCTGCGGCTGGCACTACTACACCCAGTCGCCGTTCGGGGACATCGCGTACGCCAACATGCCGTACGTGAGTGACGCGGGGCGCAGCTGCGGCGTGAAGTTCGTCAACCACAATGCGCAGGGCACGCTCGATGGATTCTCCATCGTGGCGGGCCACGAATACGCCGAGACGCTCACCGACCAGTTCCCGGCCGGCGGCTGGACCAACCCCGTCTCGGGTGATGAGAATGGCGACGCCTGCGCCTGGATCGCCGCCGGTCAAGGGCACGCGGCCAATGTCAGCCTGCCGACGGGGAAGTTCGCGATGCAGAGCACCTGGTCGAACGACACGGACACCTGCGAGATATCGCACACGATCCGCTGAGTTCGGCAAGCCTTCAGTGCAGCTGCAGCATCTCGCGCGCACGGGCCGGGCTCGCGACGTTGCGACCGAGCCGCTCGATGAGCTCGACCGCGCGGCTCACGAGCTCGCCGTTGGTGGCGAGCCGCCCGCGCGCGAGATACAGGTTGTCCTCGAGGCCGACGCGCACGTTGCCCCCGAGCAGCACCGCCTGCGCGACCATCGGCAACTGCTCGCGGCCGATGCCGAAGGCGCTCCACAGCGCCTCGGGCGGCAACGCATCGCGCATGGCGAGGAGCGTGCGGGGATCGGCGGGCGCGCCCCAGGGGATGCCGAGGCACAGTTGGAAGAGCGGCGGCGGCTCGATCAGCCCGCGGGCAATGAGGTCCTTCGCGAGGCGGATGTGCCCGAGATCGAACACTTCGAGCTCGGGTTTCACGCCGAGGACGCGGATGCGCGCCGCCATCTGCTCGAGGTGGGCCGGCGTGTTCATGAACACGCTCGTGCCGAAGTTCATAGTGCCGCAGTCGAGGCTGCAGAGCGGTGGCCGCAGTACCTCGATGTGCGCGAGCCGCACGAGCGGCGCCACCAGATCGGTGCCGGCTCCGGCCCGCGCCGGGTCGGCTTCGTCCGGCACGTAGTCGCCGCCCATCCCGGTGGTGAGGTTGAGGATCACATCGCTGCCCGAATCGCGCACGCGCTCCACCACTTCGCGGTAGAGCGCGACCTCGCGCGAGCCCTGTCCGGTCGCAGGATCCCGCACGTGAACGTGGACGATGGCGGCTCCGGCGCGCGCGGCCTCGCCGCACGCCGCCGCGATCGCCGCGGGGGTGACCGGTACCCGGTCGCTGCGCGCCACGGTGTCGCCGGCGCCGGTCACCGCGCAGGTGACGATGATCTCGGTGCTCATCTCCCATCACTCGCGAGCGTCGAGCCTCTACTATAGCGGCCGTGACGGTCGGGTCGGACGATATGACTCAGGCGCGGCGCGGCGCATCGAGGGCGAGGAGCTGGGCCGGCAGCCGCGGTCTTCCCAAGGTCTCGCACGGCGCCGGGATCTACGTCTATGACAGCGCGGGCAAGCGCTACCTCGATGCTTCCGGCGGGCCGGCGGTCTACTGTCTCGGTCACGGGCACCCGGAGGTCACGGCGGCGATCGTGCGCCAACTCGAGCGCATCGCGCACGGCTACCGCTACACCTTCACCAGCGATCCGCTCGAGCAGCTGCGCGAGCTCATCGTGCGCGCCAGCGGGCTCGATGCCATGGTGTTCGTCTCGGGCGGCTCGGAGGCGGTCGAGTCGGCGCTCAAAGTGGCGCTGCAGTACCACAGTGCCCGCGGCGAGACGGGAAGGCGACGCTTCATCGCGCGCCGCCGCTCCTGGCACGGCAACACCCTCGGCGCGCTCGGTGTGTCCGACTTCCTCGACCGCCGCGCGCCCTTCGAAGGGGCGCTCGTGGACGCCTCCTTCGTGTCTCAGGTGTCGATGTACCGGCCGCCCGCAGGCGTCGCACCCGAAGCGCTCGGCGCGCACGCCGCAGCGGAGCTCGAAGCGGAGATCCTCCGGGTGGGCCCCGGACGCGTCGCGGCTTTCATCTTCGAGCCCGTGGTGGGTGCGGCCGGCGGCGCGCTGCTGCCGCCACCCGGCTACGCACAGCGGGTGCGCGAGATCTGCAGCCGCAACGGCGTGCTGCTGATCGCCGATGAGGTGATGTGCGGCTCGGGTCGCACCGGGACGTGGCGCGCGCTCGAGCAGGATGGCGTCGTGCCCGACATCATGGCGGTCGCGAAGGGCCTCGCCGGGGGCTATCTGC
>Ga0318544_10000273_pt1 | contig 11388 bp, 7 predicted proteins | sample GRESIP168b4f25_FD_203480 | JGI IMG/M metagenome (GOLD analysis project Ga0318544, IMG submission 203480) | Tropical soil microbial communities from Luquillo Experimental Forest, Puerto Rico - GRE.SIPMG.168b4f25 | ecosystem: Environmental > Terrestrial > Soil > Tropical forest > Bulk soil...
ATGCTATTGGGCGCCGATAGCATCACTTATACAGTTAAGTGATGCTATCTTGAACAGTGTGGCATCACTTATTGGCGGCACCGCTGTCGAATACGAAACCCTCACTTGGGCGACGCCGGCTGAGGCAAGCTATCAGCTGGCCGATCTGCGGGCGGCGCAGCGGCAGGCCGGCAAATACCAGGCTGCCATACCCGCCAACATCGCCGACCTGGAGGTCGCGCTGCCCGCGAGGGTGCTCGCCGACGCCGAAGAAGCCAGCCATGAAATCGCCCGGTTCGACGCTGAACTCGGCGACGAGGTCGCCCCCTTCGCCTCGATACTGCTAAGAACCGAGTCGGCGGCCAGCTCCAACATCGAAAACCTCACCGCCTCAGCACGAGCCATTGCCGAAGCCGAGACGCTAGGCGACACCAGCCGCCGCAACGCAGCGATGATCGTCAGCAATACCGAAGCGATGAAAGCTGCCATCGCATTGGCGGATCAAATCGACGAGGACGCAATTCTTGCCATGCACGCCGCGCTTATGCGCACCAGCCATCCAGACACGGCCGGAAAGTGGCGCACCGAGCAGGTATGGATCGGCGGTGGCACCTTCGGCCCCCGCGGAGCCGACTTTGTGGCCCCTCATCACGAGCGCATCCACGCCGCCATCGAAGACCTGCTTACATTCGCCCAGCGAAACGACATCCCGACGCTGCCGCAGATCGCGATTGCACACGCGCAGTTCGAGACCATCCACCCCTTCCCGGACGGCAACGGGCGTACCGGACGGGCGCTGATTCAGGCGATGCTGCGCAACAAGCGGCTAACCCGTCAAATCACCGTCCCTGTCTCCGCAGGACTGCTGACCAACACCGACGCATACTTTGACGCACTCGGGTCCTACCCGGAGGGCGACACTGCACCGATAGTCGAAAGGCTTGCCGCGGCCTCGGTATTGGCGGTTGCGAACGGCCGACACCTAGTCGGCGATCTACGGTCGATACGCGCAAGCTGGGACTCAAAGATCAATGCCCGCCGCGACTCGGCAGTCCACCGGGTTGCGGACTTGCTGATCAAACAGCCGGTGTTCAACGCGCAAGTGCTCCAGCGTGAACTGGGCATCTCGACCGGGAATGCACGCAGATACGTCGACCCCCTCGCAAACGCTGGGATCATCGTCGAGTTCACCGATCGCACCCGCAACCGAGCCTGGCGCGCGCCCGAGGTCCTAAGCGCGCTCGACGCATTCGCCGTACGCGCCGGACGACGTGGACCAACCGTTTGGTGACACGCTTCGACGCCATTCGGATGACGAGGAGCACCACCACCCCGCACCAGTTGGCGGACCTCTGCACCAGTGCCGCTGGTTGCGCTTTGGTAGAACTCACGCTTGCCCGGCTGGCGAATCCGCAACAACTGGCGCAGTATCGCGCTATGAGACGAGAAGTGGGCGCTGAGATCGAAGTCGAAATCGCCGCGGCCACGACGCTGGAGTTCCAGCTCGCTGTCGCGCCGCATCCCCGCACACAGGTGTGCGAGTCGCTGCGCTTCGTCTTGAACGGACAGCCAATCCGGCCTATGGAAGTCAGTGGTGTGCATGGCAATCGCATCCATAAGTTCGACGCGCCGATGGGCACACTGAAAGTCGACTACGCGGCGACAATCGTGGGTCAGACTGATCCGCCTGCGGTGACCGAATACGATCAATCGCTATATCTGCGGCCCAGCCGCTACGCCGAGGCTGACAAGTTCTATGGTTTCGCCGCAACCGAATTCGGTGAGGACGCCGATTCGGCGACGCTGCTCGCGCACGTGAGCTCGTGGGTGGGTACCAGGCTGGAGTATGTGCCCGGTTCTAGCGATCCGATTGACGGGGCGGTGGACACGTTGCTCGCCGGCCAAGGTGTGTGCCGCGACTACGCGCATCTGGTGGTGGCACTGCTGCGCGCGGTCCATGTCCCGGCCCGTTTGGTGTCCGTCTACGCGCCGGGCGTATATCCGATGGACTTCCACGCGGTCGCCGAGGCTTTCGTCGAGGGGCAGTGGCGGGTCATCGACGCGACGCTGTTAGCGCCGCGGCAGAGCCTCGTGCGCATAGCCACCGGTCGCGACGCCGCCGACACAGCCTTCCTCGATAATCACAAAGGCGCGATCACGCTAAACAAGCTGGTGGTGACCGCGGTCGTTGACGGCGAATTGCCTCGGGATTCGATCGACCAACTAATCTCCATCCGCTGAAGAGCCGCGCGGTATCGGTCGATCACTGACAACCATCACTGCCGTTGAAGTAAGTGCGCCACAATGTGATTACTCGCGTACCGCTGCCGCAATCTCCGGCATCAGACCCCCCGCGGGCAAGCGTCTGTTTCGGGAGACCGGTGAAAACAGTCCTCCGGGACGCCCTCCGAAAGCCGTTCTCTACGATGGCGGGGACGAATCCGAACCTGCGTCCCCTGGGTCGCCGACATGGGACAAATCGGTAAGTGCCGCCCGGTTAGGTGCGGCTGGTGCATGTCGCCGAGTAACGCCGTGGCTAGGAGTTCGCCGCGGATTAGCCGGCCAGCGTCCTGGGGGTTTACAGCTTGTGCGCGCTCTTCCAGGCTGCGCCTGTTAGGGCGGCACGTCGGGTAGCGTCACTGTGTCAGCTCATGTCTCCCGAGATGGCCAAAGTTGTTCTGTGGCTGGACCTATGGATAGGCGGGGGTGGCGGTGAGCAGATTCATTGAGTCGATGCTCAGCAGTGCGGAGTCGAGTCCTCGTGGCTTGGTGACTGGTGACCCTGGTTCGTCGGTTCGGTTTAGCTGGGGTGAGGTGCATCAGCGGGCTCGGGGGGCAGCCTCGGCGTCGGGCCGGTCCGAAAACGTCGGATATTCGACTGGTTTTCCGGAGGCTTCGCCCGAAGCGACATATTCCGGTACATCGGGATGGGAAAACAGGTTCGAGTTGTCCATATGGTGTCCTTACGAAGGAAGAGGTCGACCGATACGCACTGTTGACGGATGGACGACGATCGAATCGCACGCTGATCTCTTTCATAATGCGTTTACGATTCGCGATGACCGCCAGAACGCGGTCCACCCTCGACTGTACAGGCAGTGGACATGGACGCTTGCACCGACCCATCAGCGGGGCGAGAGCGTACAAGATCGTCGTGCTGCTATGCTAGAAGCAATGTTGGCTGTTCCATTCGATGGCCAGCACGTCGTGAAACGCTTCTTCATCCTTCCGGCGCCCGCCCTGATCTGGCGGCTGTCGCGCTGAATCCGGCGCAGTTCGTATCGCGGCGATCGATTTTGCCCACCGGCAATCTCGCGACTTTGTGCTGAGCGACCGCGCGTATTTCGCTGCCAACTCGGCACAACCGATGCTGAAAGACATCAAAGTGACTATTGGCAAGACATTTGCCGATCTCGGCGTGGGTGAACCACTCATCGAAGTGCTCGCCGCCCGCGGGATCACCCAGCCGTTTCCCATCCAAATCGAAACTCTTCCCGACACACTCGTCGGCCGAGACGTCCTCGGCCGTGGCAAGACAGGCAGCGGTAAGACGCTGGCCTTCTCGATTCCTATGGTCAGCAGGCTGGCCGGACATCCGCGCCGCCCGTCGCGACCGTCGGGTCTGGTTCTTGCCCCCACCCGGGAGCTGGCCAGCCAGATCACCGCGACGCTGGAACCGTTGGCCGCCGTCCACCGCCTCCGGGTGACCACGATCTTCGGTGGGGTACCGCAAGGCAGGCAGGTGGTAGGGCTGAAGTCTGGCGTCGACATTGTCGTGGCCTGCCCTGGCCGGCTCGAAGATTTGATGAAGCAACGCTTGATCAGCCTCGACTCGATCGAGATCACGGTGATCGACGAAGCCGATCACATGGCCGATCTCGGCTTCCTTCCCGGCGTCACCCGCATCCTGGCGGCCACACCGAGCGGCGGCCAGCGTCTGCTGTTCTCCGCAACCCTCGACAACGGCGTCGACAAGCTCGTCAATCGATTCCTGCGCAACGCCGTGCTGCACTCTGTCGACGGCTCCAACTCGCCGGTGCCCGAGATGACCCACCACGTGTTCCACGTCTCCGGGGTGCAAGCCAAGAAGGAGCTGGTACACCGGCTTGCCTCCGGTACCGGCCGCCGAATCCTGTTCATGCGCACCAAACATCAAGCGCGCAAGCTCGCCAAGCAACTCACCGAATCCGGTGTCCCGGCAGTCGACCTGCACGGCAACCTTTCTCAACCCGCACGCGACCGAAACCTCGCCGCCTTCAGTACGGGCGAGGCAAGGGTGTTGGTGGCCACCGACATCGCCGCGCGCGGCGTGCATGTCGACGGCATCGAACTGGTGGTGCACATCGATCCGCCCGCCGAGCACAAGGCTTACCTGCACCGCTCCGGACGAACGGCGCGGGCCGGAAACGCGGGTGATGTGGTGACCCTTGTCCTGCCCGAGCAGCGCAAGGACACACATGCGCTCATGCGCCGCGCTGGCATCCGTGTCACTCCACAGGAGGTCACTGTCGACTCGGCCGCCGTGCATGCGGTGGCCGGTGACATGACGCCCTACCGGGCTCCCGCACCGAAGAAGGCGGCTCCGTCGCAGCCTCGGCGCTCGGGTTCCGCCGGCCGCAGACGCGGTCGCCGTTCCGGCCGCGCGCAGCACTGATTGTGATAGCCCCACAACGGTTTTCAATAAGTGGGCCAGCTCGTGCTACCTTGGCGTGCGGATGTTTTTGGTACATCCGCATTTGAATGAGAGAAGTAAGTAAATGGCACAGGGAACTGTGAAATGGTTCAACGTCGACAAAGGCTTCGGCTTCATCACCCCTGACGACGGCGCGAAGGACCTCTTCGTGCACTACTCCGAGATCCAGGGAAGCGGCCATCGCTCGCTCGAGGAAAACCAGCGTGTTCAGTTCGAGGTCCAGCAAGGAGCCAAAGGACCCCAGGCAGTAGGCGTCACTGCCATCTAAGAAACTCACACACATGACAGTGGGCTGGTGCGGCTGCTTCGTACCACGCCGCTGAAGTTCCTAGACGCTAGCGTCGACGTGAGTTCATATCACCCGACGTTTGCGTTGTCGGTTTCGGCAATCTGACCAGCTCGAGTTGGCGCCCCGACGGCATTGGCGTACCGCTGTGATCGCTGTCTTGAGCCCGCGGCGGCGCCCCGTTGCTGGGTCGGTCTTGGCGAAACCGGGCCCCAGTTCGGTGAACATCCGCTCGCTGCGGGTTTCCGGCGCGTCGTCAGCGGTGTCGCGTAGGTATTTGTTCGGCAGCGACAGTTTGGCCATGGTGCGCCATGTCTTGCCGTACTGCATCAGGAAGGAGCCTGTGGTGTAGGGCAAGTCGTACTTGTCGCACACCGCGCGCACCCGCACCGAGATTTCGTGCAGCCGGTTGCTCGGGAGATCGGGAAACAGGTGATGCTCGATCTGGTGGCACAGGTTGCCGCTCATGAACCGCAGCACGGGCCCGGCCTCGAAGTTGGCGCTGCCCAGCATCTGGCGCAGATACCACTGGCCCTTCGTTTCGCCGATCATGTCGGTCTTCGTGAATTTCTCTGCGCCATCGGGGAAATGCCCGCAGAAGATCACCGCGTTGGCCCAGAGGTTGCGGATCACGTTGGCCACCACGTTGGCCTTCAGCGTCGATTTGTAGGTGGCCGCCGGCGACAGCGAGGTCAGCGCCGGAAACGCGAGGTAATCCTTGAACAGCTGACCTCCGACCTTGGCGGAGAACTCGCGCGTCTGTTGGAGGGTGAAGTCGCGCTCCGGGCCAGCCTTCAAAATCTTGGCGAGGTCGATGGTCTGCAAACCAATTCCCCACTCGAACCCAAGCGCAAGGATGGCATTGAACAGCAGGTTGCCGATGTTGTAGCGCTCCCAGGGCTGGTCACGCGTGACTCGCAGGACGAAATAGCCCACATCGTCATCCATGCCCAGGATGTTGGTGTACTTGTGGTGCTTGACGTTGTGGGCGGAAATCCAGTGCTTGGACACCGCATTCATGTCCCACTCCCAATTCGTGGAGTGAATCTCGGGATCGTTCATCCAGTTCCACTGGCCGTGCGTGACATTGTGGCCGATCTCCATGTTCTCAATGATCTTGGCCAGACCAAGGGTCACGGTTCCCGCCCACCACGCCGAGCGTTTCGAGCTACCGGCCAGCAGCAGCCGCCCCGCTATTTCGAGAGCACGCTGCGCGGCGATGGTGCGGTGGATGTAGCGGGCGTCGCGCTCGCCCAGGGAATCCTCAACGTCTCGCCGGATCGCGTCCAGCTCGAAAGCCAGATTCTCGATGTCGGCGTCGGTTAAGTGGGCGAACGCCGGAACATCGGTAATCGCCAAGGTTTCCTCCTCTTCGGACTGCTCTGTCGGGATCGCAGCGTTCAGGTGCCATCGGCAAGTGGCTAATCGACGGGCGAGCGCTTTCCCCGACGGCTCAACGCGGGTCAGCGGTGCAGCGGTTCCTTGAGGCCGATGGACTTACGGGATTCATAGGTGCGCGGGGCGGATCGAATTTATCTGCGCGTTAACCCTGTTCGTAGGCTGGGCGGCCGAACGCCTCGCGACCCGAGGGGCGGCTTCGTACAAGATAAGCGGCGGCTTAGTAATAATGGCGGCGCCCGTCGACGGCGTATCCCGTCCGTCCCGCCGCTGGTGTGTAAATCCGAACCAGCCTGTCTAGCGCGTTTCACGCGGTGCCACAGCATCTTGAAATGCCCAGGTCAGCGGCTGGTTTGTGTCCACCCTGTCCACGGATTGTCGGGCTGTGTCGGTCCGTCTTGGCACACTCTTGGCACAACGGGGGTTTGGTCGTCAGGCGCTACCACACTGGTGGACGTGTGCTTGGAAAGCCGTAAGTGATGCTATCGGGACACCGATAGCATCACTTATACAGCTAAGTGATGCTATCATGGATGGTGTGGCATCACTTAGTGGCGGCACCGCTGTCGAATACGAGACCCTCACTTGGGCGACGCCGGCTAAGGCAAGTTATCAGCTGGCCGATCTGCGGGCGGCGCAGCGGCAGGCCGGCAAATACCAGGCCGCCATACCCGCCGACATCGCCGACCTGGAGGTGGCGCTGCCCGCGAGGGTGCTCGCCGACGCCGAAGAAGCCAGCAATGAAATCGCCCGGTTCGACGCTGAACTCGGCGACGAGGTCGCCCCCTTCGCCTCGATATTGCTAAGAACGGAGTCGGCGGCCAGCTCCAACATCGAAAACCTAACCGCCTCAGCACGAGCCATTGCCGAAGCCGAGACTCTAGGCGACACCAGCCGCCGCAACGCAGCGATGATCGTCAGCAATACCGAAGCAATGAAAGCTGCCATCGCATTGGCGGATCAAATCGACGAGGACGCGATTCTCGCCATGCACGCCGCGCTGATGCGCGCCAGCCATCCAGACACGGCCGGAAAGTGGCGCACCGAGCAGGTATGGATAGGCGGTGGCACCTTCGGCCCCCGCGGAGCCGACTTTGTGGCTCCTCATCACGAGCGCATCCACGCCGGCATCGAAGACCTGCTTACATTCGGCCAGCGGAACGACATCCCGACGCTGCCGCAGATCGCGATTGCACACGCACAGTTCGAGACCATCCACCCCTTCCCGGACGGCAACGGGCGTACCGGACGGGCGCTAATTCAGGCGATGCTGCGCAACAAGCGGCTAACCCGTCAAATCACCGTCCCCGTCTCGGCAGGACTACTGACCAACACCGACGCATATTTTCACGCACTCGGGTCCTACCGGGAGGGCGACCCTGCACCGATAGTCGAAAGGCTCTCCGCCGCCTCGGTATTGGCGGTGGTGAACGGTCGACACCTAGTCGACGACCTGCGGTCGATACGCGAAAGCTGGGACTCAAAGATCACTGCCCGCCGCGACTCGGCAGTTCACCGGGTTGCGGACTTGCTGATCAAGCAGCCGGTGTTCAACGCGCACGTGCTCCAGCGTGAACTGGGCATCTCGACCGGGAATGCACGCAGATACGTGGACCCCCTCGCCGACGCTGGGATCATCGTCGAGTTCACCGACCGCACCCGCAACCGAGCCTGGCGCGCGCCCGAGGTCCTAAGCGCGCTAGACGCATTCGCCGTACGCGCCGGACGACGTGGACCAACCGTTTGCTGACACGCTTCGGCGCCATTCGGATGACGAGGAGCACCACCACCCCGCACCAGTTGGCGGACCTCTGCACCAGTTGGCGGACCTCTGCACCAGTGCCGCTGGTTGTGCTTTGGTAGAACTCACGCTTGCCCCGCTGGCGAATCCGCAACGACGGGCGCAGTATCGCGCTATGAGACGAGAAGTGGGCGCCGAGATCGAAGTCGAAATCGCCGCGGCCACGACGCTGGAGTTCCAGCTCGCTGTCGCGCCGCATCCCCGCACAGAGGTGTGCGAGTCGCTGCGCTTCGTCTTGGACGGACAGCCAATCCGGCCTATGGAAGTCAGTGGTGTGCATGGCAATCGCATCCATAAGTTCGACGCGTCGATGGGCACACTGAAAGTCGACTACGCGGCGACAATCGTGGGTCAGACTGATCCGCCTCCGGTGACCGAATACGATCAGTCGCTATATCTGCGGCCCAGCCGCTACGCCGAGGCTGACAAGTTCTATGGTTTCGCCGCAACCGAATTCGGTGAGGACGCCGATTCGGCGACGCTGCTCGCGCACGTGAGCTCGTGGGTGGGCACCAGGCTGGAGTATGTGCCCGGTTCTAGCGATCCGATTGACGGGGCGGTGGACACGTTGCTCGCCGGTCAAGGTGTGTGCCGTGACTACGCGCATCTGGTGGTGGCGCTGCTGCGCGCGGTCCATGTCCCGGCCCGCTTGGTGTCCGTCTACGCGCCGGGCGTATATCCGATGGACTTCCATGCGGTCGCCGAGGCTTTCGTCGAGGGGCAGTGGCGGGTCATCGACGCGACGCTGTTAGCGCCGCGGCAGAGCTTGGTGCGCATAGCCACCGGTCGCGACGCCGCCGACACAGCCTTCCTCGATAATCACAAAGGCGCGATCACGCTAAACAAGCTGGTGGTGACCGCGGTCGTTGACGGCGAATTGCCTCGGGATTCGATCGATCAACTAGTTTCTATCCGCTGAAGAGCCGCCCGACATTGACCGATCAGTGACAACCATCACTGCCGTTGAAGTAGCTGCGCCACAATGTGATTACTAGCGTACCGCTGCCGCAATCTCCGGCATCAGACCACCCGCGGGCGAGCGTCTGTTTCGGAAGACCGGTGAAAAAGGTCCTCAGGGACGCCCTCCGAAAGCCGTTCTCTGTGATAGCGGGGACGTGATAGCGGGGACGAATCCGAACCTGCGTCCCCTGGGTTATGGGTTACCGTGTTTTGCTCCCAAATGAGCCGGCCTGCCGGCCGCTCAGCTGCCAGGTGATCCTGGACCCCGGGCTTCTTAGACCCCACACTGCCAGGAGCAGGCGGGCGCCCTGACCAGGCACGATAGAGCTGCAGTTGGCCTGTGGCTGGCGTCGTCGACGAAGCGACTGTCGTCAGGGTTGTCGTCAGAGCTGTCGTCAATCGGCGGCCGACGCTCGTGTTTGCGGCACAGCCGTGCAGAAGTCGACTTCTTGTCGCGTGCTACGCGCGTAGTACGCTGGGATGGTGTTCGGCGAGGTGATGTGGACCGAGGACTCCGAGGCCCACATTGCCCGCCATGGTGTCCAGCCATCGGAAGTGGAGCAGGCGCTCTATAGCCAACCACGGTTGACCACCGCAGGACGAGACGGAACGACACTGATTCTCGGCACCAGCAGCGCCGGACGACACCTCCTGGTCGTCGTCACCGAAGCCGCCGACGGGTCGGGACTTCGTCGTCACCGCTCGCGACATGACGAATGACGAAGAGCGCCTGTTCCGCGAGAAGGGACGATGACATGAATCAGGACAAGCTGAACGAGCTTCGCGACTACTACGACGACACCGACGTCGCGAACGAATTCGCCGACGCCGAACTGGAAACTCGCACCACCGACGAGGTCATGGTCTCAACATCGATCCGACTCCCCCAGTCATTGGTCGACAAGGTGCGCATGCAAGCTGCTGCCCTGGGCATTCCCGCGACGACGCTCATACGGCAGTGGGTCATCGAGAAGGCAACGACCCCGCCGGCCAACGCCGTCGTCTCCGTCGCGGAGCTCGAGCGGTTCATCGCCGAGCACAACCGATCGATGGCGTCCTAACAACGGATTCGCTTCTCACGGTTCTTGTCGCACCTCGCGGAAAACCGGTTATTTCATAGTGCTGCAATGCATTTGAGTCCTCACCATTCCCAAAGAGATCCCGGCGCTTTAGGGCTGTTTCCCGTTCATGCTGCGTGAATAAGCGATGACCGAAATCTCGATCGCGCCCGGGTCGGTCTCGGCGACCGGTTTGCGGCCACCACCCGGGCGGCGGGTTCGGCCCAGCGGCTCGTCCCCGGCGTCGAGCTCGGCGACGCCGTTGGACACCGTCCGGGATTGGCACGTCGTCACTGATGGTTCACACCGCTGTGCAGTTCCTGCAGATCGAGGCGGGTGGTGAAGCGAGGCCCGACCCCTTGACGAATCACCTGGCTGAAGAGTATGGTCTGACCAATCTAATTATTGAATCTTTATTAGATTTGGGCGACGGACAGTGACAAGTGCCGTCAGCGTTGTTCAGAACGCCGAAGCACTTGGTTTTTTCCGTCTCCGATCCAGTCACGCAATGAGCCGAGGAGAATGCAGTGATTGGCTTCAAGGATCTGAACGACTTCATTAGTCGGCCGAATGAGCTACGCCGCGAGGCGGCCTCCAACCTGTTCGACCACCTGTTCGGGCGTGGCCTGGCCGAAACACGCGCCACGCCCAGCGAGGTGATTGATAAGGGCAGAAAGCGAACGCTGCACCGCTACGAGCCGGTCGAAGGCGTCGAGCCGCGTCCGCTGCCGCTGCTGCTCGTGCCGCCCCTGGCGGCCCCGGCGAGGGCGTTCGACCTGCGTCGGGGCTGCTCGATGGCCGAACACATGGTCGGGCTCGGCTACCCGACCTACCTGGTCGACTACGGGTCGATCGATAAGTCCGACAAGGACCTTGGGGTGGAACATTGGCACGACGAGGTGGTGCCGATGTCCATTCGGAAGGTGTCGGAGGACGCCGGCGGAAAGCCAGTTCAGGTGACCGGCTGGTGCCTGGGTGGGTTGATGTCGCTGTGCGCCCTTGCGATCAATCCCGACCTCCCGGTGAACGCAATCGCGATGGTCGCGACCCCGTGGGACACATCGGTTATGCCAATCCTCAAACCGATGCGCGAGGGAAATAGGTTGATTAGCGGGGACAACATCTTTGCCGAGGCATACCGCGCCACCACCGGGAAAGTTCTCGGCAAGGGTTTCGGCGCCGCATTCCGTGCCGCTGGCGGCGTGCCGGCAAG
>Ga0318544_10000288_pt1 | contig 11158 bp, 7 predicted proteins | sample GRESIP168b4f25_FD_203480 | JGI IMG/M metagenome (GOLD analysis project Ga0318544, IMG submission 203480) | Tropical soil microbial communities from Luquillo Experimental Forest, Puerto Rico - GRE.SIPMG.168b4f25 | ecosystem: Environmental > Terrestrial > Soil > Tropical forest > Bulk soil...
CTTTCAGGAACGGGGAATCCGCGCGCGGGCGGCCTTTGCCGCCGGCGCATTTGTCTTGTCGCTGACGCTGACACTCGGCGCGGCGCGGGCGGGAGATAAAACATATGTGATGAAGGTCACGCTTCCGACCCTCAACGATACGCCGCACCTATTTGCCAAGAATTTCGCTGCCGCAGTCGAACGGGATTCGGGTGGCCGTATCAAGTCCGAGGTCTATCCGGCGAGCCAATTGGGTTCGATCCCACGACAGATCGAAGGCACGCAGTTCGGTGCGATCCAGGCGGCGAACGTTCCGCCGGAGTTTTTTGTCGGCGTCGACGCGCGCTTCCAGGTGATGACCGCGCCCGGCCTAGTCGATTCCCTGGAGCATGGACAGCGCGTTGCCGCCGATCCGGCGGTGTTGAAGCTGATGCTCGGGCTTGGCGCCAATAAAGGGCTCCATGGCGTCGGCCTCTACATTGCCCAGCCGTCGTGCGTCATCTCGAAAACTCCGATCCGCCGCCTCGCCGACTTCAAAGGAAAGAAGATTCGGGTCTTCGCCTCGCAGTTCCAAACGGTGGCATTTGACCGGCTTGGTGCGACTCCCGTGGCGATGACGCTCGGCGACGTATTGCCGGCGCTGCAGCAGGGCACGATCGACGGTTCGGTCGCCGGCATCGGTGTCTTCGTTAACCTGCACTTTCACGACGCGGCGAAATACGTCACCGAGACCAACCAGCCGGCCATCTTCATTATCCTTGAAGTCAGCCAAAAATGGTACGATTCGCTACCCAAGGACTTGCAGCAGGTCGTCGACCGAGCCGGTCTGTCGGAGTCGCTGGCAATCAATGCGCCGGCGCTCAAGATGTATCAAGAGCAACGCAAGGCCTGGGTGGACGGTGGGGGCGAACTGATCAGTCTGCCTCCCGAAGAGCAGGCCACGATGATGGAAATGCTCGCGAGCGTTGGCGAAGACGTTTCGAAGGCGAAGCCGGCACTCCACGAGGCCTATGAAATTGTGGCCGATGCGGCAAAGCGGACGCGGCAGGCTCCGAGCCACTGAACCGGGCTTGTGTTGTCTCGGTTGGTGCAAACGGCGACGGTCTTTGCGATCGCGTTATAGCGCGGGCGCTTCTAGAGCGTTGAAGCATCCGCAGCGATCGGGACCGGAGGTCAAGCCATGATCGAGGCTGTACTTGAGGGTGTGCGTTGGCTCCTTACGCTCACCCGCGCGGCGGCGGGGATCTTTCTGATCTCCAGCGTGGCGATCAATTTCGCCAATATCATCGGTCGGTACTTTTTCAGCGTGTCCATTCCCTGGGCGGAAGAGATCATGCTCTTCCTCATGGTCGGCTGCGTGTTCACGGGCTGCTGTGCGGTCGCCTGGGAAGGGCGTCAAATCCGCATGGACGTCATCATCGCGATGATGCCAGCGAAAGTACACGACCTTTTCCATTTGTTGTCCGACCTCGTTCTGATCGCGGCTGCGGCCGCGGTAACTGCTTTCGCTTGGCCTGTCATCACCCAGCTCGCGGCGTTCGATGAGCGCAGCCAAGCGGCGGACTTCCCGCTCGTCATTCCGCAGGCCATGGTTCCGATTGGATACACCTTGATGGCACTGCTCGTAGCGGTGCGGTTGCTGACGCGACGCGGGCCGGGCGCCGGCCGCGCCGATGCCTCGCACTGAAAGCGGCGGCGATAATGGCTTATTTCGTATACTTCGGCCTGCCTCTGATCCTGCTGATCATTGGCTTTCCGATCTTCCTCATTCTGCTCGTGACCTCGATCATCGCGGTGCTAACCGTCGCCGACGTACCGACCGAGGCCATCCAAACCTATATGTTCGGGAGTCTCGATAATTTTCCGCTGCTCGCGGTGCCTTTCTTCGTGCTCGCTGGCGAGATCATGGCGCAAGGCGGGATCGCGCGGCGCATCATATCCATGGTCATGGCCATCGTCGGCGGCATGCGTGGTTCGCTCGCGGTGACGACTGTTGCGGCGTCTGAGTTGTTTGGGGCGATGTCGCACACCGCCGTCGGCACCGTCGTTGCCATGGGACGGATGATCTATCCCTCGCTCAAAGAAAACGGCTACGGTGATCGCTTTGCCGTGGGTCTCATCGCCTCCTCGGGGGCGATCGCCGTTGTCATCCCGCCTTCAATTGCGATGATTCTTTACGCCATTTCGGCCGAGCAGTCCGCCGTTCTTCTGTTCACCGCGGGCATACTGCCCAGCCTTTTGATCGGCATCATCGATGCGGCGTACGTGATGAGCTATGCGAGGGTGAAGGGCGTGCCGTTCGGCGCACGCGCCCGCTGGGAGACAATCCGGAAGACAACTAAGGAGGCGAGCTGGTCAATCGGCTCCCTGGGCGTGATCTTCGGCGGCATCTACGGCGGTGTCTTCACGCCGACCGAGGCCGCCGGCGTCGCCGTCGTCTATTCGCTGGTCATCACAATGTTCATCCACGGCGAGGTCGACCTCGCCGGCGTGTGGCGAATCCTCATGGCTTCCGCCTTTCTTATTTCTCAGATCCTGCTCATCGTAACCTCCGCCGGGATCTATTCATGGCTTTTGACGACTAGCGGTATCCCGCAACAGATCGTCGCATCGATCAATGCCATGCACATGCCGCGTTGGGAGTTGCTGCTCATTCTCAATGTCGGACTGCTGTTGGCGGGGAGCTTCCTCGAACCGCCCGCGGCGATCCTCATACTGACGCCGTTGCTCTTGCCGATCGTGCGTGGCGTCGGCGTTGATCCCATTCACTTCGGTATCATCGTCGCGGTCAATCTCAGTCTCGGCATGTACACGCCGCCGTTCGGATTGAACCTGTTCACATCGCAGGCGATCTTTGATACGCCGCTCGGTCGCATCTACCTCGGCGCGCTGCCGTTCCTACTCGTGAATTTCGTGGCGCTGATGATTATTACTTATGTGCCCGCGATCTCGATGGTGCTCATCCGGCATTGATGAACACCTGTCTGTACCGAATATCTAATCCTGAACGCTGATAGCGATAATGTAGACCGACCACCTCTGGGAAGGGAATAATATTGGCCGCGAAGGGAAGTTGTAGCGACGAGGTCGTGGAGCGAGGACGCGATGCCTACGAAAGATGGGGAGGAGATCGATGATGACCAGTTCAGTGCAGGGTCTGCGGCCGCGCGAGGTCAACATCCGCGTGCACGACCGCGTTGAGATTGCCGTGGCGCTCTACATGCCGGCCAGCGACGGACCGTTCCCGGTGCTGTTTGCCCCTTCGCCCTATCGCTACGACAACAATTTGCTGCCTGCCAGTCCGCAATTTCTGTGGCGGGAGACTGGACCAATCGAATTCTACGTCGGGCAAGGCTACGTTTACGCCAACATGGATGTCCGCGGTTGCGGCAAGTCAGGCGGTGAGTTTCGGTTGCTCGACCGCAACGAGCAGAAGGACCTCTATGAGGTCATCGAATGGCTCGGACATCAGCCCTGGTCGAACGGCAAAGTCGGCGGCATCGGCCAATCCTATTTCTGCATGTTGCAATGGTGGATGGCGATCCAAAAGCCGCCGTCGCTTGCGTGCATCGCGGCCTTTGATGGCATGAACGATCCCTATCGCGCTTCGGTGTATCAGGGCGGGATACTCGGAGACTTCTTCGGCAGCTATTGGTGGAACCAGAACCGCATCATCAACCGACATCCCGCCAATGGCGAGCAACCGCGCGAGCAGCTCTGCGATATTAATCTGTTGATTCAGCAACACCCGACCTACGACGAATTCTGGCGCGAGCGCTGCGCCGCCGAACGGCTGCATGAGATTGAGGTGCCGCTCTATTCCGTCGGCGTGTGGGGCAAGGTCGATCTGCACACGCGGGGCAATATCAATGGTTTCCGTCGTGCCAGGGGGCCGAAAAAGCTCAAGATGATCGGGCCCATTAATGCGTTCGTCGCCAATCGCGAGTTCGCCAGCGCAGAGATGCACGCAAGGGTGTTGCTGCCGTTCTACGACCATTATCTGAAGGGCAAAGAGACCGACTACGCCAGCCGTCCGGCAGTCGAGTACTTCGTACGCGGTGCGGACGCGACGCGCACGGCAGACACCTGGCCGCCGCCCGGCGTTCGCTATGTCACCTGGAACCTGAGCGGCAAGAAATCAGGCGGGGTGACCTCGCTCAACGATGGCAGCCTGACCCGGGAGAGCCCGGACGGCGAGCCGAGCGTCTCCTATACCTATCCGAATCCCGGATGGATGATGGGTGTTGTTGGGTTTGGCCCCAACAATCAGCCCGACCCCGCCCGCCGCGTCCTGACATTTTCAACTGCGCCGCTAGACCGCGACCTCGAAATCGCCGGACCCATCAAGCTCGTGCTCTATGGATCTTCGACCCGCAACGACATGGACTTCTTTGTCAAGCTTTCGGAACAGATGCCGCAATCGCCCGAGGATCGTGCCAAGGATCTCAATCCCGCCTATTTCTGGATCACGAAAGGCTGGCTCCGTGCCTCGCATCGTGCGCTCGACCCGCAGAAAAGCACCGAGATGGAGCCGTATCACACCCATACCAATCCGGAGCCGATCGAGCCCGGCAAAATTTACCGATTTGATATCAGCGTCGAACCGATGGCGCACCGATTCAAGAAAGGTAGCCGTGTGCGCCTCGAGATCGTCAACGGAGATTCTGCCATAACCGACGTATTGTGGACGCACTATTTTATTCCAAGCAAGATTGGCACTGATACGATCTACCATTCGGCCGAATATCCCTCGGCCTTGACATTGCCCGTCACGGAGGGTGGGTGATACCGGCCTTTTCAATGCCGCGAGCGACTGGGCCGTCTCTTGCGTTATTACTATCAGGAGGCAGTGTGAAACGGGGGCGCCCCGGTGAATTTTTCCGTATGAGAATCCATTCAACATGGTTTTCTCACTGCCAGTTTCATACGCGAGCTATGACCTCCGCCCAATCCTCGAGCATCGCGATTTCATGCCCGGTGCGAATGTGCATTCCGAACTGGCTGTAGCCCGCGGTCTTCATCGCCCGCAACCCATCCGCAAGTTCCGCGCGTGTGCCTGTGAATGTGAAGGCGCGAATGACGTCGGCGTTGATGATGTCATGCTCCTCCGGGCGCAGAAACATTAAATGGCCACGGTGATTCGAGAGGTAGCGCGCATCCGGCGGTTGGTACTTGCGATAGACTTCACCATAGGCGTCGAACTTGGTCTTGAATTGCGGCGGCGTCGGGAAACCGATCGACCCGAGTTCTTGTTCTTCGGCTTTGTTGTGGAACACGATTGCCGCCGCAGGACCGGCCTGCGCCTTCGCGCGCGGGCTGTCGGCCGGTTCGCCCTCGGCCAGCACACAGCCACCGCCGAAGGCCGTTGAATATAGCGCCTTCGGATCGCGGCTCGCCTCTTGCCAAGCCTTCTGCATCTCCGCGAGTGTTGCAATCGCCGGCTGCGCTCCGCGCATCGCTGTGATCCAGTGGGCGCCGAGCTTCGCGGTCAGCATACGCCCACGCGGTCCGAATGCGGAAATGTGCACGGGGATCGGATCGTGCAGATTGATGAGCTCAAGTTCAGGGTTGAGGAAGCGGATCTTGTGGGATCGTCCTTCCGCTGACCATTCGATCGTTTCCCCCTTGAGCAGACCCCGGACGACGCGAACGTATTCACCCAGTCGCGCGAGCGTAATCGCACGCAGTCCCATTGTCCGCCGCGCGGTAAATCCAGTCCCGACGCCGAAATGAACGCGGCCTGGGGCGAGCGCATTCAGCGATGCCAGCGCGCTAGCCGCAACCGGAGCAATACGATTGGACGGAATCAGTACCCCGGTGCATAGCCGGATGCGCGATGTTTGCATGGCCGCCGCCGCCATGGCGACGAAAACGTCGGCATTCAGGAGTTGGGTGTCGTAGAACCAAGCGTGGGTGAAGCCCAATTCCTCCGCACGTTTGACGACCTTCCAGGAGTGTGATGAGGTCGCAAGCTGAATGCCGAAATCCACAATCCCCTCCCTTGTTGTATACCGAAACTAGACACACAAGCACCTCGCTCGCGCCGAGCTCATCTTGGTCGTGCTCATAGCTCGCTCTTATTTCCAAGCAGAGGTGGCTTTCCGTCCGATCGTGCCGATCTATCACATGGGCAACACCGGCAGCAAAAGATAGGATTGGTGCTGCCCGCCGGTGTGAAGTGTGTTCGTGCCGGCAAACAATTTGGGCGGACGATCGGTCGGGTCGTCGTGAGTGAACCAAGCGACGCCCCGAAGCGGCCCGGTCGCTCCCGGTCGCTCGAAGTCCTTGCCCTGAATTGTAAGCGCGAGGCGCGATCCCTTGGGCAGCGCGAGACCCATTGGCCAGATTTCGAGGTCGACCTCGTAGGTCTCGCCTGGCTCGAGGAGCTGGCGTTCGTCATGGGGATAATAGGGGAGGAATTCGGTGGTTCGCCGCGGATCTAATTTGCGCTGCGAAACCCTCAGCCAGCCTTGCGTGACCGGCGATTTCGGTTCGGGCGCAGCGATGAACGTCATTTCCTCGCCCTGCGGGTCAAAGGCGCAAACCGTTGCGAAGATGTCCATATCCCGCGTGCTCGACGAAACGAACAGCTTGGCCTTCACTGGACCGACGATCTCGACGTCCTGCTCCCAGGGTGCTGTTGAGAAGGTCACGCCGTCGCTCAGCGCTGGATAGGTTGCGCTGGCCATGTTGCGGGGTTGGCCAGGACCGAGTGTCTTGTTTGCGGCATCGAGGAAGAAACGGGTCCACTGCGTCTCCGAAAGCGGCCACGCAGCATTGCGCGCGACCCGCTTCACGGTGTCCCCAGGCGCGCGGATTTCAACTTCAACGGATGGTTCGTTCTCCCAGCCGTTGTCGATGGCTTTGAGGTAACGGTCGAAGAACCGTTTCTGCATCGCCACGTTCTGTGGCTGCAGAAAAGTGTGAAAATATGAGCCCGATTGGACCTTGAGCCATTTTTCGCGCGAGGCGATCCCCATGTAACCCCGAATCGTCCCGCGCAGGTGAAGCCCCAAACCGCCCCAGTTCGCGATCACCAGTGCGGGATAGTCGATCTTGGAGAGATCGGGTGTCCGCTCGCGATAGAACGAGTCATTGAGCGGATGGGCGAGAACGTCACCGAGGTAGTCCGCACGGTTTCTCGCGAGCTCCCCTTGCGAGAAATTGGCGGGCCCGGTCACACGTTCGCCGGTGTAGATGTCCCGACAGTCAGTATCCGGATTGCCGTGTTGGTTGCGCAGGACACTGCGGTTCCACCAGCGTTTGAGAAATCCGCTTGCGTAGATGCCGTCCTGCCGCGTGCGGTCGCGATAAAAATCGTATGTGCCCTGCCAGGGCAGGATTGCAGCGAGATGTGGCGGCCGCATCGCGGCCACGAACCATTGCCCCGCGGCGTAATAAGAAATACCGAGCAGCCCGACTTTTCCGCTGCTCCAAGGCTGCGTACCCGCCCATTCAATGGCATCGTAGAAGTCGCGAAACTCCGCAGGAGAATTCGGATCGAGTCGACCCGGCGACTTGCCCGCTCCACGGGAGTCCACGTTGATAACCACGTAGCCGTCCGGGACCCACATCTCGGGGTCCGGCCGCTCGAACACGAGGTGCTTGCAAGACGAAGCCGCCAAAATCTCCGGATAGGTCGTGTTCAGTCGGTCCCAAGCCTCCAGCATGAACTCCCGCAGCGGCACGTCCTTTCCATATGGCCCGAATGTCATCAGCACGGGAAACCGCCCATCGGCGTTGGGTCGATACACGTTCGCACGCAGGATCGCGCCGTCTCGCATTGGCACATCGGTATTCTGTTCCAGGAGCATTTCATACTGCCCGCTCATGGCTCAAAGCCTCCCATACGGTGATATTGCGCCGTCTTGCAAAAGCAGCTGAACTTCCGCGTGACAACCGATGACAAGTGCCGACACGTGCGCTCGCATTCTGAGGCCGCCACTATGGCTCGCAACGGCGTTCATAGATCAATTCTTCCAGAACATTGAGCCTGTTGCGCGCAGAATCGGTACCGTACTGCTGGCATGGAATTCTCACATAGAGCTACGCTAGAATTTATCGGGAACGAGGGAAGACAATGGCCGATACAAAAAGCTCACGCGGAATGATCGCGGTCGACAAGATGGGCACAAAAGTCTTGTTTCTCAATCCAGTTACCTATGAGACAGAGGTCGTGCTGGACGATTTTTCCCGCACGGTGCACGAACTGCTCGTGGTGCCGGATGCCAACCTCGCTTATGTGCCGATCTTCGGCGACGGTATCCACGGCCGCAATCCCAATCCAGGTCATCTTCTTTGCATCATCGATCTCGAGAAGCGCGCCCATGTTGGTGATATCGACCTCAGGCCCTATATCGCGCCGCATACGCTGAGGCTCGCGCCGGACGGGCTGATCTACATCACGTGCGAGAACAGCGCTGTTGTCGTGGTGATCGACCGTTCTACCCACAAAGTGGTGGACGCCATCGATTCCGGGTCTACCAACGGCCATCGCCTAGTCATTGCGCCGGACGGTCAGCGGCTCTACACCGAGAATGAGGAAGACGGCACGGTGTCGGTGATCGATCTGCCGAGACGGAAGCTCCTCGGGAAGATCAAGACCCCGCGCCCGCTCGCCGGTATCGCGATCTCCGCTGACGGCCGCACGCTGGTCGCGGTCGATGACGCAGAGCCGTCGCTGTTCCTGATCGACACCGCAGACGGCCGCGTCGCTAACGAGGTGCGCCTCGAAGGCGTGCCCAAGGCGGCGCAGATTGCGCGCTACGCTCCGGACAACAGCCTTATCGGCGTCACCAGCCTGAACAGTGACACGGTGAGCTTGATCGATTCGTCATTCCGGCAGCAAACCGCGATCAAGGTTGGCAGTCAGCCGATGGACATGGCATTCCGCGGTGACGAATTGTTCGTTGCCTGCCAGGGTGACGGATCCGTTCATGTCATCGATATTCCGAGGCGGCGTACAAAGCACAGCTTCCGCGCCGGCACGGGCTGTGAATCCCTTGGGTTTTTCTAGCGCCTGTTGAATTGACGGCGATTCGGCGCGGCTTTGCGAGCGGAGTCGGGGGAATCTGGGATGCATGGAGTTTAGCCGACCACCTCTCGTCATCGCCTTCGAACTGAGCGAGAAGCGTAAGGCGATCGTGGCCGACACCCTCGCTGGCGCAAGCGATGTTGTATACCTCACCGACCTCGATGAGGCGGCCCGCGCCGAAGCGCTGCGCAACGCCGGCGTGCTCTTGACATTCAATACCTCCAAAGAGCTGCGGCCCGGCGAGGCAAAGCTGTTGGCTGGCGCGCGGCTCATCCAGTTCATGATCGGTGGCGTGGACTTCATTCCGCTGGGCGAGCTCCCGAAGGGGGTGCCAGTGGCAACCAACGGCGGCGGCTATGCCGAGTCGATGGCTGAGCACGCGCTGGCGATGGCACTTGCCGCCGCCAAGCGCCTAATCTTGGAGCACGAAAACCTCAAACTTGGCCAGCTTAATCAGTTCACGCAGAACCGCATGCTCGCGGGTGGGGTCTGCGGAATATTCGGCTTCGGCGGCATCGGAGCCGCGACCGGGCGGCTAATGCATGGCATCGGCATGCGGGTGCACGCCATCAACCGGCATGGCCGGACAAATGAGCGGGTGGACTGGATCGGAACACCGGAGCGGCTCAATGAGCTCCTGGAGGCGGCCGACGTGCTGGTAATCAGTGCGCCCCTCACCCGTGCCACTCGCGGCCTGATCGGCGCCGCCGAGCTTCGCCGCATGAAGGACGATGCCATTCTCGTAAACCTGGCCCGTGGGGAGATCGTGCAGGAAAGGCCCTTGTATGACCACTTAGTCAAGAACCCGCGCTTTACCGCCTGCATCGATGCCTGGTGGATTGAGCCGGTGCGCCACGGAGAGTTTCGCATCGATCAACCGTTTCTCGACCTGCCGAACGTCATCGCCTCACCACACAACTCGGCACAGGGCACTGGCGCGCACAATATCAGCTTGCGCCGGGCAGTTGAGAACTGCCGCCGCGCGTTAACCGGCGAAGCGCCACTTCACGTTATTGGGCTCGATGAACGGCTAATGTAGAACTGTGGTTAAGCGCGCGATTTCGGAGATGCAGGTGACTTGACCTCTCGGAATCGAGGTCCGCTTGCGATGCTGCGGACGGCTCCGCCGCACGGAAGTGCATGGATTTGGGTGCTGTTAAGGCGCTCCTGCGTGCCCTTAGTGTATTCCCGTGAGCATTTCCCATACACGGTGCGGTGTCGCTGGCATATCGATGTGGCGCAATTCAACACGACGGTGGAGAGCGTCGACGATAGCGTTGATGACCGCCGGCGGGGCACCGACGGCGCCAGCCTCGCCCGCACCCTTGACGCCCAGTGGGTTGGCCGTCGAAGGCACGTTGTAGGTTGAGAAAGCGAAGGGCGGAACATCGCCGGCGCGCGGCATGGTGTAGTCCATGAACGAGCCTGAAAGCAGTTGCCCGCTGTCTGGATCATAGACCGCATGCTCAAGGAGAGCCTGGCCAATGCCCTGTACGATCCCGCCATGGACCTGGCCCTCGAGCAGGAGCGGGTTGATGGTGCGGCCGAAATCGTCGACGACGGTGTAGCGCTCAATTGCGACGGCGCCGGTATTGGGATCGATTTCGACCTCGACGATGTGGCAGCCGTTGGGGAAGGTCTGAGCTGGCGGTACGCGGTGATGCGTCGTATCGAGCCCCGGCTCCATGCCTGCGGGCAGTTTCGCGGTATCGCGCGCAGCCTTCGCCACCGCGAAAACATCGAGACGGAGATCGGTGCCGAGCACGCTGAATATCCCATCGGCAAAACGTACATCCTGCGCCGAGACTTCCAGAAGGTGCGCAGCGAGCTGTGTGCCTTTGCCGATGATGGTGCGTCCCGCCTCGTAGAGCGCCGCGCCCGCGACCGCAAGCGCCCGCGACCCGCCGCTAAGCCCTGATGGTGTACGGTCGGTGTCGCCCATTATCACGTCGACGCGGTCTGGATCGACGCCTAGCTGGTCTGAGACGAGCTGTTTGTATGAGGTGACGAGGCCAGTGCCATATTCCTGGTTGCCCATGACAAGTTGGATGCGCTCGTCTTTGAATTCAATCGAAGCGGTCTCGGGAAAACCGCCGCCGCAGCGCTCGGTATATGTTGCCATGCCGATACCGCGCAGCTTGTCAT
>Ga0318544_10000298_pt1 | contig 11049 bp, 12 predicted proteins | sample GRESIP168b4f25_FD_203480 | JGI IMG/M metagenome (GOLD analysis project Ga0318544, IMG submission 203480) | Tropical soil microbial communities from Luquillo Experimental Forest, Puerto Rico - GRE.SIPMG.168b4f25 | ecosystem: Environmental > Terrestrial > Soil > Tropical forest > Bulk soil...
GGCGGCCGTGCTGCACGTGGCTGCGGCGGAGGTGGCGGCTGTGCAGCCCGTGGCTGCGCAGCAGGTGTTCGCTGCGCTGGTGTCGGTGTTCGCTGCGCTGGTGTCGGTGTACATTGCAGATGCGCATTTTTTAGACGCTGTTTCGGCTGCGGTTGTAGTGGCTGCGGTGGCTGCGGAGGCTGGGGCTGCGGAACTTGCTGGATATGGACGCCCGCCTGGGGCTGGATCAACACCTGCTGGTCCGAATCTACACCTGCGGGTGAAGAATCCCGCGTCGCGTCGGAGCCAATCGGGCAGATAGCGGCGGCTGACGAAAAGAAGTGACCGAATCTTCAGCTTCGCGTCTCACCGCCCGGGCTTGCGCAAAAGCTCCGGCAGCTTGGCGATGTTGCTGGCAATCCTTCGCGCCTGATTTAGATCAATGACGTGGGTCTGGGGGTCATGCTGGATTCCGTTCCTGCTGTTCGCAAAATAGGGAGGTATCCATGATTAGACTGGTCACTCGTGGACGGTTCACACACAGTTACCTCAAAGGGATGCTCGACGCACCGGAGGACCGCGAAGCCCCTGTACGGAAGTTGATTGAGGAAGCGGGCGGTAAAGTAATCAGCTTTTACGTCACCACCGGGGAAACCGACTTCCTCCTCATTTCGGAAGCTAACGAGGCTGAAGCTATTATCGCCTCGTTAATGGCAGCTTCAGCCGCAGGCACCATTTCCGGTGTCAGCACTGGACGGGCTTGGACCGGTGCGGAATTCAAAGCAATTATGGAAAGGGCTTCCAAAGCGGCAAGCGCGTACCGACCGCCGGGCAAGCGCTGATTGAGTCAGACCGCCCTTCAAGGCTTGCGTGATAACTCCGGCAGCTTAGCGATGTTCACCGCGATCCTGCGCGCCTCATCGCGCGTTAGGAGCTGTGTTTACGCCGGGCGACGCTCAAGCAAAAGCCACGAAAACTACTGTACTGGCAACCACGAGGGCTAGCCAGATACAGACAAGAGCAAGAATTAAGCCGTAGTGGTGGTGCTTCAGATTAGTTCTTTCGTGGGGGTGGGAGAGCGAGGCACCCCCCACTGCATCGAATACTTCCTGACAGCAATTATTTCTGTGACCTCGGTCACACATTGTGCACGAAAGTATAGGGACCTGAATCTTTTTTGACGCCTGCTTGCAACGTTGGTGCAATAGATTGGCCGCCCATCGTCGCTATACTTTGCGCAACAGAAACAAGAAAAAACGATTTCGGGGACCATTAATCAATAGGAGGACAACCATGGCTGCGAAGGTTGTTAATTTTCAGGGCGGTTCGCCTCGCTTTCTGTTGTCGGTTTTTAACGATTACCAGGGCGAGATTGGCGATCTCGTCCTAGCAATCAACGTGGTTCGCCTTGCTCTAGAAGCCGAGGAGGACAATAGCGTTCCAAGTGGGACTGCGCGGATCGCGCTCGATCATCTTGAGGAGATGGCAGGCCAGCTGAAGCAAAAATGGCAGGAGGACTACGCCAGCTTGAAGGAGGCGTCCTGAACTTCGCGCGCGTACTCGCTACGTCTGACGACGGCCCAATAGCTCTGGCAGCTTGCCGATGTTCGCCGCCGTGCGCCGCACTACTATTGCGCAAGACTTGATAGCAGTACTATCCGAGCGAATAAGAAGCTGCGCCCGGCAGCTTTATTCGACGATTAGTCAGTACCAACCCGTACAATCCCCTGCCTCCTGAAAGGCTGTGGCGCTCGTGCGGTAGGTCGCACTTCCATTGTCAGGTATCGCTTCAGCTGCCTCGAATTTGATCGCCTCATTTCCCTTCATGGCAAAGAGTGTTTGCCCTTTGGGAATGGTCGCCGTTGTGAGATTGCTCAAGGTGACGAATGCAAACCCGCTACCGCCTAACGAAGTTTTGCAAAGCAGAGTCACACTGCTAGGGCTAGGCTGCTGTGCCAGAGCTTTAGATTCAGGTGAGCAAAAGAATGTCGCTGCCAACGCCGTCATGACGAACATTGTAGGTCGGTTCATCGAGTTCTCCTTTGGCTTTTGAATGTCTCCAATGTGCTTCTAGAAGGTCAGTCTACGATGAAGTCGGGAACAGGTCGGAGCGGGACGGAAGGCTGACCCACCTCCATCGCGCCGCGTTGCTTCAACACCCCCATCAATCGCCAACCGTTCAGCGGCAAGAGGATGACGTGCAGGATCAATATGGGCGGCAAGTCCAATAGAAGCGCATACGTGATGAAGGCTATGTTGCTGCAAATGGCGGCGATGCGAAGGTTGACCATGTCCTTCATGCCAAATGCGGCCAACACCAAGCCGGAAGCGATAAACCCGATTGCGCTGCCGTCCGTTAGGCCTGCTAGGATTCCGCCGTGCGCCACGGTTGCGCTGTGTACTACGCTAGCTGGCATGACCACGCGCCCTCAGTAGTCAGGAGACGACTAATGGTCCAAAAATGGTCGGTGGCGCATTACCTCTCGCTCTGCCTCCCTTAAGCGGGTGTCATAGAGCTGATGTGCCAACTTGCTGAAAAAGCCCCACAGCTTTTGAGTGTGAGCGATAATGATTGCCATAGGTACCTCCCATCTATGGAGCTAGCTGTGACAGTAAGGATGAAGGCTCTCTTCCTCCTGATTATTCCAGCCACTACTATTTGACACCTTGACTGCAATTTCTGTTACCTGCGTCACACCGCTCGCAAAATCTTTGGAAGCGCCGCCCCGATGTCCGCTCTCTCTCAAAAGCAGACATCAACGCATGTCCCCGCAATGTCCGCTTTATCCCCAAAAGCGGACATGATCAGCCCCGTCGTGATGTCCGTTAGGTGCCAATAGCCGGCACCTTCGAATTGCTAAGATGGGCGAATCAGACTCAAGAGGAAGGCTACATGCATGTCGAGAGACCATTCGTCGCCAAGCGGGTGCAAATCCCCAGTCCCGAATGGGACGCGGCGTTCAGCGCCATCGCGGGTGTTCATTAATCAGTGCTACATGCTTTATGACATGGCCGGCGTTGACATAGCCGATGACGTGATGATCGGGCCAAACGTGAATATCATCACCTCAGGTCACCCGCTCGAACCATCCAAGAGACGGGCTTACGTTGAGGCAAAGCCAATCGCAATTGAAAAGAACGTTTGGATTGCAGCAGGTGCCACCATACTTGGTGGCGTTATAGTGGGCGAAAATTCAGTGGTCGCAGCCGGAGCGGTTGTAACTAAAGATGTTCTCCCGAACAGCTTGGTGGCAATTGCATTTTCAAAAAATTTGATTTAGCGCAATTAGCGGATGGTTGCCGCGTGTCACGCTTTGTTACAAAAAAGGATGTTCGGACAGAGTTTCAGCCGGGAAGAAATGCGCGCCGGTTCTCATCGGAGATAAGCTGTACTGGCGCACCATAAAGTGCCTCTAGCGGCGCGCGTTGAAGGACAGTATCAACCGGCCCCTCATCGAGCCGCTTGCCTTCACGCAAGAGATAGGCGCGGTCGGCCGCCCGTAGGGCGTGATTCGGGTCGTGGGTGGTGAATAGAACGCCGTGCCCCGATCTTGCGAGTGCTCGAATCTCGTTCATCACCTTTCCCTGATTGCCGAAGTCAAGGCTGGCGGTTGGCTCGTCGAGCACGATGAATTGGGGTTCCTGTGTGAGGGCGCGCGCAAGCAAAACCAGTTGTCGTTCTCCACCGGAGATCATGGTGTACGGCCGCGTGGCAAGAGCTGCGATTCCAAAGCGTTCGAGCGCGGCTTGAGCGACAGCGCGATCTTTCGCACTCGGCCTGCTGAACAAGCCGCCATGTGCAGTACGGCCCATCAGAACAACGGTTTCCACCGTGAACGCGAAGGTACTGATGTGCACCTGAGGAACATAGGCGATAACCCGCGCCCGCTCACGGATGGAGTAATTATTGAGTGGCTTGTCGCCGAGCCGCACTTCGCCAGCCTTTGGTCTGAGGAGACCAAGCAGAGTCTTGAGCAGCGTGGTTTTGCCGCCACCGTTTGGCCCGAGCAACGCAAGCACTTCACCGGTTGCGAGCGCGACATCGAGTCCGTGGCCGACGGTACGGTCCGGATAGCCGATGGTAAGATTACGTCCTTCGATATTCACGACCAAGTTTTCTGCATATTGGCCAAAAGCCAAATGAAAAATGGCGTGCCCACCACCGCCGTCAAAATGCCGAGCGGTATCTCCACTTCTGCTGCGGTGCGAGCAAGCGTGTCGATGAGCAGTAGATAGCCGCCGCCGAGTATCGCCGCAGTCGGCAACAGCCGGGCGAAATCCGGCCCGACCAGCGAGCGTGCGAGATGAGGCACCACCAGGCCGACCCACCCGATGATGCCGGCAGTTGCGACACTGGCCGAAGTGGTAAGCGTTGCCGCTGCGACGATCGCTACACGCAGCGGACCTGTGGCGATGCCAAGCGAGCGCGCTTCCTCTTCGTGAAGCGACATCACATTCATCCGCCATCGCAACGCGATCAGAACCGCGGATCCAATCGCTACCGGACCGAATAGTGGCAGCAGGTCTGTAACATTTGCCGCCGCGAGGCTGCCGAGCAACCAAAACGTCATGGCGGGCAGTTGGTTGTAGGGATCAGCGAGATATTTTACGAGGCCCACGCCGGCGCCAAGCAATGCGCCGACCACGACGCCGGTCAGCACAAGCACCAGAATCGGATCGCGTGCCCGCACTGCCGAGCCGATTAGATAGACCGCAGCGACCGCGAGCAGCCCGCCGGCAAAAGCCAAAGCCTGTATTGCGAGCACGCCGAGCGAGAAGAATATGCCGATAACGGCTCCCAACGCCGCTCCCGAAGAAGCCCCCAGAATGTCCGGTGACACGAGCGGATTCCGAAATAAGCCTTGGAACGCCGTACCGGCGACTGCGAGCGCCGCCCCGACCAGGACCGCCGCCAGCACGCGAGGCCCGCGCACTTGCAGGATCACGCTTTGGACCGCCGTTGAAGCGCCAGCAGTTTGGCCACTGATTTTTGCCAACAGCACGCTGAAAAGGTCAGCGACCGACACGGGATAGCGGCCGACGGTAAAGGCGAGAAGAAGACCCACACACAACACAGCGGTCGCAATCGCGAGGCCGGGCAGAGCGGAGCGGGTCAACTATTCCCTCCCGGCCAGCACATGATCGATCTGCACGTCGCTCGGTGTGCGGTGATAGAACATTGTGTAAAAGTCGCGTGTTAGCGCACGCATGTCTTCATGAAATCTGTCCGGATACAAGATATTGGCGAGCCACCAAAGGCCAATTAGGCGATTCACCGATGGCGGGAAATCCACCCAGCCGAACGGCATTTTCGGCGACAAGTGAACGCGGCCGTTGCGCACTGCGTTCACCGAGGCCCAGGACGGATCGCCATAAACACTCGCTGCGAAGTCCTGGTCGATGGTAATGATCACATCAGGATTCCAAAGCAAAACTTGCTCGATCGATACATTGGCGAGTCCGCCTTCATTACCGCCGGCGACATTCTGTGCCAGCAACTCAATCGTCTCTACATTGATCGAGCCGCCTAGGCCCGTTATCAATCCACGCGGGCCGCGGGCGTAGTAAACGCGCGGACGATTGGAAGGCGCGATCGCTGCGGTTCTTCCATCAATAGTTTTGAGCGTGTCATCGGCGTATCGCGCGAATTCTTCAGCTTTGTCGCGCCGACCTATTAACTCGCCAAGCTTTCGGTAAGTGGCAGGAATTGCATCAAATCGCCCGTCCAGCAGCGCATAGGGAATGCCAGTCTGCTGCTGGACCCGTTCGGCCAGCGAGACGAAAGTAGTGCTGGTCGAGCCAACATCTAGAATTAGGTCAGGCTTGAGCGCTAGGACGCTTTCAAGATTGGCCGTGTTGCCGCGCCCAGTGATCCGTCCAACCTCAGGGCGCGCGCAGACATCGGGTAGCATATAGGCGCATTCTTCGGGTCGATTGGCGCGGGGCCAGCCGAGCAGTAAATCAGGCGCGAGCGTATAGAGCAGGATGGCGGCGGGCGGGCCCGCCGGAAATACGCGTGCAACTTTCTCGGGTGCCGAGAGGGCCCGGCCGGTTGCGTCGGTCACCCCTGCGCGAGCTGTCGATGTGCCTACTGTGGCTAGGGCAGCCGCGACGAAACTGCGGCGGGAGATTGCCATGGACTTACAGAAAGTGTCGCAACGGCGGCAACCCTATTGGAGGCATCATTGCCTGGGGGTGATGACAACCAAAACTAATCTACTCCCACCATCACGCTGCTTGCCTTGATGATGGCGTAAGCTGTCTTGCCTTTTTCGAGCTTAAGCTCGTCTGCCGATTCGTTGGTTATCGAGGCAGTGATGATGTGTCCGCCGATATCGATGCCAACATGGGTCGTAGTGACACCCTTTTTCACATCGGTGATATTACCTTTGAGCTGATTGCGTGCGCTCATCAGTTTCATGAGATGTACTCACTTTCCCGGCGTAAAGCCGTGTTTCATTAAAATCACTTGGCCCTCCGATGACATAATATACTCTGCAACTGCTGGGCTCAAACCATAGTCTACACCAACCGCCAGATTGTCGGGCAGGTTTAAGATCTGCTGTTCTGGATTTTCCTTACGGTTCTGTGCGGGGGCGCGAGACAACTCGCGTCCCTGCCGCTACGGCGGCGCGAGTTCGTCACGCTGTTCGGTCGCGGAGCGGCGGCATCCTGGCCTCTCGCGGCGCGCCCACCGCTGAAGAATCGATACAATCGATACATATCGAAAGACGTATGTGGCCAATGTTCGTAGGCCATGCGGCATAGCTCACAACGTGACGATCTCGCGTATTTCCAGTATTGTGCAGGTCTTAGGACGCCGGCAATGGACGATCTAATTACGCACACTCCGGACCTCACGGATGAGATCTCAATGGGTAAAGAGTTATGTCTACTGTGATCGCTGATGCGAGCAGGTCCGGATGGGGCCTTCGCGGGCGCTTGCTACTGTCATTCATTGCGATCAGTAGTTTTGCCGTGATCGCCGCCATTGTCGGCACCTATGCGTTCCATACCATTGGCAAAGCAGTGGATGAGATCACCGACAGAACGATACCGCCCGCGATCATAAGTTTGGAGCTCGCGCAACGAACCGAGCGTATACTTGCCGTTGGCCCCACATTGCTCGGTGTGAGCTCGGTCAATGAATTGGCTGGCGAGAGCGCTGCGCTTGATCAAGAGTTCAAGGAAGCGGAAAAACTCGTCGTGCAGCTATCCAATACTGACCTCGCGGAGACAGAACTCAAAGAAATCCAGACAGCCTTCGCCCAAGTGAACGCTAATTTTACCGCGCTTAAGGCCGTCACACAAAAGCGCATTGCTTCTGTCGATCGCAAGGACGAGGTCGTTCGAGACATATTCAGTGCATACAATCAGTTTCGCGCGATTTTGACGCCGAGATTCGAGGATTTGCAGCGAAACGTATCGTTGCTTCGAAAAACGCTTGATCCAGCGGGCAGCTCGACCGAAGAACGTCTTGCTGCTTTCGAGAGTCTGAACTCCGCGCTGCGTGATCTGGCGCCGCTAGAGCAAATTCAACAGGAAGCCGCGAAATCATTTGAGGCTCTGCTGCGCGCCGCGGGTGCCAGTACGCCAGCCTCGCTTGACACCATTCGCAATCAGGTGACCCAGTCACTCGGCCAGATCGACAATCTTGTTTCTGGCCTTGCCCCGGACGCTTTATCCGCATTGACCGGCTCCCTCAGCCGGCTGCGCAGTGACGCAATAGGGGATGGGGGCATTATGTCCGCGCGGCTGGTCGAACTCGAAACCATCGGTGAGGGTCGCCGCCTTACGGTTGAAAACTCCGTTTTTGCCGCTCGCTTGAGCAGTGCGGTGGAAAACCTGGTAGCCGAGTCGACACGCGGGATCACGGCGGCCACAGATCGGACGCGATCCGTCCAAAAGCTCGGCAATACTACGCTGCTGGCAGTCGTTGCGCTCAGCCTCATCAGTTCAGTCTTGATTGTCTGGCTTTATGTCGGGAGGAACGTTGTTGCGAGGCTTACCGCGCTTTCTGCTGGAATGCGCGGCATTGTAAGCGGGCGTCGCGACATCACGGTTTCTGTTCGCGGCCATGACGAGATTACCGAGATGGCCCGCGCCGTCGAAGTATTTCGCGACAATGCAATTTCGCTTGATCGATTCGTGGCCGAACGCGAACAAGCGGCCCAACAGCTTGAAAAGCTGGTTGCAGAACGTACCGCCGAACTCGCCCGCTCGGTCGACGAGCTGCGCGCGCTCGGCGAGGTCAGTCAAACGATCAATTCGACGCTCGATCTGAATACCGTGCTGGGCGCGATCGTCAGCAAAGCGGCTCAGCTTTCCGGCACCGAGACGGGAACGATCTATGTGTTTAACGAATCGAAGCACGAATATGAATTATGCGCCACCTACGGGATGACGGAGTCATTAATCAAGTCGCTCAAAGAGCAGCATCCTGTAATCAACGAAGGCCTCGCCCGCGCCATCGAACGGCGCGAGCCGATACAGACGGCCGATCTGCATGAAGCACCGCCGTCGTTGGGTCGCGACATCATGTTGCGGGCCGGCTATCCCGCCCGCCTTATAGTGCCGCTGCTCGCCGCCGATCGAGTCTTGGGCGCGCTCGTGGTGCGGCGGAAGGCACCGGGCCAATTCCCGAAAAATACCATTGAGCTATTGCAGACCTTCGCCACGCAATCCGTGCTCGCCATCCAGAACGCCCGGCTGTTCAGCGAAATCGACGAAAAAAGCCGGCAAGTCGAAATTGCAAACCAGCATAAATCCCAGTTCCTGGCCAATATGAGCCATGAATTACGCACCCCGTTGAACTCCATCATCGGCCTTACAGACATGATGGTGAACAATGCTGCGCGCTTTGGGACGGATAAAGCGCTTGAGCCGTTGCGCCGCGTTCATCGTGCAGGCACTCATCTTCTCGGACTGATCAATCAGATTCTTGATGTTTCAAGAATTGAAGCCGGCAAGCTGGAGCTCCATCTGGAGAGCGTCAGCATTCTACCATTGATCGAGGAGGTCGTCGGCACCGCACGTCCGCTCGCCGAGCAGAATAAAAACGTCTTAACGGTCGAATGCCCGCGCGACCTTCCGCCGATCGAAACCGATGCGATGCGGCTGCGGCAAATTATTTTGAATCTATTGGGCAACGCCTGCAAGTTTACCAAGTCAGGTAACGTCAAGCTGCAAGTCGCAATGGCATTGCATCAGGGACAGCAGTTTCTTGAGATCGCGGTGATCGACACTGGAATTGGCATGACGGCGGAACAGATGTCCCGTCTGTTCGAGGAATTCTCGCAGGCCGACGCATCGACCGAGCGCCAGTACGGCGGCACTGGCCTCGGCCTGTCGATCACGCACCGGCTTTGTCAAATGATGGGCGGCGACGTGACGGTGTCTAGCGAACCCGGCAAAGGATCGACATTTACAGCCCGCTTGCCGTTCGCTGCGGGCGGTGTCGCTGAACCAGCTGCGGCCCGGGCAGCCAAAGCGGCCACAGCAGAGCCAGGGCGCGATTACGTGTTGGTGATTGACGATGATGAGACAGCGCGCCAGCTGATTGCGGATTATCTTGCTCAGGCGGGCTTCGCCGTAATCACCGCGGCGAATGGAGTCGAAGGCCTCAAGCGCGCCAAGGAGTATCACCCGATCGCCATCACCCTGGACGTTATAATGCCCGATATCGACGGCTGGACGGTTCTCGCGGCACTACGCGGGGACCCGGAGCTTGCAGACATTCCGACCATCATGGCCACGATCGTGGACGAGCAGCGGCATGGCATGACGCTGGGAGCCGTCGGGTATCTCACGAAGCCGATCGACCGCGACAAGTTGGTGGACTTGGTCGCGAAATACCGAGCGCCCTCCGGCCCAACCCGAATCCTGGTCGTCGAGGATGACGCGACGCAGCGCGAGCTCATTCGCTCCTGGCTGGAACCTCAGAATTGGTCGGTGATCGAGGCCGACAATGGACGTGTCGCAATCGACCGACTTAGCGAACGCGTCGCGGATGTCATCCTTCTCGATCTGATGATGCCAGAAATGGACGGATTTCAGCTAGTAGCGGAGATGCAAAAGCATCCAGCGTGGAGCAAGATCCCCGTCATCGTCGTCACTGCGCGCGACCTTACGGTCGAGGATCATGCGCGGTTGAATTCCCTAATTGAGATGATCCTGCGGAAGGAACGGTTCAACCCGGCAACCCTCATCGAGTCCATTCGCCAAGTTGTGGCCAAATCGCGCCCGCCACAGAAGGTACCGGAGGCTGCCTTGTGACACGAATTCTGTACGTCGAGGACAACGACGACAACGTCTACATGCTGAAGCTGCAATTTGAATTGTTGGACAGCTTCGAAATATTAGTTGCCGAAAACGGTGAAACGGGATGCGCAATGGCGCTTTCGGAGCAACCAGATATCATCATTATGGATCTTGATATGCCCGTGGTGGACGGATGGGAAGCGACGCGCCGGCTGAAGTCCAACCCTGCGACCGAAGCTATTCCGATCATTGCGCTGTCGGCACATGCAATGTCGGGCTCACGCGAAAGGGCGCTTGCAGCGGGTTGCGATGAATTCGATACAAAGCCGGTGGACTTCGAGCAGCTCATCAAAAAAGTTCAATTGCTCGCAAATAGACATCCAAATCACGATTCTAATTGAATCTGGATGACCTCTCACCGCCTTGGCATGAGCGGTCGTGAGCGTGGAGAGCAGGATCGCGGCTGGCGCACTGGCTGGAAATCGAGATCACGCGCTCGGAAGCCCTCTGCAATCATCACGCCCGGATCACTCGCGTTGTGGCCAGAACACCTGCTCGCCGTCAATCTTGTAGTCCGCGATTGCCTTCTGGCCCTCGTCCGAAATGAGCCAGTCGATGAACTGCTGGCCAAGCTCCTTCTTCACATGCGGATGCTTGGCAGGGTTCACCAGTATGACGCCGTACTGGTTGAACAGCAGCTTATCGCCTTGCACTGCGATGACGAGGTCGGCTTTGTGCTTAAATGAGATCCACGTGCCGCGGTCGGACAGCAAATAAGCTCCGCTGGCCGCTGCCATGTTGAGCGCGGCC
>Ga0318544_10000320_pt1 | contig 10756 bp, 10 predicted proteins | sample GRESIP168b4f25_FD_203480 | JGI IMG/M metagenome (GOLD analysis project Ga0318544, IMG submission 203480) | Tropical soil microbial communities from Luquillo Experimental Forest, Puerto Rico - GRE.SIPMG.168b4f25 | ecosystem: Environmental > Terrestrial > Soil > Tropical forest > Bulk soil...
GCCGAAGCCCCGCCGGATGAGAAGTAAACGACCGGGCAGCCTTGAAGGTTACTGGTTCCGCGAAACACCGCCATTCCTGTGCAGAGAATGTCTCTGCAATCGCTTTCGGCGTCGGGCGCATCAACACGACTGCGCGAAATTCAGCGCCTGACCCCGGCATCCTGCCGAGATCCTGGCACTGGGCCCGAGCTGCGCCTCCCAACGCCGCAGCTCGAACGCGAATAGTCTCTGCGGCCAAAATTCGGCTGGATCACCGGAAAAGCCTTTCAAGGGGATATTTTGCGCCGACATTTCTGAGTTCGAGTCCTCCCACCCCAGCCAGCCAGTCCGGTCTCCACCACCTAACATGGGAAGACCGCAGAAAACGGCGTGGTACCGCGGCATTTCGCAGATATCGCTTGGTCTCCGTGTACGTAGTTGGGTGACGGCAGCGCCATGCTCGACTGGCAGACAGCGCATGCCACACTCGGAAAAGCTTGCCGTTCGTCCGCGGCGCATCTATGAAGAACCGGGCCGCTCTGATGACGAGTTGCTTGCGTTTGATAACGTGATCCTGACGCCGCACTTAGCGGGGCACCACGTTTTAATGGACTCAGAGACATCGAAGATCTGATTACAGGGCTTGCGCAAGCGATCTTCGATTGAGGTCGGCCGGTACAGTTCGAGCTTGTTGATACTGCTGCGCTTCCTTTCGCAATAATTCAAGAAACTGTTGATGCAAAAGGGTCGGCTGCCAATCTGCTCGGCTTGCTACACCATCATTTCTCTCCAGCGCGGAAGAGTCGAAAGGAAGGATCGTCAAGGCCTCGCCGAGCTGCGCTTCCACAACAGTCGAGAGCAGCGCGATCATGTTGCTTGTCGCAAGAATGGATTTGTAGATCTCCAAGGAGGTGGTTTCGATACGCACAGTCGGGCAATGCGCCGAGCCCGCAAAAAGACGCTCGAATGCCTCCCTGCGTGGAGCTCCACGAGTGGGCAAAATCCAACCGTAGCGGGCCAACTCTCATAACGTTATCTTCCGAACGCGGGTGAGCGGGTGCTGTCGGCCGACGAAAACGGCGTAAGGATTCGAGAACAAAAATTCTTCCCTGACGTCGGTCGCCCAGGCGGGGCGTCTGAGTACCCCGAACAGCAGATCGAGATCGCCGGCCCGCAGGGTATCGAGCAGCACCTCGTAGGGGCCATCGACGACGTGAACAGATGCGCGCGGATAAATGGCAAGAAACCGGGTGATCGTCGTCGACAGCAGGTGGGTGCCAGAATGGGGTATGTTGCCGACCGTTATTCGTGACGTAAAAACACCCTGCGCTGCCCGAATTTCCTCGATCCCATATTCGAGCTCCCTGAGAGCGACCTTTAGCCGGCGCGCGAATTCGCGTGCCTGATCGGTTGGCGCCAATCCCCGCGCTATTCGCTGATACAGGCTTCTGCGAACCACGCGCTCGAGATCGCGAGCCGATCGATGCAGCGCCGGCTGGGATATGTTGAACCTGCGCGCCGCCGCCTCGAACGAGCCGCTTTCTGCGATCGCGGTGAGAGCGCGGACATGCGTGTCCGTAATCTTGTTCTCCACCGATTTGATCGTTTCACGACCTGAAAGCGATGCGCCGATAGTTGGGTCGCACAACGCTGATTGAATATGTGCGAACAGCCGCTGAACCCGCGGTAAAAGCACCGATCCGAGCGGTGTCAGAAACGATCCGCTTCGGCGACGCTCCAGCAAGCTCACGGCGAGCACGGTCTCGAGTTGGGCAATCATTTGCGTCACTGCGGGCTGCGACAAGCCAAGCTCCTTCGCGGCGCCACCAATGCTAGTGCAGCGAGCAACCGCCTCGAATGCCCGAAGCTGGCGCAGTGAAGGAGAATCGGGTCGTGTGCGCATGGGGTTCGCGCTCAGCGGACTTTGCGTCAAAGAATAGCAAAAACTTATGGCTCCGTGCGCGGTTTCAATTGCGCGGGAAAGCCCGCACTGTGCGACTATGAGATAAGGAACAGGGCGACGGTGTCATCCCCCCGGCAGCCCAGCGCAGCGAGACAACCAACGGCCTATCCTTGAGGGATGGCCTGTGGTTACGGGTCCCGGCTCGCCCTCCCGTCGGATGCCCGCCGATCGCTTTGGCCTGGATTGGCACCGTGGTCGTCATCTCTCCGGCGAGCTTACAAAGCCGGTGGCGTAACCCGGCGGCAAGCAAAGAAAGATCAGGGAGGCTTTGAGATGTGCGCGCATCGCCTGGGCTTCAAGAATGGCAGCCTGCGACTCTTGCGGCTGCCCATTGTCCTTTTCTTGGCGGCAATCGTCAGCACGATCGCGCACGATCACGCTCGATCACAGTCAAGTTTCCCCACCAAGCCGATTCACATCTTCATCCCGTATGGTGCCGGAGGGGTGGCCGACCTGACCATGCGGCTGCTCGCGCAGAAACTGACCGAGAGAACAAAGCAGCAGGTCGTCATCGAAAATCGTCCGGGAGCCGCCGGCCTGCTAGCGGCAAAGGAAGTGCTCAAAGCGCCGCCGGACGGTTACACGCTTGATGTGATCGGAAACGGGCAGGCGATCGCTATGTCGCTGTTCAAGACGCGGCCCTACAATGTGCTGACCGACTTCACGTTCGTGTCGATTACGGCTCGCTTCGAGATGTTGCTTGCGGTCAAGGCGGATTCGCCACTGAAGAACCTACAGGACGTGGTCGCCGCCGCCCGCAAAAATCCGGGAAAGCTCAATTTCGGCGCCATCAATCCCGGCAGCACGCAAAACCTGTCGGCGCACCTTCTGAAGCAGGTGAGCGGCGTGGACGTCGCGATCGTTCCCTTCAAGACAACGCCCGACCTGGTGACGGCGGTGTTGCGCGGCGACATCGATATCGGATTCGATTTCTATGCCGGACTGCAATCGCTGATCTCGGATAACCAGGTCAGAATTATTGCGACCTCCGGCGAGGAACGTAATCCGCTCCTGCGCGACGTGCCGACCGCGAAGGAAAGTGGTTTTCCCGACTACATCGTGACCAGCTGGAACGGCCTCGCTTCGGCGGCCGGCATGCCGGCCCAAACGCTCGGCGTTCTCAGTCAGCAAATCAATGCCGCGCTCGCCGATCCAACCCTCCAGGCCACGGCATCCGCGCTCGGCATGGACGCCCGCGGCAGCACGCCCGAGGAAATGCGCGACCGCATGGCAGCGGACGTCAAGAAATGGGCGGCGGTGATCGAGAAGGCAGGCATCGAAAAACAATGACACAGCCGCCGCGACTGAAAATTGCAATCGCCACCTACGGGCACACCAAGGCTATCAAGGACGGGACGGTTGCCATCGCAGGAGTGGAGCGGGACTTCGTCGAGGTCGTACCCATCATAGGGGCATTCCGGCGCATGGTGCGCGATGTCGAGTTCGATGTCTGCGAGATGGCGCCCACCACCTACATGATCGCGCGTGCGCTCGGCGCTCCGTTCATCGCGCTGCCGATTTTCCTGATGCGCCGCTTTCATCACGGCGGCTTCGTGGTCCGCCCGGATTCGGGCATCAAAGTGCCCAAGGACCTGGAAAGCAAAAAGGTCGGAGTACGCGCTTATTCGGTGACCACCGGAGTGTGGACGCGCGGCATCTTCATCAACGAGTACGGGCTCGACTCCTCAAAGGTGACCTGGGTGGTCGATGATGAGGAGCACGTCACGGCGCTCAAGCTGCCGCCGAATGTGGTGCACGCGCCAGAAGGCAAATCACTGCAGGGCATGATGAAGACGGGCGAGATCCAGGCCGGATTTACCGGGCCTGCCGGTGTCGGCCGTGCCGGTCCGCCGATCAGTGGTTGGGATAAGGCCAGCGAGGCCGCTGCCGCAGCGGATACCTATCCGGAATTGATTACCAATGTCGAACAGGTCGAAGCCGATTGGTTTCGCCGCAGTGGCATCTACCCGATCCACGGTCTCATCGTCGTGAAGGACGAGCACATCAAACGCTATCCCTGGCTGGCGCGTTCGCTCATGGACGCCTTCGTGGCAGCAAAAAAGCCGTATCTCGATGAGCTCAAGCGCGGTCACGGCGACAGTCCGGAAGACAAACGCTATTGCAAATTCCTGTCCTTGATGAGCGATCCGCTGCCCTACGGCATGACGGCTAATCGTCCCAGCATCGAGGCCCTGATCACCTACAGCCTGCAGCAGAAGCTGATACCGTCGCGTCCGCAACTCGGTCGGGTGTTTGTCGATATCGATCCAGTTCCTATAAACCGCAACGCGGAGTGAAACGTCCATGCCTGTCATAGATATACATCCGCACATCGTCTCGCCCGATACTCAGCGTTATCCGCTGGCCCCGCTTGGCGGCACGCAATCCACCTGGTCGAGCGAGCGGCCGACCACCTATCAAACGTTGATCAAATCAATGGACGAGGCTGGCGTCGACAAGGCGGCGATCGTGCATTCCTCCACTGCCTATGGCTACGACAACAGCTATGTGGCGGACGCAGTGACGGCGGTGCCGTCACGCTTCACGGCGGTGTGCTCGATCGACGTCTTGGCGCCCAACGCGGTGAAGACGTTCGATTACTGGCTCGGGCGCGGCTGCACCGGCATGCGGCTCTTCACCACCGGCAGCACCTTGCCGGATCAGGCGACCTGGTTTGTCGATCCGAAGACCTACCCATTCTGGGAGCATGCGGCGGCGAAGAACATTCCGGTCTGCATGCAGATGAAGCAGGAAGGCCTCCCGCTGCTGCGCCAGATCATGGATCGCTTCCCCAAGGTCACCATCATCCTCGATCACCTGGCGCGCGCACCGTTCGCGGATGGCCCACCCTACCAGGCGGCAGCGGAATTCCTCGAGCTTGCCAAATACAAGCAAGTTTATCTGAAGATCACGCCCGTCAATGTAACGCCCAAGAGCTGGGGGAGGGGTGCGCCGGATACGTTCTTCGGCAAGGTCGTCGATATGTTCGGCGCTTCCCGCATCGCCTGGGGCTCGAACTTTCCGAACTCGGTCGGCACGCTGTCCGAGATCCTCGGCGCCGCGTGCAAGGCGTTTGCCTTTGCCAAGCCTTCCGATCAGGACTGGATCTTTGGCAAGACCGCGCTCACGCTCTATCCCGCTTTGGCAAAGTGATAAGGAAACGCTCTCATGGCGACTGCAACAAAGCTCAAGCTGCACACGATGCTGGGCAACTATCCGATTACCAAGCCGCTCAAGAGCGGTGCGGTTCGTTCGGACCTGGTTGATTTCGATTTTGTCGAGGTGAAGGTCGCCAACAATCTGTTCAAGCAAGTCGTGCGCGATGCCAGATATGACGTCGCCGAGCTTGCCATCGTGACCTACTTGCAGGCCAAGGCCTACGGCAAACCCTATGTGTTGTTGCCCGCGGTGGTCGTGAGCCGCGGCCAGCACCACACCATCGCCTACAACCCGCAGCGCGGTGCGCTCAAGCCCTCCGAGCTCGAGGGCAAGCGTGTCGGCGTGCGCGCCTACACGGTGACGACAGGGACGTGGGTTAGGGGAATTCTGGCAAGCGATTACGGCCTCGACATCAACAAGGTGGAATGGATCACCTTCGAAGATCCGCATGTGGCGGAGTATCGCGATCCCGCCTTCGTGAAGCGCGCGCCGCAGGGCAAGGAACTCACCCAGATGCTGCTCGATGGCGAAATCGCCGCCGGGATCGTCGGCGACAAGCTGCCCGACCCGAAACTCAAGCATCTTATTCCCGATGCCGAGGCGGCCGCTCAGAGCTGGGCGCAGCGCCACCACGGCGTCCCGATCAATCACATGGTAGTGGTCAGGCAAGGGTTGTCGCGCTCCCGGCCCGACGTGGTGAAGGACATTTTCCGGCAGTTGCACGCAAGCAAGCGGGCCGCCGGCTTGCCCGCCGGCGGGGAGCTCGATCCCTATCGTTTCGGTGTCGAGGCCTGCCGGCCGATTTTGGAAATCATCATCGACTTCTGCCACCAGCAAACGCTTATCCCGCGCCGCATGTCGGTTGACGAACTGTTCGACGACACGACGCGCGTGCTGGCTGCAGCTTAGATGGGGAAAAGGTGATGATGATCATCGATGCCGGCGTTCACGTCTGGCGGCCTGAAGCGCCGGACCGCCCCTGGATGCCCGGTCGCAAGGCGCATCTTCCGGAGCCGCTGACATATGAGAAATTCAGCGCGATGATGAAGGAGGCCGGCGTCGAGCACGCCATCCTCGTTCCTCCTTCATGGGAAGGTGACCGCGTCGATTACAGCCTCGAAGCGGCGCAAAAATATCCCGATCGGTTCGCGGTAATGGGTCGTTTTCCGATCAATAAGCCGGAGGAGCGCAGCAAGCTTGAAACCTGGCGCGACCAGAGGGGCATGCTTGGCGTGCGGCTCACGCTGCATCACGAATGGGATCGCACTTGGATGCAGGACGGCACCGCCGACTGGTTCTGGCCGGCGGCGGAGCGGCTCGGCATTCCGGTGATGCTGAATGCGCCTTATACGCACAAGGAAATCGGCGAGGTCGCGGCACGGCACCGGCGTCTGCGCATCATCATGGACCATCTTGGCGCGCGCACCACGCAGAAGGATGATTTGCTCAAGGCCGCCTCGGAGAGCACGGCGACTTTGGCCAAACATTCCAATGTCTACGTTAAGCTGACCTTGGTGCCGGTGTTTTCCACCGCGCCCTACCCCTACAACAATATTCATCCCTACATCCGCCATCTGGTGGAAGCCTTCGGACCTAAGCGTTGTTTTTGGGGAACCGACGCGTCAGCGATGCTGGAGCGCACCACTTGCAGCTATGGCAACTGCGTGAAGCTGTTCACCGAGCACATGGATTTTTTGTCCGCTTCGGACAAGGAATGGATCATGGGGCGCGGTCTCGCCGAATGCCTCCAATGGCCTCAATCCGAAAATCGGCAGACGTGATCGTTTGCATGCTTCAGCAATTGATAATGTTAAAGCGTCTTCGCTGGGCTGCGTTGCTAGCGATGATGCTGTGGTGCGGCACGGTGGTTTCCACCCCGGCAACCGCTCAAGCGTCCTATCCATCGCGCCCAATCCGCATTGTAACGCCTTTGGCTGCAGGAGCGGCATCGGATATCGCGCTTCGTATTCTCGCCGAAAAATTGGCTGCTCGCTTCCGTGTCCCCGTGCTTGTGCAAAACCAACCGGGCGCAGCGGGTGTCATTGCGGAGCGTGCGGTCACCAATGCGCCAGCTGACGGCTACACAATCTTATGGGCTGGCAACAACACCGCTATCGGCGTGAGCCTATTCAAGGAGCCGGTGGACCCACGCAAGGAGCTGAGACCGATCGTCGGAGTAAGCGAGTTTGCCTATCTCTTCGTCACAAGCGAGAACTCGCCGTTCAGCACTCTGCGACAGTGGATGACAGCGGTAAAGGAAAAGCCCGGCACCCTGACCATCGGCACATCGGGCCCAGGTACGACTAATTATCTCGCCGCGCTGCTAATGCGATCGATCTAACACCTGGATTTCACCGTTGTGCCTTATCGCGGCCCCTCCGAACTAAGTGTCGCTTTGCTGGGTAATGAGGTAGACGTGGTCATCAACGCGTATGGCGGATTGCGATCTCAAATCGGCGCCAAACAAATTCGCGCACTTGCCATAACTTCGGCCAGCCGAGATCCCGACTTACCCGACGTGCCAACGATGCAGGAAGCCGGCGTTCCCGATTTCGTAGTGATTTCTTGGAACGCGCTTTACGGTCCGAAGGACATGCCGGTAGCGGCTGTAGACGTACTCGGCCGGGCAGCAACGGAAATTCTTGAAGAGCCGGATGTAAAGGCGAGGTTCAAGGAGATCGGATTCGATGCGCGCCCGATGGCGACAGAACCGCTCGACCACCGTATGCGCTCCGAAATTGAGCGATGGGCCCGCGTCATTGCGGAAGGGGGCCTCGAAAAACAATAGGCGACCACGGCGCAAGAAAGCCTAAGCGATGTGGTCAAGAGGGCGCGCCTCGGGCAGCAGTTTCTTCGCGGAATTGCGGTCTAGACGTTGAAACGATTTTGATTTGATCCCGCTACAGAACCTCTGAATTGAAAGAGACTCGCGATGAACTCGACGACGGCAGCCGGAGAGGCGCGCAGCACGAAGCCATTCTATCGCGACATGTCGGTGCAGGTTTTCGCCGGCATGGCTTCGGGAGCGCTGATCGGCTGGCTGTGGCCGCAATCAGCGGAATGGATGCGCACCCTCGGCGATCTGTTCATCCGGCTGATTGCGATGTTCGTCGGGCTGATCATCTTCTGCGCGGTGGTGCATGGCATTGCCACAGTGCGGGAGGCGAAGAAGGTCGGCCGGATAGCGATCAAGGCCCTGATTTATTTCGAGGTTGTGACGACCTTTGCGCTCGTCATCGGTCTAGCCATGGTCAATCTCCTCGGACCAGGTCGAGGCATGCACGTGGATCTACAGTCAATTTCCGGATCCGCGATCGATCTTTACCTGAAGACCGCGCAGCAGATTAGCGGCAGCGGCTTTCTCCTGAGCGTCGTTCCCCATACCGCAATCTCGGCCTTCACTGAAGGCAATGTGCTGCAGGTCGTGTTCCTTTCGGTGCTGTTTGCTTTCGGCCTACACGCCATCGGCGCGGATGGAAGCCCGATGATCGAGATGATCGAGCTCACGAAGCGCATCGTGTTCAAGATTATCAGCTACATCATGTGGCTCGCGCCGATCGGTGCCATGGGCGCGATCGGCTTCACCGTCGGTCGATTTGGCATCGGCTCGCTTGTGTCACTCGGCGCAATGGTGGCCGAATTCTACCTGACGTGCGCTTTGTTCATCTGCATCGTTCTTTGGCCGATCGCCTACTGGAACGGGATCAGGTTGTGGCGTTTGGCGCGCTACATTCGCACCGAGTTGCTGATCGTGCTCGGAACGAGTTCCTCCGAATCGGTGTTCCCCCAGCTCGTTGACAAGCTCACCAATCTCGGCTGCGAGGAATCGGTGGTAGGGTTGGTGCTGCCGACCGGCTATGCCTTCAATCATGACGGCACCTGTCTCTATTTTGCAGCCGCCTCGCTCTTTCTTGCTCAGGCGGTCGGTCTTGAACTTTCGCTGGGACAGCAACTCGGTCTGCTGGGAATTCTGCTCGTCACATCTAAAGGAGGTGCCGGGGTCGCGGGGTCGGCGATCGTGGTGCTGGTGTCGACTCTGGCAGCGACCGGCACGATACCCGTAGCTGCCGTGGGAATTATTCTCGGGGTGCATCGCTTGATGTCCTCGGGATTTGTTGCCGTCAACATTCTGGGCAATGCGCTTGCGACAATCGTGATCGCATCGTGGGAAGGAGCCGTGGATCGAAAGCTCCTGATCGAGCGACTCGAGCTCGGACCCGCATAGGTGCGCCTCCATCCGATTGTACCCGAGTCCTACATTCATCCACCCATCCGCCGTGCTGTGATAGGACATGACGCTGCTCATCTGGCAAGGGTGCTGCTCGATGAGCTTGCAACCAATGCGAAGTATCCCCAGCCGTGTCACGTCCTTGCGATGAGGCGATACGAATAGCGGCAATCATGAGCGGGTCCTTCCTGGTGGCAAAAGCGGCGCGGGTGGCATCCGTGCGAGGGGGCGCCAGCCGCGCATCTCGAAAAATAAGGTTTACCGCGGTTAACACGTAAAACAGGGGCAGGTTAACAGGTTGACTGACCTTCAGGCGGCGCAGGTTGACAGACGACTACCCTGAGGCCGATCCGGAGGGTCGTTCGCAGATCGCTGCGCTTCGCGAAGAGCTTGTGAAGCTGGGTGGCACGGTCGCATCGCCTGACGAGGTCCGCAAGACAGGCAATCAGGGATTTTTCGGAAGCCGGCTTTTCAGGTTCTGCCAGGGTCGGTCCACGTCGAAGACTTCGACCGGATGCATTTTGAGTTCGTCTTCGTCGAGATGGATGACCTGACCGCCAAGCGCGATCGCGTCCATCTGCACCCGGGCATTGAGCTGTGTATACACCGCCCGCAACACCGCCCATGGCAAAGAGGCGCCAGCCACGGCATTGCCGTGTCCGCGGATAAGAACGACGGAATCGTTTCCCAGTGTCTTCGCCAAGCTAGCGCCAAGCTTGGCATTGTTGACCATCAGCTTGCCGCGCAGGCTCGAATCATCCTTCGAAAGATCGCGGTGATCGAACACGGGAACGCGAGCGGGAAGAAATCCGGCCATGTGCAGCACCGGTCGAAGGGGACGGTCGGGCGAAATGCTGAAGGGAATCACGGCTGGCGAGTGGCTATGCACGATGGCCCCAACGTCGGGGCGAACGCGATAGATCTCTCCGTGAATGAATCGCTCGCCGTTCGTCCGCGGCGCATTGGCGTCGATCGGCACGCTATCGAGATTAAGTTCGACAATGTCCTTTGCGGTCACAAGCGCAGGCGGCATCGCCCGCGGCATGAAATAGTGGTTCGGGTTGTTCAGCGAGCGAACCGTCACATGTCCAAAGCTGTCCAGCACGCCTTCTTGGACGAGAATTCGGCTCGCGACAACAAGATCAGCAATGCGCTGCTCATCGGAATCGGGTGGGGTCGGTCGATGCTCTGGCGTGACGCCCGGCTGCGCCACGGCTGCGCTCCACAGGGCGACGATCAGAGATAGCAACATGAAAGCTTTTCGCGCGCGCCACATGGTGTGTCGACTCCTGGCTTCGATAGATTCGCATTACTCGGCCTTGAGGCCCGTCGCCTCTATCAACTGACCCCATTTCTTGTAGTCCGCTGCGATGATGCTGCGCATCTCACTCGGACTGTTGGGGGCAGGCTCGAGGCCCGCAGCGAAT
>Ga0318544_10000322_pt1 | contig 10735 bp, 12 predicted proteins | sample GRESIP168b4f25_FD_203480 | JGI IMG/M metagenome (GOLD analysis project Ga0318544, IMG submission 203480) | Tropical soil microbial communities from Luquillo Experimental Forest, Puerto Rico - GRE.SIPMG.168b4f25 | ecosystem: Environmental > Terrestrial > Soil > Tropical forest > Bulk soil...
CCTACACAGACCGTTCCGGCTTTACGACAGGGACCATCGGCCGGGGGCGCGTGAACTGCTTTACTGACCGTCTTCGAACGACAAAATGCTATTAGATTAGCGGCGATGAAGCCGACCCGGCGAAAAAGAGTTTAGGGCAGCTATTCCCCTAATTTGTCGGTTATTGGCACTTCTCGGACCTCGCGAGATGCCGCTGATTTCAGCGGCTAATGCGCTCTTAGCATGACCGATATTGGGCAGGGCCTGCGGCTGCTGCTGCTGATCCTTGGCAAGGCGTGATATCCACGAGAAATCGCACGTCCCACACACGGCTATGCGGCGACGCGCGAGGCTGCGATGACAGCGTTCGCCAAGAGCTGGCGGCGGGGAATCAGGCCGCCGCGCCATTGGCGAGGCCGTATAGCGCGAAATCTTGGTTTTCCTTCCCATCGAGAGCCGGACAGGCACCGTCTTTTCTTCCCACGCTCTTCCCAGCCGCCAATTCTGGGAAGATTGCAGCTCGAAATCACACTTAAGCCATTGATATTATTTAGTAGTATGGATAGAGCTAGATGGCTGCTCTTGGTTTCGAGAACATGGGTCGCGGCTCAGTCTCGCAATCGGCGCAGATGCAATGCCGGCCCCGCGCCGATAATCGCCGATTATCGCGCGTCCGCGGCGGCCTGTCGACCGCTGCCGGCCCGCTCGCGTGGCCGCCGAGCATCTCGCCGTCGAGGCAATCGCATGTTCAATACCCGAACTGCTCGCGCAGAATGCGCTCGTCGAGGCTGTGCCCCGGATCGAACAGCATCTGCATGGAGATGCTGTGATCCATCTGGATGTCGACCGATGAGACCGAGCGCACCTCGTCGTGATCGGCGACGGCGGCGACCGGACGCTTCTCCGGCTCGAGCACGTCGACGCGCACGCGCGCGCTGTCGGGCAGGAGCGCGCCGCGCCAGCGCCGCGGCCGAAACGGGCTGATGGGGGTCAGCGCCATCAGCGGCGCCGTGATCGGAATGATCGGGCCTTGAACGGAAAGATTGTAGGCGGTCGATCCGGCCGGGGTGGCCACCAGCACGCCGTCGGCGACCAATTCGCTCAGCCGCTCCTCGCCGTCGATCAGGATGCGCAAGCGCGCCGCCTGATAGGTCTGGCGATAGAGGAAAACGTCGTTGAAGGCATGAAACTCCACCGCGGTGCCGTCATTGTCGTGGGCGCACATGAGCAGCGGGTGGATTACCGTGACTTGGGCCTTCGCCAGGCGTGCCGGCAATTCCTCCGGGTGAAACTCATTCATGAGAAATCCGACGGTGCCGCGGTGCATGCCGTAGATCGGCTTGCCGGTCTTCATGAACCGGTGCAGGGTCTGCAGCATGAGGCCATCGCCGCCGAGCGCGACGATGACGTCGGCGTCGCGGGCGGGAGCGTTGCCGTAGCTCGAGGCGAGGCGTGCGAGCGCGTCCTGCGCCTCCGGGATGGGGCTGGCGACGAAGGCGATCCGCTTGAAGCTCACGTTCGCGGGGTTCATGGACTGAGCGATCGACGCATGATCATGATCGGCCGGCAGGCGGTGTCCGCGACCGGCAAGGTGGGTGAACATGGAGCGCGCAGTCCTCGTCTACACAACATATCCCTCCGTTGTCGAGGCGGAGCGGGCCGGGCGCGCGCTGGTCGAGCGCCGACTTTGCGCCTGCGTCAACATCCTGCCCGGCATGATCTCCCACTACTGGTGGCAGGGTGTGGTCGAGCGCGGCGAGGAAGTGGTGATGATCATCAAGACCCGCAGCTCGCTCGCGGGGAGCGCGAGCACCGCGGTAAAGGAGATGCATTCCTACACCACGCCCGCGATCCTGGTGCTCCCCATCGAGAGCGTCGATCGCGGCTATCTCGACTGGCTCATGGCCGAGACCGCGCCGGCGGCAAAGGGGTGAGCCGCCCTCGTCGCGGCGCGCAAGCAGGAACGCGTTGTGGGTGTGCGCGCGCTGATCCTCCCCGGCTTGTTGTGGCGGCGGCGCGCGCCTGATCGCTTCTTTGAGTTGCGGGCGTAGATCAAAATGTACATCGGCGCGAGGCCCCGCTAGGCTCACTCCGAGGTGGCGGGCCACGCCCGCGGCGCTTTCGCGACGGGAGTAACACCATGAGCGATGATTTCGAAGACCATTGCTGGAAGGACATCGTCACGCCGGACGTGCTGGAGGTCTATTCCTGCTACCGCCGCAAGGTCTTCATCGGCGCGAGCCCCGCCCTGCTCGCGGTTGATCTCTACGACGTGGTCTATCGGGGCGGGGCGCGGCCGCCGGCGGAGCTCGCCAAGACCCATCCGAATAGCTGCGGCGAATATGCCTTTGCGGCGATCGAGCCGACCAAGCGGCTGTTTGCCGCGGCGCGCGCTGCCGGCCTCCCGATCTTCTATTCGACCGGCGATACGCGCGCGGAGAGCCGCCCGAGCCTGGTGACCGCGACCAAGCGCAACAAGCCGCCCGTTGATGCGGCTGATTACGCCATCCGGCCGGAGTTCAAGCCGCAGCCGCAGGACGTCGTCATCACCAAGCAGCGCGCGAGCGTGTTCTTCGGCACGCCGCTCATCGCGCATCTCACCCAGCTCGGCGTGCAGACGCTGATCATCTGCGGCGAGAGCACGTCGGGCTGCGTGCGCGCGACCGCGGTCGACGCCTATTCCCATGGCTTTCACGTCGTGCTGGTGGAGGAGTGCTGCTTCGACCGCAGCATTCTGTCCCACAAGGTCAACCTGTTCGACATGCATCACAAATACGTGGATGTGATGCACATCGACGAGGTGGTGGCCCACCTCGACGGCCTGGCGGTCAGGAAGGCGAGCTGACTCGGAGCGCAAGGTAGAAGATGAAGCCCGCTCCTTACGGCCCGTTTCCATATTCACCGATCGTGCGGCGCCCGCGCCTGACCTGGCCCGACGGCGCCCATGTGGCGCTCTGGGTGATTCCCAATATCGAGTTCTTCTCGCTCATGGAGAAGGTGCCGGCCGGCTCCGGCGGTCTTGGTACGCCGGTGCCCGACATCCCGTCGTGGTCGGCGCGCGACTACGGCAACCGCGTGGGAGTGTTCCGCCTCATGCAGGTGCTCGACCGCCACGGCATCCGCGCCACCGTCGCGCTCAACAGCGATCTCTGCGCCCACCATCCCGAGATCATCGCCGAGGGTCGAAAGCGCGGCTGGGAGTGGATGGGTCATTGCGAAAGCAATACCCGCCGCCTCAACGAAGCGCCGCCGGGCGAGGAAAAGGCGATCATCGCGCGCGCGCTGGCGACGATCGCGGCTGCCACCGGCGCGCGGCCGGTCGGCTGGCTGGGCTCGGGCCTGCAGGAGACTTGGGATACTCTCGATCTGTTGGCGGCGGAAGGCTGCGAATACGTCTGCGACTGGACCAACGACGACCAGCCCTACGTCATGAGCCTCGACGGCGGCCGACGGCTCATCTCGGTGCCCTATAGCCACGAGATCAACGACAAGCCGGTGTTCGAGCGCCTGCACCGCACCGCCGACGAATTCCGCGACATGATCTGCCGGCAGTTCGACGTGCTCTATCGCGAGGGCGCGGACTCGGGCCGCGTCATGGCGATCGCGCTGCATCCCTATCTGACCGGCGTGCCCCATCGCATCGACGCCTTCGACGCCGCGCTCGGCTACATCTGCCGGCACGCGCGGGTGTGGAAGGCGACGGGCGCCGAGATCGCGCGACATTATCGCGCGCAGATTGGCAAGCAATAACGGGAGTAGATGATGGTCATGGGTCGATCGCTGAGACATGCACTCGCGGCGCTGTTCACGGGCGCGGCAATCGCCGTATCGCCGGCCAAGGCGGAGACGGTCACCGTCGGCTTGGTGGGCGCGGTCTCCTCCACGCACTGGCCGATCTATATCGGCCTCACCAAGGGATATTTCGCGGCCGAGGACGTGAAGCTCGACCTCGTCTTCATCCAGTCGAGCGCGGCGCTGGTCCAACAGCTCACTGCCGGCTCCATCGATCTCGCCTTGTCGACGGGGCTTGCGGATCCGATCCGCGCCATCGACAAGGGCGCACGCATCGCCATCGTGCGCATCGAGATGCAGGCGCCGCCCTATGCGTTGCTGGCCAAACCCGACATCAAGCGTTGGGCGGACCTCAAGGGCAAGACCATCTCCATCGGCGGCCCCAAGGATATTACGCGCATCTATCTCGAGCGCATGGCGGAGCCGAACGGGCTCAAGGCCGGCGACTATGACACCGTGTTCGCGGGCGCGACCTCGGCGCGGTTCTCGGCGCTGCAATCGGGCGCGGTCGACGCCGCGATCCTGCTTCCCCCGTTCAACTTCTACGCCGAGTCGGCGGGCTTCACCAATCTCGGCCTCACCATCGACTACGCCAAGGAGTTGCCGTTCACCGGCACGGTGGTTGCCCGCGCCTGGGCGTCGGCGCACAAGGCGACGCTCGACAAGGTGCTGTCGGTCAACGCCAAGAGCATGGCCTGGTTCTCCGACCCGGCAAACCGCGCCGAAGCCATCAAAATCATGGTCGAGGCAAGCAAGCTCAAGCAAGACGACGTCGCGAAGTCCTACGATTTCCTGCACAAGAACGGGTTCTTCGAAACCACGGGCAAGCTCTCGAAGACGAAGATGGGCGCGCTGCTCAACGCGCTCAAAGGCCTCGGTGACGTTGAAGGCTCGATCAACATCGAGCGCTTCCTGCTGCCGGGTGTGACCCAGCTGAGCGACTAACTCGAGTGGCGGCAAGAGGAGGACGGTGCGGCAGGGAGCGCAATCGCGCCTGGGCTCGGGGATCCGGTTGCCGCGCCTCTACCTGGCGGGCGCTGTTTCGGTCCTGGGCGGACTGCTGCTGTGGGAGCTGGTGAGCCGCTTTCTCGTCGCCAACGCGCTCTTTCTCGCCGCCCCCTCGCAGATCTTCGCAGCGATAGCGGCGCTCGCCAAAAGCGGCGAGCTGTGGCGGCACATGTCGATCAGCGCCATCGAGTTCGCGCTCGGCTACGCGATCGCAAGCGTATTGGGCGTGGTCATCGGCTTTACCATGGCCGAAAGCGCCACCATGAAGCGCGTGTTGCAGCCCTGGATCTCGGGCCTCTACGCCACGCCGACCATTGCGCTCGCCCCGTTGTTCATTCTCTGGCTCGGGATCGGCATCTGGTCGAAGGTGCTGGTGGTGATCTTCCTGGTGCTGTTTCCGGTGACCATCAACACCGAGGCCGGCCTGCGCACCACCAGCGAGCGGCTCATCGAAATGTTGCGCTCGTTCGCGGCGTCGCCGCGCCAGATCTTCTTCAAGGTATCGCTGCCGTCCGCCGTGCCTTTCATCCTCGCCGGGCTCAAGCTCGGGATCGGACGCGGCCTCATCGGGGTGGTGGTGGCGGAGCTGTTTGGCTCGCGCGCGGGCCTAGGGCGGTTGATCGCGCAGTCGGCGGACGCCTTCAACATGCCGGAGCTGTTTGCCGGCGTGATCGTGCTCGCAGCCGCCGGGATCGCGCTCACGGCGGGCTTCGGGTGGCTCGAAAATCGGCTCGTGCCCTGGACCAAGGACTAGAGCCACGATGGCGCGCAAGCTCCAAATCTCCCATCTCGGCAAGACGTTCGGCGAATTGCAGGCGCTGCAGGACATCAACCTCGCGGTCGAGCGCGGCGAGTTCATTGCGGTCGTCGGCCCTTCGGGCTGCGGCAAGACCACCTTTCTGCGCATCGTCGCGGGCCTCGAACCCGCCAGCTCGGGCGAGGTGGCGCTCGAGGGACGCGCCGTGCGCGGCCCGGGCGGCGACCGCGGCTTCGTGTTCCAGAGCGACAATCTTTTGCCTTGGCGCACGGTGTTCGCCAACGCGATCATCGGGCGCGAGATCGCGGGCCGGGTCGGGCCGGCCGAACGGCGGCGCACGATGGAGCTCTTGAAGCTCGTCGGCCTCGAGGGCTTCGAGCACTACCATCCGCGCCAGCTCTCGGGCGGCATGCGCCAGCGCGTCAATCTCGCCCGCGCGCTCGCCATCGATCCGCAAATCCTGCTGATGGACGAGCCGTTCTCTTCGCTCGACGCGCAGACCCGCGAGATCATGCAGACGGAGCTGATGCGCATCTGGGAGGATGGGCGCAAGACCGTCTTGTTCGTGACCCACCAGATCGACGAGGCGGTGTTCCTGGCCGACCGCGTGCTCGTGTTCGCGCGCCGGCCGGGCCGGCTGCGGGAGAATGTCGCGATCGCGCTGCCGCGTCCGCGCGCGCTCGCGATCAAGCGCACGGCCGAATTCGTGCGCTATGTGGATCACATCTGGCGGCTGATCGAGGACGATGTGCGCGCCAGCGTGATCGAGGAGAAGGTGTGAAGTTTCGTCGCAGTCGCGGGCAAACGTTCGGCAGGCACGGGTGTTGCATGGAGCGCAGCGGCGTGCTTCACCGCAACGCTGAATCTGGATGCGCGCTCCGGCGGCGCAGCGAATTGGAAAGGCCCATATGACCGAGAACCGCATCACGCGACGGCAGTTTTCGACGATGCTCGCGGCTTCGGCCGCAGCCGCCGGGATGTTTCCGATACCCGCGCGCGCACAGCAGAATTATCCCAACCGTCCGGTTCGGTTCGTGCTGCCCTTCGCCGCCGCCGGCGTCGCCGACATCACCGCCCGTCTCGCGGCGGAGAAGCTCGGCGACAAGCTCGGGCAACGCTTCGTGGTGGAAAATCAACCCGGACCGGGCGGCATCGCGGCGGCGCGCGCGGTGCTCTCGCAAGCGCCCGACGGCTATACGATCGGCCTCGTCACCAACGGCACCTCGATCAGCGCCGCCATCTACAAGGCGCTGCCGTTCGATCCGGTCAAGGAATTCGCGACCATCTCGACCATCGGCGCGTTCGATCTCGTATTCGCCACCAACATGGAGTCCGAGCTCAAGACGCTCGGCGACTTCATCAAGGGCGCACGCGCGCAGCCCGGCACGCTCAATGTCGGCACCATCAATGTCGGCGGCACGCAGAACCTTGCGGCCGAGCTGCTCAAAGCCTCGGCCGCCCTCAACTTTCAGATCATTCCCTACCGCGGCACGCCCGACGTCATCGTCGCCGTCATGCGCAACGACGTGCAGCTCATGGTCGATTTCTACGCCCCGATGAAGGCGACCCTGCTGGACAAGAAGATCCGCGCCGTTGCCACCACCGGCAAGGAGCGCTCGCCGTTCTTTGCCGACGTGCCGACGGTCGCGGAGGCGGGCGTTCCCGGATACGAGGTGGTGTCCTGGAACGGAGTGTTTGCTCCGCGCGGGACGCCTGCCGACGTCATCGAGCTCTTGAACAAGACGATCCGCGAGATCGTGGCGACGCCCGAGGTGAAGCAGCGCTACGCCGAACTCGGCATCGAAGCCAGGGCGAGCACGCCCGAGGAACTGAAGGCGCGCCTTGCCGGGGACATCGGCAAATGGGCGGCGGTGATCGAGCGCGCCGGCATCCCCAAGCAGTAGCGCCGCGCTGACGGCCCGACACGTTGGGGTTGCAGCGTTCCCTGTAAATAACAGGCCGGAAACAGGGAAGCCGAGCCGGCGACCGTTTCCTACAGCCGCAGGTTGGTGCTTCAGCCATTGGCTTCGTTCGGCCAAATGGGCCGCGCCCTCATGCTCCGAGAGGTGCGCACGCGCCTGCGTCCTTTGCGGCACCGCTGCAGCACGCGCGCGCTCCTCAGGATGAGGACAGGTAAGCGCGCGCAGACTTGCGGCTCCTCGCTGAACCGGCTGCCGTCGTCCTATCTCACGATGTCAAACAGCCCACGTCGACGCATTTCGAATCCCCTCTAGCACATCCACGTTATGTAGTCAATAGGCGCAGCCAAAATGTAGTCACCGGGAGCGCGGAATCGTGGGCAAATGCGGGTCAGGGCAGGAGATTCGCCCTTTCCAAAATGCGCACTTCTGTGATCGCCGTCACATCCAGGGCGGCCCGCGCCATCGCTATTTTCGCACCATGGAGGGAGGGCAGTCATAGATGGAGGCTATTATGGCCCATCTTGTCAGTAAGCGATTTGTCGAGCGCGCGAACACCGCGCTGCTGTTGGGCATTCTCTGGAGCGGACTTGCGATTTGCGTCCTCGGCGCGCTGTCCTATGACGTCGCCCATTGGTTCGGCAGCGGGTGATATCGCTGAGCGCCGCAAAAGCACGACACCCGCCCGCGGGCCATCATTGCAACGGCTGGCCCCAAGACCTTCGGGCGGCACCCCTAGACGCCCGATAGCCCCGCCACGGGATTTTCACGTGATCACCGATTGTCCGCCGCGAGCGGCGCGTTCTTGTCGAGCCGGCGCAGCACCTCGTCGCGGCTCGCATCGGGCACTTCGAGCAGCACGCGCGCGATTCCCGCCTCGCGATAGGGCGCAAGCGCCGCACGATCGGCCGGCGCGTTGAACACCGTGATCGAGAGCGTCGCGGGATCGCGTCCGGCGGCGATGGCTGCCTCGCGCAGCCGCGCCGCCGCCGCCTTGGGCTCCCAGCCGCCGCGGGGACGCGGGAACCAGCCGTCGCAGAATTCGACTACCCGGCGCACGGTGTGGTCGCTCTCGCCGCCGAGGAAGATGGGCGGATGCGGCGTCTGCTTCGGCTTGGGATAGAGCCAGACCGGCTCGAAGTTGACGAACCGGCCGTGAAACTCGGCCTGCTCCTGCGTCCACAGCGCCTTCATCGCCAGCACGCGTTCGCGCAGGAGCTTGAAACGGGTCTCGTAGCGGGCGCCGTGGTTCTCCATTTCCTCGGCGTTCCACCCTCCGCCGATCGCGAAAATGAAGCGGCCACCCGAAAGCTGGTCGAGGCTCGCCACCGCCTTGGCGGTGATGATGGGATCGCGCTGCGGAATAAGCGCGATGCCGGTGCCGAGCCTGAGCGTGCGCGTCGCCGCCGCGGCGAACGACAGCGCGACGAAGGGATCGTGGGTATGCGAATAGCGCTTGGGCAGCTCGCCGCCGCTGGGATAGGGCGAGCGCCGGCTCACGGGGATATGCGTGTGCTCGCACACGAACAGCGAGTCGAAGCCGCGCTCCTCGAGCGCGCGCGCCAATTCGTCGATCGCGATGCCGTAATCGGTCGGAAAATGAAAGGCACCAACCAGCATTCCCCACCCATTCAGCGCGTCATGCCCGCGGCGCCGCGGTCGGCCAGTGCGATCGCAGGCGGATGCGGAACGTATAGCATGCGTCCTCGTTCGATGTCGTGCCGGACGCCCGATGGAACGAGAGCGGGTTCCGACGAGATCGATGCAAGCGCAGCGCGGGACTCCGTGCAATATCCGCTCGTCCCCGCGAGGGGCACCCCGCGACGCTCGCGTCGCGGGGACCCCGTTGCGGGGACCCAGGGCCATTGGCCGAAGACTCGACGCGCGCTGCCCTGGATTCCCAGCAAAAGCGCGTTACGCGCGTCCATCGCCCGTCGAAGACGGGCGTGAACGCCCTTATGACGCGCGACGCGCGGGAATGAGCGGAAGAGGGGTGCGTCGTTTCGAATGGGATCCGCGCTAGCCTGCCGCTCCCACGGAGAGGTCGCCCCAGCTTTTCGTCCGTTCGATGCGAACGGCGATGACGGGATATTCGGCAATCTGCATGGCGCCGAGCTGCGGATAACGGGAGCGCAGCAGCGCTTGCGCGTCCCGGTGTTCTCTCCCTTCGCGCAGAATTTCCGCGTGCCCGCGCAGCATCACCCAGCCGAGCCGCGCCCAGTCCTCGTCATAGCGATCGACGATGACGGCGACCGCGGGATTTTCGGCGATGTTCCGCAGCCGCTTGAGCGCCGCGGGAGGCCGTCGTTTCGGCTTTTCATCGATGGTGATGTAGAGCGTGCGCTTTAAGACCGCGAAGCAGACCGGCACCACATGGGGAACCGCGCGCCCATCGGCGGTGGCGAGATGCGCGATGCGCTGATGCGCCAAGAACCGCCGCTCGCCATCCGACAACATGGGTCGCCCTCGGCTGCCGTTGCTCCGGTGGGGTGCGCGCAGGGCGCGAGACCCGATCGGCCGCCGCCCGGAAATGCGCAAAAACGTGACGGCCATCACAGCCCACCGGGCGGCGATGTGGAACGATCACCATCAAGGCGATCCGGACGGCCTCAACCATCAGCCCGAAGGCAGTCCGGAATACGCCGAATGACATGAGTCTAACCCCGCTTCGGCGGGGTTTTTCTTTTTCCCGCGGCCGACCAACGGTTTACACCCACGGGGCGGAGAACCCCTCGTGGGTGGGGCGTCCTGGTGCAAAGAGCACTTCTGCCCGATGGATTTGATCCGATGGGGTCAAATGATCATTGCGAGCAGTTCGATCACTGCGATTCCAATCACCAGCACCGCGACCGCTATCGGATCGTAATCGAGCCAATGCCGCTTTTGTACATACATGACACGCCGCCTTGTTCTTCGAATTCAGGGACATGCGCACACACGGGTCGGATCGTGTCGCTGCGCCTCGCTATTTCTGCGTTTCAAGTTGTTCGGCGAGCGCAGCGATATGCGGGGGGACGGGAGGCGCGAGAGCGTCGTACTGGACCCTGAGGTAGTGCCCAATTGACAGCCAAGCGCTTCTATCGGGAGCGGGAATCAACGTGTTTTGAGGAGCACCATTTGCGCTCGATCGGCGAGCGGCATGGGGTGTAGACCAGAGGTCAATTGGAGAAAAATCGGTTACGTGGATATGCCGACGGATCCAGTAGTCGATCCGGTCGGCTGTTTGAGCCACCGACATGCGGGCGCCTCCCTTCGAGTTGAGGGCCGCCCCAGACAAGCC
>Ga0318544_10000327_pt1 | contig 10709 bp, 7 predicted proteins | sample GRESIP168b4f25_FD_203480 | JGI IMG/M metagenome (GOLD analysis project Ga0318544, IMG submission 203480) | Tropical soil microbial communities from Luquillo Experimental Forest, Puerto Rico - GRE.SIPMG.168b4f25 | ecosystem: Environmental > Terrestrial > Soil > Tropical forest > Bulk soil...
CCGCGATGCCGCCGAACCCGGCCATGACGCGCGCATCGAGCGGCTCGCGCAACTCGGCGGCATCGCGGATCGGACGGAACCGCGTGCACGCGCCGGCGACGTCGACGCCCGAAATATCGGCGTCGAGCGGCTCGATCTTGAGCCCGTCGACCGCGACGACGGCGTGACCATCGTTCATGAGGTGATGGGCGAGCGTGAAGCCCGCAGGCCCGAGCCCCACAACCAGAACCTTGCGGCCGGTCGCGGGCTTCGGCAACGGCCGGCGCAGATTGAGCGGATTCCACCGCGTCAGCAAACCGTAGATCTCGAAGCCCCAGGGTAGGGCCAGAACCTCTTTGAGAACGCGCGTCTCGACCTGGGGAATATCGACCGGTTCCTGCTTCTGGTAGATGCAGGCCTTCATGCAATCGTTGCAGATGCGGTGGCCGGTGGCGGCGCACATCGGGTTGTCGACCACGACGATGGCGAGCGCGCCGATCGTGTGGCCGCCGACCTCGACCAGATTCATCTCGGAGATTTTCTCGTCGAGCGGGCACCCTGCGAGCACGACGCCGAACGCACTCTTCTTGAACTCGCCGCTCTTCTCCTTGAGACCCTTCGAGCAGGAGTCCTTGCCTTGGTTGTGGCACCAGATGCAGTAGTTGGCGTGATCGAGCGCGCCAGTGAGATCGGTGCCGGGATCGGTGAGTGCGAAGCCGTCGCGCGCGCGGCGATGCTCGGGCGGTAGCTTGAGCATGGCGACGCCATCGACGACTTCGGTCTCGACCGGAATCAGATGGTGCGGATCGATCTTGTGCGGCGCCTTGAACAGAACGCCGTCTTTATGCCGGCGTCGGCCCTGCGGCGTGTGCGTCGCCCAGGCGGCGTAGCGCGCCGCGAGATCGAGCGCGGCGGCGTGCTCGGCCTCGGCCTTCATCCAGGCATCGACCCGCTGGGCGAAACGTAATTCCGTGAGCTCGCCGCCGAGCAGCGGCTCGAGTTGCACACGCAAAGCTTCGTCATCGAACGTCGCGGCCTGATCGGGGCCGTATTTCTTGGCCGCGCGGCGCTGCACGAACAACCGCTTGACCGTATAGAGCGGGGCCAGTGCATCGTGGCGCGAGCGCAACGCATCGACCTCGCGGGCGATGCCGAAGAGCGCGGCGATGAAGTCTTCGAGCTCGGGTGCGAGCTCGACCATGAGATCGGATTCCTCCTTGCCGACGAGCCGGTCCGGGGCGGCGCGGGCCGCCATCAGCCGATTGTGCAGCTCGACGTTGCGACGTTTGAGGAAATCGACGAAGCCGCCGTCGAGGCGCACCAAGCCGTCGCGGCCGTAAAGGTCCTCGAACCGCAGATCAAAGGCCAAAGAGAGACTTGTGCTCATCAATCGAGACGTCCTCAACACCTGGACATGCGCCCGACGGTACGCGCTCGGCCAGACCCGCAATCGGGAATTTGCTGCACGAGAGCCTCTAAGCTGTGGCCCGAAACCGCGCGATGACCGCGGCTGGGATTGGCATGCCCTTCAATTTGACCGGATCGTCCGGGTCGCGCCCGGCCCATACCCGCGTCTCGCTGCCTTCGACGGCAAGCTCACCGCCGATCGAGATGCGATGCGCCACGTCGAAGCTCGAGCGCCGGAATTCGCTGACCTCGGAGGCGATGTCCGCGACATCGTTGAACTTGGCGGGCTTGAGAAAGCGGGCTTTGGCGTCCACCAGCGGAATGCCCACGATGCCGAAGGCCGTCCCCAGCTCGTTCGGCGGCACGCCCAGTGCCGTTTCGAACAGCAGCCAGACGCTCCAATCGAAAAACTCGAAGAAATGGCTGTTGAACACGATGCCGGCCGGGTCGCAATGACCCCATTCGACCGTGAATCGCCGGCGGTACACGAGATTGGCCATGCCTAATCCGGTTTCCTTACAGGGGGCTTACTGGCGGCGGCAGAGAAACCCGCCTGTGCGCCCGATGTCAAATCCCACAGGCCTCTCCGCATGGGCGGAATCCGGACCGCTTTAAGCCGCAATTTCAAGGAACTAATTGCCTTCCCCAGCCAGCCCAGGGACACAACTGGCAGCTGGGGGCGGAACCTGCAATGGTTTCCGCGGGGGCATTTAAGCCGATTTGTCGAAGTTCGGATCGTATCGATGCGCGTAGCGGTCAGCGTATTGCGTGCGAACGGTTGGCCGCGCGTCATCGCTGCGCTGGCGGCGATGCGCCGCATCCTTCGCTCGAGCGGTTCCGCCGCGGTCGCTGCCGCCGCCGTGAGCGCGCTGCTGGTCGAGCCGGTGCGGGCGGAGACGCTGCCGGAAGCGTTGGTGCGCACCTATCAGAACAATCCGCAGCTCAATGCCGAACGCGCGCGCCAGCGCGGGACCGACGAAGGCGTGCCGCAGGCGCTTGCGGGATACCGGCCGCAACTCTTGGCCACCCTCACCGGCGGGCTGCAGCAGGTGCGGGTGCTGTTTTTCGACAATACCATTCAGACCGCGACGCTGCACACCTGGACCATCGGGCTGACCGTGTCGCAAACCCTGTTCAACGGCTTCAAGACCGCCAATACCGTTCGCCAGTCGGAGGCGCAGGTGTTCTCGGGACGCGAGGCGCTGCGCAATACGGGCCAGGGCGTACTGCTCGACGCGGTGACCGCCTATACCAACGTGCTCGCCAACCAAAGCCTGGTCGAGGCCCAACGCATCAACGTGACGGCCCTGCGCGAGACGCTCGCCACTACGAAGACGCGTCTCGAGGGCGGCGACGTGACGCCGACGGATGTGGCGCAGGCGGAGGCACGGCTGAGCCGCGGCCTCGCCGATCTCAACGCCGCCGAGGTCGGGCTGGCGATCAGCCAGGCGCTTTACGCCCAGGTCATCGGCGTGCCGCCGGGCCGGCTGGTGCCGGCTGAATCGATCGACCGGCTGCTGCCGCGCACGCGCGAGGAGGCGACCGCGATCAGCCGCAAGGAGCATCCCGCCATTCTCGCGGCGATGTACGACATCGATGTCGCCCAATTCGGCACCAAGATCGCCGAGAGCAGCTTGTTGCCGACCCTCTCGGTGCAGGGAAGTCTCCAGCGCCAATGGGAGAACGATCCTACGCTCAGCGCCAAGGCCAACGATATCGCCTCGGTCCTGGGAACGGCGAGCGTGCCGATTTACGACGGCGGGCTGGCGGCCTCGCAGATCCGGCAGACCAAGGAGCTTGCGATGCAGGCCCGCATCGTGCTGGAGCTCATCCGCAGTCAGACCCAGACCGCGGTTCTGAGCGCCTGGGTCACTTTCGAGGGGGCGAAGGTTGCGCTCACCGCCGCGGAGGCGGAGGTGCGCGCGGCCGGCGTCGCGCTCGCCGGCGTGCAGAAGGAAGCGCAGGCGGGCCAGCGTACGACGCTTGACGTACTCAACTCGCAGCAGGACCTCACCGCCGCCCGGGCGCGGCTGATCGGCGCCCAACGAGACCGGGTGATCGCCGCTTATGCGCTGCTCGGCGCCGTCGGCCGCCTCGACGTCAAGACGCTCGGCCTCAACACCCCGGACTACGCGCCCGAAGTCCACTACCATCAGGTCCGCGACGCCTGGCACGGACTGCGCACGCCGGCGGGCCAGTAGTCCAATCGCAAACACGGCGCTGGCGTACGAACGGATTGATCTCGCTAGGCACAAGGCGGGCTCTTTCGGACACGGGGCTACTTCCTCCACACCAAGATCGCGCGCCTGTCGGGGCGGGGCGGGACCTGACCATGCGCCGATTTTTTTTACACTTCCGACGGCGTTGTCAGGTCGGTGTAAGGAAAATATTGAACAATTCTGATCGCGCGCCGAAGTTCGGTCGCTCTGCATCTTGTCGCCTCGGCTGGGGATTCCCGTCCCAGGCATTCGGCATTAGAGGGACATCGTCGTGTGGCTCATCGTCTATTACGTCATCTTCATGATCGCAGGCGATCTCGCTGCCTACGCCATCGGTCTCGTCACCGAACTGGAGTTTGGCGGCCAGGTCAGCCTCATCGTCTTCCTCGTGCTCTATTTTCTGTTCCTGTGGGTTGCTTGGGTGCTTGCGGTGTGGATCACCAAGCCCAGTCATGTCGAACCCGCGAGTACCTAATCGGCGTAATCGCAAGAACGAAAAGCCCGCTGCGGCGAACTCGCAGGCGAAAGGAGATGCGACGACGCGTTAGCTCAGGCGCTCGCGGATGTCCGCACCGAAGGTCCGCGCCGGGCATTAACCAGCGCGAGCAAAGCTAAGGGAGAAGTTTGCGCCGCCGGTAGGGCGATTCTCGACGCTGATGGTCGCAGCATGGGTATCGGCGATGCGCTGGACGATTGAGAGTCCCAAGCCGGCATTGCCCGTCCGCCGGCGATCGCGTCGCCAGAAGCGTTGAAAAATAAGCTCTCGCTCCTCCTCTTTGATTCCCGGGCCCTCATCGAGAACCCGCACCATGCCGCCGCTTTCGACCACGATCTCCACGGTCGTTCCCGGCGGCGCATAGTTGATGGCGTTCTCGACAAGATTACGGATCGCTCGTGACAGCATCTCCGGATTGCCGTTGACCCATACCGGCGCATCGCTGCCGCTCAAGGCAATATTCTTGCCTTTTGCCAGCGCCAACGGAGCAGCGAACTCCGCGACCTCGGCACAAATCGTTCGCAGATCGGCTTTCTCGTACGGATCGATAGAGAACGACTCCAATTCCGCGATGTCGAGCAGTTGGCTAATGATCCGCGCCATGCCTTCAATATCTTGGTGCAGCGCTTTGGAAACTCCTCGATCGGCCAGGGTGTCGACGCGGCTGCGCAAGATCGTCAGCGGTGTGCGCAATTCATGCGCCGCATCGGCGGTGAACTCCCGCTGCATGCGGAATCCGGCCTCGAGTCGATCGAGCGCCTGGTTGACCGCTTGCACCAGGGGCAAGATCTCTTTGGGAATTTCTTCGGGCGGCAGGCGGACGTCCGTTCTGTTCGGACTGATTTTTTTCGCCATTTCCGACGCGTTGAGCAGCGGCCGCAACGCCCGGCGGAAAATCACGATGTCGATCGCCAACAATAGTAAGAGCATCGGTAGCGTGATCCATCCCACGCGTTTGAAGAAATCGGCAACGATATCGTCGATGATGACATCCCGATGCGCCAGATCCTCCCCGACCTGAACCCACACCCTGCGGCCATCCATCTCCTTCACGAGGCTGACGCCGGAGACGGCCGCATTGCCGCGTCGTGTCTCCAGGTAGGCGACATCGGAGGAACGGGGATCCGCAGAAAATATCGGGGAGCGGTCCTTGAGCGAGGAGAACAAAACTCGGCCACTGTCGTCGAGGACCGCATAGGCGTACCGTCCGACCGCCTGTGAATAGACGTCCTGAAGCGCGGGCGGGAGATCGAGCGTCCAGGTCCCATCGGGCCGCAATACAAGATAATGTGCAACCAAGTCGGCTTGGTCTCGCATAGCCTGATCGTGAAGGTCGTTCGCCGCCCATTTGAAGAAATAGTAGAGCACCAATGGCATGAAGATCGCAGTGATAACCAACGCAATGACGTGCAAGAAAATGATCCTCGAGAAGATGGATTTGAATGAAATCATGCCGCCTTTTCCTCGGAGATGAGGTATCCGACGCCGCGAATGGTGTGGATTTGCACCTTGGCGCCGCGCTCCGACAATTGTTTGCGCAGGCGATGGATGTAGACTTCGACCGCGTTCGAGGCGACGTCGCCGGACAGTCCAAAAATGTGATCCTCGACCAACTTCTTCGAGACAACGCGATCCTTGCGGCGCATCAGGAGTTCGAGCACCGCCGTCTCGCGCGCCGATAGGACTTGCGGTTTGTCGTCGATGAACGCCTGGCGGCTCTCGGTGTCGAATGCGAGGTTGGCAATTTGAAGCGAGCGCCCGAGTAATTGGCCCGGACGCCGCAACAGTGCTTCCAAGCGGGCCAACAGCTCTTCGAATGCAAACGGCTTGACGAGATAGTCATCGGCGCCGCCGCGCAGCCCAGTGACGCGATCTTGCAAGCCTCCACGGGCGGTGAGCACCAGAACCGGCAGCGGATCCTCGCGCCGCCGTATCTCTCGCAAGACCGAGAGGCCGTCGCCATCGGGCAAGCCGAGGTCGAGCACCATGGCAGCGTAACGGGTCGTCGTTACCGCGGTCTGAGCCTCGGCCGCCGTCGTCAGGACGTCGGTTTCATAGCCTGCTGCGTGAAGACGTTGGGTGAGGAGCTGCGCGAGCTCCTCGTTGTCCTCAACCAGTAACAGTCTCATGCGCAATCAATCCCAATAAATGTCACGCGGCTTGGGCCAAAAAATGTATCACGTAAAACAATTCGATGCATCGCCGCGCGTATTCAGCTTCGTGTAAGGCTCGCGTAATGCGGGCGAAAGCCAACCTCTCTAAAGAGATAAGGGCGGCGGCTCTGATCGTCTCGTGGCGGACGGCACCGGGCCACGCTTCGTCCTGTGTTGGAGTGCCCACGCGTCGACGCAAGAGTGGTTTACCTCTGCTTGAACGCAAACGTGAAGCTGCAAATGCCTGCACATTCGGTCCAGAACGTTACGCGCCGGCTTCCTCTATTGGGGATACTGCTTGCTCTCATCGTTGTTGCCGGAGCGCTGATCTGGCTGACAGCCGAGCGCTACGACAAGCGACTCGATACCAAGCACAACGAATTTTCCGGCCAAGCCAAGAGCGGCGTGTTCTATCCAACCCCGGCGCAATGGGGGACGCTGACGGTCGAGCCGGTGCAGCAGCGAGTGTTTCAGTCCGAGCACGTCACCGAAGGCAAGATCGCGGTCGACGAGGACCGCTCGACGCCGATCTTCTCTCCTTATGCCGGAAGGGTCATCAAGCTGTTCGTCAAGCCCGGCGATATCGTAACCGTCGGGCAGCCGCTGTTCACGGTCCAAGCCGCCGACATGGTGCAGGCGCAGAACGATTTCATTTCGGCCGCTACCGCGCTGAACAAGGCGCGTTCGGCGCTCAACTTGGCGCAGATCATCGATAAGCGTCAGCGTTTGCTTTATGAGGGCAAGGCGGTGCCCCTGAAAGAGGTGCAAAACGCCCGCGCCGCGCTCGATGCCGCCGAAAATGACGTGCGCTCCGCCGACGTCGCGCTGGAGGCGACACGCAACCGGCTGCGCATTCTCGGCAAGACTGATCAGGAGATCAACGACTTCCAGGAGAAAGGTACGATCGATCCGGCCACGCTGATCACGGCCCCGATCGCTGGGACGATCGTGCAGCGCAAGGTCGGGCCGGGCCAATATGTCGGCAGCGGCTCGACCGATCCGGTCTTCATCATCGGCGATTTGTCCACCGTGTGGGTCGTGGCCTTTATCCGCGAGACCGAGGCGCCGATGGTGCACGTGGGTCAGGCGATCTACTTCACCGTGCTGGCCTATCCGGACCGCCCCTTCCCGGCCAACATTTCCTACGTGGCGGCGGCGTTTGATCCAGCCATCCGACGGCTCTTGGTGCGCGCGACTGTCAACAACGACGCCGGACTGCTCAAGCCGGAAATGTTCGCGAGTGTGAAGATCCTCACTGGCGAAGGTGACAACGCGGTTGCGGTCCCGCGCGACGCCATCATTTACGAGGGCGAAGCTGCCCGCGTCTGGGTGGTGCGCGACAAAGATAATGACAAGGCGATCGAGCTGCGGCGGATCAAGGTCGGGCTCGCCAATGGCAACACGATCGAGGTGCTCAACGGTCTTGCCCCCGGCGACCGCGTGGTCACCAGAGGCGGCCTGTTTATCGATCGAGTGGCAGCGGGCGGATAGCAAGTGAAGGCTGTCGCTGGCAACAAGTCGGTGGCACCAGGCGCGCATGCCCGGCAGGGTCCGCGCACGCCGGCAGGCAGCAGTGCGCACCGTGCTCTCGGCAATCTGATCCCCCGAACGACGCGCCGGAGCCAAAAGCACCACGTGCCATTTTCGCAACACTTCGTTGCGATCGACGCCAACGTTCGTTTGGCAATGCATCCGTCAGGTCCACGTCAGTCAACTGGCTCACAATTATTTACCCGAGGGGCGAATCCATTCGGCTCAACCTCGGCTCTCTTTCTTGGGTGCAAGATGTGGGCTGACCCACAATACCTGACAAGTTGGCGCGACCTTCGGCGTCGCGAGTTTCTGTTCTGGTTTTTTGTGCTCAGTTACGTCCCGGGCATCTTACTCATTATCGTCATCGTAAATGTCTTTGAACACGATTTGCCCGAGCACATAGGCATGTACTTTTCCGGAGCTTGGTTGGTCGGCTTCGCCGGGACAAGTTTTTATCGTCAGAATTTTCGGTGCCCGCGGTGTCACCAGTTTTTCTTTCGTCGTTTCATGTTTGTCGACCCACAGTCTCGAAGCTGCGTGAACTGCAATCTAGCCCGTTGGACAGGCGGCCCATGAACGCAATCATTGCCTTTGCGCTGCGCATGCGCGCGCTCATGGTCGCGCTCTTTGTTCTCGTCCTGATCGGCGGCGTCACCGCTTTTGTCCAGTTGAACATCGAAGCTTATCCGGACCCGGTGCCACCGCTGGTCGACATTGTCACGCAGAATCCCGGCCAGTCGGCGGAAGAGATCGAGCGCTACATCACCATTCCGATCGAAGTGGGCGTGGCTACCGCCCCCTACCTCAATGCAATGCGCACCATCTCTCTCTTTGGCCTTTCCGACGTCAAGCTGCAATTCACCTACGATCTCACCTATGAGGAGGCCGAACAGAAGGTCCTGAATCGGCTGAGTCAGCTGCCTGCGCTGCAGAACCAGGCACAGCCGACGATCTCGCCCTGGAGCCCGACCGGTGAAGTCTACCGCTATCAGCTCGTCGGGCCACCGGGTTACAGCGTGATGGACCTGAAGACGCTCCAGGATTGGGTTCTTGCGCGCCGATTTCGCGCGGTGCCGGGAGTCATCGACGTGACCGGCTGGGGCGGCAAGACCAAAACATTTGAAATTCAGATCGACCGCGAAAAGCTCGTGGCCTATGGCCTCACGCTGCCGCAGGTTTTGCAAACCTTGACCAACAGCAACATCAATGTGGGCGGCAATACCGTCAACATCGGCCAGCAATCCGCGGTCGTGCGCGGCGTCGGACTCATCCGCTCGATGACCGATATCCGGAATACGATGCTGACGGCAGCGAATGGGACTCCGGTCTTTCTCAGCGATATCGCAGAGATCGTCGTTGGAAACAAACCACGCCTCGGCATCGCCGGCCGGGACGAGCAGGACGACATCGTTCAGGGCATCGTGCTGATGCGACGCGGACAGCAGAGCCTGCCGACGATCCGTCGCGTTGAAGCAGAGGTCGAGAAGATCAACACATCGGGAATTCTCCCGCCGGGCGTGCATATCGAACGCATTTACGATCGCAGCGATCTGATCAGCCTGACCACCCACACCGTGCTGTTCAACTTGGTGTTCGGCATGATTCTCGTTTTTTTCGTTCAGTGGATCTTTCTGGGAGATTTGCGCAGCGCCCTCATCGTGTCTTCGACTATTCCGTTCGCCCTCTTCTTCGCAATGATCATCCTGGTGTTGCGGGGAGAATCCGCCAATCTGCTGTCGGTAGGAGCGATCGACTTCGGTCTCATCGTCGACGCGTCCGTTATCATGGTGGAAAACATCTTTCGCCACCTTGCGGAGGGGGCGCCGCTCAATGGAGCCGCCGAGACTGCTGCTCCTGCCGGTCTTAGAGGAAAACTCGCAACGATCTTCCGGGCGGCGACCGAGGTCAACCGAGCGATTTTCTTTTCCGCCGCGATCATCATCGTCGGCTTCATTCCGCTGTTCACGCTGAGCGGGGTCGAGGGCCACATATTCAGCCCAATGGCGAAGACCTACGCCTATGCGCTCGCCGGCGCTCTGCTCGCGACTTTTACCGTCGTGCCCGCCTTCAGTGCGCTCCTGCTCCACGAGCGCGTGCGCGAAACCGAGACGATCATCGTCGGCATCTTGCGTCGGATATACACTCCACTGGTCGAGTTTGCGGTTGCGCACAGGATTTTGGCGCTTGCTGCAGCCGGCCTGTTATTGGCCCTCGCGCTGGTTTCCGTCCGATTCCTGGGACTTGAATTCCTGCCCCACCTGGAGGAAGGCAATCTCTGGATTCGCGCGACTATGCCGCCCTCGATCTCGCTCGAAGAGGGGAACGACTTCGTCAACCGCATGCGGTTGGTGATCAGGAATTTTCCCGAAGTCGAGACCGTCGTGTCTCAGCAAGGACGGCCCGACGACGGCACCGATGCCACCGGCTTCTTCAACGCCGAATTTTTTGCCCCGCTCAAGCCGGCAAAGGAATGGCGCAAGGGTATGACCAAGGACAAGCTCATCGAAGAGGTCAACGAAGCCCTGGAGGCGAAGTTTCCGGGCGTCAACTTCAACTTCTCGCAATACATCCAGGACAATGTCGAGGAAGCTGTATCCGGCGTCAAAGGCGAGAACTCGGTCAAGCTGATCGGCAACGACATCGTCGTGCTGACGGAAACCGCGGAGAAGATCAAAACCGCGATGAGCAAAGTACGCGGTGTGGCCGATCTCGCGGTCTTCACCTCGCTCGGCCAGCCGACGCTACGCATCGATATCGATCGAAAGGCAGCGGCGCGTTATGGGCTGGCGCCCGGTGACATCAATGCGGCGGTTCAGACGGCCGTCGGCGGGCAGGCCGCGGGCGATCTCTATGAGGAGGGAAGCGATCGGCACTTCCCGCTGATCGTTCGGCTCGCGCCGAAATATCGGCAGAACATAGAGA
>Ga0318544_10000331_pt1 | contig 10634 bp, 8 predicted proteins | sample GRESIP168b4f25_FD_203480 | JGI IMG/M metagenome (GOLD analysis project Ga0318544, IMG submission 203480) | Tropical soil microbial communities from Luquillo Experimental Forest, Puerto Rico - GRE.SIPMG.168b4f25 | ecosystem: Environmental > Terrestrial > Soil > Tropical forest > Bulk soil...
GGCCCCGCCGGCCCCTGAGGCCGCCGAGATCGAGGCCATCACCCCGCCCGAGGGCCGACTGGAGCGCCTCCGCGGCCGGCTGGCCAGGTCGCAGACCGCGCTCGGACGCAGCGTGCTGGGATTGATCGGCGGCGGGGACCTGGACGAGGACTCGTGGCAGGACGTCGAGGACACCCTGCTGATCTCCGACCTGGGCCCGGTGGTCGCCGAGTCGGTGATTTCGCAGCTGCGCAGCAGGCTGGCCAGCGGCAACGTGCGCACCGAGGCCGACGCGAAGGCCGTGCTGCGCGACGTGCTGATCAACGAGCTGCACCCGGAAATGGACCGCTCGATCCGGGCGCTGCCGCACGCCGACCATCCCTCGGTACTGCTGATCGTCGGCGTCAACGGCACCGGGAAGACCACCACCGTCGGCAAGTTGGCGCGGGTGTTGGTGGCCGACGGGCGGCGCGTCGTGCTGGGCGCCGCCGACACTTTCCGCGCCGCGGCGGCCGATCAACTGCAGACCTGGGCGGCCCGGGTGGGCGCAGAGGTGGTGCGTGGGGCCGAGGGCGCCGACCCGGCATCGGTGGCGTTCGACGCCGTCGACGAGGGCATTGCCCACGGTGCCGACGTCGTCGTCATCGACACCGCCGGGCGGCTGCACACCAAGGTCGGGCTGATGGACGAGCTCGACAAGGTGAAGCGGGTGGTAACCCGGCGCGCCGCGGTCGACGAGGTGTTGCTGGTGCTCGACGCCACCATCGGGCAGAACGGGCTGGCGCAGGCCCGCGTGTTCGCCGACGTTGTCGACATCACCGGCGCGGTGCTGACCAAGCTGGACGGAACGGCCAAGGGCGGCATCGTTTTCCGCGTCCAGCAAGAACTCGGGGTGCCGGTGAAGCTGGTCGGACTCGGCGAAGGTCCCGACGATCTGGCGCCCTTCGAGCCCGCCGCCTTCGTGGATGCCCTGCTTGGCTGAAAGCCTTACACGGCGAGTGGGACGTTAATACCGCGGAAACACGGTGGCCCCAATGCGGAAACAACGATTGCGCAAGGTTCTGGATCAGGTCGTCAGACACATGTCTGACGGCCAATTGTGGGCCGACCGGAGGAGATAACGAGTGACGTACCCGATGCTGGGCCAGCCCAACACCGGCGATACCGCCTGGATGCTGGCGAGTTCCGCGCTGGTGCTGCTGATGACGCCGGGTCTGGCGTTCTTCTACGGCGGCATGGTGCGCGCCAGGAGCGTGCTGAACATGCTCATGATGAGCATCAGCGCGATGGGCGTGGTGACAGTGCTGTGGGTGCTCTACGGCTACTCGATCGCCTTCGGCGACGACGTCGGCAACGTCATGGGCAAGCCAACGTCATTCTGGGGGCTGAAGGGTCTGATCGGCGTCAACGCCGTGGCCGCCGACCCGAGCAAGGGCACCGCGGCGGTGGACATCCCGTTGGCCGGTACGTTGCCCGCCACCGTGTTCGTGGCCTTCCAGCTGATGTTCGCGATCATCACGGTCGCCCTGATCTCGGGTGCCGTGTCCGACCGGCTGAAGTTCGGCGCCTGGCTGGCGTTCGCCGGACTGTGGGCGACGTTCGTCTACTTCCCGGTCGCACACTGGGTCTTCGCGTTTGACGGTTTCGCGTCCGAGCACGGCGGCTGGATCGCCAACAAGCTGCACGCGATCGACTTCGCCGGCGGTACCGCGGTCCACATCAACTCCGGTGCGGCCGGCCTCGTGCTGGCGATCGTTTTGGGGAAGCGCCGCGGCTGGCCCACGACGCTGTTCCGGCCGCACAACCTGCCGTTCGTGATGCTCGGTGCGGGATTGCTGTGGTTCGGCTGGTACGGGTTCAACGCCGGTTCCGCGACCAGCGCCAATGGCGCGGCCGGGTCGACCTTCATGACCACCACGATCGCGACGGCCACGGCCATGCTCGGCTGGATGCTCACCGAGCGCATTCGCGACGGCAAGGCCACCACGCTGGGCGCGGCGTCGGGCATCGTGGCGGGCCTGGTCGCCATCACACCGTCGTGCTCGTCGGTCAACGCGCTGGGCGCCCTGGTGGTCGGCTTGGTGGCCGGTGTGGTGTGCGCGCTGGCGTGCGGGCTGAAATTCAGGCTCGGCTTCGACGACTCGCTCGACGTGGTCGGAGTGCACCTGGTGGGTGGTCTGGCGGGCACGCTGCTGGTGGGCCTGCTTGCCGCCCCGGAGAGCCCCGCCATCAACGGCGTCACGGGCGTATCCAGGGGATTGTTCTACGGCGGCGGTTGGGCGCAGCTGGAACGGCAGGCGGTCGGCGCGTTCAGCGTTCTCTTCTACTCCGCCACCGTCACCCTTATCATCGCTTTGGTCCTCAAGTACACCATCGGGCTGCGGCTCGGTGCTGAGGAAGAGTCCTCGGGCATCGATGAGGCCGAGCACGCCGAGAGCGGATACGATTTCGCGGTGGTCACCGGTTCGGTGGTGCCTCCTCGTGTGGCCGTGGAGGAAACTCTTAACGGCCAGGAGGAGCTAGTGGGCGAGAGAGTGGAGGCGGAGCACATATGAAGCTGATCACCGCGATCGTAAAGCCGTTCACCCTCGACGACGTCAAAACCAGCCTGCAGGACGCCGGCGTGCTGGGGATGACGGTCAGCGAAATCCAGGGCTATGGACGGCAGAAGGGCCACACCGAGGTTTACCGTGGTGCCGAATACTCCGTCGATTTCGTGCCCAAGGTGCGGATCGAGGTCGTCGTCGATGACTCCATCGTCGACAAGGTCGTGGACAGCATCGTTCAGGCGGCACGCACCGGCAAGATCGGTGATGGCAAAGTCTGGGTCAGCCCCGTGGAAACCATTGTGCGCGTCCGCACGGGTGAACGCGGAACCGATGCTATATGACGCCAGCCGCAAGTTGCTGATCCAACCCGGGCGGGCCCCGATGGCATGACGCCGAACCGGCCCGACCCGCCCGGGTTGTCAAAAATAGCGGGGACAGGAAGCGCCTGCGGGGCAAGCGATTTGGTTGCCTCGCGGCGTCAGCTGCTGTCAGATGGTCGCGGACTAAGTGCGGCCGAGTTGCGGCACGCCTGGCAGGATCTCCACGAGTCGTGGTTGGCCGCCAAGGCGGCGGAAATCGGGATCACCGATACCAGTGGCTTCGCGATCGTCGGGATCGGCGGACTCGGCCGCCACGAGCTGCTGCCGTATTCCGATCTGGACCTGATGCTGCTCCACGCCGACAAGTCCGCCGACGTGCTGCAGCGGGTGGCCGACAAGCTCTGGTATCCGTTGTGGGACGCCAACGTTCGGCTTGACCATAGCGTGCGAACCCTCTCCGGGGCACTCGGCGTCGCCAATGCAGATATGATCGTGGCCCTGGGCATGTTGGATGCTCGCCACATAGCCGGCGATGCACGACTGTCCGAGGAACTGATCGCGGGCGCAAGAAGGCAGTGGCGCAGCGCAATTCGCTCCCGAATGGACGAGCTTGTCGACATCACGGCCGCCCGGTGGCAGCGATGCGGCCGGATCTCGCAACGGGCCGAGCCGGACCTGAAATCGGGTCGCGGCGGCCTTCGCGATGTGCAATTGCTTGACGCGCTCGGGGTGGCCCAGCTCATCGACCGCCACGGTATGGCCCGCCCGGAAACGCCGGGGGGTTCATTGGATGACGCCTACCTCACGCTGCTCGATGTGCGCACCGAACTGCACCGGGTGTCCGGCCGCGGACCCGACCTCTTGCTGGCCCAATTCGCCGACGAGATCAGCGCGGCCTTGCATTTCGGCGACAGATTCGACTTGTCGCGCAAGCTGTCCGCCGCCGGGCGCACGATCGCTTACCACGCCGAAACGGGGTTGCGGACCGCCCAGAACGCGCTGCCGCGGCGCGGTGTTTCGGCCTTGATGCGGCGGCCGAAGCGGCGACCGCTGGACGAGGGGGTCGTCGAGTACGCCGGAGAAATCGTGCTTGCCCGAGATGCTGCGCCCGAAACCGACATTGGTCTGGTGCTTCGAGTGGCCGCCGCGTCGGCCGCCAACGGATTGCCGATCGGCGCCGGCACGCTGAGTCGCCTGGCCGCCAGCGCCCCCGAGATGCCAAATCCTTGGCCGGGCGAGGCATTGGACGACCTCCTGGTCGTACTCTCCGCCGGTCCCACCGCGGTGGCGACGATCGAGGCGCTTGACCGCACCGGGCTGTGGGGCCGGTTGTTGCCGGAATGGGCTGCGATCCGCGACCTTCCGCCCCGCGACGTCGCGCACAAATGGACGGTGGACCGTCATGTGGTCGAGACCGCCGTCAACGCGGCGCCGCTGGCCACCCGTGTGGCACGACCCGATCTGCTTGCGCTTGGCGCGCTGCTGCACGACTTCGGAAAGGGCAGGGGCGTCGATCACAGCGCGCTCGGGGCCGAGATGGCTCTCAAAATCGGCCCGAGGATGGGGGTTTCGCCCACAGACGTCGAGTTTCTGTCCAAGCTGGTCCGCCACCACCTGCTGCTGCCGATCGTGGCTACCCGAAGCGACCTCAAGGATCCCAACACCATCGAGGGCGTCGTGGAGGCACTGGGCGGGGATCCGCTGCTGCTCGAGGTGTTGCACGCGCTGACCGAGGCGGACTCGAAGGCCACCGGCCCCGGGGTGTGGAGCGAATGGAAGGCGTTACTGATCGACGATCTGGTGCGTCGCTGCCGGATGATGATGGCCGGCGAGCCGCTGCCGCAGGTCAATCCGGCTGCGCCGCACTATCTTTCACTGGCCGCCGACCACGGGGTACACGTGGAGATAACGCCCGGTGGCAGCCCGCGCACGTATCACGTCGTGATGGTGGCCCCGGACCAGCGGGGGTTGGTGTCCAAGGCCGCCGCGGTGCTTTCGCTGAACTCGCTGCGAGTCCATTCGGCGACGGTGAACAGCCACCAAGGCGTCGCGATCACCGAATTCGTGGTGTCACCGCACTTCGGTTCCCCGGCCGCGGCCGATCTGTTGCGTCAGCAGTTCGTCGGTGCCCTCGCCGGCGATGTCGATGTCCTTGCCATGGTGGAGAAGCGTGACAGCGAGGCAGCCGGTTCGGCGTCCGCGCGGGCGGGGGAGGCAGTGGCTGCGGTCCCGGTGACGCGCTCGACCGCCCCGCCCCGCATCGTGTGGCTCGATACCGCCGCCGACGGCCAGCTGGTCTTGGAGGTCCGCGCCACGGATCGGCCGGGCTTACTGGCGCTGCTGACCCGGGCGCTGGAGCGCGCGGGAGCGGATATCGCGTGGGCGAAGGTCAACACGTTCGGGTCGACGGCGGCCGACGTGTTCTGTGTGGCGCTGCCAACCGAGGACGGCGAAGAGCCCGGCGCCGCCGAGTCGGATGCGCAAGCGGCGGTGGAAAAGCACCTGCTCGCTGTCCTGGGTGCCGCGGGAGAGGTTGCCGCCGGCTAGTCCGGCGTGGGTTTGACCTTGACCGCGATCTCGCGGCTGTCTACGTAGTCGCGCCAGCTAGCGATCTTGCCGTGGTCGTCGACCTCGAACACGCCCACCACATGGAACCTGGCGCGCTCGCCGTTCATGGTCACCCAGTCGATGCGTTCCATGAACACCGTCCGTCCGACAGACGCGACGTGAACGATCTCGAATCGCCCGTCAGAGTAGAAGGCGGCCTGGCGCAGCAACTCATCGCGAATCGCGGCGCGACCGACGAACGGATCCTCCCACGCGAAGACGTGATAGCGCGCGTCCGCGGCCATACGGTCGAGCACCGCCTCGACCCGAGCGGGATCCACACGCTCGCACTCGAATTCGAGGATGAAGGCACGGGCCAGCTCTTCTTGTTCAAAGCCCACCTTTGTTCTCCTCCGGTATCAGCCCGCCGCGATGCGGTCTTCTATCGACCTGAGGTCGTAGTAGTCGTGCCAGCGTGTGATTCGGCCGTCGTCGTCGACCTCGAACGCCGCGGCGACTTCCATGGCGAAGGGTCTGCCTGCAATCTCGAAGTTGTCGACGCGCTCGACCATGACGGTGCCGGCGTTGGCGACGAGTGTCTTGATGTCGACTTTGGTGCTTGGGACCATCTTCAGCATCACATCGAGCCCGGCTCTGATCGCGTCGACGCCGCGATAAACCCCCCGTGGGCCGTCGGTGTAGACCGCGTCGTCGCTGAAGAAGCTGACCACTTCATCCAGGTCGGACCGCAGCCAGGAGGTATGGAACTTCCGGACCACCGACTCGGCCGACTCGCTCATTGAAAACCTCCCTCGGATACGCAGTTGCAGCCTAAGCCGATCCGACCCGATAGTCTGCTCTTTTCTGAGCAACGAGGTGGGCCGATGGTAGCCGCGAGCATCGACGTCGAAACCCGCGAATGGCTGGATCGACTCGAGATCCAAGACCTGATCCACCGCTACTCCGATGGGGTCACGCGCGCGGACTGGCGGCAGTGCGAAGCGGTGTTTACTCCCGACGCAATTTGGGAGAGTCCAACCATGGGTCTGCGCTGCGAGAATCGTGCCTCCTTTATGGAGATCCTAAGGGCGACATCTTCATACGACCTACTCATCCAGACCGCGCACTCCCCGGTAATCACGCTGATCGACGCTGATCGGGCCCGGTCGACAACGACCATTCATGAATTCATCAGGGGAACAGCGTTGGCGTCCAATAACTTTGCGGAGGCCGGAGCGGAAACCAACCTCGAGCAATATGGGATCTATTACGACGACCTCGCCCGCGTCGACGGCAGGTGGAAATTCACCCATCGGCTGTTTCAATCCATCTATGTCGGAAGAGGCTGCGTAACAGGGGATTTGCTCACCCACCGGTCGGCATTATTGCGACGCGATTGATCGAACATCATAGAGACTGCTCGGAGTTCAGCTGCCGCAAGGCTTCGATGCGCGCTTGCAGCTGGTCGCGCGTCGCGGCGGCGATCGGAGGGCCGCCGCAGCGGCGGCGAAGTTCGCTGTGAATCCAGCCGTGTGGTTTGCCGGTGCGGTGGTGGGTCGCCGAGACGAGGGTGTTGAGCTCGCGGCGCAGATCGCGAAGCTGGCCGTGCATGGAGAATGGGGCTGGCGGGGCATCCTGGGCCTGGCCTCCACGTAATGCCCGTTTCTTGAGTTGCTCGTCCTGGCGTCGGTGCAGCAGGGCCCGCATCTGGTCGGCATCGAGCAGGCCGGGGATGCCGAGGTAGTCCGCCTCCTCGTCGCTTCCGGCCGGGGCGGCGGTGCCGAACGACGATCCATCGAAGATGACCCGATCCAGTTCGGCGTCGGCTCCCAGGGAGGTGAAGCCCGTGTCCGTTTCACTTCGCTCGGTTTGCGTCCTGACGGCGGGATCGGCATCGAGGGGATCGCCGGCGTCGCGGTGCGGTTGGCCGAGCACGTGGTTGCGCTGGGCCTCCAACTCACTGGCCAGCTGCAGCAGGCTGGGCACCGACGGCACGAAGACGCTCGCGGTTTCTCCCGGGCGGCGCGAACGCACGAAGCGGCCGATCGCCTGTGCGAAGAACAGCGGCGTCGAGGCGCTGGTGGCGTAGATTCCTACCGCCAGCCGCGGCACGTCGACGCCTTCCGAGACCATGCGCACCGCGACCAGCCACCGGCCACTGCTCTCGGCGAATTGGCTGATGCGGGCCGACGATCCCGGGTCGTCGGACAGCACGACCGTCGGCGCCTCCGAGGTCAGCTTCGTCAGCAGGGCGGCGTACGCGCGGGCCGCGGCACGGTCGGAGGCGATGATCATGCCGCCGGCGTCCGGCACGTGGGTGCGCTTTTGGCGCAGCCGCTCGTCGGCGGCGGCGATCACCGCGGGCATCCACTCGCCGGCGGGGTCGAGCGCGGTGCGCCACGCCCGCGCGGTCTGCTCGGCGGACAGCGGCTCGCCCAAGCGTGCGGCGTGCTCTTCGCCGGCGCTGTCCCGCCAGCGCGCCTGCCCGGAGTAGGCGAGGAACACCACCGGCCGCACCACGCCGTCGGCGAGAGCCTCGGCGTAGCCGTAGGTGTGGTCGGCCTGCGAACGCAGCACCCCGTCGGCGCCGGACGCGTAGGTGACGAACGGGATGGGGCTGTCGTCGCTGCGAAAGGGTGTGCCCGTCAAGGCAAGTCGGCGCGTGGCATCGCTGAAGGCCTCGCGGACCGCCTCGCCCCAGGTCTTGGCGTCACCACCGTGATGTATCTCATCGAAGACGACCAGGGTCCTGCGCTGCTCGGTGCGCACCCGGTGCAGCGTGGGGTGCGCGGCGACCTGGGCGTAGGTGACCAGCACGCCGTGATACTCCGGTGAGGTCTGGGGGCTGGTGTTGGAGAACCTCGGGTCCAGGGCGAGGCCGTGCCGCCCCGCGGCCAGCGCCCACTGGACCTTGAGGTGCTCGGTGGGCACCACAACTGTGATCTGCTCGACGGCGCGCTGGCCGAGCAGTTCGGCCGCGACCCGCAGCGCGAACGTTGTCTTCCCGAACCCGGCGTGGCCACGGCGAGGAAATCGCGCGGCTGGGGGGCAAGGTACTTCACCAGCGCGCGGCGTTGCCAGCCCCGCAACGGCAAGCCGTCGCCCGTGTCGGTGCGCACCTGCATCGACACGACTCCCCCCATAGCACGCAAAAGTGTTTGTGCCCGCGACGACGGCGGGTGTGAAATGTAGCATGCCAACGCTTTTCGTCGCAGCAGCGACTCGAGTCGGCTTCGGCGCCGGTTCGCCGAAACATACGCCACGGCGATGCCGATCGGCGTGTCGTGTGCGTGGTCTATGTGTCGCGGAGCCGGTGACCGGCTGCGCCCGGCTTCGCCGCCCTAGCGGTCCACTAGGCTGGCGTCGTGTTTGAATCGCTGTCCGACCGACTGACCGGAGCGCTGGCGGGGCTGCGCGGCAAGGGTCGACTGACCGACGCCGATATCGAGGCCACCACCCGCGAAATCCGGCTCGCGCTGCTGGAAGCGGACGTTTCGCTGCCCGTGGTGCGCGCGTTCGTCGGCCGCATCAAAGACCGCGCCAGGGGCGCCGAAGTCTCCGGTGCCCTCAACCCGGCGCAACAGGTCGTCAAGATCGTCAACGAGGAACTCATCGGCATCCTCGGCGGCGAAACCCGCCGGCTCGCGTTCGCGAAAACGCCGCCGACCGTCGTGTTGCTCGCCGGCCTGCAGGGGTCCGGTAAAACGTCGCTGGCCGGCAAATTGGCCGTATGGCTCCGCGGCCAGGGACACACGCCGCTTCTGGTGGCGTGCGACCTGCAGCGACCGGCCGCCGTGAACCAGCTGCAAGTCGTAGGCGAGCGCGCTGGCGTGCCGGTGTTCGCGCCGCATCCCGGCGCATCGCCCGAGTCGGGTCCGGGTGACCCGGTCGCCGTCGCGGCTGCGGGGCTCGCCGAAGCTCGGGCCAAACACTTCGACGTCGTCATCGTCGACACCGCCGGCCGGCTGGGCATCGACGACGAGCTGATGGCCCAAGCCGCGGCCATCCGGGACGCCATCGATCCCGACGAGGTGCTGTTCGTCCTGGACGCGATGATCGGCCAGGATGCCGTCACCACCGCGGAGGCATTCCGCGAGGGTGTCGGCTTCACCGGCGTGGTGCTGACCAAGCTCGACGGTGACGCCCGCGGTGGGGCCGCGTTGTCGGTCCGCGAGGTGACCGGCGTCCCAATACTTTTCGCCTCCACCGGCGAGAAACTCGAGGACTTCGACGTCTTCCACCCCGACCGGATGGCCAGCCGCATCCTGGGCCTGGGCGACGTGCTGAGCCTGATCGAGCAGGCCGAGCAGGTCTTCGACGCCGAGCAGGCCGAGGCGGCCGCCGCCAAGATCGGTACCGGCGAGCTGACGCTCGAGGATTTCCTGGAACAGATGCTCGCCATCCGCAAGATGGGCCCGATCGGCAACCTGTTGGGCATGCTGCCCGGCGCCGGTCAGATGAAGGAGGCGCTCGCCGAGGTCGACGACAAACAACTCGACCGGTTGCAGGCCATCATCCGCGGGATGACGCCGCAAGAGCGCGCCGACCCCAAGATCATCAACGCGTCGCGGCGGCTGCGCATCGCCAACGGCTCCGGCGTGGCGGTGTCCGAGGTCAACCAGCTGGTCGACCGCTTCTTCGAAGCCCGCAAGATGATGTCGTCCATGCTCGGCGGCATGGGCATCCCCGGAATGGGCCGCAAGTCCGCGACGCGAAAAAGCAAAGCCGGCAAGGGCAAGGCAGGCAAGAAAGCCAAAAAGGGGGGACGGGGTCCGACGCCGCCGAAGGTCAGGAACCCGCTCATGCAGGGGACGCCGGGGATGCCGCCGGGATTCCCCGATTTGTCGCAGATGCCCGAGGGCCTCAACGAACTGCCACCCGGGCTCGCCGACTTCGACCTGTCCAAGCTGAAGTTCCCGGGCAAGAAGTAGCCGCACCGTGCGCATGCACGTGCGAGGTCTAGGGCTGCCCGACGAGACCGAGATCCAGCTGTGGGTCGTCGACGGCCGCATCAGCACCGAACCGGTTGCCGGGGCCGACACCGTTTTTGACGGCGGCTGGATCCTGCCGGGACTGGTCGATGCGCACTGTCACGTCGGGCTCGGCGACGACGGCGAGATCCCACTCGACGAGGCGATCGGCCAAGCCGAGACGGAACGCGATGTCGGCGCGCTGCTCTTGCGTGACTGCGGCGCGCCGACCGACACCCGCAGCCTCGACGAACGGGAAGACCTTCCCC
>Ga0318544_10000355_pt1 | contig 10431 bp, 9 predicted proteins | sample GRESIP168b4f25_FD_203480 | JGI IMG/M metagenome (GOLD analysis project Ga0318544, IMG submission 203480) | Tropical soil microbial communities from Luquillo Experimental Forest, Puerto Rico - GRE.SIPMG.168b4f25 | ecosystem: Environmental > Terrestrial > Soil > Tropical forest > Bulk soil...
TTCTGGGGCGCGCGCGGAGCGCGCGAACCCGGAATCCAGAAGCAAGCACAGGACAGCGATCTGGATTCTGGGTCCGGCCCTCCCGGGCCACCCCGGAATGACGATCCACAACACTCGTGCGCTGGCGCCGCCTGACCCCGCGATATAGAAAGCGCCATGAGCGACTGGATCGATTTTTACGATTTCAAGCACTCGGTGATTTACGTGAACGCGCGTCACCGCGACGTGCACTACCGCACGATCGCGCAGGACATGCGCGCCTATGTGCCTTCATCAACCGCGCATGTGCTGGACTACGGCTGTGGCGAAGCGACCTCAGCCGATCTCGTTGCCGCGGCCTGCGGCCGGCTGGTTCTCGCCGAAGCCGCCCCCAATGTGCGCGCTTCGCTCGCCATGCGCTACGCCGGTGACCCGAAGATCGCGGTGATCGGTGCCGAGCAGGCGGCAGTGCTGCCGAAGGCTTCGCTCGACCTGATCGTGATGCATTCGGTCGCGCAGTATCTGAGCGAGGCGGAACTCGAGCGCCTGCTTGCGATGTTCCGCTCGCTGCTCAAGCCGGACGGCCTGTTCATCCTCGGCGACATCGTGCCGCCGCATCTCGCGGCGCCATCGGCGGCGCTGGCCTTGCTGCGCTTCGGCGCGGCCAACGGTTTCTTCTGGGCGGCATCATCCGGACTGATGCGGATTTTCGTCTCCGACTATCTGCGCCTGCGCAAGACGATCGGGCTCTCGCATTACAGCGAGGCCGCGGCGCTCGAAAAGCTCTCGCGCGCCGGCTTCAACGCCAAGCGCGCCCCGCGCAATATCGGCCACAACCAGCGCCGGATGACGTTTATTGCTCGGGCCTAGAGCTCCATCAATCATCCACCGTTGAGGTGACTGAAGCCCTTCCCTGCCCGCCGATTCTGGTCTAAAGGACCCCCGCGCGCGAGGCTAAAGCTCTCGGCGCAGTCCGAGGGACGCGCATCAGCGCGCCCTTTTTTTGTGCCTGGAGTTCCTTGTCATTCCGGGGAATGACGAAAAGGAAACGCGTCATCGAATGCCAAAACGAACCGACATCAAATCGATCCTGATCATCGGCGCCGGTCCGATCGTGATCGGCCAGGCGTGCGAGTTCGACTATTCCGGCACGCAGGCGTGCAAGGCGCTCAAAGACGAGGGTTATCGGATCGTCCTGGTGAACTCGAACCCGGCGACGATCATGACCGACCCCGATCTCGCCGACGCGACCTATGTCGAACCGATCACGCCGGAGATCGTTGCCAAGATCATCGAACGCGAGCGCCCGGATGCGCTGCTGCCGACCATGGGCGGACAGACGGCTTTCAACGTCAAGATGATCGGCGCGACGGCGGATGCGATCGACAAGGCGGAGGACCGCGAACTCTTCCGCAAGGCCATGGAGCGGATCGGGCTGCCGACACCGCGATCACATCAGATCAAGACGCTGCCGCAGGCGCTCGAAGCGCTCGACGATATCGGCCTGCCGGCCATCATCCGGCCGTCGTTCACGCTCGGCGGTACCGGCGGCGGCGTCGCCTACAACAAGGCCGAATTCATCGAGATCGTTGAGCGCGGCATCGACGCCTCCCCCACCAACGAAGCGTTGATTGAGGAATCGGTGCTGGGCTGGAAAGAATTCGAGATGGAGGTGGTGCGCGACAAGAAAGACAACTGCATCATCATCTGCTCGATCGAGAACGTCGATCCAATGGGCGTGCATACGGGTGATTCAATCACCATCGCTCCGGCACTGACGCTCACCGACAAGGAATATCAGATCCTGCGCGACGCCTCGATCGCCGTGCTGCGCGAAATCGGCGTGGAGACCGGCGGATCAAATGTGCAGTTCGCCATCAATCCGGCCGACGGACGGCTGGTGGTAATTGAGATGAATCCGCGCGTGTCGCGCTCCTCCGCACTGGCGTCGAAAGCTACGGGTTTTCCGATCGCCAAGGTCGCGGCCAAGCTCGCGGTCGGCTATACGCTCGACGAAATCGCCAACGACATCACCGGCGGGGCAACGCCGGCCTCATTCGAGCCGACGATCGACTACGTCGTCACCAAGATTCCCCGCTTTGCCTTCGAGAAATTCCCCGGCGCCTCACCCGTGCTCACCACCTCGATGAAATCGGTGGGGGAAGCGATGGCAATCGGCCGCACGTTTCAGGAGAGCCTGCAGAAGGCACTGCGTTCGCTCGAAACCGGTCTCGCGGGGCTCGATGAGGTGGCGATCGAAGGTTACGACGCGGCCAAAGGCTTGGACGACACCGACAACAAGGCCGCGATCCGCGCGGCGCTCGGCACGCCGACGCCTGATCGCCTGCTCAAGGTGGCGCAGGCCATGCGGCTCGGCGCCAACGATGAGCTCATTCACAATGCCTGCCGCATCGATCCCTGGTTCCTCGCGGAAATCCGCGGACTGGTGGAGATGGAAGCCGAGATCGCGACGAAAGGCCTGCCGACAACCGCCGGTCCGTTCCGCCGGCTCAAGGCAATGGGTTTTTCCGACAAGCGCCTTGGCAATCTGACCGGCACTGAAGCCGGCGCCGTGATGGCGAAGCGCCGCAAGCTCGGCGTGCGGCCGGTGTTCAAGCGCATCGATACCTGCGCGGCCGAATTCGCTTCGCCCACGGCGTATATGTATTCGACCTACGAGGCGCCGTTCGCCGGGAAGCCCGTCGATGAGGCGGCGCCGTCGGAGCGAAAGAAGGTCGTCATTCTTGGCGGCGGCCCCAACCGCATCGGCCAGGGCATCGAGTTCGACTATTGCTGCTGCCACGCCGCCTTCGCGCTGAAGGAGGTCGGCTACGAGACCATCATGGTCAACTGCAATCCGGAGACGGTCTCGACAGACTACGACACATCCGACCGGCTCTATTTCGAACCGCTCACGCCCGAAGATGTTCTCGAGATCATCGACACCGAGCGCTCGAACGGCACGCTGCATGGCGTGATCGTACAATTCGGCGGTCAGACACCGCTCAAGCTTGCCGAGTCGCTGGAAAAGGCGAAAGTGCCGATCCTCGGCACTTCGCCGGATGCGATCGATCTCGCCGAGGACCGCGACCGCTTCAAGAAGTTGCTCGACAAGCTCAAGCTGCGCCAGCCGCAGAATGGCATCGCCACCTCGCCCAACGCCGCCCGCGCCATAGCGGACGAGATCGGCTACCCGGTCGTGATCCGCCCATCATACGTGTTGGGTGGACGCGCCATGGAAATCGTGCGCGACGGCGGTCAGCTCGATCGTTACGTCGCGCGTCTCGCCGGCGACCTCGACCGGCCGAGCGAGCTTGCGGTTTCAAAGAAGAGCCCGCTGCTGATCGACCGCTACCTGTCCGACGCAACCGAGGTCGACGTCGACTGTCTCGCCGACGGCAAGGATACGTTCATCGCCGGAATCATGGAGCACATCGAGGAAGCCGGCATCCACTCCGGTGATTCCGCCTGCGCGCTGCCGCCTCACTCGTTGAGCGAGAAGACACTCGCCGAGCTCGAGCGGCAAACGCGCGCGCTTGCGCTGGCGCTCAACGTCGGCGGATTGATGAACGTGCAGTACGCGATCAAGGACGGCGAGATTTATGTTCTGGAGGTGAACCCGCGCGCATCGCGCACAGTTCCCTTCGTTGCGAAGGTCATTGGTCTTCCCGTCGCCAAGATCGCTGCCCGCGTCATGGCCGGCGAGAAGCTTAAGGACTTCAATCTGAAATCGACCCCGCCGACGCACCGGGCGGTGAAGGAAGCGGTCTTCCCCTTCGCGCGTTTCCCCGGTGTCGACACCGTGCTCGGTCCGGAGATGAAATCAACCGGCGAGGTCATGGGAATCGATGGGTCGTTCGAGATCGCCTTCGCAAAAAGTCAGATCGGCGGCGGTACCAGCCTGCCACGCAATGGAACTGTCTTCGTGTCTGTGAAAGATGCCGACAAGGCGCGCATCCTGCCGGCGGTCAAGCTCCTGGCCTCCCTCGGTTTCAAGACCATCGCGACCTCTGGGACCCAGCGTTACCTCGCGGAACAGGGCGTAGAGGCAGCCAAGATCAACAAGGTATTGGAAGGCCGTCCGCATATCGTGGACGCCATCAAAAACGGCGGAGTTCAGCTGGTTTTCAATACCACCGAGGGGGCTGCGGCGCTGGCGGACAGCCGTTCCCTGCGCCACGCCGCCCTCTTGCATAAAGTGCCGTACTACACCACTCTTTCAGGGGCCGTCGCTGCTGCGCAGGGCATCAAGGCCTATCTTGAGGGCGACCTTGAGGTGCACGCGCTGCAAAGCTACTTCGGCGGCCGGGGCTGAAGGCATTTCTGGCCTATGAGACCCGGGCGACGGCACGAGTGACGCCGGCAAGTTCATGGTCGCGGCATCAGGTTAAGCTGGCCGCGACAGGGCTTTTTTGCCCGGCCCCTCGTTAACATGACTCCGGTTTCGCGGGTGACCGTGGCCGGAGTCGAATTACGAGTCGAATTGACGGGATTGAAAGGGGCTTGGTGGCGCGCAGATGGTCGTTCAGGTTGTTTCGGGCGCCCGCCAGGAGGAGATGAGACGATGGAAAAGATTCCGATGACCGCCGCCGGTTATGCCGCGCTCGAGTCCGAGCTCAAGCATTGCCAGCAGGTAGAGCGCCCCCGCATCATTCAGCAGATCACCGACGCGCGCACGCACGGCGACCTGTCGGAGAACGCCGAGTATCATGCCGCCAAGGAGACGCAGTCCCTTAACGAAGGCCGCATCGCTGAGCTCGAGGACAAGCTCGCGCGCGCCGACATCATCGATGTGTCGAAACTGTCAGGCGATACGATCACCTTCGGCGCGACCGTGACGCTGGTCGACGAGGACACCGACGAGAAGAAGGTGTGGCAGATCGTCGGCGAGCCCGAGGCCGATGCGAAGAAAGGCAAGATCTCGATCACCTCGCCGCTCGCCAAGGCGCTGATCGGCAAGACCAAGGGCACGTCGGTGGAAGTCAACACGCCCGGCGGTGCCAAGGCCTATGCGGTGAAAAAGATCGAGTGGCGTTAGATTTTCGTCCGACCCAGTCACTTCACCCAGATCTTCAGCGGCATCGGCGAGCACGCCGGGCAATTCATCGTTCCCGAATAGAAGTCCGACATCTGGCCGCTGTAGGTGCACGCGACACCGTCGAGCACCAGCGTCGCCGATAATCGCGACGCCGGCTGCGAAATCTGCAGACGGATTTCGCCTTTCTTTTCTTCCGGACCATCGACCGTACAGATGCCGACATGTGTCATGGTCAATGGTCCGGCAAGAACCTTCGCGCTGTCATCGCCCGTGACATTGGCGGTGAGCTCCCAGATTTTTCATGAGACGGTCCCCCGGATGGAACGGTGCGATGTTTCGGCAGCGATCTCGACCGGAATATCCAGCACAAGGAAAGATAGCGACTTGCCGTGGCCATCGAGGCCGAGGCTGGCATTGACGCCACCTTCGAGGACGTCGTCGAGAACGAAATTGAACGCCGCGAGTTTCGGCAGATCGTAGCGCACGACGCGCGTCGGCTTGCGCGCGGCAAACGCCTGAGTCACCCGTTCGGCCGTCACCTGCGCGGCTACTACCGGATAGTGCGCCGGATCCCGGCAAACGAGAACGAGATTGAGCCGGTTGCCCTTGTCGCCCGTGCGCGCGCTCGCAATCTCCTGCAGGCGAACGGTGCGCGTCACGTTGGTGCTCCCAACATGGTCACGCGCGGCTCCGCGAACCGCCTTTCGATGAGACAGGAGGCACTGGCAAGCCGGGGCGTGATGCGTCGGCGGACCCCTGCCCCGCCCGCTGGCCCCGCGCAGTAAAGCGCTTCGGCCTCGTCGAGCAAAATTTCGACCTCGCTCGCGTTCGACGACTCGGCCGCAAAGCGCAGTCGCACGTCATCGGTCTGAGCGCCGCGCAGATTCGTCGTTGCGCTGGCGGCGCCCCAAACGCTGCGAACACCGATCGCATCGACCCGGACATTGAGATGTGGCACGCGCGTGCGCACGCGCGCCCGAACAACCTCAGCGGCAAGCTGCGCACGGGCCGGAGCGTTCGGACCGGCATAGGAAATTTCGGCTTCGCCGAGGAAACCGCCATCTACGCAAACGGTCGCCTTCAGCGTCTCCGGTGCGGGCCCGCCGCGCGCACCGGACACGCGCACACGATCCTTGCCGATCTCGGCGACCTCGACATTCGTCAAGTCGAGAACGACATCAGGCGCGAGATAGGCGGATGGATCGTGAATCTCGTAAAGCAACTGTTCGATCACGGTCAGGCGACTGACCACACCACCGGTGCCGGCGGGCTTTGTAATCACCATTTCGCCGGCTTCGTCGACCTCGGCGATCGGATAGCCGACTTCGGCCAATCCGGGCACGTCCTTGTAGCCGGGGTCGGCAAAATAACCGCCGGTCACCTGCGCACCGCACTCGAGCAAGTGGCCCGCAAGGGTGCCAGCGGCAAGTCGATCCCAATCATCGGCAGACCACCGGAACGCATGCAGCAAGGGCCCGAGCGCGAGCGCAGAATCGGCAACGCGTCCTGTCACGACAATGTCGGCACCCTGGTCGAGCGCCTGTGCGATCGGCTGCGCACCGAGATAGAGATTGGCCGAGAGGATTTCGCGCGCCTGCGCGAGGTCGACGCCGTCGATCCTGCGTGATGCGAGATCGCTCGCCGAGAGCCTGCCTGCAATGTCGTCGCCTTCGACTGCGGCAATGCGCGGCGGGCGAACACCAAAAGAGCGCGCCATCTCTTCGACGCGGCGCGCGGCTGCTGCCGGATTGGCCGCGCCGAAATTGCCGATGATCTTGATGCCGGCCGCAAGACAGCGCGCAAGCACCGGTGGCAGCATCCGACCGAGTGCGGGACTGTAGCCGCGCTGCGGATTTTGGCGGCGCTCGAGCTGGCATAGCGCCAGTGTGCGCTCGGCCAGCGTTTCGTACATCAGAAAGCGCGGACCCGATTGCGCGGCGAGCACCTCCACAATGGGCACGCCGGCATCGCTTCGGTCACCGGCAAACCCGGCAGCTGCGCCGATGAAAGCCTTCGCCATGCGGCGATGCTAACGGGACGGGTCTACTCTGTAAAACGGCGCGCGGGTCGTGAAGAGCACTAGTCTTCCATTGGCACCATAGCCGCATCCTTGGAATTGCGCAGGGTCAGGGACGTCTTCACATTGCGCACGTTGCGCGCGGCGGTGAGCGTTTCGACGAAGGCCTGAAAGGTTTTCAGGTCGGGCGCCACGCATTTAAGGACGAAATCGATTTCGCCCGAGAGCATCCAGCATTCGCGCACGAGCGGCTGCGCGCGCACGAACTCCTCGAAGGCGACAAGGTCGGCCTCCGCCTGGCTCGCTAGATGCACCATGGCGAAGACCGTGACTTCGTAGCCGAGCTTCTTTTCATCGAGCAGCGCGCGGTAACCCTTGATGTAGCCGGCTTCCTCCAGCGCGCGGACCCGGCGCAGGCAGGGCGGCGCGGAAATACCGACGCGGCTTGCCAGCTCCACATTGGTTATGCGGCCGTCCGCCTGTAGCTCCTTGAGGATTTTGCGATCGATCGAGTCGAGTCGGGCTGGCACAGGCGCTCCTTTTGGCCGAACGGTACTGTTCATACCGCGAAACATTATTTCGCGAAACAATGTTGCGCGCTCTTGCGATCGTGATCGGCCGCTTTGCCGCAGACTGTGGGTGTGGCGGGTTGCGTATCTTGCATAGCTCGGCTGAAAGCCATACATCCTGCAGAGCAAAAGAGCCGAAATCTCCGGCCGCTCAGGGTGATAAGCGCCCAAAAAAACGCCCGTCCAGGGGGGCGTACAACATGGCAAAGACGACCCACGCCAAAGTCGTGATCATCGGCTCGGGACCAGCAGGCTACACCGCGGCCATTTACGCCGCGCGGGCAATGCTGGAGCCGGTTCTGATTCAGGGCGTGCAGCCAGGCGGCCAGCTGACGATTACCACTGATGTTGAGAACTATCCCGGCTTTGCCGATGTCATCCAGGGTCCCTGGCTGATGGAGCAGATGCAGGCGCAAGCAACGCATGTCGGCACGCGCATCGTCACCGATCACGTGAACAAGGTGGAGCTGGCGCAGCGCCCGTTCAGGCTGATCTGCGATTCCGGCGACATCTACCTCGCCGATGCGCTGATCATCGCAACCGGTGCGCAGGCACGCTGGCTCGATTTGCCCTCGGAACAGAAATTCAAAGGCTACGGCGTGTCGGCCTGCGCAACCTGCGACGGCTTCTTCTATCGCAACAAGGAAGTGGTCGTGATCGGCGGCGGCAACACTGCTGTCGAGGAGGCGCTGTTCCTCACCAATTTTGCTTCGAAGGTCACGGTCGTGCACCGGCGCGATGCATTCCGCGCCGAGAAGATCCTGCAGGACCGCCTGTTCAAGCATCCCAAGATCGAGGTGATCTGGGACAGTGTGCTCGATGACGTCATCGGCGGCGACAATCCGCTGAAGGTGAGCGGCGTGCGGCTCAAGAACGTGAAGACCGGCGCGGTCTCCGAGCGCAGGGTCGATGGCGTCTTTATCGCTATCGGTCACCAGCCGGCATCGGAACTGTTTGTCGGCCAAGTGCAGATGAAGCCGTCCGGCTACATCATCACCGGCGGCAATTCGACCGTCACCTCGGTGCCCGGCGTTTTCGCCGCCGGCGACGTAACCGACGACATCTATCGCCAAGCCGTCACTGCGGCCGGGCAAGGCTGTATGGCCGCACTCGAAGCGGAGAAATTCCTGGCCGCGCACGAACATCAGCGTGCGGCGGCGGAATGAACATGGCTGCACCCAATAATACGATGGACTGGGACAAGCTGAAGGTGTTTCACGCCGCAGCGGAAGCCGGCTCGTTCACGCATGCCGGCGAACGATTAGGCCTTTCGCAGTCGGCGGTATCGCGTCAGGTTTCGGCGTTGGAAGCCGAACTCTCGGTGTCCCTCTTCCACCGCCATGCGCGCGGCCTGATCCTCACCGAGCAGGGCGAATTGCTGTATCGCACTGCGCACGAAGTCTTCATGAAGCTCGAGGCGGCGCGCACGAAGCTGACCGACAGCCGCGAGCGGCCGAACGGTGAACTCAAGGTACAGACCACCCCGGGCATCGGCGTGCATTGGCTGACGCCGCGGCTTGGAGAGTTTCTCGATCTCTATCCGGACATCCACATCACGCTGATTACCTCCGATGAGGAGCTCGATCTGGCGATGCGCGAGGCCGATGTAGCCATCCGCCTCCGCCAGCCGACGCAGCCCGACCTGATCCAGCGCAAGCTCTTCTCGGTGCATTTCCACGCCTATGCGTCGCCCGATTACCTCAAGCGCTTCGGCACGCCGCGCGCGCACGACGAACTCGACAAGCATCGCATCGTTCTTCTCGGCGGCGGCGTAGTGCCCGCGCACCTGCAGAACCGGCGCTGGCTTCTCGAGATCGGTCGCGACGGCAAAGATCCGCGCACGCCGCATCTAACGGTCAACAATGTTCTCGGCGTTCTGCGCGCGTGTCAGCGCGGACTCGGTATCGCCGTGCTGCCGGACTATCTGGTCGAGGAAAACGGCGGCCTGGTTCAATTGTTCGGCGAAGCCGACACGCTCGCGCTCGACGCCTATTTTGTTTATCCGGAAGAACTCAAGTCAGTAGCACGTATTCAGGTTTTCCGAGATTTCCTTGTCGCCAACGCGCAGCGCTGGCACTTCTGATTTACCCACGAAAAATCTTGCGGTAAAATTTTCGCGAGCGGGCGCGCGAAGGTGGGCAAGTTACGGGTTTCTTATGAATTGCGTATGCGCATGGCAGTCATGCGGCGCCTGACGTTGTGGCGCCCCAACACGCTTCGCATACTGATGGTTCGCTGTTTCGCCGGATAGATATCCTCCCAGAATCGCCGGCGGGCAGCATGTTCCCCTCTGGAAGATATTGCCGGCCCCCACGTCGGCAATCACTGAAGCCGGGCCCTGCAGGGGCCCGGTTTTTTATCGCGCCCTCTTTTTTTCAGATCAGCGGAACCGCGCGATGAAATAGGCCAGGTCGAGGATCTGCTCATCTCTCACCGGCGCGAGCGCTTCCGCCATTGTACCGTCATAGCCGCGCCGGTCATTGGTCTTGTATTCGCGCAGCGTCTTCAAGAGATAGTCCTCACGCTGGTTGGCGATGTGCGGAACATTGTCGCGACCCGCGAGATCCAGCCCGTGACAACTATTGCAACGGTGCTGCGTGATCAGCGCGGCGGCGCCCTGCATGCGCGCGGCATCGCCCGTTTCGGCCGGAGGCTTCGGCGCCGGCACCTTTGCGAGAAAGTCGGAGAAATTTCGTAAGTCATCATCGGTGAAGCCTTTGGTCATCTCCGTCATGACCTGGATCATCTGATCGTTCTTTTTTTCCGGCGAAGCGCGTTGCTGCTCGCGAAACATGTACAGCTGGATCAATAAGTACGGCGCCGAAGCC
>Ga0318544_10000363_pt1 | contig 10378 bp, 3 predicted proteins | sample GRESIP168b4f25_FD_203480 | JGI IMG/M metagenome (GOLD analysis project Ga0318544, IMG submission 203480) | Tropical soil microbial communities from Luquillo Experimental Forest, Puerto Rico - GRE.SIPMG.168b4f25 | ecosystem: Environmental > Terrestrial > Soil > Tropical forest > Bulk soil...
CGGCCGACGGGTCGGTCGCCGATGTCCGCCGACGGTTCCTGTCCGAAGAAGACGACAAGGCAGTTGCCGAGCTTGTCGAGATGGTCAACGGTGTTGTGGGCATGGAGGCGCACCCGGAGGGAGTGGTCGTTGTCGGCGCCGGGGTTGATATCCCGCTGATCAAGCCGGCGTTGCAGGCGGCGACGTCGCTGCCGGTAAGTGTGCCCGAGGAACCGAAGGTTGCGCTGACTCAGGGCGCAGCGCCGGCGTCGGCTTATGCGCAGCAGCTTAATGGTCCGACCGTTATTGAGGCCCGCAACCTGTGCAAGTCGTTTGGCCGCTGGCCCACGGAGACGCCCATCCTCGAAAATATCGATTTGCGAATATCCCCCGGGGAGTTCGTGGCGTTGATCGGACCTTCCGGATCGGGGAAGTCCACATTGCTGAGCATTCTCGGGTTGCTGGAGCCGCCGACGAGCGGCGATGTTCTGATAAACCAGACGAGTGTTACCCAGCTGTCTCGTCAGCAGTTGGCGCGCCTCCGCGGTCGCACAATCGGATACGTATTCCAGTCGTTCAATCTGCTGGCGGGATTATCGGTTGCCGAGAATGTGATGCTTCCCGGTTTGCTGGCCGGCGAGTCCGGTCGCGCGCAGTACGACCGGGCGATTGCACTGCTGGATCAGTTCGGCCTTGCCGCATTGGCCAAGCGTGTGCCTGCGGAGTTGTCCGGTGGCGAGCAGCAGCGGGTGGCGATCGCGCGAGCGTTGTTCATGAGCCCGGCCGTGATACTCGCCGACGAGCCCACGGGCAATCTAGATACCACTAACGGTCGGAAGGTCATCGATGCCCTCTACACCCTCAATTCGGCGGGTCAAACGATCGTCCTGGTAACCCATGACCGGTCGATCGCCGACGAAGCTCCTCGACTCGTTTCCCTGCTCGACGGTCGCATCGAAACTGATAGCGGTCCAATTCAGGTAAGTAGCCACGTGGCATGGCGCGCACACAATTAGCCGCAACCCTCAACGTTCTCCGGATCATCAATCTCCGGGCTATCCGCCGTCATACGGCACGCGCGGTGCTGGCCGCCATTTCTCTCGGCGGTGGGGTGGCCATTGTTGTCGCCGTCATGATCGAAACCACCAGCGTTCGCACCGCTATCGACGATGTCGGTTACCGAATAGCTGGTCCTGCGCCGTTGCGTATCGTTGGCGCGGCGACTCAAGGAGGCATCGATCCGGCGGTTATCGATACCGCTCGCAAAGTACCCGGCGTGTCAGTCTTAGTGCCTGTCATCCGGGCGGCGACGTTGGTACGCAACGGCGACCGCGAAACGTCCGTGCTGGCCCTTGGAATCGACTGTTCAGCACAATGGCTGATCGATCCGAGGGTGTGCCAACCCGGCCAAAAAGAACCACAGGTATTGGCAACCTCGACCACTCTCGGCGGATCATTGGGGACTTCGGCAACACTGGCGACCGACCTGGGGCAGCTGTCGATGCCTGCGCTTCAGCAAGTCCAACAGCTGGATTCGGTCAACAATGGACGCGTTGTGGTGTTGCCGCTGAGCGTGGCCAAGGCACAGTTCGCTCGATCTGACCGGGTCGACATGGTGTACGTGACACTGGCCGGCAAGTCGGGCGCATCCCAGGCACCGAGGTTGTCCTGGTCTTGGTCGAATTTGAGGTGGCAGCCCAGGTGGCCGCCGCGTGAAACGAACCCGCTCGAAGTGCGCACACGCCTCGTCGACGCATTGGGGCCTGGGTACAGGGTTCTGACTCGCAATGATCCCGCCACGGGATTCAACGTCAACACCGTGCTCTTTCCGCTTTTAGCGATCTTCGCTCTCGTCGCGGTCGGGGTGGGCGTCATCCTGATTGCCCAACTCACCCGGCTATCAGTCGAAGAACGTCGTCGCGAAATCGCAGTCGCATCCGCACTCGGGGCTTCGCCGCTGTCCGCCCTCAGCGGGTTCCTCGCTGAAGCCGCGCTGCTTGGCGCAGCAGGATCGGTCATCGGAGTCCTCGTCGGCATTGTCATCGCAAGGCCGGTCGTCGCCAGCGCCGGTGAGCTGACCCAACAGTTTCTAGGTGTCAACGTCCCCGTCGTGGTCGAACCGGGCGTCGTTGCGGTCGGATTGGCGACCGGGGTGCTGTTGGCGGTTCTTGCCGCCATAATCCCCAGCCTGTCGGCGTCGAACACCGCGATAGCGACCGAACTCTCCGGCCGTGCCGCCCACGAGGACACCAAGTCGGGAAGCATCTGGCCCAAGGCGAGGGCACTGCTCGCCATCGGTTTTTTGGGAGTCATCTCTGCGAGGTTCGCTACAACATCCGGGGGCCTCGAGCCGTGGGAGGCCTTGGTCGCCAATGGTGGGGTCGTTATTGCGATAGTTGGATTGCTTTTGGCCGCAGCGTATCTGAGCGCACACGTCATCGCCTCGATCCGGCTCCGACCTGGCCTGGGGCGCGGTGCAACGCTCGCCGTGGCACTCAACGGGCTCCGCGCCGATGCGTCACGGACAACCGCGATCGCGGGCGCTGTCGCAGTACCCGTAACGGTCGCGATACTGCTCTCCGGATTTCTCGTTGCAATCGATCGGGGCGTCGAAAACGTGGCTCAGGCACAGGCAGACGGACGCCTGGTCGTCACCACTACACGATTTACCGACTGGGGGTCGATGGATGCCAAATTTTCCCCCGACACCATGGCACGGCTGTCTTCCTTGCCGGGTGTTGGCACCCTTGAGCGGATAGCGGAAATCGAGACCACCCTTGTGAATGGATCATTGGCTTACGTACGAGCCGAGGATCGGCCGACCTTCTCCTTCCCGGTGCTCTCCGGGCAAGCCCCAAGCGAGAGCATTAATGCAAATCAACTCGTCATCGGTGGCATTCTCGCCCGTGAAAACGGTATTCACGTGGGCGACTCACTCATTCTCGGAAGCGGACCAAAAGCTCGGAAAATCGATGTCGGCACGATTGTGGCGACCCCTGAAGTAGGTGGCCGCAGGATTCAAATGTCCTATCAGCTTGCCGAGCAGATTTTCGGTCCCCAGCCTGCGAATTTGGTTTTCGTCAAACCAGCCCCCAAGTCGACGTTCGCTCAAATTGCGGCAGAGATTAGATCCAGCCACTTCAACCAGCCCGTCAAGGTGGTCGACGCGGCTGGATATCGAGCCGCCGTCGCCAGCGGCGAGAGCCGCTTTCTCGCACCACTGAACACACTGAAATACGGTCTACTCGTCATCGCCTTCGTATCGGTGTTCTCGACCCTGCTGCTTCTCGGAATTCGGCAGCGACGTGAGATAGCCCTGATACAGGCGCTTGGCGCCACCCCACCCAAGGTCTTCGCCGTAACAACCATCGAAGCCGTCGTCGCGAGTGCGGCGGGTGCCCTACTGGGCGGGGCGCTGTCCATAGCGATCCTCGACGCCATTCGAGGGGCTGCGGTCGTCGACGTGGGTTCCGTTACCCCGTTGATGTTCCCACTGCCAGAAGCAACGAGATATGCGGCGTTGGCGATGATGGCGGCTATTTTCGCCGCGATCGTCCCCGCGTGGAAAAACACCCGGGCTGCACCGGCGACAGAGCTTCGGGACGAGTAACCTGCTGACCGAGTGGCTCTCGGTGACCGGCTTTCCCGGATCTCACTCAAATAGCCTCAGCCGCACCGCAATAGGGCACGCCGTTCGAAAGTCAGCCGGCGGCCTTGGGCCCGTCGCCTCGGCTCTGCGCGTCAAGCACCGCTTGACGTATCCGAGCGAGGCCTGCCACCCGGGCGAGTCGACCGACTAGGACCGGCGCGACGCGGCTGAGCGCAGCGCCCAGCCGCTCGCCGACGGCAGCCACTACTACCTCGGGCCGATCTCGCTCGACCGCCCGAACCACGGCCCGACCGGCATACCGCGGCAGGGCGACTTCGGTCGGGGCGGACATGCCCGCATCGCGCACCCCTCCCGGAAAGACCGTCGAGACACCGATGCCCGTTCCGTGCAGCTCTTGTCGCAGCGCCAATCCCAGCCCCCGTAGCCCCCACTTCGTCGCTGTATAGATGCTGCTGTTGACCGGTGTCGCGACAAGTCCTGCCACCGAGCCGATGAAGACGATGTGACCCGCTCCGCGCTGTCTCATCGGGGCCAGGGCGGCGCGCGCAAGTGCAGCGGGCGCAAGGAGGTTGATCTGGATCGCTTCCTCCAACGCCTCATCGCTCGTGTCCGCCAAGTCCTGCGAGACACCGAGGCCGGCGCAGGCAACGAGGATATCCACGGGGCCGGCGTGGTCCAGCAACTCGCGCACCTCTGCCAGGTTGGTCAAGTCGGCGGCAAAGCACCGCGCCGGCGGACCCAGCTCGGTGACCAAGCGGACGAGCTCCGCGTCGCGTCGGCCGGTGAGGGTGAGAGCACAACCCCGCGCTGCCAACTCGCGGGCGATCGCCCCCCCGATGCCTCCCGTGGCGCCGGTGAGCAGGACGCCTCGACCTTCGAGTCGCATGCTCGAAACCCCTATCAGTTCTCGTGCCGAGAAATCGCGGCGGCGAGCGTGGGCATCATCAGAAGCGGTAGATGGCGCAACCGACCTGGATGCCTGAGCCGACACTCAAGATCAACCCAATGTCGCCGGACCTCACCAGCTTGTGTCGCCAGGCGTGCTGCAGTCCGTAGGGCAGACACGAGGAGAACGGGTCGGATTCGGTGGCGAGGTCGACGAATCGTGAGCTCGGTATGTTGAGGCGCGCGGCGAGTTCGGTGCGATCCGCATCGCACAGGTATGGGGGGAACACGGCAGCTATCTCGGAGGAGTCAAGCTCCTCGAGCTTCAGCAGTTCCTCGACAGCAGCGGGGATGCAGTCCAGGTAGTGGGTCGCCAGGTTCGGATCGCGGTCGATCTGTAACCAGCTCTGTCCATCTCGGTGCTGGAAATACGTTGTGAGCGCCTCGTCGAACTCCGGATGGTGGTGGAAGACGAACTGGCCGAAGCCGTCCGTGCCGCCGGCCCTGCCCAGAATCAACGCCGAGCCCGTTTCGCTGAGGCCATACAACGGGTGGCCGCTGTCGACGCTGTTGTTTTCGATTTCGGAAGCGACGACCATCACGTGTTCGGCCCTTCCAGCGCCGATCATCTGGACACCGACATGGCACGCGTTGAGGAAACCGACCGCGCCATTGAGCACATCGAAGGCGAAAGTCTTTGGTCCGTCGGGGGATTCAATGTCGTCGTTGACCCCAAGTTCGCCGGCGACAAGCGCAGCGATGGCCGGTTCTGAGATGAAGTCGTCTCGGTAGACCCCGGAATAGATCATCAGGCTAAGCTCTGCCGGGTCGAGTCCACTGTCTTCGAGGCACGCGGTGGCGGCCTGCACCGCCAGGTCGACCACACGCCGCGGCGCGGACTGCTCGGCAGGGGCCGAGCCGATCCCTTCGATCCGAACCCGGGGCGCCGCTGGTTGCTCTGGAGATGATTCGCCGATCGAGAGGCTGCGCCCGCGGTGGCCATTGGAGCCTCGGCGCAGCCGGTCGGGCAGGTCGTCGAATGTGTACAGCGCGGCGCCGACCGTCTGTCCCGAGCCGCTGATTCCGAAAACCACGTTGTCTCCGGACCTGATCCGGTTCCCACGGATGTGGTCATCGAGGGCCACGAAATGTGTTGTGCTGGCGGTGTTGCCCCTCTCCGCGAGGTTGGCAATGACGTTGCCCGGATGGGCGACGGTCTGCCCGAACATCCGGTTCACCGCGACGACCGCGTCGTTGAGTGATGCCTCCGACGTCTGGTGCATCACGATGTGATCGCAGTGCTCGGGCCGCCACCCATGCCGTTTCATCACGGCGGCGACGTATGGCACGGAATGCTTGACTGCCACCGCGGTCGCGGCGATGGAGTCGACAAGCATGATCGCACCGCCGGCAGGTCCATCGCTCACCTTGGCCACGCACAAGGAGCTATACCGCCCGAGCGTGGCCATATCGATGTCGTGAAAGCCGACCCGGCCATTGGGGCCGCGCTCCAGAATCACTGCGGCTCCGGCGTCGCCGAGGGTGAGGCAGGCGAGTCGCGCGTCCGTCGGCCCCTGAATTTCCTTTTGCGCGGTCTCGGTCAGGTGAGTGATGTATTCGCCGCTGACCACCATGGCGCGCCGGACCAATCCCGTCTGCAGGAACGCGTCGGCCACGCAGATGCCGGTGAACATCCCGGCGCAGGCGTTGGTGATGTCGAAGGCTAATGCGTTTGCAAGGCCGCATTGATGCCGCAACCGTGCCGCGGTACCGGGCTCGAACACGAATTTGTGGCCGGGTCCGTCGCATCGGGAGATGTTGCAGGAGATGACCAGATCGATCTCTTCGGGCCCGTAGCTCGACCGGGCCAAGCAATCGGCCACCGCCTGCCGGGCGAGGTCGATCGAAAACTCGTCTTGCCCGGCCATCCGCCTATTCCTGATGCCGGTCAGGCGTTCCAACGGTATGCCGATCTCGGTGGCACATGCGGCGAGGACGCTGTCGGTCGGCACCACCTCCGCGGGCAGGTACGTGCCGATGCTTTCGATCACCGTGTTTCGCGTCTGCCGGCGGGCCGCGTGCTGGGGCGCCGACGGACGTGAGGCGAGGTGCTTCTCCGCCGTGTCCGAGCCGATGACCCGACTTCCGTTCGAGTGTTCCGCGGTGTCGCCGAGATCCGTGCCATCGACTATGGCCCCCTCGAAGGCCTCGCCGTACTCGGCGGCCAGCTCTGCGATTGTGCCGAATAGGAACACCGACTCGGGTCTCAGAGGCAGGCCGGCCCCGTTCGCTTTTACCGAAACCTCCAGGCTGTGGGTCGAGGAGCCGCCGCGAGCGAAGAAGTCGTCATGAACGCCGATCCGGTCCAGATCGAGCACGGCACACCAAATCTCGGCGAGGATCTCCTCGACGCGCGTACGCGGGGCGACGAACACCGGCTCCTCCGCGGGCGACGCTTCGGCCGCGGCGGTTAAGGCCCGGCGGTCTACCTTTCCGCCCGACGTGCGGGGCAATGCATCGGTCGCCCGGAACACGGCCGGGACCATAGCGGCGGGAAGCCATTCGAGGAGGAAGTGGCGCAGCTCCGCAGTTGTCGGCGCGGCTTCGCCTGCCAGCACGATGTGGGCCACCAGCCGGTCGTTCCCGCGGCCGTCGTTCGCTGCGACCACTGCGCTCTCCCGAACGCCGGGGTGTCTGTGCAGCGCCACTTCGACCTCGCCCGGCTCGATCCGCACGCCGCGCATCTCTACCTGGTCGTCGAGGCGCCCCAGGTACTCGATGTTTCCGTCGGGCAGGTATCGCGCCAAATCGCCTGTGCGGTAAAGCAACTGGGTCGGATCGTCGGCGGTCGGGTCCGCGATGAATCTGACGGCCGTCGCGTCAGGCTGGTTGAGGTAGCCACGGCCCACGCCGGTCCCACCGATGAACAGCTCACCGGGCACACCCACCGGCACTGGTTGAAAATTGGCGTCCAGCAGATGGACGCGGGTGTTCGCGATTGGTCGCCCGATCGGGACGGGTGGGCCGGACGCACCGCGCCTGCAGTGAAAGTAGGTAGCGGTGATCGCGGCCTCGGCGGGCCCGTACTCGTTCCACAGCTCGGCGTCCAGCGTGGCCAGGAAGCGCTGAGCGAGCTCGTACGGCAGCACCTCGCCGCCGCACGTTACCCGGCGCAGCCCGACGCAGGACTTGAGCGCCGGCTCGGCGAGCATGGAGCGCAAAATCGACGGCACGACATGCACCACCTGGGTGACCGACTGCTCGGCGATGGTCCGAACCAGGTAGCCGGCGTCCTTGTGGCCTTCGGGTTGCGCGATGACAAGCCGTGCGCCGGCGATCAGCGGCAAGAAGATCTCCGCGATCGAGGCGTCGAAGGCGACGGGTGTGTGGTGCAGCACTCGGTCTTCGGCGGTGAGCCGGTAGTTTTCCTGCATCCACAGCAGCACGTTGCGGATTCCGCCGTGGGTGTTGAGCGCTCCCTTTGGCACGCCGCTCGAGCCGGAGGTGTGGACGACGTAGGCGAGGCTGTCCGAGGTCACACCGGCGGCGGTCACAGCGGTGTCAGCGACGTCCTGTGTCACCGGTGTCGACGGCAGGTCGAGGCACACCCGGTGACCGGCGAACCCCGCCAGGCGCTCCAAATGTCGCCGGTGCGTTACGCAGACGGGCACGCCGGGCGCGTCGGTCAGCATGGCGGCAATGCGGTTGGTGGGTTGCGCCGGATCCATTGGCATGAAGGCGCCGCCCGCCTTGAGCACCCCCAGCATTGCCACGACCAGGTCTTCTGAGCGCTCCAATAGGACGGCAACGATGCTGTCCGGGCCTACACCCAGAAGCTGGAGCCGGTGCGCCAGCGCAGCCGCCCGCCGGTCGAGCTCCGCGTACGTCATCTCATGGTCGTCAAACGACACCGCGATGGCCGTCGGACTGCGTCGAGCCGTTGCCGCCACCATCTGGTGGAGGCAATCCGGCGCGTCGTAGCGGACTTGGGTTTCGTTCCACACCGCCTGCTCGCGGCGCTCGGTTTCGGTGAGGAGCGGCAACTCCGACAAACGACCGCCTGGATGGGTGACGATGGCGCCGAGGAGCGTCGCGAAGTGCCCGGCCATCCGCTCAACCGTCGCGTCATCGAAAAGGTCTGTGTTGTATTGCAACTCGCAGGTGAACTGCCCGTCCGTATCGGCCACCTGCATCATCAAGTCCAGGGGCGCACCGCCTTGTCCCATGTGGACGGTCGTCAGGTCAAGCGCCCCCCGACCCGGGGCCGCGCCGGTACCGCCCGGGCTGTCGCCGAAAAGCCGCGGCTGTTCCCAGGCGAACGAAACCTGGAAGAGCGGTGTATGGCTCAGATCGCGGGCCGGGCGAAGCCGCTCGACGAGCAGCATGAAGGGATACTCCTGGTGCGCGAGCGCACCCAGGACCGTCTCCTTGACACGGTCCAGCAACGACGTGAACGTCGGGTCGCCCTGCAGTTCGGCGCGCAGAACCACCGGGTTGGCAAGGTAGCCGACCAGACTGTCCAGACCCGCCCGCTCGCGGCACCCGAATGGTGACCCGATGAGCAGATCGTCCTGTCCGCTGTAGCGGTGCAGCAACGTCGCGTACGCCGCGAACACCGTCATGTACGGCGTCGCGCCGGAGCGCCGGCCTACCTCCTTGAGCGCAGCGGTCAGCCGACCGTCGACGGTGAAGCGATGCACGGCGCCGCGGTACGTCTGAACCGCCGCTCGCGGCCGGTCGATGGGTAACCGCAGATTCGGCAGTTCCCCGGCCAGTTGCCGACTCCAGTACTGCCACAGGCGTTCTCCCTCGGCTCCCTCAACCATCCGGACCTGGTCGTCGGCATAGTCGACGTAGCGCTGCGGGCTTGGCGGGGGTGGCTCTGAACCGTGTTCGGCGGCGTAAAGCAGGCGGAGCTCGTCGAGAATGACGTCCATGGACCAGAAGTCGACGGCGATGTGATGCACCGCCAAGACGAGGACATGCTCGCCGGGCGCGAGCCGTAGCAGGGTCAGCCGGAGCACTGAGCCGGTTTGCAGATCGAACGGGCGATTCGACTCCCGGCGTAGCCACTCGTCAAGCTCAACGTCGTCGGGGCCGAGGTCATGGCGGGCGATGCGCACCGGCCACTGTGGATGGACGAGTTGAAGCGGCTGGCCGTCGCGCAAGGCATACGTTGTACGCAGTATCGCGTGCCGGTCGACCAGCGCCTGGGCGGCACGTTCCAGCGCCGACACATCCAGGTCGCCGCTGATCCGCCCGGCATATGTGATGGTGTATGCGGGACTGCCGGGTGCGAGTTGATGAAGGAACCACAGGGACCGCTGCCCGTACGACAACGGATGCACCGACGCCGAAGCCGCCGCCCGCTCCATGAGCAGGCGGGACAGCAGCGCGCGCTTCTCCTCGGCGGAGAGCACGGAGATGTCGATGGACCTATCCGTCATGTTCGCCTTCCCCAGCGGCCAGTAGTCCTCGAAGCAGCTCGTCCACGTCGTCCTCTGGAATCTGCGCTAGCCGGGCAAGCAGATCCGTCCAACGTGAGTCAGCGCCACCGGCGGATTCCGGTCCGGTCGCCCCGTTAGGCCGCGCCGCGTGCGTGTCGGCTGACACCGTCGGATCGGGCTCCGCCGGACGGGCAGCCGAGAGCCGGTCGCCGAGCCAGTCGGCGAGATCCGAGACGCTTGGTCCGTCCAGCAGCTGAACGACCGGCACAACGATGCCCAATTCGCGTTCGATCTGGGCACGCAGCTCCACCGCGATGAGCGAGTCGACCCCGAGTCGGTTGAGGGGCAACTGAATGTCCAGGCGCGACGGTGTCAGACCGAGTTTGCCGGCAACTTGATCGCGCAGGTACGACTGGAGCAACGGTCGGCGCTCCTGCGGGCCCGCGCGGCGCAGAGC
>Ga0318544_10000408_pt1 | contig 9994 bp, 14 predicted proteins | sample GRESIP168b4f25_FD_203480 | JGI IMG/M metagenome (GOLD analysis project Ga0318544, IMG submission 203480) | Tropical soil microbial communities from Luquillo Experimental Forest, Puerto Rico - GRE.SIPMG.168b4f25 | ecosystem: Environmental > Terrestrial > Soil > Tropical forest > Bulk soil...
CATGGCCACCTCCGGCCGTACGGTGTTGTTCTCCGCGGTCACCGTGGCCTTGTCAATGTCGGCGACGGCGCTGTTCCCGATGTACTTCCTGAAGTCGTTCGCGTATGCCGGTGTGGCCACCGTGGCGTTCGTCGCGACCGCATCAATCGTGCTAACGCCGGCCGCGATCGTGCTGCTGGGCGACCGGCTCGACGCGCTCGACGTGCGCCGGCTGCTGCGTCATGTGGTGCTGCGCCGCCCGGATCCGCTGCACAGGCCGGTCGAGGAGTGGTTCTGGTATCGGTCGAGCAAGTTCGTGATGCGCCGCTGGGCGCCGATCGGGCTGGCCGTGATGGCGCTGCTTTTGCTGCTCGGGCTTCCTTTCCTCTCGGTGAAGTGGGGTTTCCCGGACGACCGGGTGCTGCCGCGGTCGGCGTCTTCGCATGAGGTTGGCGACCGCTTACGCAGCGGTTTCGCCCATGACTCCGCAACCGCCGTGCCCATCGTCATCCCCGACGCCCGAAACCTGAGCCCGGCGGACATTGACCGGTATGCGGCCGACCTTTCGCGTGTCCCCGACGTTTCGGCGGTGTCAGCCCCCGGTGGGACGTTCGTGAACGGAAACCCGGCGGGCCCGCCAGTCGCGGCGACCGGGTTGGCTGACGGAAGCGCATTCCTGACGGTGAGCAGCGCGGCGCCGCTGTTCTCTCAGGCCTCCGACACCCAGCTAACGCGGTTGCACGAGGTGGCCGGGCCCGCCGGCCGAACCGTCGAGATGGCCGGTGTCGCGCAGGTCAACCGCGACAGCGTCAGGGCGGTGACGGATCGACTTCCCGCGGTGCTGGGACTGATGGCCTTCATCACGTTCGTGCTGCTGTTCTTGCTCACCGGTAGCGTGGTGCTGCCGGCAAAGGCATTGATATGCAACGTGCTGTCGCTGAGCGCGGCGTTCGGAGCCCTGGTGTGGATCTTCCAGGACGGCCATCTCGGCGCGCTCGGAACGACCCCGAGCGGCACGCTGGTGGCGAACATGCCGGTGCTGCTGTTCTGCATCGCGTTCGGCTTGTCGATGGATTACGAGGTGTTCTTGATCGCCCGGATCCGCGAGTACTGGCTCGCGTCCGGAGCCGCTCGACCGGCAAAGGTCAGCGCAAAACAGGCGCATGCCGCCAACGGCGATAGTGTGGCGCACGGCGTGGCCCGCACCGGCCGGGTGATCACCGCCGCGGCGTTGGTGATGTCGATGTCGTTCGCCGCGCTGATCGCCGCTCACGTGTCGTTCATGCGGATGTTCGGCCTCGGGCTGGTTCTTGCCGTGTTCGCGGATGCGACGCTGGTGCGGATGGTCCTGGTCCCGGCGTTCATGCACGTGATGGGCCGCTGGAATTGGTGGGCGCCAAAGCCTTTGGTGTGGCTGCACGAGCGGTTCGGCATCAGCGAGGGACCCGCCGAAGAGGTCGCAGCCGCAGAGCCGACGGAGATTACGGTGTACCACAACGGATACCCGATCACCGAGTCGGTGACCAAAATTGGTTAACGTGTCGATCGAAGGCCGTGGTCGTGGTCGCACCAGGGCCCGCCGTGGGTGCGGCGATCGGCTCCGCGAGGAGATTCTGGACGCGGCCACCGAGCTGCTCCTGGAAACTGGGCACGCCAGGTCGGTGTCGATCCGGTTGGTGGCACGACGCGTCGGCGTCACACCGCCGTCGATTTATCTGCATTTCGCAGCGAAAGATGCCCTGATGGACGCGGTTTGCGCGCATTACTTCGAAAAGCTGGATGTGGAAATGCAGCGGATGGCCGCCGAGCACACCACTCCGGTCGAGGTGCTGCGCGCCCAAGGGCTCGCTTATGTCCGGTTCGCCACCCGAACCCCGGAGTTGTACCGGATCGCCACGATGGGTGAGTGGCGGTCCGGAAGCAGCGTCGATGTGACGCTGGACAGCTCGGCGTTCAAGCACATGCGCGCCACCGTGCAGAAGCTGATGGACGACGGTATCTACATGCCGGACGATCCCACCGCCGCCGCCTTGGAATTCTGGAGTGCGGCGCACGGAGTGGCGGCTATGTTGATCGCCAAGCCGCACTTGCCTTTTGGCGATGCCGAGGCGTTCGCGGACCGGGTGCTGCGTTTGGTCTTCTGTGGGCGTGTGGCGATCGGGTGTGGCACGGATGCCACTCCCCACAAGTTGGCGGCATGGGTATGACGCAGGCAACGGCGTCCGAAATCGACAATCCGTTCTTCGCGCGCGTCTGGCCCGTCGTGGTCACCCATGAGACCGAGGCGGTGCGGGCGCTTCGTCGGGAGAATCTGGCCGGCCTGTCGGGCCGGGTGCTGGAAGTCGGCGCCGGTGTCGGGACGAACTTCCCCAACTACCCGAAGGCGGTCGAACGGGTGGTCGCGGTGGAACCCGAGCCGCGACTGGCGGCCCAGGCCCGGGCCGCGGCCGCTGTGGTACCGGTTCCGGTTGTCGTTATCGGGGACACCGCGGAAGGGTTCTCCTCCAGAGATGGGGAGCCGTTCGACGCGGTGGTGTGCTCGCTGGTGTTGTGCTCGGTGCGCGATCCCGTCGGCGTGCTGCGGCGTCTGTATTCGTTTTTGCGGCCCGGCGGGCAACTTCGGTATCTCGAGCATGTGGCCAGCGCCGGCACACGCGGCCGGCTCCAGCGGTTAGCCGACGCGACGCTTTGGCCGAGGTTGTTTGGTAACTGCCACACCCATCGCGATACCGAGCGCTCTATCGTCGACGCCGGGTTCGAGATAGACACCTCCCGGCGGGAGTGGACGTTGCCTATCTGGGCGCCGTTGCCGGTGTCGGAGTTGGTGCTGGGCCGGGCGCGCCGGCCCTAATCCTCTTTCTCCTCGCCGAGACTGCGCTCAGCGTGTGGGTCAGCGGAGGAATCGCGATCTGTGTGCGGGCTGGGTGCCACCACCGCAGGGTCGACACCGCAGGGTCGAACTACTTCAGGAGGGCGGGAAGCCGCTGCATCAGCCCGGGCAAGGCCTGGCTCGCGGTCTCGCGAATGCTGATCGTGGCGCTCTTAGACAGCGGGGTGACCTCGGGATTGACCTCGATGACGGCGGTGCCGCGGGATAGCGCCAGATCGGCCAGCCCGGCCGCCGGATAGACGATCGCCGAGGTCCCGACGACCACCATCACATCGGCGGCCTCCGTCGCCTCGACCGCAGAACGCCAGGGCTCGTCGGGCAGTGGCTCACCGAACCATACGATGTCGGGCCTGATCAGGCCGCCGCAGTGGCAGATCGGAGGCTCCACCTCGAGGGCCGGTTCGGTCATCTCGGGTAGCGTGCCGGTGTAGGGCGAACTGCAACGCTCGCAACGGAATTCGAACAGACTCCCGTGCAGATGATGCACCGGCGCGCTGCCGGCGCGCTCGTGCAAGTCGTCGACATTCTGAGTGATTACGCTGACCTCGACGTGGTCTTGCCAGGCGGCGATCGCGCGGTGCCCGTCGTTGGGCTGGACTTTGGCCACCAGGTAATGGCGCCACAGGTACCATCCCCACACCCGCTCGGGGTTGGCGCGCCACCCTTGCGTGCTGGACAGCTCGTAGGGGTCGAAGCGGGCCCATAATCCGTTCTTGTCGTCACGGAAAGTCGGCACGCCGCTTTCGGCGGAGATCCCCGCGCCGCTGAGCACCGTTACTCGCATCCCACAAAGATAGCCGTGGTTGCGACATACTGGGTTGATGGAGTTGCGGGATTTGCTACGGGTCGACGTGAAGGCGGGCAAACCGTTGTTCGACCAGCTCAGAACCCAGGTGATCGACGGGGTCCGCACTGGCGCGTTGCCGCCTGGCCAGCGGCTCCCGACGGTGCGTGACCTGGCCGGTCAGCTTGGCGTCGCGGCAAACACCGTGGCGCGTGCCTATCGTGAGCTGGAGTCGGCGGCGATCGTGGAAACACGTGGGCGCTTTGGCACGTTCATTTCCCGCTTCGATCCGACCGACGCCGCGATGGCGGCCGCTGCCAAAGAATACGTCGAAGTGGCCAAAGCATTGGGGCTGACCAAGTCCGACGCGATGCGCTACCTGTCGAACGTGCCCGAGGATTGAGCGTTAGCCGAAGTCGGTTCTACCGCAACACTTTCGCCAGCGTGCGCAGGTTGCGGGTCGTCGTCGAGGATTTGTAGCGCGGCTTACCCATCGTCTTGCCGATCGTGCTGTCTAAAGTGGCGCCCTTGGGCACCTGCCAATAGACGACGCCGTCACCCCGGCTGATCTTCTCTCCCGGACCGGCGCCATCGCTCAACTCGGCGAGCTCATCGAGCACCCCGGCGTCGGCGACGAACGTGACGTAGGACTGGTACCCCTCGACCTCGCGCTCGAAGGGGTAGGCGTCGACGGCGGCGCGCACCGTATCGATGTCATAGGCGAGCACCCACGCGTCGTAGCCAAACCTCTTCCGCAAGGTGGCTTCCGCTTTCTTGCGCACCGCGGCCACCCCGGCGGACGACTCCAGCAGCACGTTGCCGCTGGCCAGGATGGTGCGCACGTTCGCAAATCCTGCGTCGGTCAATGCCGTGGCCACCTCCGCCATTTTGAGGTTGACGCCGCCGACGTTGACGCCGCGCAGGAACGCCGCGTATCTGGTCATGATCCGATTCCACCAGACCGGCTTCACGGGCCGCGACGTAGGCTTTCGACATGGGACGCCAAGTTTTCGACGACAAGCTGTTGGCCGTGATCAGCGGGAACTCCCTCGGGGTGCTGGCCACAATCAAGCGTGACGGGCGCCCCCAACTGTCGAACGTGAGTTATCACTTCGAGCCGCGCGAACTTGTGGTGCGGGTATCGATCACCGAGCCGCGGGCCAAGACGCGCAACCTGCGCCGCGACCCGCGGGCATCAATCCTCGTCGATTGCGACGATGGATGGTCGTATGCCGTCGCCGAGGGCACGGCGGAACTGACGCTCCCGGCGGCTGCGCCCGACGACGAGACCGTCGAGGCGCTGATTGCCTTGTACCGCAACATCGCTGGTGAGCATCCAGACTGGGACGAGTTCCGGGAGGCGATGGTCACCGACCGGCGGGTGCTGCTGACGCTGCGGATCTCGCACGTGTACGGCATGCCGCCCGGTAAGCGGTAAAACCGCAAGCCAGGCCGGGCCCGTTCAGGCTAGGCTGCCGGTATGGCTGAATCGGACCCTCGGCAAGAGGACGAGACCAAGCGCAAGTTCCGCGAAGCCCTCGACCGGAAGAAGGCGAAGGCGACGGGCGGATCCGATCACAAGGACGGGGGCGGCTCGCAGTCCCGGACGCACGGTCCGGTCGAGAGCCGTCGGGAATTCCGTCGTAAGAGCGGCTCGGGCTGATACCGGGTTGGCCGTCAACGCTTTTCGCGCGATCGTCATCGGCTTGTGCGCCCCTGCCGGGGAGCGAATACTTTCGGGGTGCGCGTCAACGAGGAATGGGCTGCGTCAGGGCGTTTCCTGGCATCCGGATCCGGCGCCACCCCGGCGATAGCCAAGGGGTTCCGCCGTTACGGGTGGGTGTTAATCGCGGTGTTCATATCGCCCTTCGTGTATGCCGTCACGACGGGGCGAAACCTCCCAGGTGGCGCCGCGGCGATCCCCGCTGGCTGTGTGGTCGTGTTTATGCTTTCGTGCTTCATTCCCCTCCTGAGCTGGCTTCGTAACAGAAGGATCCTCATCTGCGTCACTGGCGATGGCCTGATTGTCGACAAGAGGCGGGGTGTCGATTTTCCCTACAGTGACATGCAGTTGGGCCTGTGGAATTTCGGGATGTATGGCGGCACCACGATGGGCACGGCCCTGCACATGCGAAATGGCCGCCACCGATTTGTTCTCGGGGGGAAAGACCATCGCATAGGCGCCGGAACACGCCTCGAGGCGCCGCCCCTGGAGTACGTCGACGCGTCGATGTCCGCCTCGGACTTTGATGGGCTTCTTGCCATGATCGCCTCGCGGAGTGGGTTGAATGTCCGCCGGCCTGCACCGGGGGAACCGACTCGCTGTCTGCTATTCCCCTGCCCCGCGTGGTTCTTCTCCGACACGCTGGTTGGCGAGTTTGCCGCCATGTCCAGGCCCATCACGGGGTTTGACTTCAACCCGGAACCAAGCCTGGCCATCGATGTGGGCAACGATGCGATCTGGGTGCGTGACGCGAACACCAATGAGGTTCTCGCCTCGGCGCCGATTGCTCAGCTGAACGTGGTCCCAGCGGTACACACGTACTACCGGAAGTCCGGGCAAAGGTCGCCCGTCCTGGTCGTGCGGGTTCCTGGTTTACAGGAGCGAATTGGCGCTAAGAGACCACTGACCATCACGTGTCGCGATGTTCGGTTCCGATCATGGAGTTGCCCGGTGCATGAGGAGCAACCTGCCTTTGTCGTCTCGGGCATGGATTGGCTTTTTCTCGTTGAGAAATTCGGCTTGGCCCCGTATATGGGAATGCGGACCGGACGGGGTTTTTGACGCTCGAGCCGTGACGCGCATGTTGTGGGATCATTCGGGTCATGGACTCCGACGACCCCGAGGAACGAATCAGGGAGTTGGAGCGCCGGCTCGCCGAGCCCAAGGCTGCTCCGCGCGAGAGCTTCCCGCCGCCGTCACCGGGCATGATGGCGCCCCCACCGCTAAATCGCGCCGGCTACGCTCGCCTGCGGCGTCAGATAGACCGACGGCGCCGTGTCGGCGCCATATGGGGCGTCTTCGTGGTGCCCGGGATTCTTCTCCTGCTCGTCATCGTCTTTCACCTGTACCGGTGACCGTCCGATTCGGCTTCTAGCCGTCTAGAGTCCGCGATGTGACCCTCGCGCGCCCGGAAACCCGCTACGCAGAGGCCGACGGGGTACGCATCGGCTACCAGGTTTTCGGCTCGGGGAAGCGGACGTTTATTGGCCTTCCCGGGTTCGCGCAGAACATCGACGTGATTTGGGAGAACCGGCAGGCCGCAGCCTTTTTCGAACGGCTCGGGTCCGTCTGCCGCGTGATCCATTTCGACAAGCGCGGTACGGGGGCATCGGACAGAAGCATTCCGCCGCCATCGCTGGACGCGCGGGTGCAGGACTTCCTTGCCGTCATGCGGGCAGAGGCAGTGGACCGAGCTGTCATCGGCGGCTGGTCGGAGGGCGGCACCTTGGCCGCGTTCTTCGCCGCCACATATCCGGAGCGCACCGAGGGTTTGATCCTTAGCGGCAGCTTCGCGAGCTGGGTGCGCCGAGACGACCATCCATGGGCGCCAACGGGGCGCCAACAACTGCGGACCCTAAGGCTCGGTCCGTTGATCTGGGGCTCTGGCCGCCCAACGGTCAGTTCGGCTGCCCCATCCATGGCGGGGCAGCCGGGTTTTGGGCGTTGGGCGGCCCGCTATGAACGAGCCTCCATATCTCGCTGGAATCTCGTTCCGTTCGGCAAGCTCATGATTGAGTTCGATATCCGCCATGTGCTGCCCTCGATCTACGCACCCACGCTCGTCATGCATGCCCGCGGGGATCGCATCAGCCCGTTTCAGAGCGGCCGGTATCTGGCCGAGCATATTGTGGGCGCACGTTTCGTGGAGCTCCCTACCGACGACCACGCGGTCTGGTTCGGTGCTCAGGATGTCTACCTCCGCGCGCTGGAGGAGTTCCTTACTGGCACGCGCCCGAATGCGGACCACTCACGAAAGCTCGCAACTGTCCTCTTCACCGACATCGTCGACTCGACAGTGCATGCGGCTCGGGCCGGCGACGCCGGCTGGCGCGACGTCTTGGACCGTCACGATGACTTGTGCCACATCGAGATTGGCGTCTGCGGCGGGCGCTGGATCAAGAGCACCGGAGACGGCCTCCTGGCGACCTTCGACAGCCCGAGCCGTGCCGTGCGATGCGCGTGGGCGTTGCGCGGCCGTATCCGAGCAGAACTCGGGATCGAGATAAGGGCCGGGCTGCACACCGGCGAAATCGAGACACGCGGCGACGACGTGTCGGGCATGGCCGTGCACCAAGCCGCGCGGGTTCAGGGCGTGGCAGCCAACTCGGAGGTGATCATTTCTTCCGCCGTGAACAGCCTCATTGCCGGTTCCGGCATCGCGCTGGAAAGCCACGGCACACACTCGCTGAAAGGTATCTCCGCGCCGTGTGAGCTCTACCGCGTCGTCGACGTCACGGCGTAGTCGCGTTACGAGAATCCTCTCGCTCGTCTCAAGAGCGAATTGCTCGATCAACAGCAGCCATACGCTTTCGACTGTGAAAGCTCAGTCGCTGAGGGTGTTCCTCGGTACAGCGATTGCTGCCGCGTGCGTTTCGGTTGTTACCCCTGTCGCTACATCACTGACGGCGACCGTTGATCCTGCAGACAACCAGGCCAGTAACGACAAACTGTTTGCGCTGCTCTCCGGGGGCTTCACGCCGGCCGACTGCCAGGCTGCCCGCGGTCTCCCCGGGACCGGTTCCTTGCCCAGGTTTTTTGCCACCACCAGCACGTTTCCAGCGGCCCCTACGGTGCCATTTACTCCCTGTACGGAAATCCCGCCGATCTGAGTCAAGCCTTCAACCAATACGGTGCTCCGATCCCGTGCCCGGGAACAAGCGATCCGGGACCGGGCCCTTGGCAGGGCGGAATGATGACATGCGGACATGACTTCTACCCTCAAACGAGCGGGTTCACCGTGACATGGACCAGGAACGCGGATCTTGTGCTCGCGAACGTGGACGGCCGTGACCTGACCGACTTGTATGGCTGGTGGCTCGCCAACCGCTGAGCGGGTGCGCCGCGTCTAGACTGTCTGGGTGCCGAAACTGCAGCTTGTCCAAGACCCGGCCGCCGACGCGCTGCTGGATGACAACCCGTTCGCATTGCTGGTCGGCATGCTGCTGGACCAGCAGGTGCCGTTCGAGACGGCCTTCGCGGGGCCGAAGAAGATCGCGGACCGGATGGGCGGCTTTGACGCTGGCGCAATCGCCGACTACGACCCGGACAAATTCGCCGCGCTGTGCTCCGAAAGGCCTGCGGTACACCGCTTCCCGGGCTCGATGGCCAAGCGAATCCAGGCCGTGGCGCAGATCATCGTGGACCGGTACGACGGCGACGCGGCCGGGCTGTGGATGGCCGGTCAGCCCGACGGGCAAGAGCTGCTGCGTCGGCTCAAGGGACTACCGGGTTTCGGCGAGCAGAAGGCGAAGATCTTTTTGGCATTGCTCGGAAAGCAGTACGGCGTAACGCCGACGGGCTGGCAGGCGGCGGCCGGAGAGTTCGGCAAGCCCGGCACGCACCTATCCGTCGCGGATATCGTCGACGCCCAGTCCCTTGGGAAAGTACGGTCACACAAGAAGCAGATGAAAGCAGCAGCAAAGGGAAAGGCGACAACGTGAAGACACACATCACGTGTCCGTGTGGCGAGGCCATAGTCGGCAAGGACGAAGACGAACTGGTCGAACTGACCCAAGCGCACCTTGCCAGCGTTCATCCGGGCCTGGAGTACGACCGCGACGCAATTCTGTTCATGGCGTACTGATTAGTCGGCCCCGGGCGGCGGGGTGCCGACCCTTTCTACGGCACCACCGTTGAGCCGATCGTGGGCATGAACTGGCACTGCTTTTCTTTGGTAGTGACCTGCCCGAAGATCGTCGACATGATGCTGCCCGAACCGGTGTCGACAATCGCGGTCAACGTCGTCGGTCCGTTCCCATTGATGTCAGTGCGCGGCTTGAGCGTCGCCGTTCCGGACTTGCCGGTGGTCAGGTTCACCCAGGTGACGTTCAATGGCAGCTTCTGCACCTCGGCGGGTCCGGGCGTGCCGACCGCGGTGAACACATAGGCGGTCTGGCCGGGCCCGGGTCCGGGCACCGGTATCTTGGCCGGACCCGCCACCGAAAGCGCGGTCGCGATCGAGTTAGTGCCGTCTGCAAGGCAATTCGTGCCGATCGACGGGTACATGAAGTCCTGCGTGGGCGGCGCGTCGGGGCCGAAACCCGGAGCCGCCGCAGGGGCGACGGCCGGCGCGGGAGTCGGAGCCGGGGCCGGCACCGGTGCTGCCTCCGGTGCCGGC
>Ga0318544_10000419_pt1 | contig 9911 bp, 9 predicted proteins | sample GRESIP168b4f25_FD_203480 | JGI IMG/M metagenome (GOLD analysis project Ga0318544, IMG submission 203480) | Tropical soil microbial communities from Luquillo Experimental Forest, Puerto Rico - GRE.SIPMG.168b4f25 | ecosystem: Environmental > Terrestrial > Soil > Tropical forest > Bulk soil | place...
CCCGGCTTCGCTCAGGACGTGAACTTAACCGATTTGCTATCGGCAAGAGATTTAAGGCCGCACAAGCCGGCCTTATTGCACGTCCGCGGCGGCTAGATTTGACTCTGGTGGAGCACGCCGTTCTTCACCACCTCCGAAACTGCCCAACACCTCGCTCATAAGGTCACCTAGAGTTGGCCGAGGCAAAGCGGCAAACGGCAATGGACGAATGATATCGATCGCGGCGAGGCCGAATCGTGCCGTGAGAAGCCCATTGAGTACGCCCTCACCCAACCGCGCCGACAATTTAGCCACTACGCCGTGTCCGAGCATCTGTTGAATCAAGCTGTCGCTCGTAGCCAATCCCCCGGTCATTGCTAGATGCATAACAACATGCCGTATCAACCGCGCTAAGCTAAGGGTACCCGGCCGTACTCCGTACAGAAAGCCAAGGCGACGCACCAAACTCAGTGCGGTTCCGAAGACGAACAAGAGATCAACGACAGCGCGGGGGCTCAACGCCGTGACGACGGACACTCGCATGGCCGCTGCGCTTATTAATTTACGCGCCTGTTGGTCCAATTGTGTCATAAGCTCGCGTTCCGCAAGCCGCACCATGTCCCCCCCATCGATGATCTCAGCGAGGTGGCCTTCCAGGGTCGCCCGGGCGCGGGCCAAGCGAGGCATTCTCCGCGTAAGGTGTAAGAGCTCGCGTACGAGGGCGCGGGCCTCGACGCGATCATTGCCTAAGATCGTTTCTGCAGCACGCTCACGTAGATTCTCGACCGTTGCGAGTCGCATCAGGCCAATTGTTTCGCGAACGCCAATAACGACAAGCGAGAGCGCAGCTAGAATAGCGAGAGCTAGTCCGATCCAGCCGAGTTCCTGATTGCGGGCAAACAACCCGGTAATCAGACCAGTGATCGCGAAACCCATGGCGAGAAGCAACAAACCGCCCAAGGCAAGCCAAAACAGCACTCCCCAGCTCAACCCACGTCGAGACGATCGAGCTGAGTCGTCTATTGTGATAGCCAGCGCCTCGAACTCAGCGTCCTGTGTTGGCTGTACGGGGTGATCCGATGAGGGACTGGTCTTCCTGGTCTTGCCAACGATCACACGACCGTGGTCGAGCCGGAAAGCAGCCGGTGGGCGGTGTTTCCAAACTTTGCTCATACGAGCCGATCTCCGATTAGAAATTGCAGCGCTCGGTCAAGGCGAATGTGAGGCAGAGCAGGTCCGCCCTTCTCTGTGAACTCCAATAAAGGCGGTCGGACGCGCAGAAATCGAAAGTCTGGGCTTTGTGGAGAACTGATCGATCCGCGAGATCTGTTTTTGGGGCGGAGAAGATCGTCGGGATCATTGGGCAAATCGCCAGGGAAAATTGCCACCTCTGTTTCTCCGTCAAAGATCTCTCCTGCCATTGTCTCTCCTGCGATGGGCACTCCAAGCACACAAGGAAGCTCCTGGCGCCCGCGCCGTACCGTTGCCTCACGGGTTGCGCGGATAGCGGCCAGGGCCACAACGTCGACCTGCGCGCCCGCGACTTCAGCCCGGGCCATCGCATGTTCGGTCACACGCTTGAGAATGGTCTCCAGACGGTCGTGACTCGTGTGATGGAGTTGATCCGCTTTCGCGGCCGCCAAAAGAAGCCTGTCAATGCGGGGCCGCAGCAACGCACTTAAGATAGTTTTTCGCCCCGTTTGAAAGCAGTCGAGGACCTGACCAAGTGCTTGTTCGAGGTCGAGAAGAGCTTCTGGCCCAGCGTTGATCGCCGCCAAGGCATCCACCAGTACGATCTGTCGATCAAGCCGGACGAAATGATCGCGGAAAAACGGGCGAACGACGACAGACTTGTACGATTCGTATCGCCGCCGCATCATCGCCCAAAGCGAGCCGGCCGGCGGAGGCCCCTCGCCTGATAGTTCGAGGGGGGCAAAGGTTAGCGCCGGAGTATTTGCAAGATCGCCCGGCATCAGAAAGCGGCCCGGGGGGAGTAAGCTTATTGCATAGTTGTTGTCCCGGCATGCGCGCAAATATTCAGTGAAGAGTCGAGTTGCAGTAAGCGCCTGTTGTTCATCCTCCATTCCCTCCGGATTAAGAGTCGAGAGATATGAATGCCAGTCTTTAGCAAAATCGGCGCGCTGCCGCTGCCGGGACAACCGTAAACTCTCGGACGCCCACTTCTCATAAGATTTTGTGAGAAGCGGCAGGTCGAGAAGCCATTCTCCTGGATAATCCACAATATCAAGCGTCAATGTGCGCTGATATTCGCTGAGCGATTGATAGTCGATGACAACTCGCAATTCACTGATTTGTCGCGTCGAGGTGGGCCAACTGCGTTTGTCGACGAGCGCATTTATGTGGCTCTCGTAATCGAATCGCGACACCGCGTCGTCTGGTTGCGGCGCAAGATACGCACGGGCTATTCGACCCGTAGCTAACGCCTCGAAAACCGGAAAGCGCCCACCGCGGACAAGACCATGAACAAGCGCGGTGATAAAGACCGTCTTGCCGGCGCGAGAAAGTCCGGTAACGCCAAGCCGGATCGTCGGATTGAACAAATGAACGCCAAACTCGGCAAGAGCCTGAGTCGCCAGACGGATTTGTTCAATTAGGTCGGGCACAACGGGGCCTCCTGCTCGTCACCAGCTTCCTGCCCTCAAGGATCGCTAGCTGTAAAGCAGCTGTACATTTTGATTCAAATCAAATTGCAATCCGATTTAGGAAACTAGCCTGATAAGGCGATGATTTTTAATTTCATAGGAGATCAATAGGAGATCAATATGGAGCAGGTTCTGATCAACCTCGTTGCCGGTGCGCTCGGTGGAGTTGGCGCCGGCAAGTCCTCGCCGACCTTCGACCTCGGTATGATTGGCAATATCGTTTCCGGTTTGGTCGGAGGCGGGGTGCTCGGTCAGATCGTTACCTTGCTGCTGCCGTCAGTCGTGGCCGCAGTTCAGTCGGGCAATCTGAGTATTAGCGGGATTGTCTCTCAGGCAGTCGCCGGCGGCGCGGGCGGTGCCATACTCACGGCGATCATTGGTGCGATCAAAAACAAAGCTCTCGCCTGACGGCCTGCGGATAGATTCGATACTGAAAGCCTGAGGACACCTCGGGCCAATGATCGTTGAAGCGGATCATCGATGGGCGGGAGACGTGTGCTCAAGATGCTACTCAAAGAAGCAGGGTCCGCATCGGTGCATGAATACTTGCGGCATCATCACGGGCAACAAACCCGGTGGAATGGGCCGACAAATTGGAGGGTCCAATGAATATCCTTTGGACGATCATAATCGGGTTTGTGGCTGGCGTAATCGCGAAACTACTTCATCCTGGTAGAAACTATGAGCCTTCCGGCTTTATTTTGACGACGCTGCTCGGAATTGTCGGAGCCTTCGTTGCGACATACCTTGGCCAGGCGATCGGGTGGTACAAAGCTGGCGAAGGCGCCGGTTTGATCGGCGCGATCGTGGGCGCGATCATAATCCTGGTTGTGTGGGGGGCGATCGCGCCTCGCCTGAGAACGTAAACCGAATCTGCCCGTTGACATCTGTGCATGGGCAAGATTCGTGACGTCTCCTCTTGGCCATTGAGTCTTAATTCGCCTTGGTGCCGGCGAAATTCACGACCTTGGCCCATTTCTCGGTTTCAGCGGCAATGAACTTACTGAACTCGGCGGGTGTGCCACCGCCAATGCCGCAGCCCAATTCAGCGAGCCGTTTTCTGATTTCGGGGTCAGTCAGGGCGGCGTTGATCTCTTTGTTGACGAGCGCGATGACGTCCGGCGGCGTGTTTTTCGGCGCGGCGACGCCGTACCAGCCGCTAGCCTCGAAACCTGGAAGGAATTCGGCCATCGCCGGCACATCGGGCAGGACCACCTGCCGCGCCGCAGTCGTGACGGCCAATGCCCGCAACCGACCGCTCTTGATGTGGCCGAGCGAGGCTGGCAGGACACCGAACATGATTTGCACTTGGCCGCTCAGCAAATCCGGGATCGCCGGCGATTCGCCCTGGTAGGACACCCCGACCATGTCCACGCCGGCCATCATCTTGAAAAGTTCGCCGGCGACATCGAGCGGAGTCCCCTTGCCGGCGGTCGCCATATCGATCTTGCCGGGATTGGCTTTGGCATAAGCGATCAATTCGGGAACGGTCCGCGCCGGGAAGGACGGGTTCGCCACCAGCACGAGAGGAATGCCACCGATGAGCGCGACCGGAGCCGTGTCGCGCATAAAATTGTAATTCAGGTTCGGATAGAGCGACGCGTTGATGGCATTGGCCGACATTGCGATGAGCAGCGTGTAGCCGTCAGGCGCCGCCCGCACGACAAACTCCGTGCCGATATTGGCGCTGGCGCCGGGCCGGTTTTCGACGACGAACGGCTGCGCCAGACGATCGGAAAGCCATTGCCCGAGCAGGCGCGCCACGATGTCGGGCGAGCCGCCGGCGGGAACGGTGACCACGAGGTGCACCGGCCGGGTCGGATAATTCTGTGCCGCAACCGCGCCGGGCAATAGTGGTACGGCGGCTGCGCCGGCGTATCGAAACAGTCGTCGCCGCGACAGATCCATCAGCAGACCTCGATTATTTGTTCGCGCTTACGCTGCGACACGCCGGCGGATCATGCCAAGCAGGCCGCGCGGGAAAAACAGCACCACGAGAATGAAGATTACGCCGACGAACGACATCCAGTTCACCGTCATCGACGAAATGTAGTCCTGCAACATCACGAAGACGGCGGCGCCAAGGAGCGGTCCCCAGAACGTGCGCATGCCGCCGATGACGGTCATGACGACGAAATAGCCGGACAACGAATAGTGCAGGGTGAGCGGATCCGCGAAGTTATTGAGAAGCGCATAGAGCGTGCCGGCAAGCGCGGTGAAGAAGCAGGAGATCGAGAACGACAGCCAGATGTGGCGTTCGATCGGAATGCCGAGAAATCGGGCGCGGCGCTCGTTCTCGCGAATTGCAAGGAGCGTCCGGCCGAATGGCGAGCGCAACAGAAAGCCCATCAAGCCCACTGCGGCGGCGAAGATCGCCAGGAGAAAGTAATAGAAAGAGTTGCCCCCAGAGGTGATGTCCAGCACCATTGGCGGAAATCCGATCGCCTCGCGATGAAAATCGCGCAAACCGTCGAAGCCACCGGTGACGCTGTTCCAGCTATAGGCGAGATAGTACCAGAGCTGGCCAAACGCGATGGTGCACATGGCGAAATAAACGCCGCGGCGACGCACGATCAAAAGCCCAAACAAGCTTCCGGCCAAACCGCCGAGCAATGTGCCGGCAAGAATCGCGGCTGGGGTCGAGTGCACGAGATAGCGCAGTGTAAGCCCGGCGCCGTAAGCGCCGAGCCCGAAATAGGCAGCATGGCCGAAGCTCAACACGCCGGTGAAACCGAGCAGCATGTTGAGACCCATGGCCGCCAAGCCGAACACCAGGACTCGCCCGGCGAGCGCGGTGTAACCGCCAAGAAGCGGCAGCCACAGCGGCACCGTGAGCAGCGCCGCCCATACCGCGACCAGCAGCAGAGCCTTGCGGCTGACGCTACGACTCTCGCTTGCGGCGACGACGGCGGTGGTCATGACATCATGCCTTCCTCGCCGATGAGACCGCGCGGACGGAGTAGCAGCACTGCCATCATGATCGCGTAAATGACCGCTTCGCTGGCGGCCGGATAGAAGGCCGTGGTCAAAGCCGCCGCCATGCCGATCAGCAATCCGCCGAGCAGCGTGCCGATCAGGCTGCCGACGCCGCCGACAATGATGGCGATGAAGCTGGGCATCAGCAGTTCGTCGCCCATATTCGGATTAAGTCCGATCTGCCCAGCGGCGAGAACGCCGCTCAGCCCGGCCAACAGGCAACCGACGGCGAAATTGAGTGTCCGCAAATGCCGCACATTGACGCCAAGGGTCGCCACGGTTTCCAGATCGAACGTTCCGGCGCGGATGCGCAAACCGATGCGCGAATAACGCAGGAAGGCAAACAGGCCGATCACCGTCACGGTGATAAAGAACAAGGTTGAGGTGATCGGCTGCGCCAGAGCGGCTGGCAACCCCATCGGCAGCCCATTCGGACCCCAGATAAAACGGGCTGCGTCTTGCAGCACGAAAGCTAATCCGAAGGTGAGCAGCAGGCTGTAGACCGGATCGCGATTGTAGATTCGCCGAATCATCAGCCGCTCGACGACCACGCCGATCAACGCCGTGAGCAGCGGCGAAATTAGAAGGGCTCCCCAATAACCCAGCACCGGCGACAGCGTGAAAGCAAGATAACCGCCGAGCGCCAGGAAATTACCATGAGCGAAATTGATGACATTACTCAGGTTCAGAATGAGCGAAAGGCCGAGCGCCATCAGCACGTAGAAGGCGCCGATGATCAGGCCGTTGGTGACATTGAACAAGATAACTTGCGTCATCTGCCCCCCTTCGCGTCACGTCCGATCACACTACGACGAAGTAACCCGATCGCTATCGCGGATTGCATCGCCGCTTCCCTCCCGTACTACGAAATGGATTCACCGCGAATCCAAGCTCAAGTCGGCTGCACCATCTTGCAGCCCGTGTCAGCCACCGAACCGGCCGCTTCTTCCCCTGGCACCAGGGCGGCGACCGTGAACACATCCTCGGCGCCAGACTTGGGCGTATGGACATTGCCAACAAAGATGTTCGGCATCAGTTCGTGATCGCCGGCGCGGTAGCGCACGCTACCCGGTTGCAAAGCGACATCCGGCGGCAGCTCGAGATCCTCCAGCGCCGCGGCGAGCTTCGGGCCATCGAGCGACTTTGCCTTGTCCGCGGCCAGCCGGACCGAGTGCATCGACACGTAGCCAAACCAATCCCGCGCCGAGGGCGTCTTGTTCGTGCTGGCGCGGTAATCGGCGACGAATTTCACGACTTCCGGCACATTGGGCTGGTTCCACCACCATTCCATGTCCCACCATCCAGTCTGCGCCTCGGGCGGGCAGCCCTTGACGCTTTCCAGCTCAAAGAGGCCGCCGCCGAGCGCCATTTCGTGCTGCATGCCGAACTGGGTGAATTGCTTCATGCAATTGATCTGGGTGAGCCCGCCCATATTGTTGAGGAGCACATTGGGCTTATAGGCCTTGGCCTTGATCAGCGTTCCCGAGAAATCGGTATTGTTAATCGGCAACATATCGCCGTCATAACTGCCGCCGGCTTTGGTCAACGCCTTGACGAAGGCCTCCTGCAAGGTGTGGCCATAGGCGTAATCGGGTGTGATGAAGAACCACTTCTTCCCGAACCGCTTGACCAGTTCGGGCGTCACGGCGTTGGCCTCCATCGACGTGGTGTTGCAGACGCGGAAGACATTCCATTTGCAATTGGTGCCGGTGATCGGGTCGGTGTGGCCGCCGGGCACGATGTGGAACACTTTTTTCTCGTTGGTCACCTGCGACATCGCATAAGCAATCCCGGAATTGACGTCGCCCAGGACCACATTGACATTGTCGCGATCGATCAATTTGCGCGTCTTCTGAACGCCAGTGCCGACGTCATTTGCGGAGTCCTCGATCAAAAGCTGGACCGGGCGGCCGAGGATGCCGCCCTTTTTGTTGATTTCGGCCTCGGCATATTTGCCGCCGTCGACCTCGCTTTGCGCCAAAGCCGACAGCACGCCGGTGAGCGGATTGACCATCCCGATTTTGACCGGTTCGTCGCCGCGCGCATTGATGATGAAGGGAGCGCCAATGACCTGGCTGGCGCCAAGCGCAAGGCCGGTCTGAATGAAGGTCCGGCGGCGTACCGGAATGATGATCTTCGGCATGTCCATTTCTCCCTGATCAATCCTTCTTCATCGATCGTTCTTTGTTTTTTCTTATCCTTTTCTTATTGTTCAGCGGCCGTGAGCTCTCACGGCTTCGCGGCCTGGCGCAGCGGCCCGATCAGACGGCAAACGCCGCAACGCGCTCGGCGAACATCTTCCACACCGCTTGTCGCCGGGTCAAGAACGCGGACCTTCGTGATTTCGAAAGTGAATAGGCGGGACCGAGCGAGACAAAGCGAACAGGTGGCATGCGCCTTCTACGCCGTCCGCTCACCCGCATCCGCCGCGCGCCTTTATTGTGCGCTTTTATTTTGTACTTTCTTGCGCGCTTTGTTCCTCGCCTTATTCCTCGCTTTGGCCTGTTCGGCCAGAAAGCGCGACAGCCGGCTGCGTACGGCGTCGGCTTCCCCTGCGTTCCACTTCCGCATCCCCTCGCCGGTTTTCATGCCGAGCTTGCCGGCCTTGACTTTGTCGCGCAGGAACGGATGCGGCCCGGGCGTAGTGTCGAGATCGCCATAAAGCACTTCCGCGACGTTGAGCTGAAGGTCCAAGCCGACGAGGTCGGATTGCTCCATCGGTCCGAGCACGGCCGTGCGTGCGCCAAAGCCCTCGCGCACGACAATATCGATGGTCTCCGCGTCGCAAACGCCGGCCGCGACCAGCGCGATCGCCTCGCGCTTCATCGCATGCTGAAGCCGATTGCCGACAAATCCCGGAATATCGCGGCGTACATGCACCGGCACCTTTCCGGCGTGGCGCAATAGCTCGATGGTCCGCTGCACGACTTCGGCGCTCGTCTTTTCGTTCTGAATGACCTCCACCAGCGGAACCAGATGTGGCGGATTCCAGAAATGCGTGCCGATCACCCGTTCGCGACGGACAAGATGCCGGCCGATCTCAGTCGACGGAATTGCCGAACTGTTGCTGGCGAGTATCGCGGTCGGCGCTACCAGCTTTTCGATGTCGGTGAAGATTTTCTGTTTGAGCGGCAGCTTCTCCGGCGCCGCTTCGAAAACCCAGTCGACGCCGTGCATCGCGCGATCAAGCGAGTCGTGCGCAGTAATTCGCTGCAACAGCTGCGGATCGTCCTCGAGCAACGTGACGATCGCCTGCAACCGCCGCGGCAGCGATACTCGCACATCTGAAAAAGGTTCAAACACGTTGACGTGATGACCAGCAGCGGCGAGCAGATAGGCAATGCCGTGGCCCATCAGACCGCCACCGACAACACCGATTTTTTGTTGCGTATGTTCGTTCATCGTCTTTTCCTCGGAGCAAACAAACGTCGGAACGGTACTCACGCTAAAACGTTAAGTGGATGGCATTTGATTGACCCAATCCGCAGCGGAGGAAACGGTCATGCCTTCCCTGCTTTGGGTCGCATTCTGGTCATCGGTTATGGCGGCTGCCGCATGTTTTGGTGAAATGTCACGGCCGCCTGCGATTGACAAGCGTGATCGCCTCGGGGCGGACGCGCAATCATTTCATTCTGCCATGCTTTGAGGGCCCGGCGCGGAGCCCGCTCACCCTGACGCGTCAGCGTCATGGTATCTGCGCGATTTTGCGCCATGATTTTTGCGCGCTAGCCTCGCGCGATGGTTGCCTCGTCGTTAATCGTCAATCCACTCTCTAACCGGTGCGGAAAGCGCGATGTTGCGCACTGCGCACCTCGCCGGTATGTATACGCGCGATTTGACGCCGGTCCGGTGACGACATGCGGACCGGCGTATTTGCATCGCATGGCAGCTCCTATCGTGGTTCGATCAAATGGCTCGCCTCGTCATGAAATTTGGCGGAACTTCGGTCGCCGATCTCGACCGCATCCGCAACGTTGCGCGCCACGTCAAGCGCGAGGTCGATGGCGGCAATGAAGTCGCCGTCGTCGTCTCGGCAATGTCCGGCACGACCGACCAGCTCGTGAAATGGTGCGAGGAGACGCTGCAGCGGCGGCACATCTTTGATGCCCGCGAATATGACGTGGTGGTGGCCACGGGCGAGCAGGTCACCGCCGGACTCCTGGCCATCGCCTTGCAAGACCTCGACGTCAATGCGCGATCCTGGCTAGGCTGGCAGTTGCCGATCGCAACAACAGAAGTGCATGGCTCGGCGCGAATTCTCGACGTTAATGGCGAGGCCCTGGTCCGGCGTTT